>Ga0206127_1000021_pt1 | contig 190175 bp, 182 predicted proteins | sample Helgoland_Spring_6_FD_148646 | JGI IMG/M metagenome (GOLD analysis project Ga0206127, IMG submission 148646) | Pelagic subsurface seawater microbial communities from Kabeltonne, Helgoland, North Sea - Helgoland_Spring_Bloom_20160419_1 | ecosystem: Environmental > Aquatic > Marine > Epipelagic ...
GAATCTTTAGATTTTGAAAACTCTAAATAATCCATTGTACCACAAATTCTTTTTTGAGCACTTAATTGCCCAATAATGAGAATAAAAAATATTAATGTTATTAGGATATTACTTTTTTTCATTTTTTTGATTTATAAATTATGCACGAATTTAATTATAAATATAGTTTATAAGTTAAAAAGAATAATAAAACTTATGCGTTCAATTTATTGAATTAAAAAATAAATTATTTGTTAGGTAATTGATTTGAAAAAGTTCGAACTTAGGAACGAGAGGCCCACCAACAATAAAACGGCTTCTTATTTATGGTTTTAAATAAATCTGTTGTGCATTAGTTGATATTAATACGCCCAAACCATTTTCTACATTAGTATATACTGGGATTACCTCACCGCCAAATATATTCAACTCACCTTTTCACTATGATCTCCTAATGAATTATAATAACTGTAATCCGTCAGACCAAAGTGGACTGTTTAGTTTAAAAGTCTAGTATATGATTTTTGTTAATTTTAACCTTATTAAATTAATAAAGATGACAGACAAAGAAAACGCAATGATGAAATTTTACTTGTTTATGATTATTTGCCTTGCCATACTTGTAACTTTCTGAAGTCTTTGCAAAACTTTTAAAGCTCCATTATTATTACATTTTGTTTCTTCTCGCATATAAGCTTCAAATCTATAGACAAAGGGAGAATCAACTCTAATCAAAGGATAGTTAAGATGGAATTCCTGCTCAAGAAACTTAGTAACGTGTTTTATTAAAGTTCTGTAGTTTTTTAAAGTCCCTGCACTATACCTAACTCCAATTTGTTTTTCCATTGATTTATTATGATCCTCAATCATTGAAACCAACGATTTTTGATTTTCAGTATTCACAATACATTGCTTAACATCTTTAATGGTAAAGAACTTACCTTTATCCATCAATTTGGAATGATACATATAGATATGAGCTTGGAATTGTTCTAGCTTTCTATTCTTCTGATTTCCAAAAACAGACTCGTCATCAATTTTTTGTTTTATTTGATTCCACTTGTTTGGATGCACTTTTAGCCCAGTTGACAAAACTGATCGTGCACTTTTCATAGAAATTCTACAGCAAATTAGCACTTCACCATTAGCATTTGCTCTGTCCTTTAAAATATAGAAATACGTCTTTATCCTATGCATCCTTATCTAGTGAGTTAACAATACGGTTAACAGATTCTTTGATTAGTTTACTAGAACAAGAGTACAAACAACACTTAACTTATTGTATACTAAAGATATATCAAATTTATATCAATTTGATATCAGGCTTATATCAATGTGATAGCAGGTTGATATCAATATGATATCACACGTATATCAATCTGATATAGTTTTGGATTTAACTGCTTGAAATTCAGGTAAATAAAAAAATAACTGCTATTGCAATTCTTTTAATAATTAGGGATAAAAAAGTCGGGGTAGCAAGATTACAACCAACACTTATTTCACTATATTACGGTAAGCTTTTAAACTAAAATTTTCACCACTTTTTGCACCGTTAACCAATCTACTAAAACAAACTTAAGAAATTAGTCCGATTATCTACTTTGATAATTGTTTTTTAAAATAAATTTGTAAAAAAATAAAAATGTCAAATACTAAATGGATAGGGGCAGCTGCAGGATGGTTTTTTGCAGGCCCAATTGGAGGAATAATAGGATATTATTTAGGAAAAAATTTGTTTGACAAAAAAGTTGATAATCAAAAAGCATTCGAAATATCTTTACTTATACTCTCTTCCATGGTAATAAAATCAGATGGTAAAGTTTTAAAGTCAGAGCTAAATTATGTAAAAAAATTCTTTACTAATACATTTGGTGCACAAAAATCTAATGAATACTTTAAAATTTTCAACAATTTAAACAAACATGATTTAAACTCTAAGTTAAGACAAGTGTGTATACAGATCAATACTCATATCAATCACTCTTCACGATTGGAAATAATCCATTTTTTATTTGGAGTTGCTGCTTCTGATAATGAAATTCATTTAAAAGAAATTGAAGCAATCAAAAGAATTTCAAACTATATGAATATTAATTCTTATGATTTTGAATCTATAAAGTCCATGTTATTAGCAAAGAACTCTGCCAATTCTGAAAAATGGTATAAGATTTTAGGACTCAATAAAAATGCAACAGATTCTGAAGTAAAGAAAGCCTACAGAAAGATGGCTCTAAAATACCACCCTGATAAATTGACTGGAGTTAGTGAGGATATTAAAAAACTTGCCTCTCAAAAATTTCTAGCGGTAAAAGAAGCTTATGAACAGATAAAGAAATAAGTTAGAGATAACTTTCTCTCTTTATCTATAGAAAAAAGTCGAGGTAGCAGGATTACAACCTCTAACACCATTTCAATATATTACACCAAGCGTTTAAACTAAAATTTGCACCGCTAACCAATCTTCTAAAGCAAACTTAAGAAATTTATTTTTTCTATCTTTGTAGTGAATTATTTTTTAAAATAATTGTTTTTTTACTAATATTGTAATATTTAAATAAACTAAAATGAAATCCTACAAAACACTATTGATAGTATTTTTATTAATTAATACTTCATTATTTGCACAGCAATATTCAACACTCAATATTGGCCAAGAAATGCCTATGCAAGATATTGAAATATTTGACATATACGATAAGAGTACCACTCTTAGTAAAAACCTAAAAAGAAATGGACTGCTAGTTGTTTTTACTTCAAATTCATGTCCATTTGTTGTAATGTGGGAAGATAGATATAAATTACTTGAAGAAAAATGTATGAATAGTGATATAGGCATGGTATATATAAACTCAAATCAAGCTAAAAGAGATAGTGATGATTCTGTTAAAGAAATGAAGAATCATTCTATGAAAATGGGCTACACCTATCCATATTTGATTGATGAAAACAGTAAAATTGCAAATTCCTTTGGAGCAAAAACAACACCTCACATTTTCTTATTAAACAACAAAAAATTATTAGTATATAAAGGAGCAATTGATGATAATTATAAGTCAATTAATGATGTTACTAAAAACTACTTACTAGATGCTATGCAAGAAGTTAGTAATCAAAAAAATGTTAGTGTTCCTGAAACTAAAGCAGTAGGTTGTAGTATTAAAAGAATTAGAAAGTAAAGATGAAATAGGTTACTCGCTATTTTATAAATCAAAACTACACACCAAATTTATCAAGCTAATTGAATTATTAATAAGTAATTAATAATAACATTAAATGGTTTTAGTTAATATCATCTGACAAATCAAGGTTTTTAAAATCCGGGAACTTAAGATTTGTGAATCCAACAGAAAATAAAGTCATGATACCTCCAAAAACAACTGCTGGTACAGTTCCCATTAGTTTTGCAGTTAGACCACTTTCAAAGGCTCCTAACTCATTTGATGATCCAATAAATATTGAATTTACAGAAGCGACTCTTCCTCTAAATTCATCTGGAGTTTTTAATTGTAGAATTGTTTGTCTAATAATCATTGATATACCATCAGTTAGACCATATAAAAAGAGTGCAAATAGTGACAAATAAAACATAGAAGAGATTCCAAAGATTATAATTGAAATTCCAAAACAGAAAATAGCGACTAGTAATTTCTTTCCAGCATTTCTAGTAACAGGAATATATGCAGATACAAACATTATTATTAGAGCACCTACAGCGGGTGCTGCTCGCAACATTCCAAAACCTTTTGAGCCAACATTTAAAATATCCTGGGCGAATATCGGAAGCAAAGCTATTGCACCACCAAATAATACCGCTACCATATCTAAAGTTATTGCAACTAGTATTAATTTTGATTTAAATACAAAATGTAAACCTGCTTTAAGACTATTCATAATAGGCTCTCCTATCTTGGGGTTTAATATTGGTTTTTTCTTAATAAACAAAGTTAATATCATAGAAATAAATACAGAAAGAAACACAAAACCTAAAGATATATGAATCCCAACCCATGCAATTGAAAATCCAGCAAAAGCTGGACCTAAAACAGATGCAAATTGCCAAGTGGAACTACTCCAAGAAGCAGCATTTGGATAAGCCTGTTTAGAAACAATTAATGCTACTAATGAGAATATAATAGGCCCAAAAAAAGCACGAATAAATCCTCCCAAAAAAACTAATAAATATATGCCAATTAATATTTGTTTTGATGTATAGGTTAAATAAGCATAGCTACTTGTAATAGAAAAAAAAGCAAAGGATACAAAAAGAAAAGCAATGATGGCGAGCATAAACATTTTTTTTTTCTCGTTCTGATCAACAATATGACCTGCAAAAAGCGACATAGAAATAGCAGGTATTATCTCAACAAGTCCAATTAACCCAAGAGAAAGAGGGTCTTTAGTTAAATTATAAACCTCCCACTCTATTATTATAAATTGCATTGACCAAGCTAATACAAGTAAAAATCGAATTAATAGAAAAAAATTAAATTCTTTGAAACGTAACGCAGCATAAGGATCATGTTTACTCATCTTGTAAAATATGTCGTAATACTACAACAATACAAAAAATTTATTGGAATATTAAAAAGAAAAGTGATGATGTAGCAAGATTACAGCTTATACAATTATCACTATACCATAGTAAGCTTTTATACTAAAATTTACACCTCTTTTTTACATCGCTCACCAGTCTACATATAACTTAAAAAAATTAGTTTGATTTTCTGACTAATTAGTTATTTAAAAACAATTTATTTTTTTAATAATTTAACACTATAGTGTATTCATAAAATAATTTTATGTTCTATTAAACTTTGAAATGATAAAAAATCATGATTAAAATTTTTAAATGATTTAATCTCAAATGTAAATATAGAGTGATCATTCATTTCATGTATTTCTTTTAACTTATGAAGTTCAATTAGAAAACAACAATCATTTAAAACATTATTGCCTTTCCAGATAGAAGTGAGCTTTCTAGTCTCAAGGGATTTTTGTTTATTGTAAGTAAAACCTGATTTTTTACCTAATAAATTGACTAGTTTAATGTTTTTAATACTTAATGCCTGTAAGATAATAGTAACTGGATTATTAGTTAAATTTTTATATGTTAAGGTACTCTTGTCTATAGAAATTAAATATATTTTTGGATGCATATTAACTACAGATACATAAGTACAAATATTCATATTGTAATATGGTTCCTTACATGAAGTCATTAAACTATAAACGTTAGGGTTTATACGATTCCAGGGTCTTTTCATTTTATTGTTTAGATTCAGTTATAAATTTATAAAGTCTAATAAGAAATTTCTTATGTTTTAATTTATCCAATATTTCAAAATCATAAATATTTTTGTCAGTTTGTATTATAAATGAGTTATCATTAGATTGAAATGAGAATTGATTAAAGCTACAAAACTCAACATACTCAGTATTTTTGTGTCTAAAATAAAACACAATTCCACTAGTTCTTAAATCAAAATTAAGATAAATACTTTCTGTATAGTTTTCTAAATCAATATTAAATTTGATAGGATTTATTTGTAGCAATTTATAGCGACATGAACCATAATTATTTTTAACTATTCTGCTGATGATCGTATATTCTTTACCACAGATGTCATTAACAGTATCATTTACATCGAAATTTTCTTGAATTACTTCTAATAGCATTTTATAGTACTATTTAACATTAATTTCATTATAAAAGTTAGTCATAATAATAGCATGTGGTAAGGTTATGACTGAGATACCAATTATTGAAAAAAGAAATACTGATATATTAATATACCCAAAATTCATTAACAATAAGAAAATTGCTAAAAATATTATTGAAAGTAAAGTGTGTGGATATAATAATTTGATGAATTTAAAAAGATTTAAATCAGACTGTAAAGATTTCAAATAATCAAACTCTTGTTTTAAAACTTTAATTGAATGAAGAAAAATAAAATATAATGTAAAGCTAATGATTATTGGAAATAAATAAAAAGTAATATGAATTAAAATCAATAAAAATATTTCATTCATTAACTGTTGATTAGAAATACTTAATTTATAATTTTCAAAAATTAACATAGAAATGATAATTGCATTACTAGAATAAAAAATATACTTGAAAATTAAAATGTTAAATACTTGACTAAAAACTTGAGTATCAATGAACTGATTAGAAAGAGACAATAATTCATTATTGTTGTAAAAAATTAAAGTTGAAAGTAAAGCAAAGCCCCAAAATAAATAAATAATTCTCTTTTTAAATGCAAAATAATAATCAACTAATTGTGATTCACCAAAATGGTAAGATGATAATAATAAAAAGATAACAAGTGATATAATTGGCACTAGCCACCAGAAAATGCAGTAAACAATTATAGTTACTAAATATATTAAATAAAATCTAAGCCTTGTAATTTTATTAGATGATAAGTAAATAATATTATCAATTGCACCATGTGGAATGCCAAAAATAAAAATTAAAACTAAGGAACCTATAACTTGACTGCCCATACCAATATCACCGTTTAAAGTGAAAATTGAAAATAAAGCATAAACAAATATTAGATATGTGAATGTAAATTTGTTCAAAAAAAATAGGGCAGAATAAAATCCTGCCCTATATATTTAAATTATTAGGCTAATTTTTTATTTGATTCAGCTATAGCGATAGAATAAACTACTAATCCAAATCCTATTTTATTGATTGCATCAGCAATGTTGTACCACACATCAATACTTTCTGGTGCCATAACACTACTTAACCATCCACCTTCCATACACATGTAACCAATTGGATAGATCGACCATCCTACTAATACAAACCAAGCTAAATATTTAACACCTTTCTTGATAGCCTCAGAATTACTTTTTTCAGCTAATTGAGCAACCTCACCAAACCATACAGTGTATGCAATGTATAGGTAACCAATTGTAGAAAGAACTCCCCAAGTTACAGAATGACCTGTAGTTCCGTCAGAGAATGCTTCTCCAATGTAACCGCAAACTAACATCCAAGTTGAAGCAAGAATTAACTTCCATAATAAACTTTTCTTAGCTCCAGCTAATTTAGTAAGTAAATAAAATTCAACACACATCAATGGAACCGTTAAGATCCAGTCTACATATCTGAAGAAAGTTGGTGAAGATTCTGTCGCTAACCAGTAGTCTCTCATGTAATAGTAATGTACAGCAGCTATACCCGTAATAAGGGCTGACACTAGTAAAGACATCTTCCATTTGTTGTCAACACTTCCCCTTTCAACAAAGAAGAATACAGATGCTGCCAACATTGCAATATAACCTATAAAAAATGTAAAAGCTACATAATTGTCAGGTGCTATTGGTTCCATAATTGATAATAACATTTTTTTTTGATTAATAATATTGCAAAGTTACAAAATAATATTAATTGCATAACTTTTTTTAATAAAAGTTATGCATTAAATTTATAATTGTATTTTTGAACAAAATATATTAGATGAACTATAATGAACTTGATATTGATAGAATAATAGAAATGGCATGGGAAGACAGAACTCCATTTGAAGCTATTCTATTACAGTTTGGATTACCCGAAGGTGGAGTTATACATATTATGAGGAAGAATTTAAAAGCTTCTAGCTTTAAGCGATGGAGGAAACGCGTAAACAGTAGAGTCAGTCTAAAACACTTAAAAAAAAGAAATCCAGAAATAGCACGTTTTAAATGTTCGAGACAAAAAGAAATAACTAGAAACAAAATAAGTAAGCGTTAAATGGAATTATTTAACCAAGAGGTTTCTATATTCCCAACATCTTATGCAGAGATTCTTCAACGTATTCGTTATATAGATCCAATAAGATACGGTACAACACGAAACTATATTAATGGCACTGTTAGCTATCTTTCACCATATATCTCAAGAGGAGTAGTTTCGACAAAATTTATATTTACAGAAATAATCAATAGAGGATACCCGCCTGAAAAGATTGAAAAATTTATTCAAGAATTAGCATGGAGAGACTATTGGCAACAAATATGGAATTCAAAAGGAGATGCAATTAATCAAGACTTAAAATATCAACAATATCCAGTTTCAAACCATTCTATTTCTACTGTCATTAATAAGGGTAATACTGGCATTCATGCTATTGATACAGCAATAAAGAAATTCTATAAAACAGGTTATATTCATAATCATCTTAGGATGTACATTGCCTCAATTACCTGTAATATTGGACAAAGTCATTGGAAAATTCCTGCTAAATGGATGTATTATCATTTACTTGACGCAGATTGGGCAAGCAATGCCTTAAGTTGGCAATGGGTAGCAGGAACAAATGCAAATAAAAAATATTTTGTAAACCAAGACAACATAAATAAATATTGTTTTACAAATCAAAAAAAAACATTTCTAGATGTTTCATATGAAGAAATATCTCGTATAGAAACCCCTGAAATTCTAAAAGAAAAATCTATTATAAAATTTAAAACACCTCTACCAAAACAACAAGTAATAGATTTTAAAAAACAATCCCCAACTTTAATATATAATTTCTATAATATAGATCCCAATTGGAAGAAAGATATTGTTGCAAATAGAATCCTATTACTGGAACCCTCTATTTTTTCAAAATATCCTATTTCCCAGAAGACAATAGAATTCGTTCTTGCAATATCACAAGAAAATATCCCTAATATTCAGGTATTTGTTGGTGAGTTTCATGAACTTAAAAATAAGTACCATCACCAAAAAATTATATTTAAAGAACATCCTTTGAATTACAACTATGAAGGAATTCAAGAAGCCAGAGACTGGATGTTTGATGTAAAAGGGTACCACTCTTCTTTCTTTTCTTTTTGGAAAAAATGCAAAAAAGAGATGGTTTTATTGATAAAATAAATAGCCTTAAACTATTTATGAATTGATAATCAGTATTTTAATCCTTAAAATCGTTGATTTTCGGGGAGAAAAGTGTCGGGGTAGCAGGATTACAACCTCTACCCTTTTCACTAGATTACAGTAAGCATTTAAACTAAAATTTACACCACTTTTTGCACCGCTAACCAATCTACTAAAACAAACTTAAGAAATTTATTTGGTTACCTGAGTAATCTTTTATTTTATAAAATAATTATTCTTTTCCCTACCGATCTAAATTACCACCTCTAAAATATCGGTAAAGCGTGTAGTATAGCAAGGAGATAGTTTTTCTTGTTTCAATCTCCACTTCCTACCATTACCCTGCACAGCAAGTTTAACTTTATTCTTTCCCATAGTAGCATTAATCTTATCAACTACTACATTTATGCGTTTGCGTTTTTCTCTATCCAAACTATCAAACAGACTCAGTTGCGTTTGCTCTTGAGGAACAATTCTAGCAACTATTACTCCTGCTTTCTTATAAATACAATCATCTCTGTAAATACTTTCCAAGCCTTTAATAGCAACTTTTACTATCTCCATACTATCATTAGTTGGCACATCTAATTGAATCACTTTGTAAGGATTATATTGTTTGGCTTGTGGTTTAAATGGATTTGTACTTAAAAATACACTAACAGTAGTACAACAACTTTTCTCTTGCCTTAGTTTAGTGGCACAAGTATTAGCGTGTGAACCTATCGCTTCTTTTAATTTTGAGAGTTCTTTAATCTCAGTTCCAAAGGAACGAGCAGTACAGATATTCTGTTTTCTTTTTCTTGTTACTTCAATAGGATAACAAACCTCTCCATAAAGTTCCTTTTGCAACCTAACTCCATTTATCGATAAGTGTCTTCTTATCCAATTACTATCACATTCTCTAAATTGCAAAGCAGTATGAATACCAACAGATTTTAACTTCTTTGCATTCTTTCTTCCAATTCCCCATAAATCCTCAACCTTAAACACATTTAAAGCCCTTCTGATTAAAGCCTCATCATCAAACATAAAAACACCTGCCTTAGTATGTTTCTTTGCTATGTGCCCTGCAACTTTTGCTAAAACCTTAGTTGGAGCAATACCAACTGACACAGGGATACCAGTCCATTGCTGTACTTTCTTCTTTATAGCAATTCCCCTTTCTTTGGATGCGTAATCCGTAAAATCCAAAAAGGCTTCATCAATAGAATAGATTTCCATCTTATCCACCTCAGCACTCATTACATTCATTACCCTTTTGGATAAATCGCCATAGAGTGCAAAGTTGGTAGAAAATACATTAATGTTATATCTCTCAATAAGGTTTTTGAGTTTAAAAGCTGGCTCTCCCATCTTTACGCCTAATACTTTTGCTTCATTACTTCTTGCAATTACACAACCATCATTATTAGAAAGTACTATAACAGGCTTATTCTCAATCTTTGGATTAAATACTCTTTCGCAAGAGGCATAGAAATTATTACAATCAATCAAAGCAATCATACTACACTGCTTTATGTATGATGTAAGTAACTACTCCCCAAACTTGAAAATCCATTTCCTCTGTAATTTTGATAGGAGAAAAATTACTATTTTCTGGCATTAAGTACAATGCCTTATCATTTACATTTACTCTTTTTACAGTGAACTCTCCATCAATAACTGCCAATACAATACTTCTGTTTTGTGGTTCTAATGATTTATCAACTATCATAATATCTCCACTTTGGATTCCTGCATCTTTCATACTCTCTCCTATTGCTTTTACACAAAAAGTAGCAGAAGGATTTTGAACTAAATGGTCATTCAGATTTAAGTCCATATCCATATGGTCTTCAGCAGGAGAAGGAAATCCTGCCTGCACAGCATCAGAAAACATTGGGATAGATGAAAAAGCATCTTCATCAACTGCAAAGAAATCTAAAGTATCAGTATGTTTAAGGTGTTTTAGTTTCATTAATTTTAATTGAAATTTGAGTTGTTAAAATTAATAAAATCAAGCATCAGAAAACAGGATGTTAGTAAAAAAATAGGCGTAGTAAAATTATATTGTATAATCATCTAATAACGCTTGGTATTCTTCAAATTTATGTTTTCTAATTGGCCTAAGATTTGGCTCTGTATTAAAATACAGTAATAAACATGGAGATATATCTTTATACTTATCTACATATTCATACTTAACTAATTCACGATTCCTAATACGTTGTTTTATTTTGTTATGATAAGGATACATAAAAACAAATATATAGAAAATTTCTAGTATATCTTATAGAAAAAAGTCGGGGTAGCAGGATTACAACCTCTACTCTTTTCACTAGATTACAGTAAGCTTTAAAACTAAAATTTGCACCACTTTTTGCACCACTAACCAATCTACTATTCCAAACATAAGCAATTAATTGGATTTTCTGAGTATTGTATTATTTTATAAAATAATTACCAAACTAATAAATAAGGATAGAGTCATAATGCTCTGATCCAATATTGCTTTGAGCCCATTCATCTTGTTCTTTTACAATCTTAGCTAAAGATTTACCTGAATAATTCATGTAATTAAGAAGCAATTCTGACACCTTCTTGCCATTAATTAATATAATTGGAAGTTTATCATCCTTTATTTCAGCTTGAGCAGCAGTTGTAAAAGTATCTAATGTTATGACAACACCTATATAGCCTCTTGTCATTCTAGAAGCTACCCTAGTTAATTTCTCTCCAGAGATTGAACTATTATATCTCTTAGATTGACCAAGAACTATTAAAGAGGTTTTAGAGAAATCATCGGCACCTATATCTAAACGTCCAACAAAATCAACACCCCTATCACTAGAACCAACAGTAATCCAACCTCTATAATACTGACGACCTTCAAAATACAACTCTGTTATAAAAGAAGCTAAAGCTTCGAATCGAATTCCATCAATAGTTGGATTAGGATAATGTTTCTCTAATAATTCCTTAATTAATTTTTTATTTTTATCAGGCATTTTAGACTGCTCTTTAATAGAAACTTTTCGATAAGACTTTATTCTTAATCTATTCGTATTTATTGCATTACTACCGTGCTTAACCCATTCTTGCCAACTTTTAGGAGCTTTACTTAGAGAGTCTGCTAGTGATATGTTATTATCTCTTCTGTCATCAATCCATTTCCAATCAAATTTCTCACCATCATGAAGTTTGAGTAAGGTTACCTCAAATTGATAATTTGAGAATATGTCATTAGATTTCTTTTCATATTGCTGTACTAACTTTGGACTAACTGTTATTAAACCATAACCTATAAACTCTCTATATCCAGTTGAATTATTAATCTTTTTTGTTCGTGTTACAATTATTGGTGGAGCTTTAATACGCTCTGATTCTAATTTAGAATAATACAGATTTAAGACTGAAAGAACTTTTTTATTTCCAAAAGTTTCAGCTGCCATTTTTGTAGACTGATAATTATCACCATTATAAACTACCCTCCCTTCTTCTTGAAATACTAAATCTCTCCAAGGAGAGTCGGTTTCATCTTCTTTGCATGGATTAGTATGAAAATTAATCAATGGAACTATACCTCTTATTTCTTTAAAATAAGGCATGCCCTTATATAAATTTAATGGCTTTTTAAAACGACCTTTAGTTAAATCTTCCCACCTTATATAATCAAGAGTATTTTTAGTAGAGAATATTTGATTTAAATTAATTTTCATAAAGCAAACTTACAGAAAATTTACGGAAAATATAAAACAGTAGAATTATGTGGATTTACTAGCTTTTGACCCTTTTAAGAATAAGATAATAACTTATAAGATAATGAAAAATTATTTTAACTTCGCTAATTGAATATTGAATAAAAGAATTGAAAAAACAATCATTAAAATTTATTGACTTATTTGCTGGATTAGGCGGATTTCATTTAGCATTAAATGAACTTGGATGCAAATGTGTATTTGCAAGCGAATTGCATGCAGATTTAAGGGACTATTATGAATTAAATTTTAATGATATTAATCCAAAACATATTGTTGGTGATATTCATAAATACGATGTCACTAAAATACCTAGTCATGACATCTTATGTGCCGGTTTTCCATGCCAACCATTCTCGCAAGCAGGAAAAAGAAAGGGTTTATCTGATCCCAATAATGGAAATCATTTTAATAAAATATTAGAAATATTATTATATCATAAACCAAAATATATATTTCTAGAAAATGTCCCTAACCTTGACAGCCATGATAATGGAAAAACCTGGCTTCATATAAGGGATAAATTAAGTAAATCTTATGATATTGACAAGTCCATATTATCCCCCCATGAATTCGGTATTCCACAGAATAGAAAAAGAGTTTATATTGTTGGTAAAAGAAAAGAAAATGGTGGGTTAAATGGTTTTAATTTTAAATTCAATAGACATTCTAAGTCAACTCATATAAATTCAATATTAGAAAAAGGCCCCAAAGATTTTCTACAGTTAAAAGATATTTCTAAGAAACAAATTAACACTTGGCAATCTTTTTTGGACAAACTATCTATAGATGAAGTACCTAGATTCCCAATTTGGGCTGCAGAATTTGGAGCTACTTATCCATTTGAAGAAAAAGCTACTATAAAATATAATTTTGAGGAATTAAAATTTTTTAGAGGACAATTTGGTGAAGAATTATCTGGTAACACAAAAAATGAAATCATCAAAAACTTACCTAGATATGCTCAAACAGATCAACCTAACTTTCCAGAGTGGAAAAAAAATTATATCAGAAGAAATAGAGAGTTTTACGACAAACATAAAAAGTGGCTAGATGAATGGAAGAAAGAGATTATAGACTGGAAACATAGCCACCAAAAATTTGAATGGAATTGTGGTAATATTGAATTAAATATTAAAGGTAAAATTATTCAATTTCGTCCATCAGGCATCAGAGTTAAGAAACCCGAAACTTCTCCTGCATTAGTTCTTACTTCAACGCAAATCCCTATAATTTATGATGACGTCATTAAAGATTTTAGATATATGACAATAAATGAAGCTGCAAAATTACAAAGTATGGAAAGATTGAAATACAAACCAACACCTATAGCTAGAGCATTTAGTGCTTTTGGTAATGCAGTAAACGTTACTGTTGTAGGTGAAATTGCAAAAAAATTAATTAAATAAAAAGGATATGAGTAAAGAGATGAGCATCCAATTTGGATCAGCAGCTTACAGAATGCTTAAGGTTATGCCCGGAAAACTATGGTTTGTTTTTTCAGAATTTATTGACAACTCTATATCAAGCTATATTCAGAACAAAGATAAACTTGAAAAGATTCACGGAAAAGATTTTCAACTAAAAATTGAAATTAGTTTTGATGATGACGACTCTATTATAATATCAGATAATGCAGCTGGTATTGACTCAAATGATTGGAAAAGAGCACTTATGCCAGGCTCTCTTCCAGAAGACACAACAAAGTTCAATGAATTTGGAATGGGTATGAAATACTCAGCTGTTTGGCTGTCCAATTATTGGACTTTAGAAACAGTTTCATTAAAAGATAACCTAAAAAGAGAAGTAGCATTTGATTATCTAAAAGTAATTAAGGGGGAGTTGAAGACACTTCCTTACAAGGATAGTAAAATTGATGGAAATAAATACCATGGTACGACATTAACAATGACCAAGCTAGAATCAGGTAGAATTAAGCCTTTTCCAAGAAAGAGAATGATTAATCACCTTACTAGCATCTACAGAAATTTTATTAGAGAAGGTGGTGATTTTTATGATAAATATAAAGTTAATGGTAATATTGAAATTAGAGCTTTTAATGAAGTTCTTACATATAAAGAGCATGGGTTTCTTAATGAGCAATGGCATGATGATAGACATAAACTAGTGCCAATTATAAAATCCCCAAAAATTGAATGGAAATATAGTTTTAATGAATTAATTAAGAACCCTATAGATAATCAAATTATATCATTTTCAGGTTTTATTGGTATATTACCTAAAGAGGATAAACACAAAAACGGATTTTCACTATTTAGAAGAGGTAGAGTCGTTGAAGGTTCTGGTGATGAAAGAGTTTATCCATACTCTTTAACTAAGGAATCAAGTTCTTATCTACACAAAAGACTCTATGGTGAATTTCATTTTGATGACACTAAAGACGGTAAAGTTGAGTCAACTTTTAATAAAAGCGCCTTCCAGGATAGAGATTTTATAGAGTACTGTATTGATCAATTACCTAATTACTTAAAAAATGTAAGTTTTCCAGAATATCCGGAAAAAGAATTCAACTTACTCACTCAAACAATTAAGCATAGAGCAAATTTTGATCCTGAAAATGCTAAAAAAGTTATAAAACATTTAGTTGAAGCTGGAAAGAAGAAAGCTAAAGATCAAGATTGGGTAAAAGAAACAAAAGAAAGGAAAGGAAAAGTAACATCCGAGGATATTAAGAAAGATGATGTAGAGAACGTTGTTGCTAAAGGTGATGTCATACCTGATACAATGATATTTTCAGATAAAAACCCAGCCACTAATATAATTTATGATTTCACATTAACTTATCATGAATCAATTCAGCAGAAAGCTCCTCTTTATGACATTTCAATTGATAATGAAATTCATAAGATTGATAATAAAGACCATAAAAATATTGGTGTATTTATTAATCTTAAGCATAGATTATTTATGTCAAATGAGACTTTTAGATCATCAAAGGTTCCTTTTGGGATTATAATCAATATGATTAAGTGCTTAAGTTTCTCTGAAGTTGTAGCCAAAGATTCCGGTGCTAAGGATATTCACTTCATGAGAAACACTATTAATAGTTTTATTGACTCCTATATTTATGAATAATACTTTTCAAATAAACCAGAATAACCATGAAGATTATGATGTTATTACAGGTGATAATTTCGACAATTTTATTGAGAAACAAACTTTAATGAATCCAATAGAGTTGGATAGACTGGAAACAAGTACAGTTAATATCTTGCAAAACTGTGTACCTCCTTCATTTAAAAAAAATAGCGAATATTACAATACCGGATTAGTACTAGGATATATTCAAAGTGGTAAAACATTATCATTTACTAGCTTAATAGCACTAGCCAGTGACAATAATTATAAATTAATAATTGTTTTTGCTGGTACAACTAAAATGCTTTTAGATCAAACTTCAGAAAGATTACGTGAGGATTTAGGTAATTATGAAGATTTCGTCATTTTATCTGGTAAGTCAGATAGTAGATTAGAGGATATAAGAAGTATTATACATGAAACCGAAAGAAAGAGAACTATTGTCATCCCTATTCTTAAACATTACAAGCATATAGATGAAATTAGTGAACTTTTTAATGATAAATCACTACAAGCCTATTTTAAGAAAAATACAGCAATTATAATAGATGATGAGTCAGACCAAGCTAGTCTAAATACAATGGGTAGGAAAAATTACACTAATTCAAAGAAAGAGGATGATGAATTGAAAAAAGAAGAGCAATTCAGTACTACATATAAAAGTATTTCAAATCTTAAAAACAAGATTAGTAATCATACATACATTCAATATACCGCAACACCACAAGCAAACATCCTATTAAGCCAAAGAGATTTACTTAGACCTGAATTTTGTGTCGTCTTAGATCCTGGAGATGAATATACTGGGGGTAAAAGATTCTTTAATAAAAATTTGGATCTAATTTCTAAAATAGACCCTGAAAAGAAGGAAAATGAAGATAGAGAGATGCCTGAAAGTTTAAAAGATGCGTTTAGATTATTTACGCTTGAATCAGCAATTCTTTGTTATGAGTATAAGGGATCAAAAAGATTAATAGATTTAAATCCAATAGGTGAGGGTTTAGAATTAAAAAGAACCTCAATGATGATACATGCCGATAGAATAATTTTAGAAAACAGCATTTATCATAATTGGTTAAAAGGATTTCGCTACAATTATAAGATTGGTTTAGAAAATAACGAAACAGAAGAAATTGATGAATTAAAAAAAATATATACAGAGTTAACTAGAAAACTGCAAAATCACTTTGATAAATTTCCAAATTTTGAAGATGTTTTATTTCGATTAAGAGTTTATGTTTTAAGTTCAGATTTAAAGTTTTGGTTTGTTGCAGGAGATGGTGATGATGTTGGTCAAAAAGAGTGGGATCAGGGTAAACATCATGTATTAATAGGTGGACAAAAACTAGATCGTGGCTTTACTGTAAAGGAATTGATAGTTACCTATATGCCTAGAACCACCAAAGGCAAATCAAATGCAGATACAGTAGAACAGAGATGTAGATATTTTGGATACAAAAAAAGATACATAGAAGCTTGCAAAGTATATATCACAGATAAAGCCATTAGTGAATTTAAAGAATATGTTGGTTTTGAAGAGAAATTAAGAAAATTTCTAAAAGAATATTCAATCGATAAGTTTTATGACAATAATAGATTAATGCAATTTTTAATGCTAAACCCTACATCATTGAACAAAATCCCTGGAGAAATTATTAGAAATAGATTTAAAAAATATCAATACTTTAATCCAAATTTTAACAATTTAAAAAAGAATAATAGATATTATAACAATATTCTTAAAACATCTAAGTACGAAGGTGAACTAAATCTAGGCAACCCACCAGCTACTAATGATAACTGTCACAAGGTATATTCTTCAGATATAAGTAGTATTAAAGATAATATAGCGCGATTAGAATTTGAGTCAATCAAAGAGGGTATAAAACAAAATCAACTTTTGAATATGTTTAATGAATATGAAAATAACAAAAAAGTTTGGGTTATTGAAATTGCTCATAAACATTACCGAGAACGATCATTAGACAAAAACGATTCAATTAAAGCACTAGACTCTAATTTCCCGCCCGAATTTGGAGACAAAAAATTATTGAAAGAAGATACTGCTTCTGGTGATTTCTCAGGTCAGTACAATGGTGAGATAATAATCCATATTCATAAAATAAGAGTAAAAGAAGATGAAAAAAGAGATAAATCAAGCCAAATTCATTTGGGAAATAAATTCAATACAATAGCAATACTTGCTCCCGAATCAGATGATAAATATATTTCAATTAATTATGATTAATGAACTGCAGAAGATAAGGCCAAAAGGAAAAAAACAGGATAAAAGAGATGTATTCTCAATAATGAAATTTAAGGACTCTGAAAGTCACTTCTTAGGTATTAATCGTTCAGGTAATGTTGCATTATTGATTAGAAACAAGAATGTTGAAAATAAGAAAATCGCAAATCATGAAGGATTAAATCTTAATATTCTTTTTGATAGTCTTTCGATAGTCAGTTTAAATGGCATTGAATTTGAAGATCGATTCACATCTCTAATATTGAAAGAAGAAAATTCTCATGTAGTTTCATATTTTATAGATATTTGTAAAATTTTAATTCAAAAAATTGGAGAGACTCCTGATTTAACTTTAATACATAAAGAGATTAGAAGAATAAAAAGTATATTTAATAATGTTAAAAAAGGTAAATTAAAAGAAGAGTCAGGTTTATGGGGAGAATTACTTTTCATTTCAATACAAGAAAATAAAAATGAAGCAATATCGGCATGGCATAGGACCGAAAATGAAAGAATAGACTTTAATGATGGTAATTGTAAGGTTGAGATAAAAACGACATTATCCAACCAAAGAAGCCACATATTCTCATTGAGCCAACTAAGAAATAATGTAAAAGAAAATGTTTTAATTGGCTCAATAATGACTATCCCTGTTGAAAAAAATTCAACTATACTTAATCTTATAGATGAAATTGAAATCGAATTAAATGCTGAACAAAAATTAAATTTTAGTCATAAACTCAGTAATTATTTAGGTGTAATTTTTAATCAAGTTAAGCTAAAGAGCTTTGACAAAAATTTTGCCATAAACTCATTTGAATTATTTAAAGCTAGTGAGATCCCCTCAATAGAGCTAAAAAACATTCCACTTCATGTTTATGGAGTAAAGTTTACGTCAGATATCGAACCCATAACCTCAAGTTTAAAGCTAAATAAACATAAGATTTACTAATCTAATGTATCACAGAATTTATTGTATTCTCTTCTAATTTTCTTGAAATCTTTTATATTTTCTTGAAAAGCTAATTCAGCAAAAAGATTACTAGCGTCAATAAATTTTCTTTCATTAATCAATCTTCTTACATCATTTAATCCATTTGAATTTGATATGAATCCTTTTTGCAAATTATGATTAATATCATTATCAAGTAATTTATTAGTATTAATATCTTGAAAAAATTGATCAAAATTAATAATGAAATCGGCTATATAATTTTTATTTACACAATAAAGTTTTTCATGACTTGACAATACTAATTCTACCCAACGATTATATACAGCATCTTTTTGAGAGGTGAATCTTGAATAAATTGAAATATTATTTTTCTTGTTTATCCGTTCAAGAAATAAAAAGGGATTCCAAACTATGTAAGTTTCATTTATCATATCATATCCAATAGGTATACAAATTTCTTGCTTCTTTTTTATTTCTTTAAAATGAGTTGTTCTTGCAATCTGTATTCTAGAAACATTTTTATTAGAAAAGTATGCTGGAGATATATTTTTAAGAAAAATATTAAACTCCAATCCATTTAACTTATCCTTAACTTTAAATGGATTTATATTCGTTTTTTCAATATCAAAGAAATCTATAACATCAGATTCAAACTGTATTTTTAATTCTCTTTTCCCAAATTTATTATAGGAACATTTTTCAGAATCTATATTTATTTCTTCATTATTAATGCGCTCTATTTTTATTTCATTTAAGGATGAATTATTTGAGTATTTACCATGGATCTTATTATTTTCTAAAATAATATTGTGTTGCTCTAAAAACTCTAATTGCTCGTCAGATAACTTTCCTTTTTCTTTTGCTCTTCTTATTCGAGCTAAAGCATGATACAATTTGTTATGAGTGCTTGCTCTTGGAGAAAAACCATGCTCTTTTATAAAATCTGAAATTTCTAACACTTTATTTTGCCATCTATCTGAAATAGATATATTATTTTCTAAAATAATATTGTGTTGCTCTAAAAACTCTAATTGCTCGTCAGATAACTTTCCTTTTTCTTTTGCTCTTCTTATTCGAGCTAAAGCATGATACAATTTGTTATGAGTGCTTGCTCTTGGAGAAAAACCATGCTCTTTTATAAAATCTGAAATTTCTAACACTTTATTTTGCCATCTATCTGAAATAGATATATTATTTTCTAAAATAATATTGTGTTGCTCTAAATATCTTTGTTGTTTCGGAGATAATTCTTTAGCATAGAATTTTCTTTTATTAGCACAATAACTTTGATATAAATTATACTCATTTTTATCATTCTTATTTGCCTTAGGAAATCTATTATTCTTAGAAATAAATTCAGATATTTCTAATATACGCTTTGACCACTTTGTAAAGCCATCTCTTCCAGAAAATGATGGTGAATCTTCAAAATCAATTTTATGTTTTCGCAAAAATATTAGCTGTTTATTTGATAATTCCTTAGAAAAGAATTTTCTTCTATTAACAGAATAACTTTGATATAAATTATACTCATTTTTATCATTATTATTTTGCTTTGGCAATTTATTATTCTTAGATATAAATTCAGATATTTCTAATATACGCTTTGACCACTTTGTAAAGCCATCCCGACCATCTTCCTTTGTATTAAATATTTTTTTTATTCTATCAAACATAAAGCTAAAATACTAATAATTTTATATAATTTTCCCTCTCAATTTTTTCTAAAAAAGCAGCTCTAACTATGCCCTTTTCTATTGCAGCTAAATCTTTTTCCAATAACTTAGCAAATTCAAGGCCCCTAATCTTTACTATATCAAGGGACACTTTTCTAGTGATTAAATGATGTCTTTTAATGAATGAAGCTTCTTCTACTCCATCTGTTAAAAATAAGTTATCCATCAAAATATGCTCACCAGAAACAGGCTCTGTATATATATCAAGACTAAAAGATTGAATATTTGAATTATCCGTAAATAATTTGGAAAGTATTTTCTTTTCCAATTTCAGGTCTTTTAACTTTACCTTCTCTCCTCTTGCTAAAAATTTTAATGCTTTCATAATGTGTATAGTTACCAAGCAAAGCTAAACAAAATCAAGCAAATAGATAAAAAAGAGCAAAAATCAGTAATGTTGTACTATTGTTTGACTTTTTTGATTTTGGGCATAAAAAAAGGCCCTAAAAAGGGCCTTCTAAATCTAGTAGCGTGAGGGAGATTTGAACTCCCGACCTCAGGGTTATGAATCCTGCGCTCTAACCAACTGAGCTACCACGCCAAAATTTTAAGCGTGCAAATATATTATTTTCACTTATTATAGAATGTAATTTACTACATTTTTAAAATAAATTTTTAAGAGATAATTTTTTACTTAAAATAAGGGTATATTTGCCGACAGCACATTAAATTTATATGTCAGATTTAACAAAATACACATTAGAATTCCCAATAAATTCCTCAGTGAATATATTGTACAAACGGCTTAGCACTCCTAGTGGACTAGCTGAATGGTTTGCTGATGATGTGGTAATAAAGGATAAGGTTTTTACCTTCTTTTGGGATGGAAGCGAGCAAGATGCTAAATTATTAAAATTAAAAACCAACCAGTTTATTAGGTTTAAATGGGAAGAAAATGATACAAAAGAAGATTATTTTGAGTTCTTCATTCAAATTGATGAAATGACATCAGATGTATCTTTAATTATTACTGATTTTGCAGAAGATGCGCAAGAGCAAGAAGAACAATCTCAACTATGGGAAAAACAAATTAGCCAGCTGAAAAGAGCAATTGGTTCATAATTTTTAATTTATTTTCTTTATGAAACGGCTACACCTTTTCCTAATAAAATCATTTTTAGGTCCTTTTATAGCAACATTCTTTATTGCCATTTTCATATTGCTTATGCAATTCCTTTGGAAGTATGTTGATGATCTAGTCGGAAAAGGACTTGAATTTACTCAAATAGCTGAGCTTATTTTTTATGCCTCTGCTCGTTTTGTGCCAGTTGCACTCCCTATTGCTATGCTAATTGCATCAGTAATGGTATTTGGAAAACTAGGTGAAAACTATGAATTAGTTGCTTTAAAATCTTCAGGAATTTCATTAATTAGAATCCTTTTTCCTCTTACTATATTTGTAATTATTATAAGTTATGGTTCTTTCTTATTTTCAAATTATGTAATGCCCATTGCAAATCTTAAGAATGGAAGTATGATTTATGATATTCAAAAGAAAAAACCAGCACTTAATATTAAAGAAGGAATTTTTTATAAAGATATTGAAGGGTTCAGTATAAAAGTAGCTGAAAAGGATGCTGACGGAAAAACCTTAAATGATATTATCATTTATGACCATACAGCTAAGAATGGGAATGATAAAGTTATAATTTCCAAAAGCGGAATAATGCAATTAACAAAAGATGAAAAGTTTTTGGAACTCATTTTATATAATGGTCATTCCTATATTGATATTCCTGAAAAGAAAAGAAACGGATCCAACCCCTATCGAACTACTCATTTTAAAGAGGATTTAATCCGTTTTGACTTATCTAGTTTTAGCACAATAAATAATAGTGAGACACTGTATAAAGGCCATTATGCAATGCTAAGTAATCAGCAATTAGCAACTGCTATTGACTCATTATACGCTAAATTTGAAGAGAGAAAAGGAACATTTACTAAAAATATTACTGATAAATACACACATAATTCTCAAACAGATAGCTTAGTCAATTCTGAAGACCTTACCACTATAAAAAAGAAACAGCAATATGATATTGCTATAAACAAAATACAAACCTTAAAATCAATAGCAAAATCAAATAAGAATGATTTAGAATATCGTAAAATAATTATTACTAAGCATAATATTGAATGGCATAGAAAAATTAGCTTAGCTATAGCTTGCTTACTTTTATTTTTGATTGGAGCACCATTAGGATCAATCATAAGGAAAGGTGGTTTTGGCTTACCTGTATTAGTTTCAGTATTATTTTTTGTTTTTTTTCATGTATTAAATACAATTGGTGAAAAATCAGCAAAAGAACTAACTATAGAAGCTTATAAAGGTATATGGTTAGCAAATATAGTATTTGCACCCATTGCTTTATTTTTAATTTATAAGGCTAAAAATGATGCTCAACTATTTGATTTTAGCTCTTTATTAAAAAGCGTTAATCAATTCATTAAAAAGAGAAAAATACAGTAAATCTTAGTATTTTTGCCCCATAAATTTACAATATGAGTTTCAACACTATAGAAGAAGCAATTCAGGATATTAAAGCAGGGAAAGTCGTTATCGTTATTGATGATGAAAACAGAGAAAATGAAGGTGATTTTGTAGCTGCTGCTGAAATGGCAACTCCTGAAATGATTAATTTCATGGCAACACATGGTAGAGGTTTAATTTGTACACCTCTACTTGAAAGAAGATGTCAAGAATTAGGGTTGGAACTGATGATTGGGAAAAATACAGCTGCCTATGAAACGCCTTTTACCATTTCAGTTGATTTGATGGGACATGGTTGTACCACTGGAATTTCGGCATCAGATAGAGCAAAAACAGTAAAGGCACTTGTTGACCCAAACATCAACCCTGCTGAGCTAGGAAAACCTGGTCATATTTTCCCCTTAAAAGCACGAAAAGGAGGAGTATTAAGAAGAGCAGGACATACTGAAGCAGCAGTTGATTTAGCTAGACTTGCAGGACTAGAACCTGCTGGAGTTATTGTTGAGATATTGAATGAAGATGGTTCAATGGCCAGAACGCCAGAATTACACAAAATTGCTAAGAAGTTTGATCTAAAATTCATTACAATTAAAGATTTAATTGAATATAGAATAAAAAATGAATCTCTTATTACTGAAGAAGCTGACATACAATTACCAACTGATTATGGTGATTTTAAGATGAAAGCCTTCAAGCAAACTACTAATGGACAGCTACATCTAGTTGTATATAAAGGAGAATGGAAAAAGGATGAAGATGTACTTGTAAGAGTACACTCATCTTGTATGACAGGCGATATATTTGGTTCTTGCAGATGTGATTGTGGACACCAATTACAATCAGCATTACAACAAATTGAGACAGATGGAAAAGGAGTATTAGTCTACATGAATCAAGAAGGAAGAGGAATAGGATTACTTAACAAATTAAAGGCTTACGAATTACAAGAAAAAGGACGTGATACAGTTCAGGCAAATGCTGACTTAGGATTTAATGCTGACGATAGAGACTATGGTGTTGGCGCACAAATATTAAGAGCTATGGATGTAACTAAAATCAGATTACTGAGCAATAACCCTAAAAAAAGAGTTGGACTGATGGGGTATGGAATTGAAATAGTTGAAAGTGTAGCACTTGAAATAGATTCTAATATCCATAATGAATTTTATCTAAAAACTAAAAGAGATAAATTAGGGCATTCATTCAAAAAACTAGATGAATAAAACGCCTTTAATTTTAGGAATAGAATCATCTTGTGATGATACTTCTGCTGCTATTTTACAAGGACAAAAAATACTATCTAATATAGTAGCTAACCAAGAAGTACATACCCAATATGGTGGAGTTGTACCTGAACTTGCTTCAAGAGCGCATCAACAAAACATTATTCCTGTAGTAGATGCTGCTATCAAAAAGGCAAATATAAATAAAGAAGATATTACCGCTATTGCTTTTACTAAAGGACCTGGACTTTTAGGTTCCCTTTTAGTAGGAAGTTCTTTTTCAAAATCCTTTGCTATGGGAATGGATATTCCGCTTATAGCCGTAAACCATATGCAAGGCCATATCCTTTCTCACTTTATAGATGAGGAAGAAACAATGCCTCAATTCCCATTTTTATGCCTTACCGTTTCAGGCGGTCATACTCAAATTGTACAAGTTGATAGCCCTAATAAAATGGAGGTTATAGGTACAACTATTGATGATGCAGCAGGTGAAGCTTTTGATAAATCAGCAAAAGTACTAGGACTTCCCTACCCTGGAGGACCACTAATTGATAAATATGCAAAAAAGGGCGATATTCATGCATTTGAATTTGGAAAACCTAAAATTAAAGGATTGGACTTTAGCTTTAGCGGCTTAAAAACTTCTATACTCTATAAGATTCAAAATAATATGCAAAAGAATCCTAAATTTATTGAAGAAAATTTGGCGAATTTATGTGCATCTATTCAGCATAGTATTGTCAGTATTTTATTAAATAAACTAGAGGAAGCAATAAAACAAACAGGTATAAAAGAACTTGCTATTGCAGGTGGTGTTTCAGCTAATTCCTACCTTAGAAGCGAATTAAAAAATCTAGCAAAAAATAAAGGATATCAACTCTATATTCCTAAGTTTGAATACTGCACGGACAATGCTGCTATGATTGCAATTGCAGGTTATTTTAAATATCTAGATAAAGATTTTGCTGATCAAAGTGAAACTCCTTCAGCTCGTTTACCCTTTTAAAAAAGAGATTGTAACATCAATTGCTTCTTGCAAATGAATAGGGAAATTTTCTAAATCATAAGGATGAAAACCACCTAAAACATGATTAGCTCCATCAATAATATGCAATTGAGTATTTGTATTCCAACTTTTTATATTTTCTGCTTCAGCAAGTAAAACAGTAGGATCATCAGTACCATGTACTACTAATTGAGGAACACTCATATTTGTTACTGCATTTTGAATATTCAATCTATCAAAATTAGCTATGCAGTTTTCATAAAACTGAAAATACATGGGCATATTTTGCTTTGTTCTTCCGTTATAGATATAAGCCACATTCATTTTCTTCCATTTCTCTAACTTTTCTCCCTTTGGCAATCTATCTAAAAAATTAGAGGGAGAAGCCCAAGCAATTACATTCGCTACTCTGCTATCTTCTGCTGTTTTCAGCATAGCAATGCTCCCTCCTCTACTATGGCCAAATAATGAAATTTTTGAAGTATCAATCTCCCCTTTTAATTCTTTGCAACTTTCTATCCAATCCAACACTAAGGACAAATCATCTAACTCTTTGCAAAAGTTATTATTTCCAAACGCTTCTAAATCCCCAAAACTACTTGGATCACCAATAGTTGTTCCGTTATAGGAAAAGTTAAATTTTACAAAAACTATATCTAGCTCGGCAAAATAAGTAGCAATTTTATTAAACGGACCCCAATCCTTAAAACCTTTAAATCCATGACAAAAAACTACTACTTTTTTAGGATATTTATTTTCTTTAAAAGTAACATCAATCAAAATAGGTTTACCTGCATAACCATCAATTTGAATAATTATTTTATCCATAAAAACTTATCTAACTAAAAAAACCGTACCATATTCCTTATGTTTCCATCCTTCAAAATCCTGAAAATAGAGCTCATAAGTATAAATATCAGAAGGTAAGTCTTTTTGAGTTTTAAAATGCACTCCATCCCACCCACCATTCAAACTACATTTTAAATCCTGAGGCCTAGTTGATTGAAACATAAGATCCCCTTGGGAATTATATACCTTAAATAAAAAAGTGTTTTCTCGAATTGCATGATATTCTATGCAGAATTTATCATTTAACTTATCATTATCAGGAGTAAAGGATGTTGGAATATAAAACCAATATTCTTCTTGCACCCATATTTGTTTAACAACAGTATCTGAACAACTATTTGCATCAACAACTACTAAAGTACTTTGATAAGTACCTTTTAAACCTAAACCTTCACTATTAACAGGGTAAATATGTCTTGGGTTTTCTAAAATTTCATTAACTGTATTATCGCCAAAACTCCATTCCCAAGCTACAATATCACCAATTGAATTACTTGTAAAATTTGCAATTGGACTAATAACAGACAGAGTATCAGACAAAAGATGTATTACAGCAGTAGGGCTTTCCAGAATTGAAACAACTGCACTTCCACTTATTACACCAAAAGAAATAGCATCATTAAATTGGCTCAAAGTATAAGTTCCTTCTGTTTTTGTATTAATAAAATAAGAAGTGTTTTGAGTTGTAACTGAGTTTTGACTAACTCCATTAATTTCATATACAAAAGTAAAGGGTGCAACTCCTGAAAAATCAACTTTAAGTATAGCTTCTACTCCATTATTACAAATTGTATCATTACCAGATATAAAAGCAGTTTGAGCATTTATCATAAATGGCAAAAATAATAGTGCAAAAATATTTTTCATCATGCTGCAAATATAAAAAAAGCCCTACAATAATGCAGGGCTCTTTTCAGTATTATGGATACTTTTATTTACTCTTCTTCTTTTACCTCTTCAAACTCAACATCTGTTACATCATCTGTAGCAGACTCTGTTTGAGCTCCTTCAGCAGCACCTTCTTCTTGTGAAGCTTTATACATCTCTTCTGAAGCAGCTGTCCAAGCTGTATTTATTTTTTCCATTGCAACATCAATAGCATCTAAATCTTTGCTTTCATGTGATGCTTTTAATTCAACTAAAGCTTCTTCAATTGGCGCCTTTTTATCATCTGATAATTTTTCACCAAATTCTTTTAATTGTTTTTCAGTTTGGAAAATCATTCCATCAGCTCCATTAATCTTATCAGCTGTTTCTTTAGCTTTGTTATCAGCATCAGCATTTGCTTCAGCTTCTTGCTTCATTTTTTCAATTTCCTCATCAGATAAACCAGAAGAAGCCTCAATCTTAATATTCTGCTCTTTTCCTGTTGCTTTATCTTTTGCTGAAACATTTAAAATACCGTTAGCATCAATATCAAAAGTTACTTCAATTTGAGGGATTCCTCTTGGTGCTGGTGGAATATCTGCTAATTGAAAACGACCAATTGATTTATTATCAGTTGCCATTGGACGCTCACCTTGTAATACATGAATATCAACAGCTGGCTGGTTATCAGCAGCAGTTGAAAATACTTCCGATTTCTTAGTAGGGATAGTTGTGTTTGCTTCAATTAACTTTGTCATTACACTTCCCATAGTTTCAATACCTAATGAAAGTGGAGTAACATCTAACAATAACACATCCGTTACATCACCTGTAAGTACCCCTCCTTGAATAGCTGCTCCTACTGCAACAACCTCATCAGGATTTACTCCTTTTGATGGTGATTTCCCAAAGTATTTCTCTACAACATCTTGTATTGCAGGAATACGAGTTGAACCACCAACTAAAATAACTTCATCAATATCAGAGGCAGTCATTCCCGCATCTTTCATTGCATTTTTACATGGAGTAATAGTTGCTTGAATTAATTTGTCAGCTAATTGCTCAAATTGTGCTCTTGTTAATGTTCTTACAAGGTGCTTAGGACCTGAAGCAGTTGCAGTAACATAAGGCAAGTTAATTTCAGTTTGTGATGATGAAGAAAGTTCAACTTTTGCTTTTTCAGCAGCTTCTTTTAATCTTTGTAAAGCCATAGGATCTTCTCTTAAATCCATGCTTTCATCTTTCTTAAATTCTTCTGCTAACCAATCAATAATTACTTGATCAAAATCATCACCACCTAAATGTGTATCTCCATTAGTTGATTTTACTTCAAATACACCATCTCCTAATTCTAGTATAGAAATATCAAAAGTTCCTCCTCCTAAATCAAAAACAGCAATTGTTTTATCCTCATCAGCTTTATCTAATCCGTAAGCTAAAGCTGCTGCAGTTGGCTCATTAATAATTCTTTTAACTGTTAATCCTGCAATTTCACCAGCTTCTTTTGTTGCCTGTCTTTGTGCATCATTAAAGTAAGCAGGAACTGTAACTACAGCTTCAGAAACTGTAGTTCCTAAATAATCTTCAGCAGTTTTTTTCATTTTTTGCAATACCATTGCTGAGATTTCTTGTGGCGTATATAATCTACCATCAATATCAACTCTTGGAGTATTGTTATCACCTTTTACCACTTTATAAGAAACATTTTTAATTTCCTTAGCCATTGCAGCAAAGCTTTCACCCATAAATCTTTTAATAGATGCAATAGTTTTTGTTGGATTTGTGATTGCTTGACGCTTTGCACTATCACCAACTTTACGCTCGCCACCTTCAATAAAAGCAACAATTGAAGGAGTCGTTCTGGCTCCTTCCGCATTTGGGATAACCACTGGCTCATTCCCTTCCATTACAGAAACACATGAATTTGTTGTTCCTAAATCGATTCCAATAATTTTACTCATTTTACTATGTTTTAAATTTAAATAATTTGTTTTCTGATGAGTAATTATTGCAATTACAATGCCACAGCAAATTGTAAGACAAAACTGTCATAAAAACAAACTACTAGATAAAATTTAAAACTATTTTACTGACAGAGCGTCAGTTTAATGAAAGTTTCTATCCAAACCATCTGTTGATTTCATAAATTTATCAGTATCATCTGCAATACCCATACCTTTTAGTTGAAAAGTAAATCTTGATGAAAACAAGCCTATGCCATTATTAATATTAGTGAACTGAGGTCGCTCTTGAACTATACCAGTAATTTCTTCATTTACAATTCTATAGGTTCTTAAATCCTCAGAACCAACTGTCATTAATAAATCAATATTTGTAAATCTTCTTTTAATTGATGGATCTTCATTTAATTCACTCTTTAAGAAATTAAAAAATTTTACGCCTTCAAACTCAAAATAATCAGAAGACTCCAACACTGAAGTACCATAAATTAAACTTTTATATACCGTATCATTTTCAGTATAATTGAAAATTAAATCTAACTGGTACAAAACTCCATTATCAAGAGATTTTTCCCACCTTACTGTTGAAGAACTAAATTCAGTTGCACTTGGATTTCCAGGAATCCAAGTTTGAATAAATCCAAAAGGAAAATCATCCCTTATATCAAAATCAAAACCAGAAACAATATTAGTTTTTGAACTTACCTTATTTCCAGTAATCTTATTTTTAATTAACAACTCATATACAGAATTTGAATTCAAAAAACTATTATTTTCAAAAGTATATACCATAATCGAATCATGGAAATCGCCTTCAGCTCTACTAACTAAATCCTCAGACAAAGTAATAGTATCTGTATTTCCATTATTTTTAGTTCTAACAATTTTAACATCTAATTCACCTGCATCAAAATTAATAGAATCGGCATACTGAGCCATTTGCATTGCATCCATCTTACCTAAAAATGCTTTACTTATTTTTATTTTTTGTATTTTCTTCTCAATATCAGTATCAGTAGCATCTAAAAGACCATAAACCACTGTAGTTTCCTCCCACTCTGCATTCACATCAAAATCAGTTTCACAAGCCGTAAAAACGATAGCAAAAACAGATAAAATTAAGTATATTTTTTTCATGTTTGCAAAGTTATGCTTTTATATGAGATGATAAACGCATAATTTGTAAATTTGCCACAATTAGAAAAAAACGAACAATGAAACATTTTATATCAACTACACTTTTATTCATCACTATTTTAAGCAGTAGCCTTAATGCTCAACAAATTTCGGCAACTGCTTATAACAAAACAGTAATACATGAGGATTTTAATCAAGAAGGAGACTTTTTCCCTATAGTAACTACTACTGACAATTACTTTATTTTAGACAAAGGAGATTATTTATTGAGCAGAAATAATGAAGATAGTGAATATGCAATTATTGCAAACAATTCTTCTACTTCTGACTTTACCTTAAAAACAGCTGTACGAATTGGCCCTAGCAATAACAAAAAAGCAAGTATCGGAATTATTGTAAAAGCACAACAAGACGGAAAAGGTGCTATTATTTTTGAAATCAACAAAAAAGGAGAATATAGAATAAAACAACTTTTAGGAGACACTTACAAAACACTTAGCGGCCTTAGCAAACATGAAGGTTGGGTAAAAAACAAAACGATTAATGGTGTTGATGAGCATAATTTTGTGGAGATAAGAACTGAAAACAACATTTATGATGTTTATGTAAACAGTGATTACCTTACTACTTTCTTTGTTCCTGATTATACGAGTGGTGCTTGTGGTTTAATTATAAGCCCAGAAACAAAAGCAAGAATTTCGTATTACTACTTAAATACTAAAGGAGAAAACAATACTGTTGCCTCTTATGTTAATGAAAATACACCAAGCATAAATGCAACAATTGAGGAACTCAATAAAAAAATTGCAACTCTTGAGAAGAATAATGCAACACTCAATAATTTAAATACTGAGGCAAGAACTAATCAAGAAGAGCAGATTTCTAGCTTAAACAAAAAAAATACTGATGCAGCAGCAGTTACTATTGAGCAAGAACAAAAAATTGCAAGTTTGAACAGAACGATTACTGATTTAAAAAACAAAGCTAGTAAAGCTGAAGCCTTAGCCAATACTATTGCTGAAAATGAAAGTTTAATTACTATATTAACAATTGAAAAAGACGCTTTAACTAGTGAGATTAATAGCCTTACTTCAAATAGTACTAGCTTGAACACTAAAAATGCTGATCTTGCAGCTGTTACTATTGAACAAGAAAAAGAAATAAACAATTTAATTAATAGTGCCACTAGTACAAATTCATCAATAGCTAAGCTAGAAACAACAAATAAAGAGCTTACTGCTAAGGTAACTAGTTTAACAAATAAAAATGCTGAACTTGCTTCAGTTACTATTGAACAGGAAAAAGAAGTAAGTGCATTAAGTACAACAATTAGCAGTTTAAACAGCAGTAAGACTGATGCATTAGCAAACAACAAACAATTAAGTAAAAAAATAGAAGCTTTAAAACAACAAATTACACTTGAAAAATCAGTAAGTACGGCACTTACCAATGATTTAAATAAAGCCAATAAATCATCAAAAACAAACAACACTAAGCTTAGTGCTGAGGTAAAAACTTTAAAAACTGAATCAAATAAACTTAAAAAAGTAAATGCAACTTTAACTATTGATTTATCAGCAGAAAAAAGTGCCCATAGCAAAACTAAAAACGGCTTATCCAAAAGCATAAGCACTAAGGTGGCTGAAATAAAAGCCTTAGAAGCACAGTTAAGTACCAACAGCCAACAATTAAAATCAGCAAAGAAAAATGGGGCCTTAGCAAAAGAATGTGCTAAAAATGCTGCATCACTTACTGCTGAATTGAAAAAAGCAAATAAAGAAATAACTGCTTTACAAAACATCAAAAATAAGCATGATGATGTTGTTAATAATTTGAATAGTGAACTCTCACTATTAAAAGCAAAACAGTTAGAGCTAAATGCTGATGCACTAGCGTTAAACAAGAAGTTAAGCAACCTTGAAACAACAAACACTGAGTTAAAAGAACTATTCATCCTAAAGGATTTTGAAGTAAATGGCGTAAAACCTTCTGACTTAACTAAGCAGACGAGCACTTATGTAGCACCAAAAGAGATTAAAGGAAATAAGAAAATATATGCTGTTCAGTTTGGAGTTTACATGCAAGTACAACCTTATTCTACACTTAAAGGAATGGATGAAGTATGGTACGAAACTACCGAACACGGAACTTATGTTTATCTTTCAGGGCAATTTAAAAGCCCACAAGAAGCAACAGCACATAAAAATAGCTTAGCAAGTTTAGGATACCCTAATGCATTTGTAGTAACCCTTACAAAATAAAAAATGTCAGTAGCAAAAAAAGATTATAAAAAAGTAACCACCAATACCCTTGGTGAAATGAAGCAGAACGGAGAAAAAATCTCCATGCTTACGGCTTACGATTATACCCTTGCCAAAATTATTGATGGTGCAGGAATTGATGTTATTTTAGTTGGTGATTCAGCTTCTAATGTAATGGCTGGGCACGAAACTACCCTACCGATAACGCTTGATCAGATGATATACCATGCCGCATCAGTTGTGCGTGCTGTGGACAGAGCTTTAGTAGTTGTGGACATGCCATTTGGTTCTTATCAAGGAAACTCATTAGAGGCTCTTTCTTCAGCAATTAAAATAATGAAAGAAAGTGGTGGTCATTCTGTAAAGCTAGAAGGTGGAAGCGAGATTATTGAATCAGTTGAAAGAATACTTACAGCAGGAATTCCAGTAATGGGACATTTAGGTTTAACACCTCAATCCATTTACAAATTCGGAACTTATACCGTAAGGGCAAAGGAAGAGCTAGAAGCAGAAAAATTATTAGTAGATGCTAAACTACTGGAAGAAGCAGGATGTTTTGCTTTAGTATTGGAAAAAGTACCTGCACAATTGGCGCAAAAAATAGCAGAAAGCATTAATATTCCTGTTATTGGGATTGGAGCTGGGGCTGGAGTTGATGGACAAGTGCTAGTACTACACGATATGCTAGGAATGACACACGAGTTCAATCCTAGGTTTTTAAGGAGATACCTAAACCTTGCTGATGATATTAAAGGAGCAGTTCAAAACTATGTTTCGGATGTAAAGGCCAAAAACTTTCCGAACGAAAAAGAGCAATACTAATGCTGGAGGTGCTCTATGAGGACAACCACCTCATTGCTATCAACAAAAAATCAGGCGATATAGTACAAGGCGACAAAACAGGTGATGCTCCCCTATCCGATTTTGTAAAAGCATATATCAAAAAAAAATACAACAAACCAGGAGATGTGTTTTTAGGCACTATTCATAGGTTGGATCGTCCTACTTCTGGTATTGTATTGTATGCGCGAACGAGCAAGGCTCTTACAAGAATGAATGAACAGTTCCGTGAAAAGCAAGTACAAAAAACCTATTGGGCTGTGGTGGACAATGCACCCCCAAACACTTCAGGAACACTTGAAAACTATTTACAAAAGAACCAAAAGCAGAACAAATCCTTTATAACCAAAACAGAAGATGGAAAACATGCTGTATTGGATTTTAAACTGCTTAAAAAATTAGACAACTTTTATCATTTAGAGGTAAAACCAAAAACGGGAAGGCACCACCAGATAAGGGTGCAATTGGCAAATATTGGCTGTATTATTAAAGGCGATTTAAAGTATGGTGCCAAAAGAAGCAACAAAGATGCAAGCATCCATTTGCTAGCACAAAAGCTAGAGTTTATACACCCTGTAAAAAAAGAACCGATTACAATTACTGCTCCAGCACCTAAGGATAGTATTTGGGAGGCTTGTAAATAACGCAAGTAGATAACAGTAACTAACAACTATTATCTATCTTTACAGCATGCAACTATTCTATTTAGAAAATCCTGAAAAAGAAATAATACTGAGTGCTGAAGAAAGTAAGCACGCTACTAAAGTATTACGCAAAAAAGAAGGAGATATTTTAAATTTTACGGATGGAAAAGGTGCTTTTTACAAAGCAGAAATTACAGTTGCTGACACAAGAAAATGCAGACTAGAAATAGTTAGCTCTGAGCAAAAACCTAAACAACACAATTACTATTTACACATTGCCATTGCTCCTACCAAAAATATGGATAGGTACGAATGGTTTTTGGAAAAAGCTACCGAGATTGGTATTGATGAAATTACTCCAATTATTTGTAGCCACTCCGAACGCAAAGTAATTAAAACTGAAAGGTGTAATCGGATTTTACTTTCGGCTATGAAGCAATCCTTAAAATTTCATTTACCAAAAATGAATGAAGCTATTATTTTAAAGGACTTTTTAAAACAAGATTTTGAAGGAAATAAGTACATTGCTCATTGTGAAGATGAAGAGAAAACAGAATTAAGAAAAGAAGAAAAAGCAGAGAAGACACTTATACTCATTGGTCCAGAGGGCGACTTCTCTCCTGCTGAAATTGAAATAGCTTTGCAAAACCAATTTAAAGCAGTAAGTTTGGGCAAAAGCAGATTACGTACAGAAACAGCAGGACTAGTGGCCGTACATACTATAAATATTAAAAATTAAAAATATGAAAAGAATTATCATACACATTTTAGTTTTTATGTTTTTACCTCCAATAATTGGCATCTTAATTGGAGTAATTGGTATAGAAAATTCAATATTCCAAATGATAGTTGGGTATGGATTATGGATTTATTTAGTTTTTATAAAAAAAATAATTACTTTTCAAGGAGCAGGAAATCCAATAAAAATAAAACCAAATCTCAATGCAACACCATGTTTTGCAATTATTGATGTGGAAACTACAGGCTTAATTAAATATGATGAGACTCCTACAAAAAAATCATTACAAGAGGATCCTAATAATTTTCCAAGAATTGTACAAATAGCATGGACTACATTATCAAGAAAATATGAAATTGTCCAAGAGAAAGTTTATTATATAAAACAATCACTACCGATACCTATTGATGCAGTAAAAATTCACAAGATTACAAATGAAACTTGTGAAGAAAAAGGATATGAATTAGAAGAAATATTAAGGAAATTCAGTGAAGATTTAACTCCTTGCGATTATTATGTTGGTCATAATGTTATGTTTGACAAAAGAGTTATAGAAGCAGAATGTATCCGGTCTAGAATAACTAAACCATTTAAATACATGAAAAAATATGATCCAATGCAAATGGGAAGAGAAATTATGGGAAGAAGATGGTTTAAATTAGAAGAATTAGGGTTGAAATTTTTTGGCAAGAAACAAATGAAAGAATTTGATTTACATAGTGCAGAAGATGATGTGGCAATTACTGCAGTTTGCTTGGCTGCATAAAAAAGGATATAAATATTAATGAAATTCCTAATCAAATTATTCCTTTTCCTTCCTCTATTTACAATAGGGCAAAATACCTATGAAATAGCGGTACTCAAGTACAATGGTGGTGGCGATTGGTACGCCAACCCTACTGCCATACCTAACCTCATTACTTTTGCAAACGAGAATATTGGAACAAACATAAAAGCCGCCCCTGCAACAGTGGAAGTTGGCAGTAGCGATATTTTCAATTATCCTTTCCTGCACATGACAGGGCACGGAAATGTAGTTTTCAATGCTAGTGAAACTGAAAATTTACGGAACTATCTTTTAGCAGGTGGTTTCTTGCACATAGATGATAATTACGGAATGGATGCTTTTGTCCGTACAGAAATAAAGAAGATTTTCCCTGAAACTAAGTTAGTAGAATTGCCCACTAACCACCCTATTTTTCATGGAAAATATGAGTTCAAAAATGGTTTACCTAAAGTGCATGAACATGATGCAAGTCCTTCACAAGCCTTTGGTATTATTATTGACGGGCGATTAGTTTGTCTTTATACTTTTGAATCAGATATTGGTGATGGATGGGAAGATTCTGAAGTCCACAATGACAGTGAATATATCAGATTAAAGGCCTTACAAATGGGCGCCAATATATTGGAATATGTTTTTACTAATTAGACTTTAAAGCAGTTCCGAATCAACAGCAAGTCCTTGCAAGAAACCTATGGACTTTTCAATATCATCATGCAGTAATCTGTCTGAACTTAAGAATTCAACTTCATCTCTGTATATATCCAAAATTCCTTCAATAAATTCTGAAGATTTTGCATTTCTAAATGCAATTCCCTGTGTAGCATTCAAGAGTTCAATTGCCAAAATACGCTCCGTATTTTCAACTACTCGGTAAAGTTTTGTAGCTGCATTTGCGCCCATACTTACATGGTCTTCTTGTCCGTTTGATGATACTATAGAATCCACAGAAGCTGGCGTACACAATTGCTTGTTTTGGCTCGCAATACTTGCTGCCGTATATTGTGGAATCATCATCCCTGAATTAAGTCCTGGTTCAGCAACTAAAAATGCTGGCAAACCTCTTAACCCTGAAATTAACTGATAAGTTCTTCTTTCTGAAATAGAACCTAATTCTGAAAGTCCGATTGCCAAATAATCCATTGCCATAGCCAAAGGTTGCCCATGGAAATTCCCTCCAGAAATTACTTTATCCTCACCAATAAAAATGGTAGGATTATCCGTTACCGAATTTATCTCAGTAGTAAACACATCCTTTACATGAGTAATTACCCCTTTACTTGCACCATGCACTTGTGGCATACACCTAAAAGAATAAGGGTCTTGCACATGTTCTTTTTCTTGCTTTTGAATTTCAGATCCATCCAAGAAATCACGGATATTTTCAGCTGTTTTTATTTGTCCTTTATGTGGACGCACCAAATGAATCAATTCATCAAAACATTCGTTTCTTCCATCAAATGCTTCTAATGAAATAGCTCCAATCATATCTGCCATATAGGATAATTTCTGTGCTTTTAGCAAACTCCAAACTCCGTAAGCACCCATGAATTGTGTTCCGTTAAGCAAGGCCAAACCTTCTTTGGATTGCAAGTCAATTGCTTCCCAATCATTAGCCTTCATTATAGTTTTTGCTTCCACTTCTTTTCCATCTACTTCAACTTTCCCTTCTCCTAAAAGAGGTAAAGAAAGATGAGCCAAAGGTGCTAAATCACCACTTGCACCTAAACTTCCTTGCTGAAACACTAGTGGAAGAATATTTTTATTGAACATTTCAATTAAGCGTTCCACTGTTTTTAATTGCACTCCTGAATGTCCGTAAGACAAGGATTGCACCTTCAACAACAACATAATTTTTACTACTTCAGCAGGAACTTTATTTCCCGTACCACAAGCATGAGAAAGCACTAAATTAGTTTGTAATTGTCCTAAATCAGTATTAGAAATTTTATGATTACAAAGTGATCCAAAACCTGTATTTATCCCATAAATTGGTGCATCTGACTGCTCCATTTTATTATTTAAATAATCACGACAATCTTGTATTTTTTGTTTTGCCTTTTCGCCTAATGCTAATTGTTTTCCTTCTGCAATAATTTCAGCAATAACTGAAAGACTTAGCATTTGTTCTCCTACTTTATAAGCACTCATTTATGATAATTCTTTTATTAAATCAGTAATGTTCAAATTGCTTTGCTCACCACTTTCCATGTTTTTAACTGACAATATTCCTGATTCCATTTCATCCTCACCTACCATAATAACAAATTGAACACCTTTATTATTGGCATAGGTCATTTGCTTTTTCATCTTGGCTTTTTTAGGATATAGTTCTGAACTTATACCTGCAGTACGCAATTGCTTTAACAATGGCATACAAAAAGCGGCTTCTTGCTCACCAAAATTAGCAAACATCACTTTAGTACTTACATCAATATTAGCAGGAAACAATCCAAGTTCTTCCAAGACAATATACATCCTATCAATTCCAAAAGAGATACCAACCCCTGAAATATCTTTAAGTCCAAAAATAGAAGTCAAATCATCATATCTTCCACCACCACCAATTGAGCCAATAGCAACATCATTTGCTTTTACTTCTAAGATGCAACCTGTGTAGTAATTCAGTCCTCTAGCTAGGGTAATATCAAAAATTAAATTAGCAGATTGCAAACCAAGTTCTGAAATATTATTCATCACAAATTGCAATTCTTCTAAGCCTTTAGCTCCTACTTCCGATTGCACTAAAAGTGCAGCTAAATCATTAATATTTGTCGTATTCAAAAAAGTATCTAAAATAGAAAGGGCTTCTTTTTTCACCCCTTTACTTTCCATTTCTTCTTTTACTTTTTCAATGCCAATTTTATCCAATTTATCTAAAGCAATAACTATAGCATCAAATAAATCAGCTGCACCCATCAACTCCACCATTCCAAATAATACCTTTCGGTTATTGATGCAAATATCAACATTTGGGATATTTAGCTTAGTAAAAACATCATCATACAATTGCACCAATTCCACTTCACAAAGCAAGGAATCTGTTCCAATTACATCAGCATCACATTGGTAAAATTCACGGTATCTTCCTTTTTGAGGTCTATCAGCACGCCAAACATTTTGCATTTGATAACGCTTAAAAGGAAAAGTAATATCATTTCTATTCTGCACCACAAAACGAGCAAAAGGAACGGTTAAATCATAACGCAAAGCCTTTTCAACTATCTGTTTTGTTAAGGATTTTGAAGTAGTATCCTCATCAATCTTTGCTTTAGAAAGATAATCTCCTGAATTTAACACCTTAAAAATCAAACGATCACCTTCATCACCATACTTTCCTGTTAAGGTTTGAATATTTTCCATTGCTGGCGTTTCAATTGGTGCATAGCCATAGCACTCGAAAGCCGTTTTAACAGTTTCAAAAATGTAATTTCTTCTGAACATTACTTCAGCAGTAAAATCACGCGTTCCTTTAGGTAGTGTTGGTTTTGTAGTACTCATAATTGTTTGCAAATATCGTAAATTATTATTGATAAATTTCATTAGTTTTGAATCGAAAAATTTTAAGCAAATAATAATGAAATACTTCCTTATACTAACCTTACTTATCATGAATTCTTGTGGAGAAAAAAAACAACAAAAAGAAAATGTATCACAGAATCCTACTGAAATTATAGCGATTAAAAAAGTACTCGAAACACAGCAGGAATGTTGGAATAATGGTGATATTAATGGCTTTATGCAAGGTTATTGGAATTCACCAAAATTACAATTCAGATCTAACAAAAATGAACTAACATCTGGATGGAAAGCAACTCTTGAACGCTACAAAAAAAACTACCCAACAAAAGAAAGTATGGGTGAGTTAAAATTTGAAACCTTAAATATTGAATCATTTGCAAATAATACACTTTCTAAAATAGAAGGCAAGTGGGAACTTATAAGAAAAACAGATAATCCAAAAGGAAAATTTTGGTTAGAGCTTCATAGGTTTAATGAAAATAAATGGGTTATTGTAAAAGATTCAACAATATCATTTTAGCATGAAAAACTACTTCTCTCTAATAAAATTTAGTCATACCATATTTGCAATGCCTTTTGCATTTATTGGTTTTTTCTTAGCTACAAAATCTTACGAATTTGAATGGATTACTCTTGTCTATGTAATATTTTGCATGATTTTTGCACGCTCGGCAGCTATGGCCTTCAACCGTTATATTGACAGAGATATTGACAAAGCAAATGAGAGAACTGCAAAAGTGAGAGAAATTCCAAATGGGAGTATAAAAGCAAACTCAGCTTTAATTTTTGTTATCATTAATTCCATATTATTTATTGGAACAACATATTTTATTAATCCGCTTTGCTTAGCTCTTTCTCCAGTTGCTTTATTGGTAATTTTAGGATATAGCTATACCAAACGATTTACTACTCTTTGTCATTTAGTATTGGGCTTAGGACTAGCTTTAGCTCCTATTGGAGCATACTTAGCAGTAAGTGGTGAATTTGATATTATTCCACTTTTATTTTCAGCAGCTGTACTTTTTTGGGTTAGTGGTTTTGATATTATGTATGCTTTACAAGATGAGGAATTTGATAAAGAACAAAACTTACATTCTATTCCTGTGTTATTAGGAAAAAAGAATGCACTTAACCTCTCTAATTTTTTACACTTTTTTAGCTTTATAGCCCTCACCATTGCTGGTACCATGGGGAATTTTGACAAATGGTATTGGATTGGATTCTCTATCTTTTCTGCCCTACTTGTTTACCAACACACTTTGGTAAAGTATAATGATTTAAGCAAAATCAACCTTGCATTTTTTACCACAAACGGCATTGCATCCGTCATTTTTGGTGCATTTGTTATTGCCGATTTATTGGTAAAATAATCTATTTTTTAAAAATAATTAATCAAATTTAATCTAGTAAATTAATTTTTTAGTACTTTGCTTTGCATAGTACTATATTTTTTATTTATGTTTGCATCATCAAAATTTATCTAAAATGAAAATTGAGAACACACAATCGCAAATGCGAAAAGGGATTTTGGAATACTGCATCCTTTCCATATTAAAAAATGGAGAGGCCTACCCTTCTGACATTATCCAAAAGCTAAAAAAAGCTAAAATGATAGTAGTAGAAGGAACGCTTTACCCCCTACTTACTCGCTTAAAAAATGCTGAATTATTACAATACCGTTGGGAAGAATCATCTTCAGGACCACCCAGAAAGTATTATTCTTTAACAGAAAAAGGAATTGCATTTTTATTAGAATTAGATACAACCTGGAAAGATTTAGCAAAAGCAGTACGATTAACCACTAAAACAAAAAAAGATGAATAAGACCCTAAACATTAACCTAGCAGGAATTGTATTTCATATTGATGAAGATGCTTTTGAGATATTAAACAACTACCTAAATGCACTTAAAAATCATTTTAAAAATGAAGAAGGTGCTGATGAAATATTAAAAGATATTGAAGGAAGAATTGCTGAACTTTTTACTGAACGATTAGATAAAAAAGAGGCAATTTCAATTACTGATGTAAAAGAAGTAACTGCTATTATGGGAAATCCTAGCCAATATGATGATGAGATTGAAGAAAACCAAACTCATGAGAAGCAAAATAAAGAAGAAGATTTAAGAGCTGGAAAAAGAAAGCGTATTTTCCGTGATGCTGATGACAGAATGGTTGCTGGAGTTTGTGGAGGCCTAGCAAACTACTTTAATATTGACCCTTTATGGTTTCGTATAATCTTTCTAATAGTACTATTTACAGGAGGAGGATTTTTAATTTATATTATATTTTGGATTGCAATCCCTGAAGCAAAAACAACTGCTGAAAAATTAGAGATGAGAGGAGAGAAAGTAAACATTACCAATATTGAAAAAAATATAAAAGATGAACTAGGGAATTTAAAAGAGAAAATGGATGAATTTGCAAGCCAGCCTAAAACAATAGAATACGGAAAGAAAGCTAGAACAATCACTCAAAATATTACTGATTTCTTTATCAGTTTATTTAGTGGAGTAGTCAAATTTATTGGAAGTTGTTTAGGAATGCTTGCTGTAGGAATTGGCGTAATGTTTTTTATAATTGTTTACATTATTCTTTTTTCAAAAGAAGGACTTCACTTTGACTTTTATCACAGTCCTTATTTAAACTTAAGTTCTATTGACAACACTCTTTCTTATGGATTATTACTCTTTTTTGGAGTACCAATTGTTGCAGTTATCCTTACAGGATTGAGATTATTATTTAAAACTAAAATTCATAGTAATTATAAAAAAGGAATGTTATTATTATGGGTTATTTCTTGGATTTTAATTGGTAGTAATTTTGTAAATAATAAATACGGAACAATGCATTTTAATGTTAGTCATCAATTTGAAAACATAAACATTGAGCAAGATACTGTTTTCATTTACTGCCAAGAAAAGGAAAGAGTTAAGCCATTTAAACGAACAAAAAGAGGATACAAAATAGTTTCAGATAGCATTCCTTTTGAAAACACAAATATCACATTAGATATTCAAAGAAGTAAGAGTAGTGATTTTATCTTGTCAAAAAACTCAAGTGGCTACTATTTTCAAAAAAAGAAAGATAAAAATAAAAAATGGCTAAAACCTCTAATCTCTATAAAGGTCGATACAATACAGGAATCTGAGATAACTAAAGATAAAAAAAATCTATCACTAGAAGAAAGTATAAACTATAATTATCAAATCACTAAAGATGACCTTGTTCTTGATGATTTCTTTACATTAGAAAAAGAAAGTAAATGGATTGTAGAAGAGGTTAACCTTCTGCTAAAAGTTCCTACTGGAAAAACTATCTACTTAGATCATAGTTTAAACAATATAATTGATGACATTGAAGATGGAATGTGGGATGAAGATATGCTTGGTCATTACTGGAAAATGGAAAAAAATGGACTTACTTGTCTTAGTTGTCAGTAGAAATAAAAATATATATTTACAAAATGAAAAAAGTCTTCTTTTGTATAGTAAGCACCTTTTACCTGCTTACTAATGCTACTGCTCAAACTAATTCTCCCACCGATACAATAGTTAGCTCTACTTTAAATGGTACTATCTTGGATGAAAAAAATCAGCAAGCTCTACCCTATGCAAATATTATAACCTTAAATAACGGAAAAGGAACGATTAGTAACGAACATGGAAATTTTACAATAGATATTGCTAACTTAAAAATGAATGACACTATTCGTTTTCAATGTATTGGCTACAAAATAAAAGAGTTAACGATTGAGCGTATTGCAAATAATGCTCCAATTCTGTTAAGTGAAAATATTTACACCCTTGATGAAGTATTAGTTTTAGGAACTACACCTGACCCAGTAGAAATTGTAAAAAATATTTTAGCATATAAGGATTCCAATTATCGGACAACACCTCATAAAAAACAAGTTTTTATCAGAGAAAGAAGTTCTACAGAATTTAAAAAATACAAGATAAGCCTATTAAAAAATAATATTGAAGAGCTAAATACCGACCTTTTAGAAAAAGGATTGAATTCTGCCCAGAAGTTCAACCTTTCTTACTCCGATTTTCTAGGAAATCATTATCAAAAAATTGATGAAGAAGGAAAAATAAAGCATAAAGTCAGTCCGATTAAAATTGTAAAGTTACAGGAAAAAGAGGAAGAAGATAATATGGATGGATTAACAGATTCATTTAGTGAGATACTTAATAATACACAGGATAATGAATACTGGAACTTAAAGACAGGAATATTAAGCTTTAAAGTTGATGTTGGCGAATCACAAGTTAGCATAGGAAATGTTGAGAAAGAAGATACTATTAATACTAATCCAACAGATTCGCTAATTAATGACAATATTTCCAAAGAAAAAAAATCAAAAAAACTGTACAATACTTACATCTATGATGCCAATCAATTTAGCAGCTTAAATAATGAAAAACAATGGGATTTTTTATATCAACCTAACCATTATAATTACAAAATTACAGGAGGTACTTTAGTGCAAGACGAACAGGTTTATATTATTGATTTTACTCCAAAAAGAAGAGGGGAATATGAAGGAAGGATTTATGTGAGTATTGAAACAAATGCCATACTAAGAGCCGATTATAAATACGCAAAAAATAAAACAGGAACGAATATAAACCTATTTGGGGTAGGATATAAACAAAGTAATTTTGAAGGTTCAATTTACTTTAAAAAAGTAAATGATCATTATAGACTTAAGTACTTATCCTACCAAAGCGAATATTCGATTAAGTTAAACAGAAAATTTGCATTCGTTAAAAAACAAAAACGAAAGTTTTTTGATAAGTACATAAATAAAATAAAATTTGATGTTGATTTTGTACAAAAAGAGAAAATATCAATAGAAAAATTAGTGATAAACCAACAAGAAATAACTACTGATGAATTTGAAAGCTATGAGCCAAAAGAAAAAATGGAAATCGCATATATTAATCAATTTGACGAAAACCATTGGAAAGGCTACACTACAATAACCCCTACCAAACAAATGAAGGAGTACAAAAAATTAGAAGAATAAATCATGAATAAAAAACGAATTTCATTTTCCGTATTATTTACCTTATTCCTTTTCTTTATTGATGAAGGCTACTATGATTTAACAAGTTTCAAATCTTTAGGAAATTGGATTATTTTCATTCCTTATGTAGCTGTAATTTACTTGATTCTTTCAGGAATGAATAAAGTGTGTTCCTTTATTTCAGGATTTTTCCAGGATTCAAAATCCCATTAGGATCAAATAGGTTTTTAATTCCTTTTTGTAGGTCCAATGCTTTTTCAGAAAAGACAATATCCATATAGTTTTTCTGCACCAAGCCTATACCGTGTTCGCCACTTAAAGTTCCTCCTAGCTTTTTAGTCAATTCAAAAATTTCACGAATACCAAAGGTTAATTTTGTATTCCAATCTTCATCACTCATCTCCCCTTTTACAATATTGATGTGTAGGTTTCCATCTCCAGCATGCCCGTAACAAACCGATTGAAATCCATATACTTTACCAATAGACTTTACACCTATTAAGAGTTTGGCTAATTCTGCCCTTGGCACTACAGTATCTTCCTCTTTATATATTGAATTTGATTTTACTGCCTCTCCAATTGCTCTTCTCAGCTTCCACAATTGGTTTTTTTGACTTTCACTATCAGCCAATAATATTTCACCACAATCATAACTCATCATTACTTCAGCAACTTTCTCACTATCTTTATGAAGCAAATCCAAGTCATTACCATCTACCTCAACTAAAAGGTGTGCTTGTACATTGTCATCAATCTGCAATTTTACATCTGTATATTTCAGAGTCCAATCAATTGCATCACGCTCAATAAACTCCAAAGCGGAAGGCGTAATTCCTGCACGAAAAACAGCCGATACCGCTTCACAAGCCTTTTCAGCTGAATTAAAAGGAACAAGCATAGTTATATCCTTTGTTGGTAAAGGAATCAGTTTGAAAACAATTTTTGTAATAATTCCTAGTGTACCTTCACTCCCAATCATCAAGGATGTTAAATCATAACCAGTTGCATTTTTAAGCACATTTGCTCCTGTCCATATTATTTCTCCTGTTGGCAATACCACTTCTAAATTCAGTACATAATCTTTAGTAACTCCATATTTTACGGCTTTTGGTCCACCAGCATTTTCTGCCAAATTTCCTCCTAAAAAACAACTTCCTTTACTAGAAGGGTCAGGTGGATAAAACAATTCTTTTTCTTCAACAGCATCTCTAAAAACCTGATTGATTACTCCAGGCTGAACTGTTGCTTGCAAATTGCGCTCATCAATTTCTATGATAGAATTTAGGCGCTCCAAACTAAGAGCAACTCCACCAAAAATAGGCAAACTTCCACCACTCAACCCTGTGCGAGCTCCACAAGGAGTAACAGAAATATTATTTACATTACAATACTTTATGATTTCAGCAATTCCCTCAGTATCTTTTGGCTTTAATACTACTTCTGGAGGGTAGGATAAGTCCTCTGTTTCATCATGACTATAATTTTGCAAACTTTCTTCATCTGAAAAAACATAATTATCTCCAATTACACTTTTGAAAAAAGAAATGTTATCAATATTTAATTGCTTGTAGTCCATCTGTGCAAATTTAATTAAATTCGCCATTTCCAAATCTAAAAAACACATACGAATGAAAAAGATATTAATAATTTGTTTCTCCTTAGTTTTTATAGCACCACTATTTTCTCAAAAAAGAGATATTACATTAGATGACTTATGGAAAAACTATGCATTTTACCCTAAAAGTGTTGGGGGATTTAACTCCATGAATGATGGAGAGCATTATTCAACTATAAAAAGTACTGAAGATGGACAGGAGATTGTTAAACACAAATTCAAGAGTGGTAAAAAAGTCCGTACCCTCTTTAAAAGTACTGATTTTGAAATACCAAAAATTAGAAAATATACTTTTAGCAAAGATGAAAAACAACTTCTACTAGCTACTCAAACCAAAAGTATTTACCGTCATTCTAGCAAATCCGTTTATTATATCTACAATATCCATACTGATAAACTACAAAAACTAAGAGATGAAAAAGTGATGTATGCTACCTTTTCACCTCAAGGAGATAAAGTTGCTTATGTATTAGAAAATAATCTATTTATTCAAAACATTAAAAGTGGAGCAATAACTCAAGTTACTAGTGACGGAAAAAAGAACCATATAATAAATGGAGCTTCAGACTGGGTGTATGAGGAGGAGTTCGCTTTGGTTCGTTCATTCGAATGGGCTCCTGATGGAGAACATATTGCCTATTACAAATTTGATGAAACGCATGTAAAAGAATTCTCAATGGATTTATTTAAAGGAGGTTTATACCCTACTCAAGATGTATTTAAATACCCAAAAGCAGGAGAAGATAACTCAGTTGTAAAAGTGTATTTCTATAATTTAGAAGAAGATAAAAGTAAATATATCTATACTGAAAAAGATTATGAATATATTCCAAGAATTAAATGGACGAACAACCCAAAAGTACTAGTGCTTTATGGAATGAATCGCTACCAAAATGAATTGGATTTTGTATTGGCAAATACTGAAGATGGAACAAACAAAGTACTCTTTACCGAGAAAGATAAATACTATATTGATGTACATGATAATTTAACATTTCTTGCTGAAGACAACTTTATTTGGACATCAGAAAAAGATGGATTTAATCATATTTACTTAAAGGGATTAGATGGCTCTGAAATCCAGATTACAAAAGGAAATTGGGAAGTAACTTCCTTTCATGGAATAGATTCTGATAAGATGGAAGTTTATTTTACTTCAACTGAAGAAGGTTCTATTAATCGTACACTTTATGCTCAGCATTTAGACACTGATGTAAAAACAAAACTAAGTACTATAAACGGAACAAATAATTCTTCTTTCAGCAAAGGATTAAAATATTACATGAATTCGGTTTCTACTGCTAACTCTGTTCCTATTTACACATTACATAATGCTGATGGGAAACAACTAAAAACTTTAGAGGATAACATAGAATTCAACACAAAAATGGAAGAATTCAACTTAACAGAAAAAGAATTCTTTACTGTTAAAACTGAAGATGCAGAATTAAATGCTTGGATGATTAAACCACCTAATTTTGATAAAAACAAAGAATATCCTCTATACATGTTTTTATATGGAGGTCCAGGCTCGCAACAAGTAACCAACTCTTTCGGCTGGACGAATTACTACTGGTACCAAATGCTTGCTCAAAAAGGATATATTGTTGCTTGTGTTGATAATAGAGGGACTGGAGGGAAAGGTGCTGAGTTCAAAAAAATGACTTATAAAGAATTAGGCAAATACGAAACTATTGACCAAATAAATGCTGCAAAATACTTTGGGAGCTTACCTTACATTAATGCAAATAGGATAGGTATTCAAGGTTGGAGTTATGGTGGTTATATGTCATCATTAGCAATAACAAAAGGTGCTGATGTGTTTTCCCTTGCAATTGCGGTTGCTCCTGTAACTAACTGGCGTTATTATGATAATATTTATACAGAACGCTACATGCAAACACCACAAGAAAACGCTAGTGGATATGATGAAAATTCCCCAATTAACCATGTAGAAAAACTAAAAGGACATTATTTATTAGTACATGGAAGTGCTGATGATAATGTACATGTTCAAAATACTATGGAGATGATTTCAGCTTTAGTAGATGCAAATAAACAATTTGATTTATTCATTTATCCTGATAAAAATCATGGAATATATGGCGGGAATACACGCTACCATTTATACAAAAAGATGACAGATTTTATTTTAGAGAATTTATAACAGAAAATTTTACTATTTTCGGCAACCTAATTTATTAAACAAAATATGACAAATCAAGATCAACAATTATTCGGACATCCTAAAGGGTTGTTCTATTTATTTTTTGCAGAACTTTGGGAGCGTTTCTCCTATTATGGTATGCGTGCACTGCTTACGCTTTATATGGTAAATGAATTTTTTACCTATATTACTGATGAAGCTTATCGTGAAGAAATGTCCTTTGGAATTTTTGCTGCTTACGGCTCATTAGTATATGCAACTCCAGTATTAGGAGGTATGATTGCCGATAAGTTTATTGGTTTCAAAAAGTCCATTATGCTAGGAGGTATACTTATGGCATTAGGACACTTTTTTATGGCCTTTTATTTTGATACTGATGTTTTAGGATTTGACCAAACTGCAGTAAATAACTTTTTCTTTTATGCTGCATTAGCACTTTTAATTGTGGGTAATGGTTTCTTTAAACCTAACATTTCCACTATGGTTGGGCGTTTGTATCCTGATGGTGATGATAGAAGAGATTCTGGTTTCACTATCTTTTACATGGGAATAAATGCAGGTGCTTTCTTAGCTCCTTTAGCTTGTGGTTATTTAGGTTATGAATACGGTTGGCATTATGGATTTGGGGCTGCTGGTGTTGGTATGCTTGCAGGACTTTTTGTATTTATGAGAGGAATGAATGCTGGTGTATTTGGTGACAATGGAGATCAACCTACTGAATATATTGAAAAGAAAATGTATGGTATGCGTACCGATTATTTCTTCTATTTAGTAGCTGCTTTAATGGTTCCTATTGCTGCCTTTTTAGTTAAGAACAATGCAATGGAAGTACTTGATGGTATGCAATTACATTCTTCATTACTTTCTTTATTAGGAGTTATTATCTTAGGTATTATTGCTAAAAAAATGACTGAACTTTCTCGTATGGAGGTATTTAGACTTGTAAGTGTTTTAGTTTTAACTTTGTTAATTACTGTATTCTGGTCGTTCTTTGAACTTGCAGGAACTGCAATTACTCTTTTTGCTGAGCGTAATGTAAACCTTACTTTATTAAATGCATCACAAACAAATGCTATTAATCCTGGTTATATTATCTTCTTAGCAATTCCATTTTCTATGATGTGGGTATATCTATCAAAAACACAAAGAAACCCTACAACTCCTATTAAATTTGCTTTAGGTATTTTACAATTAGGATTAGGATTCTTAGTATTTGCTATGAGTGCACAATATATGGATGCAGCAGGTCGTACTCCATTTATGTTCCTGATGATAGGATACTTATTATTAACAACTGGAGAATTATTCATCTCTCCTATTGGATTATCTAAAGTTACTGAACTATCGCCAAAAAGTATGACTGCTTTTATGATGGGGGTTTATTTCTTATCATCTTCTTATGCTCATTATATTTCAGGAGCAATTGCAAAATTAACTACTGGAACTGAAGCAGGAGCAATTCCTGAGCCAGGACTAATGACCACTATTATTGAAAAAGTAACTGGTTTTACTGGAGGATATTCTGAATCTTCAGTAGAAAGTATACAGACATTAGTAAGTTATACTTCAGTGTTTACTCAAGTAGGTGTAGTGGCAATAGGAATGGCTCTTTTAGCGTTTATCCTATCTCCTATACTTAAAAAATGGATGCATGGCGTTCACTAATCAAAATTAAAAACAATTAAAAAAAAGACAATGAAAAAAATATTAATCGTATTATTAGTGGCAATATCGTTTAACGGATTTGCACAACAAAAAGATGCTGAGTGGCATACTGATGTAAATAAAGCAATCAATCTTTCAGTACAAACAGGAAAACCTTTATTCTTCTTTTTTACAGGAAGTGATTGGTGTGGATGGTGTAAAAAATTACAAAAAGAAGTTTTCTTTAAACCAGAATTCAAAAAATGGGCTGATAAGTCAGTCGTTTTAGTAGAACTTGATTTCCCAAGAAGAACAAAATTACCTGAAGCAACTCAAAAACAAAATAGAGAATTAGCAAGTATGTTTGGAGTAAGAGGGTACCCATCTGTTTGGCTTGTCACTCCTACTATTGTTGATGGAAAAGTAAACTTCAATAAATTAGGTTCACAAGGTTATGTTGCCGGTGGCCCAAAAGCATGGATTGCTGGTGCAAATAAAATCTTAAAAAAGTAAACTAATGAAAAAGTTACTTCTTATATTATTTGTTTTCAGCTCAGTCTTTTGTTTTTCACAAGGAGCTGAAAAAAAAGCAATAGATTGGATACCTTTAGCAAAGGCTGAAAAATTTGCAAAAAAGTATGATAAAAATATTTTCATTCTGTTTTATCGCCCTGGCTGTGAATATTGTGAGAAAATGAAAAAAACAACACTTTCTGATCCTGCAGTAATAAAACTAATCAATGAGAATTTCTTTCCAGTGATGATAAATGGGAAAGATAAAAATCCAATTAAGTATAATGGAAAAGAATATGTAAATGATCACCCTGCTCCTGAGGATGCACCATGGAGACATAACTTATTTGTTGAATTAGTTGATCCTATTAAAGGAAATTACTACTGGCCTGATGTTGTTATTATAAACGGAAAACATGAGAAACTAACTCAACTTCCAGGCTTTCAGCCCAAGGCACAACTATTACGAAATATCAAACGATATCTAAAATAATAAAAAAGAGTTGAACTATTGTTCAACTCTTTTTTTTAAATGGGTGACTGATGGGACTCGAACCCACGACCCCCGGCACCACAAACCAGTGCTCTAACCAGCTGAGCTACAATCACCATTTAGCGGCTGCAAATATATAATTTTATACTATAATGCCGAATAAACTATATATATTTGTTCCCTCATGGAAAAAGACCAAGGAAAGATAAAAATAACGGTAGAAGGAATGACTTGTGCCAACTGTGCTTCTGGCATAAAAAAACACTTAATAAACAAGGGTTTAGATAATGTTAATGTTAATTTTTCTACTGGTGAAGCAAGCTGTACAATCAATGAAAAACAAACAAAAAATCAAATAGAAAACATTATAAAAAAACTTGGATACACTATTGTATCAGTAAAAAATAATGATAAAAAAGGACTTTCAAAAGTGGAAAGGTACTTTTACTTTACTCTATTTTTTACCCTACCTCTTTTCTCACATATGTTCTTCCCAAAAGGTAGTATTATTCAAAATCCACTTTTACAATTTATGCTTTGTCTACCTGTTTATATTATAGGTATCTCGTATTTTGGAAAAAGCGCTTGGAGTTCAATAAAAACAGGTATTCCAAATATGGATGTTCTTATCTTTACAGGAAGTTCTGCTGCTTTTTTTTATAGTATTTATGGTTGGCTTATTAATTATGGAACTCCAGCAGTTCACCATTATTTATTTTTTGAAACAAGTGCAACTATTATTACTTTAGTACTTCTTGGAAATGTATTAGAACATAAATCTGTAAAAAAAACAACTACTGCTATTGGAGATTTAACAGCAATACAACAAGTAATCGCTAAAAAAGAGGTTGATGGAAAAATTATAGAGGTTAATTTTGAAGATATTAGAGTAAATGATATACTTGTTATTAACTCTGGTGATAAAATTCCAACAGATGGAATTATTATTTCTGGGACATCTTATATAGATGAATCTATGATCACAGGAGAAAGTATTCCTATAGATAAAACAAAAGGAGATAAAGTTATTGGAGGAACTATTATTACTGATGGAAATCTAAAAATAAAGGCTACTAAAATTGGAGATGACACTCTACTTTCTCAAATAATTGAATTGGTTAAAAATGCACAAAACAATAAACCTAATATTCAAAAACTAGGTGACCAAGTAAGTGCTGTTTTTGTACCTGTTGTTTTAACTATTTCTTTAGCTACTTTTTTTATTGGACATTATTTTTTCAATATTGAAATGCAAGATGCTTTCTTAAGATCAATTGCAGTACTTGTAATTTCATGTCCTTGCGCTATGGGACTAGCTACTCCTACTGCGGTTATGGTAGGTATTGGTCGTGCAGCAAAGAATGGAATATTAATAAAGGGTGGTGATACTTTAGAAAAACTAGCAAGTATAAAAAATATCGTTTTTGATAAAACAGGAACCCTCACTACAGGAAAATTTATTGTATCTGAATTTACTGCTTTAAGTGGAAAAGAAGAAAATAATATTAAAAATATAATCTATAATATTGAACAACACAGTTCACACCCTATTGCTAAGTCATTATGCAATGCTTTTAAAGAGAATTATAGTCCACTAAAATTGTCAGGTATTACTGAAGATAAAGGAAAAAGTATCAGTGCTAAAATTGAGAATAACACCTATACTATTGGCTCATCAAAAATATATTCTTCAGACATACAACATGATTTATTTGTTTTGAAAAATAATGAACTAATTGCTACACTCAACATAAATGATGAGTTAAAAATAAATACTGATTCAGTTATTTCAACTCTTCATGAAAGAGGATATATTACCACCCTTTTAAGTGGAGACAAGAAAGAGAAATGCAATAATATATCTACAAAATTAGGCATAAAAACAACTTTTAGTGAACAATTACCAATAGATAAAATTGAAAAGATTGAATCATTAGTAAATGTAAATAAAACTGCAATGGTAGGTGATGGGATAAATGATGCTCCTGCTCTTGCTAAAGCTACTATTGGAATTTCATTAGGAAATGCGACTGAAATTGCTATTCAATCAGCTGATGTAGTATTGTTAAATAATGAAGACTTAAGCCAATTACCCGAAACTATGCAAATTGGCAAACATACTTTACTAACTATAAAACAAAATTTGTTTTGGGCATTTGCTTATAATATTGTTGCTATCCCAATTGCTGTAATGGGCCTATTAAATCCTATGTGGGGAGCACTATTTATGGCGTTTTCTGATGTTATTGTAATAGGAAATTCAATAAGATTGCGTTACAAGAAAATTTTTTAGTAAATTAGCACCCTAAATTTTAAAACTTAAACTATTTTTTCATGAAAAAAACAACTACTTTTATATCAGCAATACTGATAAGTGCAGGTTTATTTGCACAAGTTAATTCTAGTCAAAATTACAACAAAAAGCTTCTCAAAGCAAAAAACGACAAAATTACCATGACTGGTGAAGAAGCATTGAGTCACTTAATGGTTAATCCAAACCCAACAACAAGTTCAAATACAAAATCAGCCTCATCAAATGAAGTTTTTATTGGCACAACAACATACGATTTACAATCTAATGCAGCAGTACAAAATAGAATAGTACATCATGCTAACGGAACTATCTCAGCAGGATGGACAACTAGTCAAGAGTTAAATGTCTCATTTTCTGATAGAGGAACTGGTTACAATTACTTTGATGGAACTTCTTGGGGAACAATTCCAACAAATCGTTTAGAAAATTCTAGAGGGGGGTGGCCTTCAATTATAGCTATGGGCTCAGGTAAAGAAGCATCTGTAACTCACAACACTGATAATTCCTATATTAATATGACCCATAGATCTGCAGTTGGAACAGGCAACTGGACTGAACAGATTATATCACCAATTGATAGTAATGGAATTTACAGAGATTTAACTTGGAATAGAACAGCCGTTGGTGGTCTCAATAAAGAAACTTTACACATGGTAGGTATTGCAAATGCAAGTGATACTGTTGATATTATATATGGAATTCCTAATGCTTTACTATACTACCGCTCACAAGATGAAGGTGTAACCTGGGATATTAAAGATATGCAATTACCAACACTTGATAGTGCTAATTTTAATAGATTTAGTGGAGATTCATATTCTCTTACAGCACAAGGAGAAACAGTAGTTCTAGCTTACTTTAATGACTGGGGAGACTCTTTTATTATAAAATCAACTGATAATGGAACAACTTGGACTAAAACTATTTTCCTAGATTTTCCAGTTGACAAATACACTATCGATTCGGGATTAGATTTAGATAATGACGATACGCTTGACAATGTCTATTCAACAGATAACTATGGAACAGTAATATTAGACCCTAGCGGAGAAGCTCATGTTTTTTATGGAATTATGATGTATTTAGATGATGATTTAACTGATGCTGCTTCTTCATGGTTCCCAGGTGTAAATGGAATTGCTTACTGGAATGAAAGTATGGGGCCAGATCTTACTCCTGCTACAGTACAAGACACTTCTTTGTGGTATTCTGACATGATGAATAATAACATAATAGCAGAAGCACCAGATTTAGATGGAGATGGTCAAGTTGCAGGAGTTGATTCTTCTGGAGGATATGCTCTTTACTATAGTTCAAGAGCTTCAATGCCAAATGCAGGATTATCCGCTAATGGTGACATTTACCTTTCTTTCTCAGCTTATACAGAAAATGCTGATAATGGCACTCAAGTATACAGACACCTTTATGTAACGAAATCAAGTGATGGAGGATCAACATGGGAAATACCAGTAGATGTAACTCCAAATGTAGTTTGGAGTGGAATGAAAGAATGTGTGTTTGGTTCTATGGCACCAACAGTTGATGATAAACTTAGAATTGTGTATCAAATGGATAATGAACCAGGGTTAATAGTTAGAGGTGATGAGGATTTTGTAGAGTTTAATGATATTGTATATTTAGAGATTGATACTGCTGGCTTATTTGATGGAACGACTTCTATTTCAGAAAATAATAAAATAATAACTAATTTATCAGTATTCCCTAACCCAGCTAATGAACTTACTACTTTAGCTATATCATTAGAAAGAACTAAACAAGTGAAAATTACAATTGTTGATCTATTAGGAAAAGAAATTACAACACAAGAAAAAGTAATGTCCTCAGGAATGACTACAGAAACAATTGATGTTTCTGATTATCAGAATGGAATTTACTTTATTAACTTACAAGTAGGAACTCAAGTAACTACTAAGAAATTAGTAATTACTAAGTAAGACATACTGGTACGAAAGGAAAAAAAGCCGAGCAATTGCTCGGCTTTTTTTATTCTATTTTAAAAGAATACTACTTAATATCCAGTAAAGAATCAACCTTTGGTATTTGATGTGCTAAGAACCCTTCAGCATATTCACAATTAGCTTGCCTACCTAAATCTTTAGCTCTGTAGCTAACACTATCCAAAAACCCCATTGAAGAAATAATAGTTTCACTTTCATTACTTTCAGGATTAAAAAACTGAGTACTATATGCTTTTACAGCATTTAACTTCTCCCCCATTTCTTCAGAAATATCTACTACTACATCTGGTGTAAGATTATTAAACTGTATATAATGATAAATTGCCCTTGGTCTCCATACTTTCTGGCTTGTTTCTATCTTTTCAAGTCCTGATAAAAAACAAGCGTCAACTGTAATTTCTGAGCCTCTCCCATGATCTGGATGACGATCAGAAACTGCATTTGTAATCACAATTTCAGGTTGGTATTTTCTAATCTTTTCAATTAAAGCTAATTTATGACCTTCATCATCTTTAAAAAACCCATCTTTAAAATTCATGTTTTCACGAATAGCCACCCCCATAATTTCAGTAGCTAATTTAGTTTCAGCAGTTCTAGTTTCAGCAGTACCTCTTGTACCCAACTCTCCTCTTGTCAAGTCAATAATTCCAACGCTTTTCCCAGCTTTAACTTCCTTAATTACAGTACCTCCACAACCTAACTCTACATCATCAGGGTGAGCTCCAAAAACTAAAATATCTAATTTCATTAGTAGTGTTTTTTATATTTAAACCTTGCTAAGATAGCCGAAATAATAGTAATCGCCACCAAATAATATACAAAAGCAGGAATAGGCATAGGATCACCAGCTGCATAAGAATGTAATCCTGAAAGGTAGTAATTCACCCCAAAATAAGTCATAATAATTGCCCAAATTGCAACCAATGAAGCAACATTAAAAATATATTTCCCTTTTAAAGGAGGAATGAAACGCATATGTAATACAAAAGCATAAATCAATACACTTACTAATGCCCATGTCTCTTTAGGGTCCCAACCCCAATACCTTCCCCAAGATTCATTAGCCCAAACTCCTCCTAAGAAAGTACCGATTGTTAGCATAAATAAACCAACTTCTAAAGTCTTTTCATTAATCAATGTTAATTCAGTAAGTGTATCCTTTAATTTTGCTTTGTTATTTTTAGATGTAAAAATAATTAACCATAAGGAAATGAATCCAAGAATTGCACCTAAAGCTAAAAACCCATAACTAGCAACAATTATAGCCACATGTATCATCAACCAATAAGATTTTAAAACAGGAACTAAATTTGTAATTTCAGGATCTAGCCAATTTAAATGGGCTACCATCAACAACATAGCTGAAACAATAGCAGTAGCAGCCAAAGTAAGCAATGATCGCTTACTAAAAATTAATCCTGAAAGAATAACAGACCAAGCAATATAAATCATTGATTCATACCCATTACTCCATGGTGCATGACCAGAAATAATCCACCTCATAATTAAACCAGAAGTATGTGCTAAAAATCCTATAATAATTAACCACTTAAAAGTTGTAATTAGGATACGGATAAATTTTGTATTTTTAAACAACTGGATAATTAATAAACTAAGTAAGATTAATCCTATTATAGAATAAAACATAAAGAGATTAGAGAATATACCTAGCTTATTATAGCTTATCTCCATTTTAATATTAGATTTAGAAGGCATAATATTAGCACCATACCTATTTTGGAATCTACTAATATAGCCTACTATTGTATCAGCAGTAGCCCAATTATCATCTTGCAAAGCACTTGTAACTGCTCTAAAGTACATAGGCATAATATTAGCCACAAACAAAGAATCATTTTCAGAGAATTTAGTATGCTCTGTATAAGCAAGCCAAGTATTATTAGAATCATTTTCTAGCGGAAAAAATCTAAAAATACCACCACTAAAAACTGTAAAGCAAATATTTATTCTTTCATCAACCTTAATTATACCTTTCTCATACTCTGATCGTTTAGCGGGTAATTTAGCATACGCATCTTCAACCAAAGTTGCCAAAAGATAATGTCCATTTTCTCCAAAAAAACTATTAAATGAAGTTCTAATATATTTTGATTTTAAATCAGTATTACCAAGTAATGTTCTAATTTTTGGATGAGATACTTTTATAATACTATCTTTACTCCAAGCAACAGGATTATTCATCATTCCAACTATTACTTGTGTTGCAGACAAATCATTAAACCTATCCTTACCATAAATCTTTCTTAAAAACTCAGAACATAAAGTGTGTGATGGTTTTAATCTCCCTCCATTATCTTGCACAACTAAACTTTCAAATCGTGCAGCATGATTTGCATCAATTATATCATTAGCTTGAATTGAAACTGAAAATAGCATTGGAAATAAAAGTATAGTAGCTGTATTCTTTAGTTTCTTTAATTTTTGGGTTAAGCTATTGAATCGAGTTTTTTTAGTAAGAAAGACAAGTAACATTCCTATAGTCATTAATGCATACCCTATATAAGTTATGTATGTACCCCACCAATCATGATTTACAGACAGTATCGTTCCTTTTTCATCCTTATCATAAGACGATTGAAATAAACGAAATCCACTATGTTGCAATACATTATTCATAAAAATTCTATGTTCAGTCTCAGTGTCATTTTCTAAAATACTTATTTCTGCAGCATAGGATGAAGGACTCATAGACCCTGCATATCTATCCAACTGAAAATCACGCAATTTCACATAAAAAGGAACCGTATAATACTTTGAGCCATATGATAATTTAAAGTTCAAATTATCCATTGCAAATACTTCATCATCTCCTTGATATCCTTTTCCGCCATAAAGTGTAATTAGCTTATGCATCCCATTTGTAAACACTTTTATGATTAAAGCATCCTCCGCACCATCATTCATAACATTAGAAGTACTAACAGGTAGCATCTTAGCATTTCTTAACACTTCTTTCAACACAAAATTTAATCCATTAGCAGTATGCAATGTTCTTCTATACATATTAAAATCAGTTAATTCGCTATACTGATTAGTAGCACGCGTATCCATACTCATAGATTCAACTGAATAAGGGGAATTACATATAATCAAATCAGAATCAGAACTTAGATTTATAGCTCCCTCCAAAGGATTATTAAAAGTAAATACCTCCCCTTTAATTACTCTTTGTTCCTTATCATTTAAGTATTCTGACTGCATACCATTATCACCAGGAACAACAATATGTAACATAGTAGTACCTCCTGAAACATTCGTAAATAAAGAATCCTTAACATTAGGTAAAAATTCTACACCTTCAACTTTAATATCATTATCCTTAAAATCCAATTTCAAAGAAAAATCACTATTAGTTATTCCTGATAAAAATAATTTCTCAGTATGATTGAGTTGATGTACTTTATCATTAATATGAATTTGTAAAAAAGTATCATCCGAAATAAACTGATTAGTACTTTCCCCTTCTCGAATATGCATCATCCCTTCATAAGAAATGTAACGAGTAATCCCTGCTCCTATTAAAATGAGAATAAAAGATAAGTGAAAAGTAAGTGAAGCAATCTTTTCTAAGCGAAATAATTTATACTTAATTACATTATTTACTAGATTATATGTTAGTAAAGCCAATATCATTTCGAACCACCAAGAGTTATAAATTAATGCCTTTGCTGAAGTTCTTCCAAAATCATTTTCAATAAATGTAGCATAGCCAATTGAAAAAGCAAATAACAAAATGAGTATACTCATTAATTGCATAGAAGAAAGAAACTTTATTATCCTATTTATCATATCTGAAATTTATGTGGCAAAATTACGAATTATTATTAAGTTTGTGTTTAAATTATTTTAAATGAAAAATATAATTTTTGTAGGTTCGGGCAATGTCGCCACACACTTAGGAATTTCCTTACAAAAAGAGAATTATAAGGTATTACAAGTGTATAGCAGAAGTGTTGAAAATGCAAAAAAACTAGCCGAAAAATTAAGTACTGATTTCACAAATGATTTAACACAATTAAAAACTGCCGATTTAATAATTGTTAGTGTGAAAGATGATGCGATTTCAGAAGTTTTATCACAGCTAAAAGATTCAGCAATAGTACATACTTCTGGAAGTATTGGAATGGATGTTTTTAATGGAAATTTTTCTGATTGCGGTGTATTTTATCCACTTCAAACCTTTAACAAAGAAATAGATGTAAATATTTCAGAAATTCCATTTTGCATAGAGGGAAACTCAAAAAAATTTGAAAAACAGTTGATAGGAATTGCTAAAACATTATCTAACAATGTAGTTTCAATGAATTCTGAACAAAGAAAACAATTGCATATTGCAGCTGTTTTTGCGTGCAATTTCAGCAATCAGATGTTTAGTATTGCTGATGATTTATTAGCAGAAAAAAATCTTGATTTTGAAATTTTACTTCCTTTGATAAAACAGACAATTAGCAAATTAGATAAAAATAAACCTAAAGATGTGCAAACTGGTCCTGCAAAACGAAATGATACAAGTATAATTCAGGAACATATTAACCAAATTCAAAATAAAGAAATTAAAGAATTGTATCAAAAAATCAGCAGTAATATTTTACAAACACATGAGTAAAATTATTTCATTTTTAAAATTAATTCGTTTAAAGAATTTAATAATTGTAGCACTTACACAAGTGCTTATTAAATTCAGTTTAATCAATCCTTTTTTAGATGATTTTGTACTTTCCAATAAGGAATTTTATCTTTTGGTTTTAGCAACAATTTTCATTACTGCATCTGGCTATATCATCAATGACATTTATGATGTAAAAACAGATGAAATTAATAAAGATAATAAACGAATTATTGGAAAATCAATTAATTCTAGAAATGCAATTTCTTGGTATATATTTTTCAACTTAATTGGACTAGGATTAGGATCCTACATAGCTTACCTAGTAGAAAAACCACTATTCAGCTTAATCTTTTTCTATTGTATTTTTAGCTTATGGACCTATTCAAAACGCATGAAAAGTTCTTTTCTGCTGGGAAACCTTCAAGTTTCATTACTAACTGCACTTAGTATTTTTAATGTTGCCTTATTCGACTTGATTCCTAACGGAATCAACAAAAACAATGGAGAATTGATGATTTTTAAAATAATTTTATTTTATACTGTATTTGCTTTTGTTACTACTTTTATTCGTGAAATAATAAAAGATATTGAAGATATAGAGGGCGACAAGAAAATAAATGCACAAACACTAGCGATTACTTATGGAATTGAAAAAACAAAATTGATTTCACTGTTCTTTACAACTCTTACATTTTTAGGAATTGCCTACTTTCAATACTTTCAATACAGTGTTTTTAGTAGTAAATTTGAATATGAAATTTCTATTTGGGGCGTAAATAAAACTGCTATTTTCTACACTTTTATTTTACAATTCCTATTCCTATTTTTAGGATTTAAAGTTTACACTTCAAGAATTAAAAATGACTTTTATTTCATTAGTCAGCTCTGTAAATTTATTATGATAATAGGAATACTATCCATTCCACTTTTCACTTATTTACACCTCAATTAAATGCTTAATAATTTATCAAAAAAATACAATATAATATTAGGATCAGCATCTCCAAGAAGGAAAGAGCTATTAACTGACATAGGATTAGAATTTAACATTCAAACTACCGATAAAGAAGAAGATTATCCACTTAAATTAAAAGAACAAGAAATAGCTGAGTTTTTAGCCAAACAAAAGTCTGAATTTCTATCAGAAAATTTATTAGATACTGACTTGTTAATCACTGCCGACACCATAGTTTCCTTTAAAAACAAATTGTTAAACAAGCCAAAAGATAAAGCAGAGGCATTTAGTACACTTAGTAAACTTTCTGAAAATACACATAAAGTAATAACGGGGGTTTGTATTAAAACCCTACAAAAAGATGTTGTTTTTTCAACTACAACAATGGTAACATTTAGAAAACTAGAAGAAAAAGAGATAAATCATTATATCAATAATCATAACCCTTATGATAAAGCTGGAGCCTATGGAATTCAGGATTGGATAGGGAAAATTGGCATTGGAAATATTGAAGGTTCTTATTCTAATGTTGTTGGTCTACCAACATCAGAATTATACAAACAATTAAAATCATTTGTTTAGGAAGTAAATTTCTTATCTTTGCGACAAAACCAAGTAAAATGCCAAAACTATTTTCAATTCTTAAAGTACTTTTAATTTTCATGATTATTCAAGGATGTACGCCTATGAGTAAGATTACTTATTTAAATGATAGCCAACTTGGTGAATGGGATGTATCACCAGTACCACCAAAGCATCATTTAGAAATTGGAGATATATTAATGGTAAAAGTAATTAGTAGGAATGAAGAATCCAATGATTTATTTAATATTGAAAATAACACTAAAAGTGCAAGCCCAACTTTAACAGCTGCTAATCTTTATTTAAATGGTTTTACTATAAGCCAGGAAGGAACGATTGATATTCCTAATGTTGGAGAGATTTTTGTGCTAAACCAAACCCTAGAAGAAGCTGAAGAAACAATTTTACAAAAAGCAGAAGATTATCTTATTAACCCTTTTGTAGTTGTAAAATTAGCAAACTTTGAGTTCACTATCTTAGGAGAAATTAATGGGCCTGGCAACTACCCTGTCTATAAAGAAGGTTTAACAATATATGACGCCATTGCAATGGCAGGAGATATTACTGACTATGGAAACCTAGCAAAAGTAAAAATTATTCGTTCGCATAAAAACAAAAAACAGGTATATCATTTGAATCTAACTGACACAAATGTTTTAGCTTCTGAATTTTATTACCTAAGAAATAATGATCTAATCTATATTCAGCCTTTAAAATTTAAAGGGTTTAGAAAATCACAATCACAATTATTATTATCAACATTAACTACTATTGCGGTGCTGTTTAATGTTTATCTAAAAATATCAGAATAAAAGTATGCAGGAAAAACAAGTAAATCAAGAAGAAACAATTGATATAAAAGCTCTTATTTTAAAATATGTCCAATATTGGTATTATTTTGTAATTTCTATATTATTTTTTGGCTTTATTGCCCTTATTAACAACCGATATACAGTTCCTGAATATAGTGTTTCTACTACTCTTTTAATTAGAGATGACAACAATACACAACTAGGAGCTGAAAATTTACTTGAAGGACTTGAACTTTTTAGTGGAAAGAAGAATTTAAAAAATGAAATTGTAATTCTGAATTCTTACGCCATAACTGAAAAAGTTATTCAAGAACTTGAGTTAGGAACATCCTATTTTCAACATGGTTTATTAAAAACAATTGAGTTGTTTGACACAGCTCCCTTTAAAGTAAATATTGATTCTTCACATAGTCAATTAACAGGAATAGATTTTCAAATTAACATTCTTAACGAAAATGAATTTCTACTTTCAGTTTCTACTTCAGATGAATACCCTTACGATATTTCAACTGGAAAATTAGATAAAAGTACAGTTGCAAATATTGATCTTGAGAATATCTATTCTTTTAAATCTGTAATAGAAAATGAATTCTTTTCTTTTTCTATAACAAAAGAAAATATTTTTGATATTGAAAGCATACTTGAAGATGACAAAGGTTTTTCTTTTAAATTTAATCAAACTGACAAACTTGCAAATAGTTTAATTGATGATATTAGCATTAACCCTATCAATAAAGAAACTTCAATCTTAAAGTTAAATATAAGAGGAAGAGCTCCTAGAAAGAACATTGCAATCCTTGATAAACTTACAAACATATATATAAGAAGTGGTTTAGATGAAAAAAACTTAATGGCAATAAATACCATTAACTTTATTGATATACAACTAGAAATTATACAGGATTCATTAATCTATATAGAAGATAAACTTGAAAACTTTAGATTAGAAAATCCTAATCTTGCTATTGTAGATAAAGATTATGGAACCTATTTTCAAAAACAGAAGTTAGACAATACTTTATCAGAACAATCAGTAAATATTAAGTATTATAAATCTTTGTTATCCTATCTTAAAAATGATAAAAATGCAAATAGCATTGTATCTCCAACCTCAATGGGAATAAGTAACCCTGAGCTAAATAGTTTAATCAATCAACTCTTACAGTTATACGCTAAAAAAGGTGAATTACAATTAACAACTACAGAAAAGAATCCTACTTATTTAGCTATATTATCTCAAATAAATCATACAAAAGAAACAATAATTGAAAATGTAAGAAATTTGATTGCCTCAGCTTCAATTTACGAACAGGATTTGGAAAGAAGAATTAATACATTTAACACAAGTATCAATAAGCTACCTGAAGTAGAAAAAAATTACCTTATCCTAAAAAGAAAGCATGAATACAATGAGCAAACTGCTATCTATTTACAACAAAAACGATATGAAGCATCACTAGCCAAAGCAGGAACAGAATCAGACCACAAAGTAATTGACCTAGCAAGACTAGATAGTGACATTCCTATCACACCTAGAAAAAATTTGTCTTACTTCATTGCGCTTTTGTTTGGTTTAATTTTACCAATTACTTTTATATCTTTAAGGGATTTCTTTAGCGATACGATAAAAAGTAAAACAGATTTAATAAATTCTACTAACATACCTATATTAGGACTAATTGGACATAGTGACAATGCATTAAGCTTAGTTGTACCAAATTCCTCAAAATCAATTATCTCAGAGTCTTTCCGTTCATTAAGAACAAATATCCAATATTTAGCAGCTAATAAGGAAAAGAAAGTTATAACAGTGACTTCATCAGTTGGTGGTGAAGGGAAAACATTTACTACCATGAATTTGGCTGCAATTTTCGCACTTTCAGGACATAAAACAATTTTGATTGGTGGGGATTTAAGAAAACCTAAATTACATGAAGATTTTAAATTAGATGCAACTAAAGGACTTAGCAATTACCTGATTAGTAAATCAAATTTAGAGGAGATAATTGAGAAAACTGAAATTGAAAGTTTACACGTAATCAGTTCAGGACCAACACCCCCTAACCCAGCTGAATTATTAGATAGCCCTAAAATGAAAAACCTTATAAAAGACCTAAACAAAGTATATGATTATGTAATTATTGATACTCCTCCAATTGGTTTAGTAACAGATGGAGTAATACTCATGCAACATGCTGATGTAAATTTATATGTTGTTCGTCACAATTACTCTAGAACCAAGGCTTTAAGTGTTGTTAACAACCTATACAACCAAGAACAAGTTAAAAATGTACACATTATTATTAATGACTTTAAACATTCTGCATCAGGATATGGATATGGATATGGGTATGGGTATGGAACTTCAGGTTATGGTTATTATGAAAATGAACAAGAATAACTCTTATTAAAACTAGAGTTTTTTAAAGCCCAATTTTATTGGGCTTTTTCTTACTATAATCCTTTTATTTTTAGCAGTTTTGCAAAAAATTTAAAAGCATGAGTAATAAGAAAGGGAGGCCAGCAAATAAAATACAAGATTTACAATTTTTTGGAGAATTTGGAGGAGTAAACCCATCCATTGCCGATTCATCAACCTTTACCTATTTAGCAGGGAAAACTATGGGAGATGTTTTTGAAGGAACACAAGAGGGATGTTACCTTTACTCCCGTCATACAAATCCATCAACATCCTACTTAGGACAGGCTATTGCAAGTATGGAATATACGAAAGGTGCTATCCTTTCAGCATCAGGAATGGGAGCAATTACTACTACCCTTTTACAATTATGTAGCACTGGAGATGAAATCATAAGTAGCCGTACAATTTATGGTGGTACTTATGCTTTTATGAAAAACTATTTACCAAAGTTTAACATCAAAACAACTTTTGTAAACACTACTAAACTTGAAGAAATAGAATCAGCAATTACTGATAAAACAAAAGTAATTTACTGTGAAACTATGAGTAATCCTTTATTGGAAGTTTCAGACATTAATGCGATTGCTGAAGTAGCTAAAAAGCATGGAATTAAATTTGTTGTTGATAATACTTTTACACCTATGATTTTCTCCCCTTCCAAAATGGGGGCTGATGTTGTAATTCATTCATTAACTAAATTTATTAATGGTACTTCTGACACTGTTGGTGGTGTAGTTTGTTCTGATGAAGAGTTTATTGCAAGTATGATTGATGTAAATTCAGGAAGTGCTATGCTACTTGGCCCTACTATGGATGCAGTGAGAGCTGCAAGTATTCTTAAGAATATTCGTACGCTACACTTAAGAATGAAAAAACATTCTGAGAATGCTCAATACCTATCTGAAAAATTCCAAGCAGATAACTTAAGAGTTATTTATCCAGGGCTTGAAAATCATCCTCAACACGAGATGATGAAAAACAGCATGAATGAGGGATTTGGATTTGGAGGAATGTTTGTAATTGACACAAAAACTAAGGAAAAAGCAAATGCTTTAATGGAAGAAATGCAGAATAACAACCTTGGTTATTTAGCTGTAAGTTTAGGATTCTATAAAACATTATTCTCAGCACCTGGTTTGTCTACTTCATCAGAAATACCTGAAGAAGAAAGGGAAACTATGGGACTTTCTGATGGATTAGTTCGTATTTCAATTGGATTAGATAATGACATTGAAAGAACTTACAACACAATGGTTGAGTGCATGAAGAAAGTAGGTGTCCTCTAAGAAATACTTTTTTATCTTTACCATCTTAAATTATTACTAATTCAGATGACTGATAAAAAAACACCTTACTTTTTTGCTTTACTCCCAATACTTATTTTAGTTATCTTACTAGCCTATAATGTGTTTTTATATGGAGATAATTCATTAGGTGGAGCTAACCAACTAGCATTATTATTTGCAGCAGCAATAACAGCAATAGTTGGTATTAAATTTGGATCCAATTGGAAAACCATACTAAACGGAATAAGCAATAGTATAAGCAGTACAACACCTGCTATTATAATCCTGTTATTAATTGGAGCACTATCAGGAACTTGGCTATTAAGCGGGATTGTACCTGCTATGATATACTATGGACTTCAAATACTGAGTCCAGAAATTTTTCTTTTTGCAACTGCAATAATTACAGCTATTGTATCCTTAGCAACAGGAAGTTCATGGAGTACAATTGCAACTATTGGTATTGCATTAGTTGGAATAGGAGAGGCTTTAGGAATTCCAACAGGGCTTATTGGAGGAGCAATTATATCAGGAGCCTATTTTGGCGACAAAATGTCTCCTTTATCAGACACTACAAATCTTGCACCAGCTATGGCAGGTACTGATTTGTTCACCCATATTAGATATATGATGTACACAACAATCCCATCATTTATCATTACGCTTATATTGTTTTTAATTATCGGATTTAATTACTCATCAACTGGAGAACAAAATATTAATGATTTGTTAATTGCCTTATCAAAATCATTTAATGTTAGTGGTTGGCTATTCTTGGTTCCTCTTTTAGTTATAGTGCTTATCATCAAAAAAACACCTGCCATACCTGCTCTGTTAGCTGGCTCTATTTTGGGAGGAATCTTTGCAATTATATTTCAACCTGAAGTAGTACAATCAGTTACTGAAACTTCAGAGTTAAACCTTAGTTCAGCATATATGGCAATTATTAATGCTATGGGAGGTGATATAAGTATCACAACAGAAAACGAAATGATTAACAATCTGCTTTCAACTAGTGGAATGGCAGGTATGTTAAATACTATCTGGCTTATTATTTGTGCTATGATTTTTGGAGGAGCTATGGAAGCAACTGGTTTATTAAGGCGTGTTGCTGAACCGATAATACAATACGCTAATAGTACAGGAAACTTAATTGCAACAACTGCAGGTACTTGTATTTTCTTTAATATCACGGCTTCCGACCAGTATTTATCTATTGTGGTACCAGGTAGAATGTTTGCTGACACCTATAAAGAAAAAGGACTGGCTCCTGAAAACCTTAGCCGAACTTTAGAAGATAGTGGTACAGTAACATCAGTGCTAATACCTTGGAACACCTGTGGCGCTACACAATCAGCAGTACTTGGGGTAGCAACTTTTGCCTATTTACCTTTCTGTTTCTTTAATTTAATTAGTCCTTTAATGACAATTGCTTATGGTTATTTTGGAATTAAGATCAAAAAAATTCAATCTGCTGAAGCAAAATAATAGAAGATAACCCTGACAACCCATTCTGATGGAGCAAAAGACAGTAAGATGACAGCAAAATACTTGTCTGTTAGCCCAACAGACTATAAGATGAGAGCAAAAGACTATTCCTTTGAAGCAAAAGACAATAAGATGAAGGCAAAAGACTGTTCCTTTGAAGCAAAAGACAATAAGATGAGAGCAACAGACAATAAGATGAAGGCAAAATACTGTTCTGCCAAGACAACAGACTAGACTGTAAAGAAAATTCCCTTAATTAAAAAGACTTTTTAGTTGATTTATAGTGTAATCAATCTCCTCTTTGGTATTGTATTTACTGAATGAAAAACGGACACCAGGACGAGTACTATCAGGAGCAATAGCCGATAGCACATGCGAACCTGTACTACTTCCAGATGAACAAGCTGACCCTCCGCTACAAGCAATTCCTAAGATATCTAGATTAAATAAAAGCATTTCTGCAACTTTTGTAACAGGGAAACTTACACTCAGCACTGTGTACAAGCTATTATTCAAATCTGTACAATTAGCATAAAACTCCACTTCTGGTATTTCTGCCTTTAATTTATCAATCATATAGGATTTTAACCCATTTATGTATTTTGTTTCTTCTTCCAGATGAGAGTAAGCCATTTCCATTGCCTTAGCTAAAGCTGCAATTCCATAAATATTCTCAGTTCCAGCACGCATATTTCGTTCTTGTCCTCCACCTCTTAGTAGGGGTTTTATCTGAATATCTTCTGATACATAGATAAACCCTATTCCCTTAGGTCCATGAAACTTATGAGCAGAAGCTGCCATAAAATCAACATTTAACTCCTGCATATCAAAAGTGTAATGCCCCATAGTCTGCACTGTATCCGAATGAAAAATCGCATTGTACTCTTTACAGATTTCTCCAATTTGTTTTAAATCCTGAATAGTACCAATTTCATTATTTGCATGCATAATAGATACAAAAGTCCTCTCATTATCTTCTAATAATTGTTTTAAATGAGAAAGAGAAACCTCTCCATTTTTATCTGTATCAATATAGGAAAGTTTAATTTTTTCTTCAGCCGCTAAATCCTCTAAAGGATATAAAACAGCATGATGTGAAAGCTTTGAGGTAATAGCATGAGTAATATTATGATCGTGAATACCACACTTTATTGCCATATTATCAGCCTCCGTTCCTCCTGAAGTGAAGAAAATAGTTTTTGGTGCTGTATTCAATAAAGCTGCAATAGTCTTACGGGCAGTTTCTACAATAATTTTTGATTTACGACCAAACTCATGCACAGATGAAGGGTTTGCAAAAGTAGTTTTCATCATTTCACTCATCAGCTCAATAATTTCTGGAGCCATTGGTGTTGTTGCTGCATTATCTAAATATACCTTCATTCTAAATTAATCCTTTTATCTCGTTAATCATATTGTTTGCAAATTCATTTGCTTTTTCCTCTCCCTCACTTTCAGCATAAATCCTGATTATTGGCTCAGTATTCGACTTTCTAAGATGCACCCATCCCTCTTTAAAGTCAATCTTTAAACCATCAATAGTAGTTATCTGCTCATTTTTATACTTATCCTCCAAAGCAGATAGAATAGCATCTACATCAATTTCTGGTGTTAACTGAATTTTATTTTTTGATATAAAATAATTAGGATAGGAATCTCTTAGCGCTTTAGCTGATATTTTTCTTTCTGCCAATTGTGTTAAAAATAATGCCACACCAATCAAGGCATCTCTACCATAGTGCATTTCAGGGTAAATAACACCTCCATTTCCTTCACCACCAATTATTGCATTTGTTGCTTTCATCTTTTCAACTACATTTACTTCTCCCACTGCTGATGCTTCATAATTTCCATTATGATTATTCGTAATATCTCTTAATGCTCTAGTTGATGATAAATTAGAAACTGTATTTCCAGGTGTTTTACTCAACACATAATCAGATACTGCAACAAGAGTATATTCCTCACCGAACATACTTCCATCTTCACAAACCATAGCTAATCTATCCACATCAGGATCAACCACAATTCCAAAATCAGCTTTTTCACTTATTACTAATTTTGATATTGCAGTTAAATTTTCTGGTAATGGCTCAGGGTTATGAGGAAATTGTCCGTTTGGCTCACAAAATAATTTAATGCACTCCACTCCCATTCTTTCTAATAACCTTGGGATCATAAATCCTCCAGTTGAATTTACTGCATCCAATACAACTTTAAATCCTGCAGATTTTACCAAATCACCATCAACTAAATTTAATTTTAATACTTCATCAATATGTTTATCATTAAAGCTATCATCAAAAGTATACGTTCCTAAATCATCTACTTCTGTGAATGTAAAAGCATCATTTTCTGCTAGCTCTAAAATCTCTTCTCCATCTTTTGCTGATAAAAACTCACCTTTCCCATTCAGTAATTTTAAGGCATTCCACTGCTTAGGATTATGGCTAGCAGTAAGTATAATCCCACCTGCTGATTGCTCTAATTGTACAGCTACCTCAATAGTTGGAGTAGTTGATAAACCCACATCAAGAACATCAAATCCACAACCAATTAAAGTTCCCGACACAATATTGCTCACCATTTCACCTGATATACGAGCATCACGCCCAATAATTATAGTATTAGAACTATTTCCTTGTTTTTTTATAAAAGCAGCATAAGAAGCCGTAAAACGAACAATATCTAAAGGTGTAAGTGCATCCCCAACTCCTCCTCCAATTGTACCCCTTATTCCTGAAATTGATTTAATTAATGTCATCTGTCTATTTTTGAGCAACAAAATTACATAATTAAATTATTGTTTACTTAAGGATTACTATCTTTGTTAATATTATTTAATCAATGAAAGAGATACTACAACAACTTCCTCAAAGAAGTGAAAAACCTAGAGAGAAAGGGTTAACAATGATGATGGACAAAGGACTTAGCATAAGACAGGCAGAGAACTTTTTAGAATGCAACTATCAACACACTGATATTATTAAACTTGGATTTGGAACAAGTCTAATTACACCTAACATCTCTGACAAGATTAAATTATATCAAGAGAATGGCATGGAGGTTTATGCTGGAGGAACTCTTTTTGAGGCTTTCGCAATACGAAATCAGCTTGATGATTACAAAAACTATTTACATAGAATCGGATTAGAAATGATAGAGATATCAGATGGCTCAATAGATATGGAACATGAAATGAAGTGCAGTGTTATTCAGAATTTTTCAAAAGATTTTAAAGTCATAAGTGAAGTTGGTAATAAAGATGCAAGTATTCAAATAAGTAGTAAGAATTGGGTAAAATGGATGCAAAATGAGTTATCTGCAGGAAGCTGGAAAGTTATTGCTGAATGTAGAGAAGGTGGAAATGTAGGTATTTGTAATGATGATGGAGGAATTAAAGTTGAACTAATTGATGAGATTACAAGTAAAATACCTGTTAATAAAATATTATGGGAATCTCCACAAAAAGGACAGCAAATATTTTTTATTGAAAAATTTGGTGCAAATGTAAACTTAGGAAATATAGCTCATGATGACGTTATCCCTTTAGAATGTTTACGCCTTGGACTAAGAGGAGATACTTTTCATAATTTTCTAAACAAAAAGTAAATGAAATATTATTTTATTCTATTTCTTAAAGGAATGGCCATGGGAGTTGCCAATGTAATTCCTGGTGTTTCTGGAGGAACAATAGCGCTTATAACAGAAATTTATGAAGAATTAATCAATACTCTTAAATCATTTGATATTAAAGCACTTAAAATGATATTCTCACTTAACATATCTGATTTTATTAATTACACAAACCTTTATTTTTTAATTGCTGTATTTGGAGGAAGTGTTGCAAGTGTATTTAGTATAGCTAGTCTTTTTAAATATCTATTTTCAAATTACCCTATTTTAATTTGGGCATTCTTTTTTGGTCTCATTATTGCCTCTATTTACTTTGTAGCAAAAAGAATTAACAATTGGAACTTCTCTACTTTACTAAGCTTAGTAATAGGTACATCTATTGCAATATCTTTAAGTTTTATGACTCCAGCTACAGAAGATGCTAATCTATTTTTTGTATTTTTATGTGGAATAGTTGGAATAAGCGGAATGATGCTACCAGGACTATCAGGCTCTTTTATTTTAATCCTAATGGGAAATTATGAATTGCTTATGGTTACAGCTGTAACAGATTTAAATATTACTTTACTTTCAATATTCTTTATAGGCTCTGCATTCGGACTTATGAGTTTTTCTCATGTATTATCTTGGGTTTTTAAACATTATAAAAACGCTACTTTAGCATTACTAACCGGATTTATCTTAGGTTCGCTAAGTATTATTTGGCCATGGAAATCAATTGCCGAAAGTATTATTATGAATGGAAAAGAGAAAATTATAGCATACGAATGGTATTTCCCTAGTAAACTTAACACTGAAACAATAATTGCAATCTCATTAATATTCATAGGGATAATTAGCGTTTACACACTAGAATATTTTGCGCCAAAAAAATAAAATAAGAACATTCGGACTTATAGGAAAAAGTCTTTCACACTCCTTTTCAAGTAGTTATTTTAATGAAAAGTTTTATAAAGAAGAAATAACAAATACTGAATATATTAATTTTGAGCTTGAAGATATTTCCAAATTCACACAACTGATAAAAACACAGAACCTTTCTGGACTTAATGTAACTATTCCCTACAAAGAAAGTGTAATTCCATTTTTAGATGATTTAAGTGCAGATGCAAAAAGCATTGGAGCTGTAAATACAATTCAATTTATTAATGGAAAACTGATAGGCCACAATACCGATATTATTGGTTTTAAAAAAAGTATTATTCCTATTTTAGAAAGTAGGAATACTGCTTTAATTCTTGGGGATGGCGGGGCAGCAAAAGCTGTAAAATTTGCGCTAAACCAACTAAATATCTCACACAAAACAGTTAGCAGAAAAGGATCATTTAATTATTTAGATATATCAATTCAAAATATTGAGTTTTACAGAATTATAATTAACACAACACCTTTAGGAATGGCTTCTGAAATAGCAAATTACCCTAAATTACCATATGAAGCATTAACCGAAAAACATTTGCTTTTTGATTTGATTTACAACCCATCAGAAACCTTATTTTTAAAATACGGAAGAACCCATAACTCAAGCACTAAAAACGGATTGGAAATGCTACAGATTCAAGCAGAAGCATCTTGGAACATTTGGAATAGTTAAGTCGTTAAATATTAGTAAATTTGCAATCAAATATCAGAAAAGTGAACGAAAACAAAGAACAAGAAACTACAGATAATTCAACTCTAACACCAGCTACAGAAGAATTAACGCCTGTGAATAATGCTGACTTGAGCATTGATGAATTAATTTCAAAAATTGATTTACTAGCTGAAAATGAAAATCCTTATACAGTATCTAAAGAGGTGGAAGAGCTAAAATCTATCTTTTATTTAAAATTAAAGTCTGAAACTAAAGTTGAGAAAGAAGAGGAGAAAATTATAGACTCAACTGAAGAAGAAACTAGTGAAGAGTCTCCTAAAGAAGAAAGAACACTTCATCCTCACGAAATTAAATTCAAACAAGCTTACGGGAAATACAAAAAAATAAAGTTTGAATACAGAAAAAATAGAGAAAAGGAAGAGGAGGAAAACCTTAAAATAAAAAAGACAATTATTGAGGATATTGACAAACTTACTCAAGAAGATGAATCAATAAAAAAGACTTTTGAGCATTTCAGAATCCTACAAGAACAATGGAAAAATACAGGACATGTGCCTCAAACAGAAAACAATGGTCTTTGGCAATCTTACCATCATCATGTCGAGTTATTTTATGACTACATTAAATTAAATAATGATTTAAGAGATTTAGATTTCAAAAGAAACCTAGAAGAAAAAACTGCCATTTGCGAAAAAGCAGAAGCTTTATTAAATGAAAAATCATTTAATAAAATGCACGACAACTTACAGGAACTACATGAGCATTGGAAAAATGTAGGGCCTGTAAAAAGAGAACTTAGAGAAGAACTTTGGGAACGCTTTCAAAACATTAGTAAGACACTTAATAAAAAGCGTAACGACTACTTCCTATCAAAAAAAGAAAAAGACAAAGAAAAACTCTCAAATAAAAATACTATTTGTAAGAAAATTGACGAACTAACTACCGAAACAATATCTTCACATAACAAATGGCAAGAACTTACTAATCAATGTAATGAATTAGAAGTTGAGTGGAAAAATATTGGCAGATTAAATAAAACCGAAAACACCCTTGCATGGAAAAATCTTAGAGCAACACTCAATAACTTTTACCATAAAAAGAATGCTTTTTACAAGCAAAAAAAAGAAGCAGGAAATACTATTCTGAAAGTTAAAATTGGTATTTGTGAAAAAGCAGAAAGCTTACAAGAAAGTACTGATTGGCAAGGAACAGGTAATAAGCTAATTAAATTACAAGACGAATGGAAAAATGCCGGATTCTCCCCTGCTGATCAATCCAATAAAATTTGGAAACGATTTAAAGCCGCATGCGATACTTTTTTCGATGCTAGAAAAGCACACTACAAAACACAAGACAAAGAGAAGGAAGCTTGCTATAAAGAGAAAGCAGAGCTATTAAAAGAACTAAATTCTTTCAAATCAACATCCGATTCAAAAGCTGACATAAAACAACTTAAGGAATTTGGAAATAAATGGAAAGTATTAGGGCATGTTCCTAGAAATAAAATGAAGATTAATGATGAATTTTTCTCTTTAATAAATTCAAAATTTGAAGAACTTGGCTTAAGCAAAAAAGCGCTAGCAACCGAACAATACAAAAACAAGGTAGATTCGATAAAAGGAAACGACAAAGCCTTGAGTAGTGAAAAACAATTCCTAAGAGGAAAAATTGACAATTTGAAAAAAGATATTGCCCAGTATGAAAACAATATGTCATTTTTAGGAAACAACAAAGGAACTGAACCATTAAGAAAACAGGTAGAACTTCAGATTACAAAAGCAAATACTGAAATTGAAAATCTAAAACAAAAACTTCAAATCCTTAATAAAGGATAAATGCAATTTAAGTTAGAATCAGAATTTTCTCCTACCGGAGATCAGCCAAGCGCAATACAGCAATTAATTGAAGGCTTAAATGATGGAGAAGGTTTTCAAACTCTACTAGGAGTAACTGGTTCAGGAAAAACTTTTACTATTGCCAATGTAATTAAAAAAGTAAATAGACCTACACTAGTTTTAAGCCATAATAAAACACTTGCAGCACAACTTTTTAGTGAATTCAAACAATTTTTCCCTGAAAATGCTGTAGAGTATTTTGTTTCCTATTATGATTACTATCAACCAGAAGCATACATCCCAAGCTCAGGAACCTATATTGAAAAGGATTTATCAATAAATGAAGAAATTGAAAAATACCGTCTCAACACTACCTCTACCCTTCTTTCAGGAAGAAAAGATGTAATTGTTGTTTCTTCAGTTAGCTGTATCTATGGTATTGGAAATCCTGAAGACTTCCATAATGGAATTATTAATTTAGCAGAAGGAGACATTATTAGTCGTGATCAGTTTTTGCAAAAGTTAGTTTTAGCACTATACAGCAGAACAACTGCTGAGTTTACTAGAGGGAACTTCAGAGTTAAAGGAGATACAGTTGATGTTTTTTTAGCACATAATGACATTGCCTACAGAATACATTTTTTCGGAAATGAAATTGAAGAAATTGAAAGCTTTAATCCTGAAAACGGTAAAACAATTGACACATTAGAAGAAACAAGAATTTTTCCTGCAAGTATTTTTGTAGCCTCAAAAGATAAGGTGCAGGGTGCAATTTCAAATATACAAGATGATATGCGAAAACAAGTAGATCATTTTCAGGAAATAGGATTAAATACTGAAGCAAAAAGATTGGAAGAACGAACTAATTTTGACCTAGAGATGATAAAAGAACTAGGATACTGCTCTGGAATTGAAAATTATTCACGCTATTTTGATGGCAGAAATGAAGGAAGCCGACCTTTCTGTTTATTAGATTATTTTCCAAATGATTTTATTACAGTAATTGATGAGAGTCATGTAACACTACCTCAAGTAAGAGCTATGTTTGGCGGTGATAGATCTAGAAAACAAAACCTTGTAGAACATGGCTTTAGATTGTCAGCTGCAATGGATAATCGACCACTAAAATTTGAAGAGTTTGAAATGATAAATAATCAAACCATATATGTAAGCGCCACACCAGCAGACTATGAACTAGAGAAATCAGAAGGAGTAGTTGCTGAACAAGTAATACGACCAACAGGACTTTTAGACCCAATAATTGAAGTAAGACCAAGTAAAAATCAAATTGATGACTTACTAGAAGAAATCAGGATTAGGATTGAGAAAAAAGAAAGGACACTTGTAACTACACTTACCAAAAGAATGGCTGAGGAATTTAGCAAATACCTTACAAAATTTAGCATTAAGTGTCGCTATATTCATTCTGATGTAGATACTTTAGAAAGAGTTGAAATTTTACACGGATTAAAAGAAGGAGAGTTTGATGTGCTAATTGGTGTAAACCTCCTTAGAGAAGGACTTGATTTACCTCAAGTAAGCTTAGTAGCCATTATGGATGCTGATAAAGAAGGGTTCTTACGGTCAGAGAGAGCATTAACCCAAACTGCAGGTAGAGCAGCAAGAAACATCAATGGATTAGTTATCATGTATGCAGATAAAATCACTAATTCCATGAAAAAAACTATAGATGAAACAGACAGAAGAAGAGATAAACAAAAAGCTTATAATGAAGAGAAAGGTTTAACACCCCAACCTTTGCTAAAGAAAAAAGATAGTGAATTAGTTAAAAACTTAAATCCTTATAAAATAACAGGGCCAAGCACAAATAAGAATACTCCAACAATTGAATATGCAAATCCTGAACAATTAAAAAAGATGATTAGCCACACCAAAAGAGAAATGGAACGCATGGCAAAAAACCTAAATTTTATGGAGGCAGCACGCTTACGAGATGAACTACAAGATTTAGAAGAAAAACTTAAAAGTAAGGCATAAAAAAAGCGAGCATTAAGCTCGCTTTTTTTCTATATTATATTTTGCTAATTAAGCGTTTACAATATTTTTAGCTACTGGTCCTTTATCACCTTCACCTGCTTCAAAATTAACTGCAGCTCCTTCTTTCAAAGTTTTGTATCCTTCTACTTGAATTTCTTGAAAATGAGCAAAGTAGTCAGTTCCGTCTGAACCTTCAATGAAACCATACCCTTTACTTGCGTTAAACCATTTTACTGTTCCTTCCATAATTGTTTTTTTAAATTTATATTATTACTATGTGGGAACAACCCCACAAAAACTGGCGCAAATATAGTAAAATTTTAATAAATGACTCTTTTTGCAGACAATAAGGTATTTTTCAAGAGAATAGCAATAGTCATTGGCCCCACTCCACCAGGAACTGGGGTGATATAACTACACTTATTTTTAACATCTTCAAAATCAACATCCCCTAGTAATTTCCAACCACTTTTTGTTTTATCTGACTTTACTCTTGTTATTCCTACATCAATAATAGTAACCCCTTGTTTTACCATATCAGTAGTAACAAACTCTGCTTTTCCTAAGGCTACAATAAGAATATCAGCTGTTTTTGTTATCTCATTTAAGTTTTTTGTTCTACTATGAGTAAGTGTTACTGTACAATTTCCAGGATAATTATTTCTAGCCATAAGGATACTCATTGGGGAACCTACAATATGACTTCTACCAATAACTACACAATTTTTTCCTAAAGTTTCAACTTCATATCTCTGTAATAATTCTAAGATTCCAGCAGGAGTTGCAGGCAAGTAAGTTGGTAAATTTAATGCCATTCTACCTATATTAGCAGGGTGAAAACCATCAACATCTTTTTCAGGAAGAATAGCTTCTGTTACTTTCATTTCATTAATATGCTTAGGTAATGGCAATTGAACAATTAAACCATCAATAGATGAATTTCTATTAATTTTTTCAATTTCTGCAAGCAATTTATCTTCTGACACATCTATATTAAAGCGCACTAAAGTAGAATCAAACCCAACCTTTTCACAGGCCTTAACCTTAGCATTTACATAAGTTTCACTAGCACCATCATTTCCTACAAGAATAGCAGCTAAGTGTGGTTTTTTTCCTCCATCAGAAAGTAGATTAACAACCTCAATTGCTATTTCTTCTTTTATATCGTTAGCTGTTTTTTTTCCGTCAAGTAGAATCATTGAGTGTTTATTTGTTTATTCGTTTGGTTGTTTATCTGAATACTAAAAGCCTAGCGGTCTAAGATCTAAGTATTATTTTTCTATTTCAATTACCTCATTCCAGGCATACCACCCTTTCCTTTCATCATTTGCATCATTTGTTTAGCGCCACCTCCTTGCATCATCTTCATCATTTTACCCATTTGACTAAACTGCTTAATCAATTGATTAACTTCTACTACTGAGGTTCCACTACCAGATGCAATTCTCTTTTTTCTACTACCATTCAACAACTTAGGATTTTCACGCTCTTGTTTTGTCATGGAATGTATAATTGCTTCAATTCCTTTAAAAGCATCATCATCAATATCTACTCCCTTCATAGCCTTACCCATTCCAGGAATCATGCCCATCAAGTCCTTCATGTTACCCATCTTTTTAACCTGTTGGATCTGCTTTAAGAAATCATCAAAACCAAACTGATTCTTAGCAATTTTCTTCTGAACTTTTCTTGCTTCTTCTTCATCAAATTGTTGTTGTGCCCTTTCCACTAAAGAGATAACATCTCCCATACCTAAAATACGGCTTGCCATTCTATCAGGATGAAACACATCAAGTCCATCCATTTTTTCGGAAGTACCAATAAATTTAATAGGTTTATCCACTACCGAACGAATAGTAAGTGCCGCCCCACCTCTAGTATCACCATCTAATTTTGTAAGGACTACTCCATCAAAATTTAACTTATCATTAAATGCTTTTGCAGTATTCACAGCATCTTGCCCAGTCATAGCATCTACAACAAATAAGATTTCTTGAGGATTTACAGCTTTTTTTATTTGAGCAATTTCATTCATCATTTGCTCATCAACAGCCAAACGACCAGCCGTATCAACAATAACTACATTATGCCCATTTGTTTTAGCATGTTTAATTGCATTCTGAGCAATTTCAACAGGATTTTTACTTTCTCTATCCTGAAAAACATCTACCCCAACTTGCTCAGCTAAAACACCTATCTGATCAATTGCTGCAGGGCGATAAACATCACAAGCAACCAACAAAGGACGTTTATTCTTTTTACCCTTAAGATGCAAAGCTAATTTACCAGAAAAGGTTGTTTTACCACTTCCCTGCAAACCAGATATTAAGATAACAGTAGGAGAGCCTTCTAACGAAATATCAGACTGCTCACTACCCATAAGTTCAGCTAACTCATCCTTCATTATTTTAGTTAGCAACTGTCCAGGATCAATTGCAGTTAGCACTTTCTGACCTAATGCTTTTTCTTGAACTCTTGATGTAAAAGATTTAGCAGTTTTAAAATCAACATCTGCTGAAAGCAATGCCTTACGTATTCCCTTCATGGTTTGCGCAACATTAATTTCGGAAATACTGCCCTGCCCCTTTAAAACCTTAAACGCCTTATCTAGTTTTTCTGATAAATTTTCAAACATAATTTTCACTCTTTATTTAAAAAATCAACTGATTTAATTATTAATCTACTACAACTCCATACAAATCAAAATGATCGGTCTTTTCAATTTCCACATTAACAAAATCTCCCATTCTTATATAGGTATCAGTTGCTTTTACTAGTACTTCATTATCCACATCTGGGCTATCAAATTCAGTACGCCCAATAAAGTAATCGCCTTCTTTTCTATCAAACAATACTTTAAAAGTTTTTCCTATTTTAGTTTGGTTTAACTCCCAAGAAATGTGGGTTTGCAAGTCCATAATTTCCTCTTGCCTTGCTTTTTTTACATCATCAGTAACATCATCCTCCAAAACATGAGCAGAAGTATTTTCTTCATGAGAATAAGTAAATACTCCCAATCTATCAAATTTTGTATCCTGAACCCATTGTTTTAATTCTTGGAATCTTTCTTCAGTTTCTCCAGGGTAACCCACAATTAAAGAAGTACGAATTGCCATATTTGGCACTTTTTCTCTAAATGCTTTTAACAAATCATTTGTCTTTTGATGAGAAGTTCCTCTTTTCATTGATTTCAATATCTCATCATTAATATGCTGTAAAGGAATGTCAATATAGTTACAAACTTTATCATTGTCCCTAATTACATCTAACACATCCTGTGGAAATCCTGTCGGAAAGGCATAATGCAATCGAATCCATTCTATTCCTTCCACTTTACTTAACTCAGTCAACAAATCAGCTAACCTTCTTTTTTTATAGATATCAAGACCATAAAAAGTTAAATCTTGAGCAATAAGAATTAATTCCTTCACCCCATTTTTAGCTAAGTTTTTAGCCTCAATTACTAATTGTTCAATAGGAGTAGATTTATGTTTACCTCTCATTAATGGAATTGCACAAAAAGAACATGGTCTATCACAACCTTCAGCAATTTTAAGGTAAGCATAATGCTTTGGAGTAGTCGTTAATCGTTCTCCTAGTAATTCATGTTTATAATCAGCACCTAAAACTTTTAATAATTTTGGTAAATCAGTAGTTCCAAAATACTGATCAACATTAGTTATTTCTTTTTCTAAATCAGGTTTATAACGCTCAGAAAGGCAACCCGTAACATACAACTTATCAATACTACCCGCCTCTTTTCTTTCTGCTTGTTCCAAGATGGTATTAATAGATTCCTCCTTAGCATTATCAATAAAACCACAAGTATTTATTACTACAATATTAGCATCATCTTTTTCTGATTCATGCTCAACCTCCATTTTATTGGCAGCCAATTGCCCCATTAAAACTTCAGAGTCATATACATTTTTAGAGCACCCTAAAGTAATGACATTAATCTTATTTTTTTTTGTTGATTTTGTTCTCATTAATTAAATAGCGAGTCCACAAACTCATTTTTATTAAACACTTGTAAATCTTCAACCCCTTCACCTACTCCAATATAACGAACAGGAATCTGAAACTGATCAGAAATCCCAATAACCACCCCACCTTTTGCCGTACCATCTAACTTAGTAAGTGCCAAAGAATTTACTTCAGTGGCTTTTGTAAACTGAGTAGCTTGTTCAATTGCATTTTGTCCAGTTGAAGCATCTAAAACTAACATAACATCATGTGGTGCCTCAGGGATAACCTTAGCCATTACATTTTTAATCTTAGTCAATTCGTTCATCAAATTGATTTTATTATGAAGCCTACCTGCCGTATCAATAATCACAACATCAGCACCACTTGCTTTTGCCGATTGTAAAGTGTCGAAACATACAGATGCTGGATCAGAACCCATATCTTGTTTTACAATTTCTACACCTACTCTATCTGCCCAAATTACTAATTGATCAACTGCAGCAGCACGAAAAGTATCAGCTGCACCTAACACAACTTTTTTACCTTGTTGCTTAAACTGATGTGCTAATTTCCCAATTGTTGTTGTTTTTCCTACTCCATTTACCCCTACCACCATAATTACATAAGGCCCATCAACTTCAGGAATTACATCATAACTTTCCTTCATTAACAATGAGATTTCTTCTTTTAAAAAATCATTTAATTCTGAAGAGTTGATGTATTTATCTTTTGCTACTCTTTCTTCTAATTTTTCAATAATCTTTAAAGTAGTTTCTACTCCAATATCTGAAGTGATTAATGCTTCTTCAATATCATCAAGTGCAAGTTCATCAATAACCGATTTACCAGCAACTGCTCTAGAGATTTTACCAAAAACATTTTCCTTTGTTTTTTCTAAACCTTTATCAAGTTTCTCTTTTTTATCTTTTGAAAAAAAATTAAATATACCCATTATTAATACCTTTTTTAAACAGAAAAAGCTCCTTTCAAAAATAGAAAGAAGCTTTTAATTTGTGTATAATTAAATACTATTTTTTTGCAAAGAATTCTTTTACCTTATCCTTTGGTACAATTTCACTTTTAAAAGAGTAAGATCCACTCTCTGTTTTAACCATTTTCACAGCTTTAGTAAAAGCTTTTGCTCCTTTCTTCTGTAATGATGCTACTGTCTTTTTTGCCATGTCTTATTATTTTATTTCTTTATGAACAGTCATTTTTTTCATGATAGAGTTGAATTTTTTCAACTCCATTCTATCTGGAGTGTTCTTTTTGTTTTTAGTTGTAATGTAACGAGATGTTCCTGGCAAACCGCTTGCTTTATGCTCAGTACACTCTAAAATAACTTGAATTCTATTTCCTTTCTTTGCCATCTTCTAATAATTTATTGGGCTGCAAATTTAATTAAATAATCTAATACCAAACCAAAATTTACATCTTTTTAACATCTATAAAAAACAAGTCATCTCTTACTTTAAAATCATGCTTATCAAAGCCACCTAAATCTTGCTCTTTCCACTCCAAATTTGGGTAAATCCAAAAATCCTTACTACCTGTATTTATCAAAATAGGCATGTCAAATTCAGGAATTGCTTCCCACCTATACAATAAAGTAATATTCTTTCCTTCTTTTTGAAACTTATATTGAAATTCTGGAATTTTCTTACTATTCAAATACTGTCTGAAAAAATCTGTAAAATCTTTACCTGATTTTTCATTGATATAATCAATGATTGCCTGCCCATCAATAGTTTGATATTTAAACTCATTCGCAATTCCTTTTACAATCTCAAACCATAAATCGTCATCTTCAATCAAACTCCTAAGCGTATGCAACATTAACGAACCTTTATAATACATATCAGAACTCCCCTCAGAATTAACATGATAATGCCCTATAACTGGTTTATCATTTCTAACGCTTCTTTTTTGATTATTTACATAGCTCAACATAGCATCATAACCATGCATACATTCTACATAAAGCACCTCAGAATAAGTACAAAACCCTTCATGCACCCACATATCTGCAATATCATTTGTTGTGATAGAATTTCCCCACCACTCATGCCCACTTTCGTGTACAATAATAAAATCAAAAGCTAAACCATCAATAAAGCGAGTATTTCCATGATAGCCTGGCAAATAATCATTTCCATAGGCAATTGCAGACTGATGCTCCATACCCAAATAAGGAGTCTCTATTAAAGCATAACCATCATTCCAAAAAGGATAAACCCCAAAGTAATTCTCAAAACATTCCATCATAGGGTTTACTTGCTTAAAATGTTCTTTTGCTTTTTCTAAATTATCATGTAATACATAATAATCCATTCTTAAAGTATCTTTTTCAGAGACATAAGCCTCAGAAAAATGCTCGTAATCTCCAATATTTAAGGTTACATTATAATTATTGATAGGATAAGAAACAAACCATTCACTCACATTTACCCAAGAATTAAAATACTGATTCCAAACAGAAGTGTCACTTCTTAAATCACCATTTGCAACAATTTTCAGAGGGTAACGAGCAGTACAAGTTATTCTCATACTATCTGGCTCATCCGACTGATGATCTTTATTCGGCCACCAAACGCTTGCCCCCAAACCTTGACAAGATACGCCAACCCAAGGATTTCCATTTCCATCTTTTTTCCAAGAAAAACCACCATCCCAAGGAGCATTTACAGCCTCTCTAGGATAACCACCATACCAAACTTTTATATTGGCTTGTTCTCCTTTTTTAAGCATTCTAGAAAAATCAATAAACACGGCATCAAACTCACGGCTAAATTCAAGCTCATTTTCTTCAAAATCAATGCGCATCACCTCCATGTTCTGAGCTAAATCAATTTGCATTTTATCAAAACTAGAAATGACATCAAAATGAATAATATTGTATGATTTTTCTAAAGAACGCTCCTGCTCATCAACCATTACAAATAAATCGTAAAAAGTTACATCATAACAAGTTCGGATTTCAGTAAGATTACCTCTTAAACTATCCTTGCGAGTAAATTCTTGTGCTTGCCCAACAAATGCAAGAATTAAAAGAAATATTAAAATTTTATTTTTTTTCATAAAAAAAGCCCTTTTTCAAGGGCTATTTTAAAATTAATTATCTTTTATCTTGTAAATGAAATTTCACAAGATGAAGTTTGCGTTCCAGCTAAAGGAATCTCAAATGCAAGGTTTAATGTTAAATCCCCATTAGATGCTGACTCTATCATTCCTGAACCTGTAATATCAACATCTACTTCACCAACAACTCCAGTGTCAAGAGATATTTTTTGCCCATCTTGTATTGCAACCTTACCACTTATAGCAACATCAGCTAAAATGATATTTCCATTTATGTCCATAGCAACTACACCTTCTCCTTCACCATTAATTGAAACAGTGTCAGGAAACATATCATTTAAAGGAATTGGGAAATCTCCTACTACAGGAATACTAATCGTTAGCTCTTCACAAGCCGTTTCAACATTCCATTGTCCTTGTGCAATATCGTAAGCAAATTCACAACTCCCGTTATTACTAGTTGCTAAAGATTGATAGTTCATTGCTGAATTATCTGTACATCCTTCAATAAGTACTTCATCCTTTTTACAAGAAGAAACGATAAGAGATAGACTCACAAATAATACTGCTGATGCTTTAAAAATGTTTTTCATTTTGGTTTAGTTTATTTATTAAATAAAAAAAGTTGCCATCAAAGATAGCAACTTTTATATAACTCAATATAATTTATTGATTAAACAAGCACATTACCATTTGCTTTAGCCTCAGCTAAAACAGCAGCAATTCCTTTTTTATCAATTGTTCTTAAAGCATTAGCTGAAACTTTTAAAATAACTGTTTCACCAGTTTCAGGAATAAAAAACTTTTTAGTTTGTAAATTCGGATAGAATTTTCTTTTTGTTCTATTCTTAGCGTGAGAAACATTATTCCCTACCATTACCTTCTTTCCTGTTATTTGACAAATTCTTGACATATCTTCTTAATTTTTGGGCTGCAAATATACAATCTAATCTAAATAAATTGAAGTTTATTTCTGTTTTTTTATCGCACTGTAAAGCAACTCTAAAGATTTTTCAGAAGACTGATTTACAACACTTTGCCTATCTCCAGAAAAAACAAACCTTTCAACTTTAGTATTGACCGAATTTGAAATAGCAATAAAAACTGTGCCAATTGGATTATTATTTGTTTCTCCTGTAGGACCAGCATAACCAGTTGTGGCTACTGAATAGTCAGACGAAAAACTTTTTTTTACCCCTTCAGCCATTTGAGTAACTACTTCAGAACTTACCTCAGTTTTCTTATCAATAACTAACTGACTTACCCCTAAAACATTTGCTTTAATTTCATTCTGATAAGCAACAACCCCACCCTTAAAAAAGGTAGAACTCCCTGGTTTTTGACTTAATTTTGAAGCAATCAATCCTGAAGTACAACTTTCAGCAACCGCAATACTCACCCCTTTTTCTATACAAATTTGATGTAAATCATCAAGCAATGACATATTAAAATGAAGTAGTAGGTCCTGTTAAATGCTTAACCTCCTTTGGACGAATACTCATTACTGGAATATCAGAGTTATTAATAATATAACGAGCCGTTACACTAATATTAGTTGAAAGTGATAACTCTTCTTTTTTTGTCATAATCATAATTAAATCTGCATCAAACTTTTTTTCATAATCAAAAACAAAATCACCTAAAGTTTGTTTTTTATCTCCCTCAAGCAACTCAGCAGTACAACCTACACCTGCATCTGAAATAAATTGTTTTACCTGATTAATATTTTTTATTAATTTCTCTCTAACCTCATTATTATCCCTTAACACCACAGAAACAATACGAACAGTAGCATTCCAATACCTAGCATATTCCAAAGCATAAGTAACCTTTTCTTTGGTTTGTTTTTCCAAATCTAATGGTAAAATAATATTCTCACAACCAACTCTATGACTTTTACCTTTAATAGTAATTACAGGGCAATGAGCAAGCCTTACCACTCTCTCAGCATTGGACCCAATAATCTTTTTCATTCCTTCAGGAGTTCCATTCGTACCCATAACAATTAAGTTTGCCGCAATCATTTCAGCTACTTCATTAACTTGTTCATAGACTTTCCCTTTTGCTACCATAGTATCTACCTCAACACCATATTTATCACCATACTCTTTAGCAAAATCATCCAATTTTACTTTTACTTTTTTCTGAAGCTCATGGCTATTGTCATCTAAAAATAATGACTGAATCATACTTTGCTCTTCAATAACAGAAAGCAAAACAACATCTGATTTCTTTATTCTTGCTAGGTTAAATGCCTGACCTAAAGCCACTATTGACTGTTTAGAGAAACCGATAGGAACTAATATTTTACTTGCTGCCATATTGATATTATTTATTATGTTTGACAATACAAATCTACATATTTTATGCATAAGTTACAAGATACCGAATTAATACTTACTCCTGAAAATAAAATTTATCACCTTAATTTATCAAAAAATGAAATTGCAGACGATATTATTTTAGTTGGCGACCCTGATAGAGTTGCTGTAATTTCAAGTAAATTTGATAGCATTGAACATAAAATTCAAAATCGAGAATTCGTAACCCATACAGGAACTTTAAATGGGAAAAGAATTAGCGCTATTGCTACAGGAATTGGGCCTGACAATATTGATATTGTAATTAATGAACTAGACGCCTTAGTTAATATTGACTTTAAAACAAGAACAATTAATCAGCAGAAGAAAAAACTTAACATGATACGCTTAGGAACTTCAGGAGCCTTACAACAAGATATAAAGGTAGATACATTTTTTGCTGCATCTTATGGTTTAGGAATTGATGGACTTGCTCATTTCTATCAAAACCAAGAAGTGCTTGAACAAGAAATGGCTACTTCTTATTCCAATCATGCCAATTGGCCAAGCAAATTATCAGCCCCTTATTTTATTAAAGCATCAATATGTTTACTCAATCAATTTTCTGATATCCCAAGCGGAATAACAGCAACAGCCCCTGGCTTTTATGGGCCGCAAGGAAGAACGCTAAGACTTAGTCCTTCAATAAAAGATTTACATGAAAAGATGGAAAGCTTTAACTACAAAGGAGAAAAGATAAGTAACTTTGAAATGGAAACTTCTGCCCTTTATTATTTAGGACAAACACTTGGGCACAATACCCTTACTATTTGTGCCGTAATAGCAAACCGCCTAAGCAAGCAATACAGTACAGACTATAAAAAAACAGTAGAAAAAATGATTGACTTAGTACTCAACAGAATTTGTTAGCAGTTATCACAACAGCCATCATCCTGTATTAACCTGCAAGAATAAACTGCTAAAATAGCCCCTAAAGTTGTCGCTACAATATACAACCAGAGATGAGTTAAATCTCCAGAAAAAAGTGCAGGACCAATTGACCTTGCAGGATTCATTGAAGCCCCACAAATAGGACCTGCAAAAGTAGCCTCAAAAGCAACCACACCTCCAATCGCTAATGCTGCTGTAATTCCCTTTTCTTTTGCCCCAGTTGACACATTTAAAATTACAAACATTAAAATAAATGTAAGGATTAATTCCAATACAAATGACTGCAACCAATTATCGTTCAAAGGAAGAGTTTGCCCCATAGTTACAGCCCCTGGAAACATAAAATAAAGTGTAGCAGAAGCCAATATTGCTCCTATAATCTGAAAAGAAAAATAAGGAAATATTTCGCTCTTTGGAAAGCGTTTTGCCACAGCAAAAGCAATCGTTACTGCAGGATTAATATGAGCACCTGAGATATCTCCTATCGTATAAATCATTGTCATAACCACCAAGCCAAACGTAAGGCCAATACCCAAATGACTTACCCCACCACCAGTTACACTGTCAATTACAATTGCTCCTGCACCTACAAACACTAAAATATAAGTTCCTAATAATTCTGCCCAATATTTTTTCATAATTTTTCTTTTAATTTACTCATTACTATTTCAGGAGCAAAACAAGGTTTTCCTGTTTTTTTATTTACAAAAACAAGCACAACTTCTCCTGTATTTAATAGCTCATTTTTTGCATTCAAAGTTTCATAGTGAAAGATAATTTTGGCTGAAGGGAAATCTTTTATTGTAGTTCTTATCGTTAATTCATCATCATAAAAAGCAGGCTTCTTATATTTAATATTCAAATTTACTACAGGCAAAGCATAACCCATCTCCTCCAATTCCTTATACGTTACACCAAGCGAACGCAACAACTCAACCCTTCCCACCTCATAATATTGAGCATACACGCCATAATAAACAAAACTCATCTGATCAGTTTCGCCATATCTCACTCTAATTTTTGAATCGAAAGAATACATGCTGCAATAATACATACAATATTTTTATTTACTAATATTGTAGCCTTATGAAGTTGAAATTATACTATATATATATAGGAACACTCTTATTTTTGGCGTGCTCCCCAACCTACACGCTACAATCACATGAAGATAAAGTAGTTGCAATTCAGGCCTCAGCTGACAGCACAGCCTTAGCCATTATCGCTCCCTATCAAAATGCAATTGAAGAAGAAATGAATGAGGCACTTACTTTTACAAAACATAATTTAGAAAAAGGAAGACCACAAAGTACTTTAGGAAACTTTGTTACAGACTTATGCTTAAACTATGCGGATGCACATATATGTGTAATGAATAATGGCGGACTAAGAACTACTATCAATAAAGGAAATATAAGAAGAGGGAAACTATATGAGCTAATGCCCTTTGAAAATGAGTTGGTTGTATTGGAACTTGATGAAAATGATTATTTAGGGCTCTTAAATTACATCTGCAAAAGAGGGGGTGAACCCTTTTCCGGAATTAGCATTACAATGAAAGAAGATGGGGAAATCATCAACTATTCTCAGCCTGTTGATTTTAGCAAAGGAGAAAAAGTAAAAGTTCTTACCTCAGATTATTTAGCCAATGGTGGGGATAAAATGAGTTTCTTTCAAGATAAAAAACAATTAAAAGTTGGCATTAAACTTAGGGATGCAATTATTGACTACTGCAGCAATACTGACACCATTAATGTGCAATTAGATGGTAGACTAAAAGTTATAGAACATGTCAAGTAGAAGACTCTTTATAAAACAAAGCGGGCTTAGTGCCATTGGACTTTCATTACTCCCACAACTTTCCTTTGGAAATAATAAGGACATTAAACTTACTATTTTACACACCAATGATATGCACAGCCATATTCACCCTTTTACTAGCGGAAGAAATAAAGGACTGGGAGGGATGGCCGAAAGAGCAGCACTTATTAAACAAATAAGATTACAAGAAGAACATGTGCTGCTATTAGATGCAGGAGATATTTTTCAGGGTACCCCCTATTTTAATTTTTATGGAGGAGAACTAGAACTCAAACTCATGAGTGAGATGAAATATGATGCAGTAACTTTAGGGAATCATGATTTTGACAATGGACTGGATGGATTACAAAAACAACTCTCCCACGCTAACTTCCCATTTTTAATTGCAAACTATGATTTTTCTGACACTATATTAAAGGATACTTTTAAGCCTTACAAAATTTTTAGGAAAGGTGATTTGAAAATTGGTGTGTTTGGAATTGGCATAGAATTAGATGGATTAGTACCCAAAAAATTATACCAAAACACTGTGTATCAAGACCCTATTATTTCAGCAAATCATTACGCCACACTTTTAAAACAAAAAGAAAAGTGCGATTTAATAATTTGCCTCTCCCATTTAGGCTTTAAATACCAAAATGAAAAGCTATCAGATATGACATTTGCAAGCCAAACCCGTGATATTGATCTGATTATAGGAGGACACACCCATACATTCTTAAAAAAGCCAGTTAAGCAACTTAACCTAGACGGGAAACAAGTACTGATTAACCAAGTGGGTTGGGCAGGAATTAACATTGGCAAGATTGATTTTAATTTTAGCCAAAGTGGTGGTGATAAAAAAGTTTTTGGAAGGTCAATATTTGTAAAAAATAGTTCAAAAAGAGCATAAAAATTGACTTTTAAAAAGTTATAAACAAATGTTCTTCTCTGATAATTTTTTACTGTAAAAAAAAACCAAAAGTCAAGCCTTAATTTTCTTTTTTATTAACGATAAGTTTTTCATATTTGCTCAAACCAAAACGAAAACGAAAAGAACTTAAAACGAATTATTAAAGACTAACCAAGACCACAAAATGCCAGAAAAAAGTTATCAAGACGTTTGGAATAACTGCCTAACAATCATTCGAGACAATGTAACTGCTCAAAACTTTAAAACATGGTTCAAACCTATTAAAGCTGTAGCCTTAGAAGATAAGACGCTTACTATACAAGTACCGAGTCAATTCTTCCATGAGTGGCTTGAGGATAACTATATCACTTTAATTAAGAAAACCATTAAGAGAGAGATCGGTAAGGATGCAAAGTTAGACTATAATATCATTCTTGAAAACTCTTCTGACAAAAAACCTTATATTTCTAAAATTCCTAGTAGTGGTCAGGCTGATGTAAAGAACAATCCTATAAGCATGCCAATTAGCATGAATAGCGCTTCCATCAGAAATCCTTTTATAATTCCTGGTTTACAAAAAATTAACATCAACCCTCAACTAAATGAGTCTTATACTTTTGACGCATATATTGAAGGAGAGTGTAATCGTTTAGCGCGTTCTGCAGGATTTGCTGTTTCGCAAAACCCTGGAGGAACATCTTTCAATCCTTTATTCATTTATGGATCAGGCGGACTTGGAAAAACACACTTAGCCAATGCAATTGGTATTGAGGTGAAAAACAATCATCCAGAAAAAACGGTTCTTTATGTTTCTGCTGATAAATTCCAAACACAATTTGTAGATGCAATCATGGACAACAAGAAGAATGACTTTGTTCACTTCTACCAATCTATTGATGTATTAATTATTGATGATGTGCAGTTCCTTTGCGGAAAAGAAAAAACACAAGATGTTTTCTTCCACATCTTCAATCATTTACACCAAAATAAAAAACAAGTAATTTTAACTTCTGACAAAGCACCTGTTGATATTGTTGGGATGGAACAAAGATTACTATCCCGCTTCAAATGGGGACTTTCAGCTGATTTACAATCGCCTGACCTAGAAACAAGATTAGCAATTCTGAAAAAGAAAATCACTAAAGATGGTATTGATATTCCTTATGAAGTTGTTGAATACATTGCTTACTCTATCACTACAAATGTAAGAGAATTAGAAGGCGCATTAATTTCATTATTAGCACAATCCTCTTTAAACAGAAAAGAAATTACAATTGATTTAGCTAAAAACATGCTAGATAAATTTGTAAAGAATACAGTCAGAGAAGTTTCTATTGACTATATCCAAAAAGTGGTTTGTGATTATTTCGACATTCCTATTGAGGTTATGAAGTCCAAAACTAGGAAAAGAGAAATTGTACAATGCCGTCAATTAGCAATGTACTTCTCCAAGCAAATGACCAAAAACTCATTGGCTATGATTGGAAAACATTGTGGAAACAAGGATCATGCTACTGTTCTTCACGCCTGTAAAACTGTCAACAATTTAGCAGATACTGACAAGCGTTTTAAAGGGTATATTTCTGATATAGAGAAGAAGCTAACACTTTCATAATTTATGAAAATCTTAATGGTTTGCTTAGGGAATATCTGCCGTTCACCACTAGCAGAGGGAATACTAGCGCATAAAACTAAACACCTTAATCTGGAAGTAGATTCAGCAGGAACAGCCGGTTATCATATTGGTAATTTGCCAGATAGCCGCTCTATTGAAATTGCTGATAAATACAATATTGATTTAAGCAATCAAAGAGCAAGACAATTCAGTAGAGCCGATTTTGATGCATTTGATATTATCTACGCTATGGATACTAATAATTACGCTCACCTTATTAGCTTAGCTTCCAATAAAGCAGAACGAAATAAAGTAAGGATGATTCTAAACGAAATTAACCCGAATGCTTGTGATTCAGTACCCGATCCATATTATGGTGGCGGAAATGGATTCCAAAATGTATACGATATGCTTGAAAAGGCCTGTGATAAAATAGTCCAAAACATTGAATAAAGGAAAATTATATCTTATCCCTACTATTTTAAGTGATGATTCTCAGGAAGCAGTATTACCTACTATTATTACTAATCATATTAAGGAAATTAATGTTTTTATTGTTGAAAATTTAAGAACTGCAAGAAGGCATATCAAAAAAATATACCGAGAAAAAGATATTGACAACACCACTTTTTATTCTTACGGAAAACACGACACCCTTAGCTTAGAAGAAGATTTTTTACCGCATATTTTAAATGGAGAAAATGTAGGGATACTTTCGGAAGCAGGACTTCCATGTGTTGCTGATCCTGGTTCAAAAATTGTAGAATATGCACATGATTTCCAAATTGAAGTAATCCCATTAGTTGGCCCCTCCTCCATTCTACTTGCTTTAATGGCTTCAGGAATGAGCGGACAAAATTTTGCTTTCACAGGTTATTTACCCATTGACAAAAAGGAAAGAACAAGAGCCATTAAAAATTTGGAATCGCTTGCAAAAAAAACAGGGCAAACACAGATTTTTATGGAAACGCCTTACCGAAATCATCAGCTACTTGACACCTTAAAAGCACAGTGCAATAACAAAACTAAATTGTGTATTGCAGCAAACATTACCTCTTCCAACGAATTCATTCAAACTAAAACAATAGAAGAATGGAAACAGACAAAAGTTGATATTCACAAACAACCTACAATTTTCCTACTCTCGTAAAGAACAAATGCTAATCAAGTAATTTTAGAATAAGTAATTTTCTATCTTTGCACTATGGATAGAGTACAAGATCTAATTGAAAAACTCCCAAAACCTTTAAGGAATAAATACCTTATTCTTTTAGTGTTATTTATTTTATGGATTGTTTTTTTAGATGATTATAATTTAATTAATCAGAATAAAATGAAAAATAAAGTAAATGATTTAAAAGATCAGAAAGAATTTTATCTAACGGAAATCACTAACGATAGCACTGAGCTATCTAAACTTAGGAATGACACTAACGAACAAGAAAAATTTGCGAGAGAAAAATTTTTGATGAAGAAAGATAATGAAGATATTTTCATCATAAGAGATAAAAGAAATGAATAATTTATTTTCAGCATTTAATGCTGTTTCAAAAAAAGAGTGGGAAGAGAAAATCATCTCTGACCTAAAAGGAGCTGACTATAATGAAAAATTAGTTTCAAGTACTGAAGGAATTGAAATTAAACCTATTTATCATGCTGACGATAAAAACAAAACTCATGAAAGCTCATTTCCTATTGATTGGGAAAGCTATCAATTGATAGATGCGAGCAACCCAAGAGATGGAAACAAAAGAGCATTAGCTGCCTTAAAGAATGATATAAGCGGATTATGCTTCAGCAACCCTAATGATTTAGCAACTTTACTTAAAGGAATTGAAATTGAACACATCAGAATTGATTTTAAAAATTATACTTCTGAATTTGTAACCGAATGGAATAATTTCACAAAAGATAAAAATGTAAATGGTGCTTTTCATGGTTCAGAAAACTCAAAGATTTTAGATACTATTTTTGCACAAGGAGAAAGTGCAAAAGAAGAAATTTTATCTGCCTATACTCAAGGAATTGATAGAAAAGATAATATTCAATTTCATTTTGAAATAGGTAGTAATTATTTCCTAGAACTTGCAAAACTAAAAGCGTTTAGAATTCTTTGGGAAAACAAAACTGGCAAAGCACCATATATTTTTGCAAGCAGTTCACTAAGAAACAAGAAAGAAGAATTTGCATATAATAATATACTTAGAACTACAACCGAGTGTATGTCAGCAATTTTTGGTGGAGCAAATGCCATCATGGTTAACTCCTATAATCATACTTTTGAAGTTCCTTCAGAATTTTCAGAAAGAATTGCAAGAAACCAACAGACTATCCTTAGGAAAGAAAGCTACCTAAATAAAGTAATTGACCCTTCAGAAGGATCGTATTATGTTGATTATCTTATTGCTAAACTACTTAAAGACTTTGACCTAGAAGATAAAAAAACTCAAAACAAAACAGCAAAACAAACTTGGTTAAGCCCTGAGCAAATTGAAATAAAAAATCAATACAATTTAGAGGATATTAGCAAAATAGAACACCTAAATTTTGTTGCTGGACTTGCACCAAATTTAAGAGGACCCTACTCTACCATGTATGTTATGCGTCCATGGACCATCAGGCAATATGCTGGTTTTTCAACTGCTAAAGAATCTAATGAATTTTATAGAAAAAACTTAGCAGCAGGACAAAAAGGACTTTCTGTTGCTTTTGATTTAGCAACTCATAGAGGCTATGATTCCGACCATGAAAGAGTAGTAGGTGATGTTGGTATGGCTGGGGTAGCTATTGATAGTGTTGAGGATATGAAAATTCTTTTCAACCAGATTCCTTTAGATAAAATGTCAGTTTCCATGACTATGAATGGTGCCGTTTTACCAATTTTAGCATTTTATATAGTTGCTGCTCAAGAACAAGGAGTTAGTTTAGAAAAACTATCAGGAACAATACAGAATGATATTCTAAAAGAATTTATGGTGCGTAATACTTACATCTATCCACCACAACATTCTATGCGTATTATCTCTGATATTTTTGAGTATACTTCAAAAAATATGCCAAAGTATAACAGCATATCTATTTCAGGATATCATATGCAAGAAGCCGGAGCTACTGCTGATATTGAATTAGCATATACCCTAGCAGATGGATTGGAATACATTAAAACAGGAATTGCTGCAGGAATGGATATTGATGCTTTTGCTCCTAGACTTTCTTTCTTTTGGGGTATTGGAATGAACCATTTTATGGAAATTGCAAAAATGCGTGCAGCCCGAATGCTATGGGCAAAAATAGTGCAAGAATTTAATCCTAAAAACCCTAAATCATTGGCCTTGCGTACGCATTGCCAAACAAGTGGATGGAGCCTAACAGAGCAAGACCCTTTTAACAATATCACTAGAACTTGTGTTGAAGCCATGGCAGCATCAATGGGTGGAACGCAAAGTTTACACACCAACGCCCTAGATGAAGCAATTGCATTGCCAACAGATTTTTCAGCTAAAATTGCAAGAGACACTCAAATTTATTTACAAAAAGAAACTGGAATTTGCAACACTGTTGATCCCTGGGGAGGATCTTATTATGTTGAGAAATTAACACAGGAAATAGCAGAAAAAGCTTGGAAACATATAAAAGAAATTGAAGAATTAGGAGGAATGGCAAAAGCTATAGAAACAGGTATTCCTAAAATGAGGATTGAACAAGCTGCAGCAAGGAAACAAGCTAGAATTGATAGTGGAAAAGATACTATTGTAGGTGTAAATTCAAATCGCTTAGAAAAAGAAGATAAGAAACTTGATATACTAGAAGTTGACAATACAGCAGTTAGAAAAACTCAAATTGAAAGACTAAAAAAGATAAAAGAAAATAGAAATTCAGAAAAAGTAGAACAAGCCTTAACTGCATTAATTTCAGCCTGTAAAAACAATACAGAAAACCTACTATCCTTAGCAGTAACAGCTGCAAAAGAAAGAGCTACTTTAGGAGAAATATCTGATGCTATGGAAAGTATATTTGGAAGGTATACAGCAAAAAACCAAACAATTTCAGGAGTATATAAAATGGAAATACAAAATAATGAAACCTTTAAAAAAGCCCTTTCTTTATCAGATAAATTTGCTGCAAAAAAAGGAAGGCGTCCAAGAATAATGATTGCTAAAATGGGGCAAGACGGACACGACAGAGGAGCAAAAGTAGTAGCAACATCCTTTGCTGATTTAGGATTTGATGTAGATGTAGGACCATTATTCCAAACTCCTGCTGAAGCAGCTAAACAGGCAATAGAAAATGATGTCCATATTTTAGGGATATCATCATTAGCTGCTGGACATAAAACCTTAGTACCTCAAGTAATTGCTGCACTTAAAGAATATGGCCGTGAAGATATATTAGTAATTGCAGGAGGAGTTATTCCTCAACAAGATTATGACTACCTTTACAAAGAAGGAGTAAGTGGTATTTTTGGTCCGGGAACAGTTATTGCAGAATCAGCAATAGAGATAATAAACAAAATGATGTAATAAAAAAGGGCTAATTAAACTAGCCCTTTTTTATAAATCAATATTCTCTTAAAGCTTATACCTAAAGCCCAAATAAATCATTCTACCATTAACAGGCGCATAAATTAAAGATGCATCAAATTTATCTGAACTAGGATTTGAAGCACTAATAATTGGATTTTCTTGTGTGTAACCTAATAGGTTTTCTCCACCTAAATAAATATCAAAAACATTAAATTTCTTAGTTATCTGAGCATTATATAGATAAAATGGATTTGAAAATTGTTCCAAAACAAATGCATTATCAGTATAATGAGAAGGAACTCTGCTTTCACCTACATAATTAGCCGTCACATCAAACATCCACTTATCAAAATTAGTAGCATAAGACATGTTTAATAAGCCTCTAGAAAGTGGTGTTAAAGGAGCAACCTTAACCTCCCTTCCATAAGTAGATTGAACATCATTTATTTTATAAGCCATTTTAATATCAAAACGGTCAAACAATTCATATCCTAAATCTATTTGAAAAGTATTAGCAGAAGATTTCCCATTTAAATTATAGAATGAAAGCTCTCCTTGATTTTCAATATCAACTACTACTTGATTATCAAAACTGGTTCTATAAACATCAGCATTTATATTCCCTTCTTTTCCATTAATCAGAAAACAATATGTAACATTCAATCCCATATTCCAAGCTTCTTCAGGTTGCAACTGCTCTACAACATTTATTTTCCTTGAAGAAGCAAGAAGATTTGAATTTTCAACAAAAACATTAGCTATTCTAAAGGCTTTTCCTGCTGAAACACGAATAGCCACATCATCAGTAGGATTATATTTCAGATTAACTCTTGGTGTATAATGCATTTTAGATTGACTATGATAATCAGCCCTAAAACCTGCAACTAGCGTAAAGTATTCATCTGTTTTATGAGTATACTCAGCAAACAAACCACTCACCAAATCTACTCTTTTAAAAACACTATCATTTAAACTTTCCGAATACCTGTCCGCATTATAATTAAATCCATACTTAAACACCTGATCATTAATATCTGTCTGCCTTATCAAGTTTAAATAAGCACTTTCTTGTAATCCTTCATAAATTCTATCACCATATTTTGCTATTTGATTATGTCTCCTAAAAGCAGTTTGCAAACCTAAACTCTTACCGTCACAATCTGGCCTTAAACCTGATTTTGTAGCTATTTCTAACATATCATTATGCACATCAACTTTATAAGGATTAGTTATTTCTGAAACTTGCCCACCAACCCTATCTTCATACAAACCTTTAAGATAAATTTGAGCTTTAAAAAGGTCAGAACCTTCATAAACATAGCGGTTTAACAGATTTACATTCATTAAATGCGGAATGTCTAAAAAGCCATCATTATTATGATCAACCTCTTTTTCATGATAGGAAACATGAGTAAATAAATTACTATTCCAGTCTCCATTATTTTTTGCAATAGCTAAATTATTTTCAACCTTCTGTTCGTTATTAGTATACATATTCCAATACAACTTATCAGCTGTTTCTGGTTTAAAATACTCAACATTAATTTGTCCGGTAAAAGACTCGAATCCATTCACAACAGAACCAGCTCCTTTTATCACCTGAATAGATTCTATCCAAGTTCCAGGAACATAATTAAGACCATAAGAAGAAGAAAGACCTCTAATCAAAGGGATATTTTCCTGAGTAATTTGCATATAACTACCATCTAACCCAAGCATTTTAATCTTTTTAGCTCCTGAAACTGCATCCGAATAACTAACATCTACAGTTGCATTAGTTTCAAAAGATTCTGAAAGATTACAACAAGCCGCTTTTTCCAATTCTTTATTAGTTAACACCTGCATATTTTTAGAATCAATTGTAGAATACCTTGTGGTATTTACTTTACCCTTAACTTTTACTTCTTCTAATTCTACTGATGGGGATAAATCAATATGCAATTGGCTATTATCATCAATAAGCTTAGTAAATTGCTGATAACCTACAAAACTAACTATTATAGTAGCTGGATAACTTTCTGGCTCAGCAATTGAAAAGTTTCCATTTTCATCAGTAGCTACACCAGTTGTAGTTCCTTCCCAATATACATTAGCTCCAGGGATTAGAAGTTCTTCTCCATTTTCCCCATTTTCAACTACATTACCATTTATTTGATTTTGTGCTTTTAAATTTATACCTGCAATAAGCACTATTGCAATCATTATTATTTTTTTCATTTTTATTTATTTTAAGAATATTACTCTAGATAAAAGAGTAAATCCTATAATAAAAATGACTGTATTTTTGCTAAAACAGGTTTATAAAGTTTAGGTGGCGGAATGCCACTAAGATGATTAATTTGGATTGTATAAATAGATGTCTTATCACAAGTAACCAATGTGTAAAGCAAAACATTTTTTGATGAAAAATCAAGATTAAAAACAGTTAGTAAGGTTTCAAAATCAAATTGTAAATTTTGAGTTTCACTAGCACATGATTTGTCTTGAGTTTCTGGACAACATGATTTCTGTATTTCTATCATACAGCAAGTTACTTTTTCTTGCTCTTTTGCACAAATAACCTCATTTTCTTCACTACAAGAAGGTACCTCAGTACCTACAAAAACACTTCCTCCTTTATCACATTTCATTTTTGAAACATGAATACCAACTGATAGAAACAACACCAATACAGTAGTGATAATTATGGATATATTTTTAAATAACAGTTTCATTTCAGTGGCAAATATACGCTATTATTTAATATTGCTTTTGAAATACTGAAAAGATAAAATTTTGAGTAGTATTAAAAGGAGTAGAATGATTCTTTTTAAAAGATTCTATAACCTTAAAAGAATTGTCAAATTGTTTTTTTAAGTCTAATTCAGAATACTTACAAATTTCTAATCCACTACATTTATTCGGTCCTTCATCAGAGAAAGTAGCTAATACAAAATAATCATTTATACTTTTATTTACTAATGTCTTGTATTTCGCTATATCCTTTTGTTCAGTAAGAAAATGAAAAACTGCCCTATCATGCCACACATCATATTTTTTTTCTGGAAGAAAATTAGTAATATCGCTTATAACCCATTTTACTTTTTCATCAATATTTCCTAACCTTTGTTTAGCACGATTAATTGCATTTTCAGAAATATCCAACACAGTAATATTTGTATAACCTAATTCTAGTAAATTATCAACCAAAAAACCATCTCCACCCCCAACATCAATAATTGAAGCATCTTTATTAGGAGCTACTTTTTGAATTAAATCCAATGAAATTTCAGGAACTTTCTGAAACCAGCTTACTTCCTGCATTCCTTTAGTAGCATATATATCTTGCCAATGTTCTTTTTTCATTTTATAAAGTTGAAGGACAAACCTCTACAGACAAAGGAAGTTTGGTTTTTTTAATTACTCCAAATCCGCCCTCAATATTAGTGATATTATGAATTCCATCTCTTTTTAAAAGTGAACAGGCGATAACTGAACGATAGCCACCAGCACAATGCACAAAATTTTCAGCAGTAGTATTTAGTTTGTCATTTTCCAGATCACTTAGAGGATTCAATACAGCAGAAACAATATGCCTTGATTTATATTCTACTTCTTTTCTTACATCTACAATATTAATCGTATTATCTTCTTGATAAATATCATTAAAAATATTAGCTGAAATAGATGATATAGTTTGTAAATCATCTTCCTTCCAAGAATCAATACCTCCACTTAAATGCCCCAAAATATTGTCAAAACCTACACGAGATAAACGGATAGCAACTTCTTCTAATCTGTTCTTATCACAAACCAATAGAATAGGAGTATCTACCTTCTTAATAATTGCACCAACCCATGGAGCAAAACCTCCATCAATCCCAATAAAAATAGAATTTAGAATAAATCCATTTACAAAATCAGTTGCACTTCTTACATCTAGAATAATGACATTTTTTTCTTCTGATTTTACTTTAAATTCTTCAACTGTAAGAGAAATATTTGCTTTAGAAACATTATCATTTTCAGGATTGTACCCTTGCTTATTTAAACGAACATTTTCAGGGAAATAAGCAGGTGGAGGAAAAATTCCTTCCGTAACTTCTTGCACGAATTCTTTCTTAGTCATATCAGCACGCAAAGCATAGTTATTTACTTTTTCATACCCAATTGATCCAACCGTTTCCTTACTCATGTTTTTCCCACAAGCAGAACCAGCACCATGTCCAGGATATACAATTACCTCATCAGGAAGTGTCATGATTTTAGTTCTTAGACTATCAAATAAAATTCCTGCCAGGTCCTTTTCAGTAAGATCAGATTTCTGAGCTAAATCAGGCCTACCTACATCACCTAAAAACAAAGTATCTCCTGAAAACAAAGCCTTATCTACCCCCCTTTCATCAATAAGTAAATAAGAAGAACTTTCCATAGTATGCCCTGGAGTATGCAATAATTTTATAGTTATATCCCCTACCTTAAACTTTTGACTATCATTAGCAACTAAACACTCAAAATCAGTTTTTGCAGTTGGCCCAAACACTATATCCGCCCCAGTTTGCTGAGCCAATGTTAAATGTCCGCTCACAAAATCAGCATGAAAATGAGTTTCAAAAATATATTTTATTTTTGCACCCCTATCAGCAGCCATAGTAATATAAGCTCCTACCTCACGCAAAGGGTCAATAACAGCAGCTTCCCCATTACTTTCAATATAATAAGAACCTTGTGCTAAACAGCTTGTATAGATTTGTTCTATTTTCATTTTAAAATATTAATTCTTTAATTATAACATAAATTGCCATGGATAGTACAAACCAACCAAAGGCTTTTTTTAATTTTTTTCCTTCTATAAAATTACTCAGGTAAATCCCTAAAACAATTCCAGCTATTGACAGTGCTGTAAATAGCAATAAAAATTCCCAATCAATGTAGACATTTCCAACATCTCCTAAAAATCCAATCAATGATTTTATTGCGATAATCATCAATGAAGTTGCTACAGCCTTTTTCATTGATAAATTAGCAAATATAACCAATGTAGGAATAATTAAAAACCCTCCACCTGCACCAACTAACCCTGTAATGACACCAATTACAAATCCCTCAAATATCATTAAAGTATAGTTAAGATTACCTGCTTCTTTCACCAAAACTTCTTTTCTTGTTATTATCATAGAAACAGAAGCCATCAACATAACAAAAGCAAAAAATAGCATTAGAAATAATTCCTTTGTTAATACAAAATTATTATAAATAATAATATCTGGTATAGAAGGAACAATTAGTTTTCTGGTTAAATAAACAGCAATAAAAGCAGGAACTGCTAGCACAAAAGCAGTTCGATATTCTATCATACCTTTTTGTACATTTTTTATCGTACCGAATAATGATGTAGTACCTACTACAAACAAGGAATAAGCAGTTGCTGTAACAGGATTCACACTTAAAAGATACACTAAAACAGGAACTGTTAAAATAGAGCCCCCACTCCCTGTTAAACCTAGTACAATACCTATAACTAATGCACCAAGCAAACCATAAAGAGTTAGAAATTCCAATTTATTATGCTTTTTGTACTTTCACCATTTCCCAACCACCACCATTGTGCACATCCTTACAGCCTTGAGCTTGCAAAAAAGCAGTTGCCTGTCCGCTTCTACCACCCGAAAGACAACATAAAACCAAAGGCTGCATTCCTTTTAACTCTTCTATTCTATCAACTATTTCATTCAAAGGAATATTAATTGATCCATTTACATTTCCATCCGCAAATTCTGCTTCTGTTCTAACATCAACAATAGTAGTCTTGTTATTATTTATTAATTCTTGTATATTCATTGTTTAATTTTATTCATTAATTCTTTCTTATCGATCATTCCAACATGCCTAAGTTTTTCATTACCATCTCTAAATATAATAAAAACAGGAACACCACTTACTTTAAATTTCTTAACTAATTCCTTACTTGTATCAGCATCAACAAGAACAACTTTCACATCATTATTTTCATGTTTTATCTCTTCAATAACAGGTTTCATTTTTTTACATGGAACACACCATTCTGTGGTAAAACTAACTAAAACAACCTCATTATTTTTTATAATATCAGAAAATTCAATAACTGACATTGCTTTTTGCTTATCAATAGTTTTTCTCTTTATAGATACTACTTTAAAACCTTCAGCTTTCCATGCTCCAAAACCTCCAACAAGATTATATATTTCCTGAAAACCTAATTCTTGCATGGCAGCTACTGTTTTGGCACTTCTCCCACCACTTCTGCAATATACATAAACAGGAACATCTTTTCTTATCAAGTCCAATTTAGCAGTAAAATCAGATGCATAAAAATCAATATTTGTTGCATCCTTAATATGCCCTTCATTTACTTCATTAATAGTTCTAACATCCAAAACAATTCCTTCATTAGAATTAATTAGATTATTGAATTCCACTACACTAACATTATGTACTACTTGCGCTTCAATTGACCCTGAAGAACAAGAGACAAAAACAAAGCTAATTAAACTGTATATTATTATTTTTTTCATCATTTTTTATTTTAAAAAATCTCTAATCAAATCAAAAAGCAGTCCTCCCATAAACATACCATATAGAGTGCTTTTGTACCAAACAGAAGTTATGGCACATGAACCTGTAGAACAAACAATATAGTTCCAGTATAGATACCCTGATATTCCTCCTAAAATCGTACCAATTATTATCATAATTATTTTTTTAGACATTATTTAATTTTCTATCTAGACTACTCCAACCTCCTCCATTATAAACATCAATCCCTCTAGATTTTGTAATAGAAGTTGCCTGGCCACTTCTCATTCCTGATGCGCAACAGAAAATTACTGGCTTTTTTAAATTTTCAATCTTTTTAATTTTGGATTTAATCTTATCTAAAGGAATATTAATTGACCCTTTTATGTGTCCAGAATTAAACTCTCCAGGAGTCCTTACATCAATTACTATACCACCATCCTTCATTAACTGATTATAATCAGTTGATTTAATTCCAAATATTTTTTTTAATATTGACATTTTATTTAACTTTTAATACATCTTTGATTATACTTTTTAATGCTTTTTTATCTAACATACCAGCAGACATTTGAGGAGATTCTCCCATAGGAACAAATAAAAGAGAAGGAATACTTCTTATTCCAAATAAGGATGAAAGCTCTTGTTCAGATTCAGTATTAACTTTATAAACATCTATTTTCCCTTGATATTCATGAGCAATATCCTCTAAAATTGGAGCAAGCATTTTACAAGGCTGACACCAATCAGCATAAAAATCTATAATACAAGGTTTTTCTCCTTTAAAACTCCAATCTTCATTTTTAATATCATGAACCCTATCCTTAAAAGATTCTTTATTTAATATTTTTACCATTCTTTAATTTTTTAAATTATTATTAGTTTTATAATGCATGAAAATGTTAGCCCAAATTATTTTTGATAAAGAATGAATTAAAGGAGATAAAAACAACCAAATAGCTGAAATACATATAATTTTATGAAATAACTCAACCTCAATTGATAGAATTATTAATCCTACCCAAATTGTTACCATCAAAGCTGTTCCTAGCGCATAACTAATGTACATTGCACCAAAATAAAACCCCGGCTCAGGATTGTAAGTTTCATTGCAAATTGAACAATTATCATAGTTATCGCCCATCTTTTTCAAATCATACGGATGACTTAAAAAGAAATCTCCTTCATGACAAAAGGGGCACTTCCTATTAATGATACTATATAACTTTGTTCCCTTCTTCATTTCTAAATAATTTCACAGTGCAAATAAAAGAACAAAAAAATAAAATAATGTAACATTTGTTACACATAAAAAAATTAGAAATTAATCACCTCAATTTGATTTCTATGCAATTTAATCTGGTTATCAATTTCTAATTTTTTTAGAATCCTACTTATCACTACTCGAGATGTATTTAATTCCAATGAAATTGTATTATGGGTAATCTCTAAAAACTCAGATTTATTTGCAAGAACTTTGTCTTTTAGATACTTTAGTACTCGTGCATTCATATTCATAAAAGCCAAAGAATCCACAGCCTCTAACATTTCTGAGAAGCGATTATTATATGACCCAAACACAAATGATCTCCAGCTCTTAAAATGCAGCCAATCTTCCAGTTTATGAATAGGAATAAGTAATAACTCCGAATCTGTTTCAGCAATTGCTTTTATTTCACTTTTAGCACCTTTAATGCAACAATTTAGTGTCATTGCACATGTATCTCCTCCTTCAATAAAATATAATATATAATCATCACCATCATTATCTGTCCTAAACACTTTAATTGCTCCTGATATAATTAATGGCATAAAAGTCATTTCCTGACCTATATCCATTAAAAACTCATCTTTCTTAACAATCTTATACCTAGCAACTGTTGCCATTTCATTCAACAAATCTTTCTCAAATAAGAAAGAAAAATTTTCATTAACTAGTACGGAATTATCCATTGTTTCTGAAATTTATTTTAAATTGATGTTCATCAGCATAGGAATAAGCGATATTGAAAGCATACAAATCACAAATTCTTTGCACAATAGAAATGCCTATCCCAAGGCTTTTTTTATTTTCATTACTCCTTGTAAAGCGTTTAAAAATATCCTTTTCATCAAATGAAAGTGGACTACCACTATTGGCAATACTTAAGGTTTGATTATTTAAAGTAATCCTTAAAATCCCTCCATTTTCATTGTGGACAATTGCATTTTTAATCAAGTTAATGATTAAAGTTTCAGCCAAATAAGGATTCATGTAGACATGAGTAATATCCAGCAAATCCAATTTCAACTTTATATTTTTATCCTGAATAGCATCTTTAAAAAGACTTAGCTTTTCTTTAATTAAATCATTCAAGGAAAAGGTAGAACCCTCCGTGTAAAAACGATTATCAATTTTGGTAAGGAAGATAAGTGCCTGATTTATTTTAGATAAGCGATTAGTAGTTTCTAAAAGCAAAGCCAACTGCTCCATCTGCTCTTTAGAAAGATTATCGGCTTGCATGAGCTCGTCCGCCTTGGAGCTGATAATTGCCAATGGCGTTTGTAATTCATGCGAAACATTCTCGGTATATTCTTTCTGAGAAATAAAATCCTGTCGGATTTGTGCAGACATTTTTTCAAATACCTGATTGAGTTTTTTCACTTCCTCAATTTCGGCAGTATCCAAACTTAGGGTGGAACTTTGGGTTACTTCAAAATCCTCCAGCTTACGGATAGTGCTATAAAAAACCCCCAAAGCACTTTTGATAGAATGCCTGTTTACAAAAAACATAATCAGGAAAAAGAGCATGGCAAACCCAATATTCATGATTGCAATTTTCATAATTAGCTTATCCGATTCACTTTGTGATATCAAAATAGTCACTTTATAATCTTGGTCATTTTGGACATATGAAAAATCCAACTTTCTGTAAAGCATGTACTTTTCGTTTGTAATAAGTACAGTATCCGAAAAGGAATAAAGCTGTTTATTTTGAGTAGTTTGAACAAAAACCAGTTCAGAGACTAAGTCCATTACATTGTTTTGCTGAGCCGTATAAATAAATTCATTTTGTTGTTGTAAGAGGCGGTTTCGCAAATCCTCTGCCATGATATTACGCACCGAAAAATACATAGCCATACTCCCCACCAAAAAGAAAAGCACTGAGGCAGAAATAAAATTAAGGGAGGTTTTCGTTAGTAATTTCATGCTACCGTAAATTTATAACCTACCCCATATACATTTTTGATATAATCATCACAACCACTGCCACTCAATTTCTTTTTTAGGTTTTTAATGTGGGTATATACCATATCATCCGTAAAGCCATAATCGGCATAATTGGAGGACATAAACTCCCCCAAAGTAGTTTTGGAAATCACCCTATTCTGATTAGAAACAAAATACAAGAGCAAACCAAATTCTTTGGCCGTTAACTCTAATTCCTCCCCATGGATTAAGGTTCGCATCTGCTCAGGTAACAATGTTATTTCATTCAATATTATTTCCTGATTAACTTCTAAATTCAAGCGCCTAATAACCGATTTTAAACGAGCATTTAGTTCAGGGAAAAAGTAAGGTTTTGTCAAATAATCATCTGCACCTAATTCTAGGCCTTCAATCTTTTTATCCAAAGCATCCTTAGCTGAAACAATAATCAAGCCAATTTCATTTTTGGCATTTTTTATTTCTTTTATCAAGGCCATTCCATCACCATCAGGCAAGCCCAAATCCAACAACACAGCCGAAAAATTTTCTTGTTTTAATAACTTTCGGGCAGACTTTAAATCCTTAGCATGGAAAGGTGAAAATCCGTTTTCAGTAAGGTAAGCAAGGGTTGATTTCGCCAACTCCAACTCATCCTCAACTACTAATATGTTATGTTTTTTAAGCATTACGGAACATATTCATAGTTATCGAAATAAAAATAAGTACAGCCGACAAACCAAAATACAAGAGGTTCTTTTTGAATTTCTGATTATCATCCGAAAGATTTTTTGCATATACTAAACCCAAATGCCCAAATATAATAGCAAACATCATAAGTATTGCATGTTCTAACGCCCAAAAACGAGCTGAGAAATAAGTAGTTGCATTCGCCTGAGTGATTAATGTTTCCAATTTATTAATATAGATAGCATAGAGTAGAATACCTAAAATAAGTTCCAAATACAAACAGATAACGGCAATAATAGGCAGTTTTATATCGTGAAAAGTAGAAAAAGATACTTTACCTACTATCCCAAAAATAGAACGCACTAGAACATAGATCGACAATATCATTAGTAAAACACTAATTATAATATGAAGAATGAGGATACCCGAATACATAGTACAAAAATACGAAAGAAAATGGCTTTTATATCATTCCACCAAAAAGCCTTGGTGTGGCTTTAAACTTTTACGTAGGTCGTTTACTAAAGCCTTTGATACAATCATAAAAGCACTTGCTGTAGATTCAGTCTGTTGTTCTGTACCAAATTCTACAACCTCTACTTTTTCTCTTCTGGAATATTCCTTTAAATGAAAAAGGTGGTGTTGGGCAGTTTTGAATGCTCCTTCTCCACTAAAGTTCCAAACTAATTTAGCTTTCATATAATTTATTTTTTAAAATAGCATTAGAACAAAACTTAGCTGTTAAGAGAAAACTCCTTTCATGAAAAAATAGGGTAAAATTATGTACAGAAATGAATCTCTGATTAAGTAAAATAAAAAGAAATAAATTACTATTTTCCATCCACCCTCTTTAATAACCCCCTTAAATCCATGCTGCTTATAAATCTGAGTATATTTACTCAAAAACTTTGATTTAAATAAATTTTTGATTGACATTAGAATATTTTATTAAAACAATTAAAGACTTGCAAAAATAAGCAAGTCCTTAATTGTTACTTCTTTTTTTAGAAATTAATTTCTCCTGCTGATTGATACACATAGTTAAATGTGTAAAAACCACCAAAATCTCCTTCACTAGCTGTTGGATTAGGAGTATCATAAAAATAAAGAATCTCCATTTTTGCATATTTATTATCATGTGTCCTAAAAACCAACACCTTTCCTGCAATAGGAGATAATAGATGTGTAGACATATCATAAGATGCCCATCCCTGTTCAGAGATTCCTAGATCATCAATTATAGCAGGTCCTGATGCATTATCCTGTTCTAATTTATTTGTATCAACTATTTTAATATCTGACATAACACCTGTAGCGATATAAACTGCTGCATTACCTGTTCTTTCTGGTTGGTTAACGCTATAACTATCTCCTCCATTAACAATAATTGTGGTTCCGCTAAATGCTACATCCCAATTTTCATGAATTACTGTATCTCCTTCTGAAAAACTAAACTTCTCAAACTTACCAGTCACTAAAGAATCAAGAATATTAACATCATACTGACTTGCATTTAACTCAACAAAAGTAATTACATCCTCATCTATAATAATATCATTATTACTGCTTTTCTCACAAGAAGTGAAAAACAAAATAAGTACAGATAATAGAAGGCTTAATTTTTGAATCATATTTTATTTGCAGCCAGAGTTCCAATAAGGATTCCCAGCATCTTCAGGTAAAATAATTACTTGTCCTGGAGTTAAAGTTGCACTAGCACCAGTTGTGTCTCCGCCTAACATTACAATCTCAGATGGATCATGAGTTACCATATTGTAGATGTAAGCCCCTTGACAATCTCCACAAGAGTCAACAACTGCTACACCATTCTGAACACCCATGCAGTCGTAGACTATAGCTTGTGTGCAACCAGCATTCCAATAAGGATTCCCAGCATCTTCAGGTAAAATAATTACTTGTCCTGGAGTTAAAGTTGCACTAGCACCAGTTGTGTCTCCGCCTAACATTACAATCTCAGATGGATCATGAGTTACCATATTGTAGATGTAAGCCCCTTGACAATCTCCACAAGAGTCAACAACTGCTACACCATTCTGAACACCCATGCAGTCGTAGACTATAGCTTGTGTGCAACCAGCATTCCAATAAGGATTCCCAGCATCTTCAGGTAAAATAATTACTTGTCCTGGAGTTAAAGTTGCACTAGCACCAGTTGTGTCTCCGCCTAACATTACAATCTCAGATGGATCATGAGTTACCATATTGTAGATGTAAGCCCCTTGACAGTCTCCACAAGAGTCAACAACTGCTACTCCATTTTCAACCTCCATACAATCTAAAACTGGTTCAGGTACGACAGCATCTTTCTTACATGCACTGAATATCAATGTTAAGGCAAAAATTGATACTACTAATTTCATTTTTGTTTTCATTTTTGTTTTCATTTTTGTTTTCATTTTTGTTATTGTTATTGTTAATTATGTTTATTTAAAATTGATTTTAAAGCTCATATAATATAGTCTTCCTGTGATGTTACTTATAAACTCAGGGTTAGTAAATCCAAAAATATTCTTAACCCCTATTTGATAAGTTTTGAGCAAGCTTATTTGATGAGTAATACCTACATCACATAAACTATAGCCATCTATAAATTTATCATATGTATCTAAAATACCATTTCCATTAGAATCAGAAATCGCATATTTACTTCTGTATGTAAGCATAGTATTTATCTCTGTTTTATCATTAAGATGACAATTAAATTTAATATTCCCCATATGTCTGGATCTATTAAACAGTCCAAAGTAGTTTTCTTTATTAAGCTTGATACTTGCAAGGGTTTCTGGATCTCTAGCATAATATGTGGTATCTTGTCCAATCCCTTTTAGTATCTGTGAATCGTATGCATAAAGTAATTGGTAGCCAAATTTAATTTCCCAATTATTAGCTTTTGTGTAAGTTGAGTTAAATTCTAGCCCTTTGGTTTCAACCTGATTTACATTAAAATAACTGTAAATATTTGTATTGTTTTCATCTTTAGCAACTAATTTCCATTCAATCAAATCATTCACCTTATTATTAAATAAGTTGATATCAAAAGTAAAATTATCTGTTGGATTATATCTTAGCCCAATATTAATATTTAGTGAAGTTTCAGACTTTAATGGAGAGCTTAATTCTGAAAATGGAACTACCTCCTGTACATTCTGCATAGCATCTAATCTATCAATAGCAACATCTCTACCAAGCACTATATAACCAATAGTTGAGTTTGTGAAATCAAAATACTTTTGTCTAAATTCAGGAGTCTTAAAACCTGTACCCACTGAACCATTGATCTGAATCTTATTTGTAAGAGAAAATCCTAAAGCTAATTTATTAGAAACAACTGGAGTATAATTAGTGTAATTATCATATCTACTACCTAATATAATATTCACTTTATTAAAAGCAGTTGCATCCAATTGCCCATAAATAAACTTTAAATCTTGTTCTGGGTTATTTGAAAAATCTCTTCTGGATAACTCTTCTTTTTTTATTCCGAATCCTACTATACTATTTAATCCTTTGTAAGTGAAAGATGATTTCATCTCAGATTGCAATAATGTATGGTCGAAATAATTATCTTCATATAACACTCCATCCTCAGTATTTAGAAACTCATCAGCTCTATAATTAGTTTTGTAAATCTCTAGCTGCTGATTGAAGTTAGAATTTATCAAGTATTTTGCAGAAGTACCAAGACTCCATTCCTTAATATTGCTTTCACCTTTTAATAAAGAACTTGAATCAGTAGCAATATTTATTTGTTCTTGCTTATAATAATGCCCATTAGTATTTAACAGAAGTTTATCAGATAATGCATATTTTAAATTAGAGCGTAAGGTGTAATTTGAATAAGGATTAACAGTGCTAAGTAAATCAGTATCTATTAAGTCATAGCCATCTGTTTTATAATAATCAATGGAATTTGAAAGCTGAAAAGTTCCTTCTTTGTATTTGTAAACTAAACTAGAGTTAGTTGTATTATAAGAAGCATGTTTTAATGAGGTGTTGATTATCGATCCATCATCAATCTGCTTCTTACTAATAAGATTGATAACGCCACCTAAAGCATTGGAACCATATAAGCTTGAAGACGGTCCTTTAATAACTTCAATTCTTTCAATATCTCCTACAGAAATTCTATTTAAATCTAAAGTTCCAAATGACCTTCCTATAACTGGAAAACCATCAATAAGGATAGTAGTATATGAGGCATCTAAACCTTGCATCTGCAATCCTTCAGTTCCTGTTTTTGTAGTAACACTTACAATGCCTGTTTGCTTAGTAATTACATCATATAATTTACTTGCACTAAATTCTTGAATTTCTTTTTCGGTGATTATTGTAACGGGAATAGGTAAATCATCTATTAATTTAGATGTTTTTGTAGCAGAGATAGTTACTTCTTGTAAATCTCTATCAAACACAATAGTACCCTTTTGATTCTGAGAAAAAGAAAAATAAGAAGAAAGCATATAAAATATAATTACAAAGTTTTTCACTTCAAAAATTTATACAAAAATAAGTTTGAAATCTGTAGAAACTCTGAAGTTTCACTTCAAATTTAAAAAGACAGTATCGTCTTTTTAATAATAGCAATACAGTCCATTAATTGCTCTTCAGTAATTACTAAAGGAGGTGCAAAACGAATGATATCTCCATGAGTTGGTTTAGCTAATAATCCGTTATCTCTTAACTTTAAACAAACATCCCAGGCTTCTTTTCCGTTTTTAGGTTTTATTACAATGGCATTTAGCAATCCTTTACCTCTTACCAAAGTAATCATATCGTTATCAAAATTAGCTAATTCATCTCTCAATATTTTTCCTAAACGCTCAGCATTTTCAGCTAATTTTTCCTCTTTTACCACCTCTAAAGCTGCAATTGCAACTTTGTTTCCCAAAGGATTTCCTCCAAAAGTAGAACCATGCTCACCAGGCTTAATACACATCATCACCTCATCATCCGCTAATACTGCAGAAACTGGAAATACTCCACCTGAAATTGCTTTACCTAAAATTAAAACATCCGGCTTTACACCTTCATGATCTACTGCCAATAACTGACCCGTACGAGCAATTCCTGTTTGCACCTCATCAGCAATAAATAAAACCCCAGCATCCTTACACAAAGCTTGCGCACCTTTCAAATATCCTTCATCTGGAACAAAAACACCTGCTTCTCCTTGTATTGGCTCTGCCATAAATCCTGCAATATTTTGGTCTTTTAAAGCTTCTTTAAGTGCATCCAAATCGTTATAAGGAATATTGATAAACCCTGGAGTATAAGGACCAAATTCTTTCCTAGCATCTGGGTCATTACTGAAAGAAATAATAGTAGTTGTACGCCCATGAAAATTTCCATCACATACAATAATTTTTGCTGAATCAGGAGTTAGACCTTTCTTTTGGTAAGCCCATTTTCTACACAATTTAAGTGCCGTTTCAACTGCCTCCGCACCAGTATTCATTGGGAGTACTTTATCAAAACCAAAATAGTCGGCAATGTATTTTTCGTACTCCCCTAAAGTATCATTATGAAAGGCACGAGAAGTAAGGGTTAATATATCAGCTTGTTGCTTAAGTGCATCCACAATTTTAGGATGGCAATGCCCTTGATTTACGGCAGAATAAGAAGATAGAAAATCATAATATTTTTTCCCTTCTACATCCCACACAAAAACGCCTTCACCTTTTGCCAAAACAACTGGCAATGGGTGGTAGTTGTGCGCTCCATACTTATCTTCTAATGCTATATATTCTGCTGATGTTTTCATACTGATTTCTTAAAAAAATTGAAAAACAAAAATAAGAAAAGCCCCACTAAGAAAGCAGAGCTTTTGCATAATTATTTTGGATGACTTTAGGTTTTTAACAAATTACCGCTTACATATTGATTTATAATCACACCATTCACAAGATTTTATATCTTGAGCTTGTTTAAAATCATCATTTAATATTTTATATAATATAATTTCTAACTGCTGCTCAAACTCACCTAACACGTTATTATCTATTTTTAAAACCTCTTTTTTATTTCTACCTATTTTCTTACCCACCCTAAGCAAACCTGGCTTTAAATTTTTAAAAGAGAAATTACCTGCTACAACATCAAATCCAACATATTGAGGATTCATTTTTAAATATAAATAAACATACATCAGCAACTGAAAAGCTTTTGCTTTTTTAGGATCATCAACAAGTTCATCATACTCTGTAAAAGCAACTTCCTTATCTTCCACCTTACCTGTTTTATAATCAATTACTCTAAGGGTATCTCCTTCAAAATCTACTCTATCTGCCTTTCCTATTAATTTAAAAGTGATGTCATCAATAATAATTTTATGATTCAACTCCTCTTCTTTACCAATAATTTTAATCTGTTGATTATTGGCATTTGCTTTCTTAAGTAATCCTATTTCTAAATTCAAAAAATCACTAGTCAATTTTTGAGCAATCTGTAGGCTTAAATAATTTTTACCTTCCTGCATACTTTGTTTAGAAAGTACCTCAATAAAATTTTTCTCAATCTCATTTAAGATTACCTCTCTATTTTCTTTAAGAAATTGTTCGCTCAAAACTCCCAAAGGGTAACATTTATCTAGTGCATTATGAATAGCTGTCCCCATAGTACTAGAATCAGCATATTCATCTACCTCATCATCTACCCTTATTTTAGCTAAATAATGGTAGTAAAATGACAAACTACAGTTTGTATATTTATTCAATGCTGAAGGAGAAACTCCTTTCTCAGCCCAAGATTTTATTTCTTTTTCTAAACCTATATTCTCAATCGTAATAGATTGTGAGTTTACTACTTCCAAATCCTCTCCTTTATATACTAGTTCCTTAATAACCCCATTATATTCTGAAAGCAATTGAGTAATAAACCTACTCTTTTCCCCACTACCAAAATCATCTGTTTCGGAGTTATAAATTAGTGTTACATTATTTGCTCTTTGTAATAAACGATAGAAATGATAAGAAAATACAGCATCACTCTCTGCATAGGTAGGGAGATTAAAATAACGCTTCATATCATAAGGAATAAAGGAATTTACTAATTTTCCCTTAGGCAGCTTACCTTCATTTACACTCAGCATTATAACATTCTTAAAATCCAAAGTTCTGCTTTCTAAAATACCCATTAACTGTACACCTTTTAAAGGCTCACCTTTAAAAGGAATAGTTTCTTTAGCCACTAACTGTTGCATTACTATTTGCAATGTTTTAAGCTCTATTTCAAATTTATTTTCTGCAATTAACTTTTTTAATACTATTAAACTTTTAAAAAAAGTAGCTAACACTTCTGACTCAATAGATCCTTTTTCCCCTACTAATGGCAACCTTAGTTCTTCAATAATTGCAGTAAACACACATAAAGAATCATCTACATTCTCCCAAATAGAAAAAATAGTTTTACCGACACTATCTTTTTTGAAATAAGAATCAATATTGCTTTTACCTATAAATACTATATTGTCTTTTATTATGAAGCTTTTAAATTCTAACAGAGAAGTTAAATCCATAATTTTTGTGAAATAGGGATGTTCAATAACAGCAATAACATCTTTATAATAAAAAGCTTTCCTTTTATATTTTATGGCATGAATCTGCAATTTAAATATAGCCTCAATAAAAGCAAACAAAGTTGTATTTTTAAGGGGGCTTCCCATAGTGACATTTAGCTGTTTAATAGCAGAAGGCAAGTTGTGCAATACAGGAAACAAAAGCGCTTCATCAGCTAAAACAATTGCAGTATTACTATTATCTAAATCTTCTTTTGAAAAACCCCCTATCACCTCAGAAGCTACCTTGGATTGAGCTATATTTTTAGGGCAAGAAACTACAGAAAAATTTACTTTTTCTTTTTCAAAATAATTACCAACACCATTAAAATCAATCTCTGACCATTTATTTCTCTGCTCTCTTAAAAAGTCTCCTGCTTCATGCAAAGGATTATTATAATAGAAATTATCAGCATCCCAAAAAACTCGAGCAACATCTTCTTTTTTTAAAAAATCAATGATTGCTTGTTCTGATTTTGTAAGTGCATTTAAACCAACAAACCAAACCTTATTCCATTTTATATCTACCTTATTAATTTGCTCTGCAGCAACTTTATAAGCCATTCCTTGATACGCTAAATTCTCTTTTAATAAAGCTGCATTGAAATCATTATACCAAGCTAGCATTCCTTCAAAGAAACTAATATAATCACTTTGCATTGTACTTAAATTACCCTCCGACAAGCTCCAATCCTGAACACTCCAACTTTCTAATTCTTTTACACTTCTTAAATTGCAATAAATAGATTTAGCATCTACCAAACTTCTATCAATCTCATTAAAATCATGCAATAGCACATTACTCCATTTTAAAAATTCATCAAATGAATCTATTTTTTTTGGAGGATGATTTATATAACTCTGATATAGCTTAAACTGCAATGAGATATTATCTAATACTTGTAATCCTGAAAGCTGTTCTGTAAATTCTTCAATAGAATAGAATTCTGGAAGAAATATAGGTTTTGTAATTTTTTGAGATAAATAATGTTTTAAAAATACAACTGCTCTTTTAGACGGAAGTACTACAGCTACCTCTTCCAAACTATCAGGAAATTTCCTTAGTAACCTATCTGCAATATTTTCTAAGAATGGTTTCATAATGGAAGCACTTTTATTGGATTAGTGTAAATCAGTATTCTTTTTATATTGGCCTTGCCCATTAACCTTAGTGCATTAGCATATTCTGTAATTTGGATTTCATGTTTATCCTTAACTGCTCCAGTTTTATAATCAATCACAATTACTTCATCCTTATCTTTTGAAAACAATAACCTATCCGGAATGTAAGTCTTTCCATTCGCCATTAGAATTTCTTTTTCTGTTTTCACTTCCCATTCATCAGTAAAATATGAAATAATTTCAGTATGATTTAGTAACTCACTGATCGTTAATTTTAATTTTTCATAATCTTCTTTCACACATTTTCCAGCTTTATATAATTTGTCAATTACACTTTCTTGCTGCCATAAATAATGAATATCAGAAAGTGCTAAATGCAATAACTTTCCCCAATCTCGTTTTATATTTACAGTTTCAATATCCCAAATTTCTTCAGCAGTATGTTTCAGTGAAATTACTTCTCTCCAATCTAATTTATTACGTGTTTTCACTGAAAAAGTATTACTACTTTCATCTTTATAAACATGCATCAAATCAGCATCCCCAATTAGAATTGGAAAATCATCATCATAAGCATATAAAAATGAGTTTAAATCTCCTTTCTTTTTGAAATCTTCAGGAATTTTATCTGGCAATGACTTAGAGAAAATATACAATCTTTCCTTTGGCCTTGTCATTGCAACATAAAGTTTATTTAAACTATCCAACAATGACATTTCTTTCTCATTAAGGTACTTATCACGAAAATATGACTGCTCCAAATCTTTATTTCCATTAATCAGAGCAGATGGTAAATCCTTATTAAAGTGATTGGAAGTATCCACCCAAATATCTTGATTTTTCTTTCTATCCTCCCAATTAAAAGGAATCATTACAACATTAAATGCCAATCCTTTAGACTTATGAACAGTCATCACCTTAACCGCATCTGTACCTTCTGGAATAACAATTGCCTCCTTTAATTTCCTTTCTTCCCACCAGATTAAAAACTCAGTTAAACTACTCCCTTTATTCTCAGAATAAGACAAAACAACATCTAAGAAAAATCCTAAATAAATATCTTCCTTAAAATTAAATACTCGAATAATCTGCTCTACCATTTCATACAATGACTCCTGCATTAACATTGAAGAGTTTATAAAAATAGATGCTTTTTTTAATATAGCGGAAAAGCCATCATCTGTTTTTAAATTGAAATTTAAAGTATGAGCATTTTCTAATTTCAAGCTAGTATTAAATAAGTATTCAGTAATTACTGTTTTAGCAATTGCACTTTTAGGATTCTGTAAATACTGTAAAATAGCTATAACAACATTTACTTTAACTGATTTATTCAATAGCAACCCTTCATTAGAAATAACAGGGATTTTGGAATTAGATAAACTTTCAGCTACCATTGCTACACTTTTCTTACTATTACAAAGTATGGTTACATCTTTAAAACTATAATTATTTTCAGTTTTCAGCTTTTTAATTTCAGCAACCATTTTTTCAAGAATTAAATCTTTGAAATTATTCTCCTTATCCCCGAATAGTTCAATGTGTACATAACCTCCATCTTTAGCAAAGGAATTACCTTGCTCTTGCTTATCATAAATACCAATCACTTTATCAGAAAGTAATGTTTTAGTATTTTCAAAAAATTGATTGTTGAAATCAATAATATTTTTCCTACTTCTAAAATTATGTTTTAAATTATCCTCATTGAAATGCGTATTCAATTTATTTTCCCAATCTTTTTTATACAGTAACTGATCACCATTATAAATATTTGGCAACTGAAAGAATTGCTCTACCTCTCCACCTCTCCATCTATAAATAGACTGTTTACCATCTCCAACAATTAAACTTTTTCCATAATCCAAAGAATCTGCAATCAAAGGCAAGATATTCTGCCATTGTAAAAGAGAAGTATCCTGAAATTCATCAATTAAATAATGATTGTATCGTTCTCCTAATCGCTCATAAATAAATGAAGAAGGTTGATTAGTTACCACCTTATGAATCTTTTTATTGAACTCTGCTATTTGTTCAATATTATTTTCTTTTTTAAAATTTCTTATTTCTGCCATTAACTCATTGAGGACAGCAATAGCATAGATATTTTTTAAGATTGCTTTTACAGAATTATATTCAGTAAGCAAAACTATTAAATCTGTATAAAACTGATTTAGTTGAGGTTTTAACAAATCTACTAAATCCTTTATTTCAGTTTTCTTCCCATCAGCATACCATATATCTTTTGCTATATTTCGCTTAAGCGCATCAGAAGGCATCCATTTCTTATTTTCCTGCCCCACATTAAACGTAAAATGATTAAAATATGTTCCTCTTAAAAAATGATCTTTTGTTAAACCATTTGCATCAAAGAAAACACAAACATTATCCGCCAATTTTTCAATATTTTGTAAGCAAGCCTCTTTCTGGATTTTCAAATCCTTTTTCACCTGCATACACTCCCTTACCGTGAGCAAGTTTCCATCAGTATACTTACTTATCTCTTCCTTAAATAATTGTTGAGTAAAGATTTCCAGATCATTCTCAATATTAGTGCTTTTTCCATCCTCTGCTTTTTGCATTGCAAAATTTACTAAAGCATTAGACAATCCACCACCACCATCTGATATCTTACTTAATAATAAAGCCACAACTGGCTGTATAATTTTATAAGTATCCATCTCCAAATCAAAATTATGCGATAAGCCTAAATCATTAGCAAAAGTCCTTACAATCTTATAAGTAAATTTATCAATAGTCGAAATTCCTAAATCAGCATAATGATGTAGAATATGCTTATGCACTACAGCTGACCTTTTAAAAATTTCTTTCTTTTCAAGACTAGTTTCAACTAATAACCAATCTAATACACCATCTTTATCCTCATGATTTGCTAAGCAATTTAAATACTCTAACACTCTTTCTTTCATTTCGGCTGCTGCCTTATTGGTAAAGGTAATCGCTAAAATTTTACGGTAATAATCTTCATAACCATATCGCCCTCCCTTCAATGCCAAAGCAATAAAACTAAGAGCAAGTGTGTAAGTTTTTCCACTACCTGCTGAGGAACGAAATATCTGAAAATTTTTATTCAATTTTTACTGATTTTAAGGAAGTCTAAATATATAACAACTATTCCTTTTACAGGAACATAAAATCAGTCTTTTTTTCAACAGAGGGTAAAATTATTGATGTAAAATTCTATTAAATTTGTTTTGTTATCCAAAAAACACTTAGCTTTGCTAAAAATTATTTACTAAATGAAGATAATTATTGCAGGTGCTGGTGAGGTTGGTTCTTACATTGCACATATGCTAGCAACTGAGGCTCAGGACACCTATTTAATTGACAATAATAAAAAAAGGTTAGACAAAGCCCAACAACACAATGACATTATTGGCTTAGAAGGAGATGCTAAAGATGTTGCTGTTTTAATTGAAGCAGGGGTAAAATCATGCGATTTATTAATTGCCGCTACTTCATCAGAAGAAACCAACCTACTCATCTGTATTCTAGGAAAAAAACTAGGAGCCAAAAGAACAATAAGTAGAATTAGTAATTTTGAAGAAATTGGAAGTAATATGCGTACACTCTACAAAGAAATTGGAGTAGACCATGTTATTTCACCTGTTGAAATTGCTGCAAAAGAAATTCATCAGCTTATAGAACATGAAGCCTTTTTGGACAACTATGATTTTGAAGGGGGTAAACTTTCAGTATTTAGTATACAATTAGCAGAATGCTCTCCACTAGTAGGAAATTGTGTTTTAGATTCAAAACAATTTCACAACAATCTTTCTTTCAAACCTGTATCCATACTAAGGCATGGAGAAACCGTAATGGTACAAGCGCGTACTGAATTTTTAACTGATGATATTGTCTATTTTATCTCAACCCCTAAAGGTTATGAGGAAATTCCTTTAATCTGTGGACAAGAAGATTTTGACATCAAAGATGTGATGATATTAGGCGCAAGTAAAATTGGCGTACTTACTGCTGAACGATTGGAAGGAAAGTACAATGTTACCCTTATTGAACAAAATGAAGAAAAAGCCAATAAGATAGCTTTAAAACTAAAAAAGACATTAGTTATTCATGGAGACGGAACAGATGTTTCTTTACTAGAAGAACAAAGCATAGAGGACATGGATGCTTTTATTGCTGTAACAGGAGATTCTGAAACAAATATTATTTCATCTTTAGTTGCAAAATCTCATGGCGTTCGTAAAACTATATCAGGAGTTGAAAATATTGACTATATCAAACTTTCTCACAATATAGGGATTGATACTTTAATCAATAAGAAAGTAATTGCTGCCAATGACATTTTAAAATACATCCGTAAAGGAGAAGTAAATGCCATTGCAACCTTAAACCTAGATGCTGAAGTAATTGAATTTACTGTAAAGGCAAACAGCAAAATAACACACAAAATATTAAAAGAATTAAACCTTCCACCAATGGTAAATATTGCTGGAGTAGTAAGAGATGGTAAAGGGTTTGTTCCTTTTGGAGAGTTCCAAATGGCTGAAGGCGACAAAGCAATTGTATTCACTAATGATGATGCTATTCATAAAATTGAAAAATTCTTTCAATAGATAATGGCAAAAAAACTCATTAACAAATCGGTAGTTTTAAATGTTGTAGGAACACTTATCATCATTACTGGATTCTTAATGTCACTTGCCATTCCTTTTAGTTTTTATTATGATGACGGAATGCAAGCTGTTTTCATCCAATCAACAATCATTACTCTAGCAATAGGACTGCTTACCAAGTACCTTACCCGAAAGAAAAAAAGTGATGAAGTAAAGAAAAGAGAAGGCTATTTAATTGTAGCTATCGGTTGGTTAGCCATGATTATTTGTAGTGCCATTCCTTATTTACTAAGCGGGACTTTTGATGGTATTACGAATGCTTTTTTTGAAACTATTTCTGGATTAACTACAACAGGATCTTCCATACTAAACAACATTGAACAAATGCCTGAGAGTATTTTATTTTGGAGGAGCATGACTCAATGGATTGGCGGAATGGGAATTATTGTATTAACCATTGCCATACTTCCTTTACTTGGTGTTGGAGGGATGGAACTTTTTGCATCAGAAGCACCCGGTCCAACTAAAGATAAAATACACCCAAGGATAAAAGAAACGGCAAAACGATTATGGATAATTTATATCATCTTAACTTTAACAGAAACTATATTATTATGGCTTGCAGGAATGCCATTTTTTGATGCAATTAATCATGCATTAACAAATGTTAGTACAGGTGGATTCTCAACAAAGCAATCAAGTATTGGTCATTTCACATCCCCTCTAATTCAATATATCATTATCCTGTTTATGTTTATTGGAGGAATAAACTTCACTTTAATTTATTTTGGCGCAAAATTAGAATTCAAGAAATTTATTAAAAATGATGAATTTAAATGGTTTGTATGCGCTATACTTTTTCTCTTGCTAATTATTTTCCCTTTAGTAAATCAAGTATCTGAAAATAATTTTGAAACCAGTTTCCGACATGCATTATTTCAGATTATGAGTATAATAACTGGAACTGGCTATTCAACTGCAGATTTCACAACTTGGGGAGCTTTTGCAACTTTCATTTTTTTCCTTCTGATGTTTAGTGGTGCTAGTGCAGGTAGTACTACTGGAGGAGTTAAAATTGTAAGAATTGGATTACTTTTTAAAAATACCATTTTAGAATTTAAAAGGCGATTACATCCAAATGCAATTATTCCTGTTCAATTAAATGGAAATGGAGTCTCACCAAAAATTATCTACAATCTATTGGCTTTTGTCTTCTTCTACCTTTTTGTATTTGTTTGCGGTAGTATTACCTTAACCTTTATTGGTTTAGATTTTCAAGATGCAGTTGGAGCTTCTGCTACCGCTATCAGTAATGTAGGTCCTGGAATTGGAAGTATAGGACCTTCATCTTCATTTGCTCACTTACCTGATACCGCTAAATGGGTACTTTCATTCTTGATGATTTTAGGAAGGCTAGAACTTTTTACAATCGCAATTTTATTTACCCCTTATTTCTGGAGGAGAAATTAATTATTGTACAATTACCTTTCGTTCCACAGTTCCGTCATTATAAATATTCAGGAAAGGCTTATTACTTTCTGGAGTTATCATTTTCCCGAGTAAGTCAACTGATTTAAGTAGTTTTTTGTTTTGTAAATGTATTTCATTCGCTCCAACCGAAAACATTATTGGACTATACCTAAAGTGGACTTCCTTTGAATTAGATGCTGAATAAACAATAGAAAAGCAACCAGCAAAAGGACCCCCATAAGTAATGTCTGGCTTTACTTTATGCCCAATAGTTGCAGTATCTGAAATTACTCCATTGTATAGACTTGCTCCATTAGGATACATTACATTGTAAAAACACTCCTTTACTCCATTTCTGTTTTCTTCCCACACACTTACAAAATAAATTAAGTCTGTAGCAACTTTTGGCTGATCTTGCAAAAAACTACCTGATGATTCTACTTGTGTAAAATAGCTTTTTTGTAAATCAGCAATATTTACATTGGACTTATACAGCTCATTAATCCCAGAACCTCCATTACGCCTAATCACCATAATACTATCACCTAATACTGCTCCCTCAGGTGAAGATGTTGGACAAGCATTTAATACCCAATTCACATCATCCAAATCCTGAGCAGCAGTAAAAGTCAATCCATCATCATCTGATTTTGCGATATAGGAATTCCTTACATTTAAATCATTATTTCTGAATAATAAAAATATATTATTTCCAATTGACACTAGAGTAGATTGACAACAATCACAAGGTTCTCCAGGGACCAAATCACTTACATCAACAGCTGTACTAAAAGTTGTACCAAAATCAAAAGAGGTTTTCACCATTTGCTTCCAGTGGGTCCATCCAGGTAAACATTGCATGTAGGAAATTACAGGATTTCCATCTTCCCTAACTGTCAAATTAGGCATTGCAAATTTATGCGTATTTGAATTATCTGAAACTCTAATTGTATCCGAAAAAGAAAGCCCTCCGTCAAATGAGCGCTTCATATAGATTACATGATTATTATGCAATGATGATTCAAAAATCAGATAAAGTGTATCTCCTTTTGCAGCAATCTCAGGCCCTATAAACCCTGCAGGTTTTAAAGTTGAATTAACCAAACTAACAGTGCTATCAAAAGCAGTACCATTCCATTTTCTTGCTTTAATTTCTTTAGGGCTTGCTGTTTTACTCCAAATAACAAAAGGACTATTGCTTGCTGTCATTACTACTCTTGGCCTATGATACCCTTCAGAATTACCATTACTAAGTACATGAGTAGTACTAGGACCTAGATATTGAGCAAAAGTAAAGAAAGGAAGTAAAAAGAAAAATAGAAATGATTTCATAGCTTAAAATTTTTCTATAAAACTACATAATTTATCTGATAATAAATAGGTGGCCTCTCTCCTGATGCTTCCAACCTTCAAAATCTTGGAAATAAACTTCATAAACATAAGTACCCATTGGCAAGTCATTACCAGTTTCATAATGTTTTCCATCCCAACCATTAGAATTTAAAAAGCATTCTAATTCTGAAATATTTTCTGACGCATATACTAAGTTAGAAAAACGATCATAGATATTAAATATGAAAGTTGATTCCCTTATTCCATTATAAGATAAACAAAACACATCATTCATACCATCATAATCAGGAGTAAAACTATTTGGAATATACATCCAGTATTCATCAGAAACCCATATTTGTTTTGAGACAGTATCACTACACCCTTTATTATCTAGCACAATTAAGCTCAACTGATAAATACCTAATGAATCTTTATAAGTATGATAAGGATTTCTAGAAAAGTCATTAACTGAATTATCACCAAAATCCCAACTCCAAGCAACTATAGTTCCAATTGAAACATCAGTCAATTGAACAGAAGGGTATAAAATAGATAAAGTATCAGTTGCAGTAGTAAATAATGCATTTGGTGATTGCTGAATTGTAATCATAGCTGACCCTGAAACCCAACCTATAGTAGCTGCTTCAATAAAAGAAGTTAAGGTATAATTACCTTCCTCTTTTGTATGAATAATATACGGATTTAATGTAGTAGTAATTGAAGGCTGATTTTCCCCATCAATCGCATATACAAATGTATAAGGAGAAGTAGCTCCAGCAAAAGAAATCTTAACCTCAGCTTCCTTATTAGCATTATCACAAATAGTATCACTTCCAGAAATAAAAGCAGAAAGTGGAGGCTGGAGGTATGTATATAACACACAAGAATCTGATATGTTTGCTACAAAAGAAGCTATGGTTGAGCTAACTGCAGGTAACACAGTGTTTCCATATGTTTTCCACTGACTAAAAAGCCAACCTGGCTGAAGTGCAGCTTCAATACTAATAGTTTCACCAGCCCAATAATTCTGAGTATAAGGCATTGCTTGCACAACTCCATTAATATTAAAAGTAGCTATCCCTGGATTATTTATATTATAATTAATTTGCACTCCTAATCTTTTATAAACAACTGAATCAGTAAACAATGTATCACAACCATCTAAAACAATATGATTAGTAATAAAAGTTCCTGTATCTGCAGGGTTAAATACCATAATTTCAGAATAAACTGTATCAAAAGTATTGTTAACCGTAAAACTTCCAGGAGTCATGCTCATCTTCCAAACAAAAATATCCTTTCTTCCAAGTGAATTAAGTATAGTCCCATCAAAATCAGCTGAATCTTCATAAAAACCAATTGCATAAACATTGCCAAATCCATCAGGACAAATATCACCAGTCCTATCATCATCATCCGTATCAGTTCCTCCCATTTTTGCCCATACCCAATCTCCATTACTAGAAGCACCATCAATTTGAGCCACCCAAGCAGAGGCAGAAGTATCTCCAGCAATTTGAGGAGATATAGTAAGTCCATTTGTAAAAGTCATTTCTCCTTTTGTAGTACCACCAATAAAAACTTGTTTATTTACATCAACTGACATTTGATAGGGTTTATCTGTACCAGAGCTTCTTGCTCTTTTTGCCCACTTCCAATCTCCTTGATTATTCATTTTAGCAACAAAAACATCTCGCTTTTTTTTATGACTTAGCGTATCTGTTCCGTTAGATGCATTAGCTCCAGGAAAAACCATAGGATTTCTATACTCTCCAGTTACGTAAACATCACCACAAACATCAACTGCAATAGAGTTTGCTCTATCTGTTTTATTACTACCTACATTATCTGCCCAAAGCCAATTACCATCTTTATCCATTTTAAAAACAAAAGCATCCCATTCACCATTAGAGGTAATTGAAAATGGACCATAATTACCTGTGTTTTGAAATCCACCGACAACATAAATATTGGAAAATTGATCAATTGCTAACCTGTTATCTCTTGAGCCTCTCTGGTCTTTTATTCCATCAAACTTATCTACCCAAAGCCAGTTTCCATTTTGATCTAACTTACCAATATATCCCATTGGTTCACAAGTAACATCCCAGTCAGGATTTGCTATTGATAAATTATCAAATTCAGCACTATAACCAGAGAAGAAACCAGTTACATAAATAAAACCATCAACATCTACTTTTACATCATAAGAATGATCATCAGCATCATAGATTGGCCATGGACAACCTCCAGAAGTATTATCAGCTCCAAAACCTACCACCCATTGAGGCACTCCATCCTTATCAATCTTAGCTAATAAAGAATTATCATGATTATTCAAAGCTGTTCCCCATGCATTTTGAGTAACACTTAAAGTGCCTAAATTATAAGATGACCAAAAAGTACCTGTTATAAACACATCTCCCCCAGGAGTAACATGCATCCCAAGTGCTCTATCATCACAACACCCTCCTGACAGATTACCTCCTGCTATTGCCCACAATACATTTCCTAAAGAATCCATTTTAAAAACAAAATTTTCTTTATTGTTTCCCGAAGTACTTAAATTACTATTGGTTAATGTAATTCCTCCAAAAGTAGCCTGATTATTAAAAAAACCACTACAATAAATAAAACCTAATGAATCACACCCAATAGAAATACCTTTATCTGAATCAGCTCCTCCAAATGATTTAACCCAATCAGTTGTTTGTGAGAATACATTTACACTTACTAAAATAAAAAGGGCTACTAGAAAATTTTTCATAGGCCACAAAAATAAAGAAATTCATAACAAGAGAGACTCGTAAACAGAAACAATCTTATGCATCCAAATTCGCATCAGACTGTAAATGATACATATCAGAATAGGCACCTCCACTTTCAAGGAGTTGTTGGTGCGTACCTTCTTCCAATACAGCACCATCTTTTAGGTGCAGAATCTTATCGGCATTTACGATAGTAGAAAGCCTATGTGCAATAACAATAGTCGTTCGGTTTTTGGATAGTTTTTCCAAAGCATTTTGCAATAACTCCTCAGTTGCAGTATCAATAGAAGAAGTAGCTTCATCCAGAATTAAGATTTTAGGATTACGAACATAAACCCTTAAAAAAGCAATGAGCTGCCTTTGCCCTGCTGAAAGCGTAACCCCTCTTTCGCCCACTACATAATCGTAAGATTTTGGTAGAGAAGAAATAAAATTATGAACCCCTATTTCCTTAGCAGCTGCAATAACTTGCCCCCTTGTAATACTTTCATCAAACAAAGTGATGTTATTCAAAATAGAATCCGAGAATAAGAATACTTCCTGCTGCACTAAAGCAATATTTTTTCGGAGACTTTCCAACTGAATGGAATCAATATTTATGCCATCAATAGTAATGGCCCCTTTTTGGATTTCATAGAAACGATTCAATACAGAAATTATAGAAGTTTTACCTGCCCCTGTCCTACCAACAAGTGCCAGTAATTTTCCTGCCTGAATTTCAAAAGACAATCCATTAAGCACCCACTCATCTTGCTTATAGCAAAAATCAACAGCATTAAAAGCAATAGATCCCTTCCTATTTTCAAGCGTTTCAGTTCCTTCATCAGCAATTTTCTCATCCGTATCCATTACTTTAAACACACGCTCAGAACCTACAATTCCCATTTGTAAAATATTGAACCTATCCGCTAACTGCCTGATAGGACGGAACATCATATGGACAAATAAAATGAATGCAATCAACTCCCCAATCGTTATGTCTTTTCCTTCCAAAATTCCTTGCCCACCATACCAAACAATTAACCCAATGGACATGGCCGAAAGCACCTCAACAATTGGAAAAAATACTGCATAGTAGAAAATAGAACGCAAGTGAGCATCACGGTGGGATTGATTAATGGTTTTGAACTTTTTGTATTCCGCCTGTTCCCTATTAAAAATCTGGACAATATTCATCCCCACAATATGTTCCTGAACAAAAGTATTGAGCTGAGAAACCTGCTCACGAACATCCTGAAAAGAAGCCTTTATATTGCGCTTGAACCAAGCTGTAGCCACCAATAAAATAGGGATGGTAAGCATGGCAATAATTGCCAAACGCCAATCCGTATAAAACATCATAGTAATAACCACCACCAATTTAAGGAGTTCAGCAATAATTACCAATAAACCTTGAGAGAAAATATCGGCAATGGTTTCAATATCCGAAACGGAACGCGTAACCAAAGTACCAATAGGTGTATTATCGAAATACTTCATCTTAAGGGATAAAATATGCTTGAAAATTTTGGCACGCAAATCCTGAATAACATGCTGCCCTATCCAAGTGGAAAGATAAATATAAAAGAACTGAATAAACCCTTCTAAAAACAACAATCCTAACAATAAAGTAGTGATGTCGAGCAGTTTTTCCTTATTCGGAATAATGATATAATTGTCAATAGCATAATTGATAAGTAAAGGACGCAAAGGCCCCAAGAAAGAAAGCAGAATAGCCGCAATAGCCGCTATTGTAAACTGCAAACGATAAGGTTTTGCAAAGGCAATTACTCGCTTAAGCAATACAAAATCAATTACATTACCTGACTTGGTTTTTTGGCTTTTGGTTTTGGCTGCTGACATTTATATTGCTATGCCCTTTGGGTATACTATTTTACTTAAGAAAAGTGCGTGTGCCGGCACTGAAGTGCCTGCTTTACACCTGTCCTTTTTGGCGATAATATCTTTTACATCATCAGGTTTAATTTTACCAATACCTACTTCCAACATAGTACCTACAATAGCACGCACCATATTCCTAAGGAACCTATCCGCTTTAATGGTAAAAATAAGTTCGCTACCCACCCTTTCCCAATTAGCAGAGATAACATTGCAATTGTTAGTAAAGGTTTGAGTATTTGCTTTGGAAAAAGAAGTAAAGTCCTGCTGACCCAAAATATGTTTACAAGCCAAGTTCATGGCTTTAACATCCAAAGGCCTATGTACAAAATAAGCAGTTGTTTTAAAAGGACTCTTTTCCTGCACAATATTATAATGATATTCCCTACTTACAGCATCAAAACGAGTTGAAGCCTCATCATCCACCTGAAAAATAGTACGGATAGCAATATCGTTTGGCAAAAAGCTATTGAGCTTAATGATAATTTGATGCACATCAAAGTGATGATTATAATCAAAATGGGCAAACATTTGTTTGGCATGCACCCCAGCATCCGTACGCCCAGCACCCATCACCTCAATTTTGGCGTTAAGAATAGTACTTAAAGCCTTATTAATTTCTTCCTGAATAGTATTAGCATTAGGCTGAACTTGCCAACCATGGTAAGCAGTGCCTTTATATGAAAGTTGAATGAAAAATCGCATTGTTTAATTTGATGCAAAAATAGAAAACGGATTTAATTACATACTAAGTAAAAAAAATATTCGTTAGCTATTGCAATTAAATTTACAAAACTTAAATTTGCCATCCTAAATAAATAATGATGACTGAGACAATACAAACTGACATTAAAGAATTAAATGAAAAGATAAATAAGGAAAGCGCTATAATTGACATGCTTATGCTAGAACTCAACAAAGTAATTGTTGGACAAAAGTACATGAGTGAACGCCTATTAGTTGCCCTACTATCAAACGGACATATATTACTGGAAGGAGTACCTGGGCTTGCAAAGACACTTGCAATATCAACCCTTGCAAAAACGATAGATGCAAAATTCAGTCGTTTACAATTCACACCTGACTTATTGCCTGCCGATATTATCGGAACACAAATATACAGCCCGAAAAATGAGACTTTCTCAGTAAAAAAAGGACCTATATTTGCTAACTTTATAATTGCTGATGAGATAAACCGTGCCCCTGCAAAAGTACAATCAGCTTTACTTGAGGCCATGCAAGAACGCCAAGTAACTATTGGAGGAGAATCATTTCCACTAGATAAACCGTTTTTAGTAATGGCTACACAAAATCCAGTAGAACAAGAAGGTACTTATCCACTACCTGAAGCACAAGTAGATAGGTTCATGCTAAAAGTAGTGATTGATTACCCAAAGAAAGAAGAAGAAAAATTAATTGTAAGAAACAACCTTGCAAAAACATTCCCAACTGCCAATACCGTACTAAAGCCAGAAGCAATTATACGTGCTAGAGATTTAGTAAAAGAAGTGTATCTGGATGAAAAAATTGAGCAATACATTATTAATATTGTATTTGCTACAAGATACCCTGAACAATACGGATTGGAGAAATTCAAAGACATGATTTCCTTTGGAGGTTCACCAAGAGCAAGTATAAACCTAGCAGCTGCAAGTAAGGCCTATGCATTTATTAAGCGTAGGGGCTATGTAATTCCTGAGGATGTGCGTGCTCTTTGTCATGATGTATTGCGTCACAGAATAGGACTTACTTATGAGGCAGAAGCAGAAAACATTACTTCAGAAGATATTATTACTGAAATATTAAATGCAGTAGAGATTCCATAACAACAGACAATAGACCGCTTTGCTTTTAGATGTTAGGCAATAGACAACTAAAAACCAATAACTAAAAACCAATAACAAGCTTGAGCACCTCAGCACTTTTAAAAAAAGTTCGTAAGATTGAGATAAAAACCAAAGGACTCTCCAACCATATTTTTGCTGGAGAATACCATACGGCTTTTAAAGGGAAAGGTATGGCTTTTTCGGAGGTGCGCGAATACCAACCAGGAGATGATATCCGATCCATTGACTGGAATGTAACTGCCCGTTACAATGCACCATTCGTAAAAGTATTTGAGGAAGAGAGAGAAATGACCGTTATGCTCCTTATTGATGTTTCAGCATCAGGAAATTTTGGAACACAAGAGCAATTTAAAAGAGAATTAGCGACAGAGCTTTCTGCTATACTAGCCTTTTCGGCCATTAAAAATAACGATAAAGTAGGTGTCATTTTCTTTACCGATAAAGTAGAACAATTCATTCCTCCTAAAAAAGGAAAAAGCCATATTTTGAGAATAATCCGTGAAGTATTGGCCTTTCAGCCAACAGGAAAAGGAACAGATATTGCAGGAGCTTTAGAATATTTTAATTCCGTAATTAAGAAAAGAAGTATCTGCTTTATCCTCTCGGATTTTATGAGCAAGGAATTTGACAGACCCCTAAAAATTGCAAGTAAAAAGCATGATTTAGTCGCACTAAGAATACACGACTCAAGAGAAGATATATTGCCTAATGTTGGGCTTGTACCTATGCAAGATGCAGAAACGGAAGAGATGATTTTTGTAGATACATCCAGCAAGAAAGTACGAGATAATTTTGCAAAAAACAGATTGCAAGCAACTGAAAAATTACGCAAGCTATTCCCAGCTAGTGGTGTGGATTTGATTGACATCACCACAGGAACAGATTATGTAAAACCACTAATGAACTTTTTTAAAACCAGAGGAAGCAGAAGATGAAAAAGATAATCCTACTTCTATTTATTAGCAATATTGCTTTTGCCCAAACCGCAAAGCTAGATACCAATTCAATCCTGATTGGTGAGCAAATAAACTTTAGCATCAGCAATGCAAAAGGCGAAACTGAAGTTTGGCCTACTTATGATGAGTTTTTGGCAGAAGGAATTGAAATTATTAAACAAGGAAAGCTAGATACTAACGAGAATTTAATTTCACAAAACTTCATCATTACAGCTTGGGATAGTGGGAGTTATTACATCCCTCCTATTGCCTTTTCAGCAACTAGTAAAACAGAAGGATTATTGTTAAATGTACAAACCGTTATACTGGAAGAAGGAGCTGAACTAAAAGACATAAAACAACCCATGAAAGCACCTGTCGGCTGGAGTGACATTTGGCCTTGGCTGCTTGGAATAATTGCATTAGCTATTGTTGTTTTCTTGCTTAAAAAGTATGTATTCAATAAGAAAGATGAAGTTAAAATTGAAAAGCCAAAAGTGATTATCCCTGCCGATATTACTGCTATACAACAATTAACAGCACTAGATGAAGCACAGGTATGGCAAGCAGGAAACATAAAACAATACTATACTGAACTTTCAGAAATCATCAGAAGATATACTGAAAATAGATTTAACTTTATTGCTCTTGAACTTGCCACTGACGAAATAATAAGCGAACTAAAAAGCAAAGTAAATAACGAGCAATTAGCGAGTATTACTATCCTGTTGCAAAGAGCCGATTTAGCCAAATTTGCCAAAAGCAAACCTGATGAAAATGAGAACAAGGAAAGCATGCAACTAGCCAAACATTTTGTAGGACAAACAAAAGAAAAACAGATCAATAATGGCTAATTATACCTTTGTAAATAGCGAGTTTTTCTATCTATTGGTATTGCCATTAGCACTACTACTATGGCATGTGCTAAAACACAAAACCAACAGCAGTGCTATTTTGTTTTCTGAAACTAAAGCAATAGACACAAAACCCACAATAAAACAACAATTGCGCCACCTTCCTTTTGTATTAAAAATTGCAGTAGTAACCTTAATGATTATTGCTTTGGCTCGCCCACAATCATCTACTAATTGGGAAGAAAGCACAACTGAAGGAATTGATATTGTTTTGGCAATGGACATTTCAGGAAGTATGTTAGCTCAGGACTTAAAACCTGACAGACTAGAAGCCTCCAAAAATGTAGCAATGGACTTTATCAGTAAGCGAATAAATGACAGAGTTGGTTTGGTTATTTTTGCTGGAGAAAGTTTTACGCAATGCCCGCTTACAACCGATCATAATGTACTCATCAATTTATTCCAAGATGTAAAAAGCGGCATGGTAGATGACGGAACCGCAATAGGAATGGGACTAGCAACAGCAGTGAATCGGTTAAAAGATTCTGAAGCAATTTCAAAAGTAATAATCCTACTTACAGATGGAGTAAGTAATAGTGGAACAATTCCACCCCTTACTGCAGCAGAAATTGCTGAGAAATTTGGGATTCGTGTGTACACAATTGGTGTAGGAACTGAAGGCTTTGCTCCCTACCCTTTCCAAACTGCTTTTGGGATACAATACCAAGAAGTAGAAGTGAAGATTGATGAAAAAACCTTACAAGATATTGCAACATTAACAGATGGAAAGTATTTCCGAGCAACCAATAATAATTCCTTAAAAGAGATTTACAAAGACATTGATGCTCTAGAAAAATCAAAGATAGAAGTTACGGAATTTCATAAACGCTCTGAAGAGTTCTTACCCTTTGCACTTTGGGCTTTAGGCTTATTAATTTTAGGATTCATTTTACAAATCACTTTTTTAAAACAGATTCCTTAAATGTTAAGATATGAACATATAGAATATTTGAATTTCCTATTTGGAATTCCCGTTTTAATAATAGCAATGCTATTATATAGTAGATGGAAAAGAAATTCTCTAGCTCTTTTTGGAGACAGTAAATTGGTAAACCAATTGATGCATTCTTTTTCCAAAAAAAGAACACAAATAAAGAATATTCTTACTGTTCTTATTTTTATTCTACTCATCATTGGGATAGCCAACCCACAAATAGGTACAAAAATGGAGGAAGTAAAAAGAGAAGGAGTTGATTTAATGATAGCTATTGATCTTTCTAATTCCATGATGGCTGAGGACATAAAACCTAATAGACTTGAAAGAGCGAAACTAGCAATCTCCCGTTTAATTGATAAATTAGAAGGCGACAGAATTGGATTGATTGTTTTTGCAGGAGAGGCTTATGTACAGTTACCTATTACTACTGATTATTCTGCTGCTAAATTATTTTTATCAACCGTTAGTACAAATATCGTAGCCACACAAGGAACTGAAATTGCAAAAGCAATTGATTTGAGTATGCAGTCCTTTGATATGGAAAATGCACAGAATAAGGCCATCATTATTATTACTGATGGAGAGAGCCATGATGAAAAAGCAATAGAAAGTGCCCAGCAAGCCAATGAGCTAGGCATATTCGTACATACCTTAGGAATGGGACTCAGCAAAGGAGGACCAATTCCTATTTATAATAAATACGGAAACCGAACTGGCTACCGAAAAGATAGAGATGGGAACACTGTAGTCAGTAAGTTGAATGAAAATTTACTACAACAAATTGCAAGTGCAGGAAAAGGAACTTATGTGCGTGCTAACAACTCCAAAGCAGGACTATCTACTCTATTTGCTGAAATTAATAAAATGGAAAAGAAAGAAATTGGTACTATGGTATTTAGTGAATACAAAGATAGATTCCAATTATTTTTAGGTGCAGCACTACTCCTTTTACTGCTAGATTTAATCCTACTTAGAAGAAAAAATAAATGGAGTAACCGTATTAACTTTTATAAAGACTAATGAAAAATACCTTCTTCATATTATCTTTTTTAATGTGCATTACCTCCTTTGCTCAAAACAAGAAATCATTTTTGAGGGATGGAAATAAACTCTATACTGACAGCAGTTATAATGAAGCAGAAATTCAATACCGAAAATCATTAGAAAAAGATCAAGATTATTTTAATGCTTCTTTTAATTTAGCGGATGCTGTTTACAAACAAGAACGCTATGAAGAATCTTCTGCACTTTTTGATGCTCTAAAAGATAATGCACCAACTGAAACTGAATTAGCAAAAGTGTACCATAACCTAGGAAATTCCTTAGTGAAAGAACAAAAATTAGAAGAAGCTATTGCGGCATACAAAAGTGCTTTACGGATTAATCCTAATGATAAAGATACAAGGCATAATTTAGCAATTACTCATCAGCAGAAACAACAGCAAAAGGAACAAGAAAATAAAGACGAAAACAAAGAGGATAAGGAGGATCAAAAAGAAGACAAAGAAGGAGAAAACAAAGAGGAGGAAAAAGAGAATAAGGAGCAAGAAGAAAGCCAAGAAAACAAAGAGCAACAAGAGGGAAAACAAGAAAATAAGCCAGAAGAAAAAAAGGAAGAAATGAGTAAGGAAGCGGCTGAAAAAATGCTAGAAGCAATACAGCAACAAGAAAAAGAATTGCAAGAAGAATTGCAGAAAAAGAAAGTAAAAGGCAAACGAGTTAAAGTATTAAAAGATTGGTAAAGTGAAAAAGTTAGCCCTCATATTATTTCTATTGTGTAGTGCAACATTAAATGCACAAACCCTAAAAGTAGCTGCAGATAAAAATCCAGCTATAGTTGGAGAGCAAATTCTTATTCAATATTCCATTAATACAAAAGGTGATAATTTTAAATCACCCAACTTTAAAGGACTAAGAGTTCTAAGTGGCCCCAACCCTTCCACACAAAGTAGCTATAGTTTTGTAAATGGTAAAAGCCAAAATACTACCTCTACTACTTATTCCTTTTACCTAAAAGCTACAAAAGAAGGCACATACAACATAAGCCCTGCTAACATAACTGTTAAAGGAAAAAAAATACAAAGCAAAGGATACTCTCTAAAAGTAGTAAAAGGAAATAAGAAAAACAAAGCCCAACAAAAGGCACTATATGACAACTTATTTATTAAAGTTAATGTAAGCAAACGAAACATTGTAGTTGGGGAACAAATACTAGTCACCTACAAACTATTTACCAGAGTAGACTTGCACAATACCGAACTATCCTCACTGCCAGCATTAAACGGATTTTGGGCAAAGGACTTTGAAGCCTCAAGCCGATTTAAAAGAGATGTAGTAGATGGCATACCTTACAATGTTGCCACAATTAAAAAATCTGTATTAACAGCACAAAAATCAGGGGAATTAATTATTGATCCTATGGAACTCAAATGCAGTATCCGTATTCAAAAGAAAAGAAATAACAGAGATCCATTTGCTAACTTTTTTGGAGGCGGATACAATATTCAGGAAGAGTTTATCAGCTCCAAACCAATTAGCATAAAAGTAGCGGATTTACCAAACCCACCTGCTAATTTCAAAAGTGCTGTTGGTGCAATGAAAATATCCTCTGAAGTAGATAATACCACTATAAATGCAAATAACGCCATTACTTACAAACTCACAATTACAGGTACAGGAAACATTGAACTCATTGAGCCATTAGATATCCAATTTCCTGAAGATTTTGAAGTTTATGATCCAAAAATTACAGACAGAATATTTGAAGGAGGAAGAAAAAGAAGCATTAAAACTTTTGAATACCTACTCATACCAAGATATAAAGGAAACTATAGTATTCCATCAGCTAATCTTATAGTTTACAACCCAAAAAAGAAACAATACGAAACTAAAAAAGCGAGCAAGCATTCCTTAACAATATCGGCTAGTAAAAATAACGAACAAGAAACAGGGAATACAAGTCAGCAACAAGTTAGAGCGGAGCTAAAAGACATCCACTATATTTTTACGGAAAGTAATTTGCAAGTAATAAAGGAACGAGCATTAGACCAAAAGCTATTCTACCTCTTATTCTTTTTGCCAATACTATTACTTATATTATTAAGGGTTTACAACAAAATAGTTGGAAAAACAGACGAATCAAGCAGTGATTGGAAAAACAAAAAAGCAAACAAAATAGCATTAAAAAGACTTAAAAATGCACAAATTTGCATAAATAACAATAATTTTGATGGGTTTTTTGAAGAAATTGAAAAATCAATTTGGGGTTATTTTGCTGATAAATTTAAAGTAAGTATAGCAGATTTATCAAAAGAAACCGTTAGCACACACTTTTACTCTAATGCTATTGATATCAATACAGAAAAGCAATTTATTGCTCTTTTAGATGAATGTGAATTTGCACGCTATGCACCTGCTAGTAATAAAAACGCACAAATGGGAGATATTTTAAATAAAGCCAAGCACATAATTATTGAAGTTGAAACTGCCTTAAGATGAAATTAAAAACTCTCATTATCACCCTCCTAGTAAGCATTAGCTCTTTTGCTTCAGATCAACTTTTTGAAAAGGCAAATAAAGCTTACAATAACTCAGATTACACTTCCGCTATTACTCTTTATGATAGTATTTTAACTATAGGATTGGAAAGTAGTGAACTATACTACAACTTAGGAAATTGTCATTATAAAGCACAAAATTGGGCAAATGCAATATGGCATTATGAGAAAAGCTTAAAACTAGAGAGAAACGACAAAACCATACAAAACCTTGAGCTGGCAAACCTCAAAATTATTGACCGAATAGAAGATATTCCTCAGCTTTTTTATAAAAAATGGTGGAGTAGTTTTATCTCAATATTTAATACATTTTCTTGGCAATTAATCAGCATTTTAATCATTTGGCTAGCACTCACAATAAAGATACTTAGTCAATTTACTAATTACAAAAAAGAGCACTTTTTAAGTATTTTGTATTCTCTTGCACTTATCAGTGTTTTTGCAACTTACAGTTCTTATCAAAGAAATATAACTAAAAAAGAAGCTATTATTTTCACCTCATCAGTAGTTGTAAATAGTGCTCCAACAACAAACAGCACTAACTTATTCTCTTTACATTCAGGAAGTAAAATTGAGATTTTAGACACTATTGGAGAATGGATAAACATTAAAATTGCAAATGGAAACAGTGGTTGGATTTTACAAAATTCAATTAAAGAGTTATAAGAAATAAACTTCCCCTTTTTGAACGCATAAGTTTAGAAAACATCCAAAAGGAATTGCGCCTATTTTTTCGTATATTTGTAGCTGAATTTTAAAAACAAGTATATGTCAAAAATTTTACCCGCTATTTTATTTTCTTTTACTAGCTTAATATCTATTACTCTTTCAGCAAGCAACCCAACTGATTGGGAAACATATTTTGAAAACGATACCGTTAAGATTGAGTATAAATATCAGAATTGTGAGTATACTCAACAATTTAATTCTGAGTTTGTTATTTTCAAAATAAGCAACTTAACAAACAATACACTATCACTTGAATGGAATGAGCAACTCTGGTATGATGGAAATTGTGTGAATTGTGAAACTAACAGTGAAGAAAATCGTAAGCAAATTACAATACTACCTACATCAATTACTAAAGGAATATGTAACATGAATAACCCTTTACGCATATTTTCAAAATTCACAGAAAAATTAGAAGACATGCCTGGTGTAAATAAAATTAATGCTCTCACAAAATTTGAGCTTATAAACTTAAAAATAAAATAAATGAAAAGATTTTTTACTTTTAAAACACTCTCCCTATTTATTTTTAGCTTTTTACTTTTAGCAAACATAAAAACTGTTAATGCACAATGTAGCACTAGTATTGTAGCTGTACGCGATTCAATTGCTTGTGGAGAAAGCATATTACTACAACAAGTAGGTGTTGGAGGAGCCTCTTCTGATGATTTTACAGCTGGAACCCTAAGTGGTTTATGGGCTTCACCAGGAGGTATATCTTCAGGATATACTATTGGTGGACCTTGCGGAACAAACCCTCAAGGTGGACAGCATTTATGGTTTGGTAATGGCTCTCCTACTCCTAGAACCGCAACTACAATTCCTGTTGATGCTTCTTGTGGTGGAAATATCTGTTTTGATTTCAGACAAGAAACTCAATCAGGGACTTGTGACGGGCCTGACCAAACAAATGAAGGAGTGTATTTACAATACAAAATAACAGGGGGAGCTTGGATAACAATTTTTTACTTTAACCCTGTAGGATTTCCATATACAGGTTGGCAAAATCATTGTTTTGGTATTCCATTAGCAGCACAAACTACAACTACACAATTCAGGTGGCAACAAACAAATGCATCAAGTAGTTCTTATGATTTTTGGGGAATTGACAATATAAATATTGCTACTTGCTCTGGGTACTCTTCATTATGGAGTGGAGGAAATATCCCTCTTGGATATGCTATGGATACTATCACGGTTTCACCTTTAGACACAACTACCTATCATTTAATGTATTCCAACTGGATAGACGACACTTGTACGGCAAGTATATTTATTGCTGTTGATCAACCAAGCATTGTATCTTCAGCTAATTCTTCTTCTTGTGCCGGCTCTGACACACTTGATGCTCAAGCAACCATTACAGCAAATTGCAACTATACCATAGAACTTTGGAACTTCCTGCCTGGTGGAGCGACACAAACTGGTTGGAGTGCAGGCACATCACCTCCACAATATCACAACCTAGATGCAAATATTAACGGCTCATTATATAGCAATTATACTATGACTACAGGTGCTAACCAAACTTCTGTTAGTTATTTAATTCCGGTAACAGATGGAGATCAGCTAAATCTATTATTCTCATCTTTGGGTAATGCTGCTGATGAATGTCTCTATCGAGTATATGATAGTCAAAGCAATCAGCTTACACAACAAGGATTTCCTGGAAGCATCCCTGGAAATTTCAATACAACTGTTACTTGCCCTGCAACTGCAACTTACAATTATAGCTGGCAGAACATTACTAGTGGTGGAGTTTCAGGTTTAAATAATCCTAATATCCAAAACCCATTAGCTACAGTAGCGGTAACCACAGAGTTTCAAGTTACAGCTTATGATTCACTACACCCACAATGTATAGCTATTGATACGGTATCGGTACTGCCAAATGCAAATCCTATTTCAGCAACATTAAGTGGCGATACACTTATTTGTGTTGGGGATCCTATATTTCTTAATTTTTCATTAGTAGGAGGAGCTCCATATGATTTAGATTTAATTATTACCAATTCATCAGGAAGTACACCTGCTTCTTACCAAATTGATCAATTTGGACTACAAACAAACGGATCGGGGGCAATTACTTTCTATCCTACTGAGAATACTACTTACTCTATTACTAGCTTGTCTGACATCACAGGGTGTCCTGCTTCAGTAACAGACCCAACTCTTATAGTTGATGTGAAAAGTGTGCCAAATGCCGGTAATATATCAACTATTGACTTTTGCACAAATGATATCATAAATTACGATTTATCAACTTACTTAGGTGCAGCCGATAATTATGGAGATTGGACTCATCCTGGAGGAGTAACAATAACAAATGGACTAAACCTTAACTTTGACCCTCAAACAGATCCTGTTGGAGTGTATACTTACAACATAACAAACTCTCCTTGCGCTAGTGATTGGGCAACAGTAATGGTTAACTTAGTTACTCCACCAAATGCTGGAACAACTATGAATCAAGTATACTGCCAAAATGCTCTAGCTGTTGATTTAGCTACTTTACTAGGTTCACCATACCCTGATGGAGTTTGGACACTACCACCTCCAGGACTACCCTTTTCTCCTTCAGCAGGAACAGCAACTCTTAATTACAATCCTGCAGTTGACCCTTTAGGAACATACACTTACACAGTAACTGATCCTAGCGGCACTTGTCCTGACGAGAGTGCTGATGTTAATATTAGTATTAATGCCTTACCTACAGTGGCAATAAGTTCAACAAATACTAATATTTGTGTAGGACAAAGTACTTGCATAGATTTTGCTTTAACTGGTGTTTCTAACTTTTCTATTGATATATTTGATGGAACAACTACCTCAACCTTAACAGTTGATGCTAATGGGAATGATATTTTTGGAAATTGTATTTCAGTTTCCCCAATCACAACTACAACTTATTCAGTTAATTCTATAACAGATAATAATGGCTGCATCTCTTTCCCTAACACATCTGTCACAGTCAATGTAAACAACCCTCCTAATGCAGGAATAAGTTCAGTACTTAATATTTGTTCGGATGACATTAGCATTTACCCTTTACAAAATGAATTAGGTGGAGGACAGGATTTAACAGGATATTGGGCAGTACCATTTCTTCCTAACCCACTACCTAACAATCCTGATTTTGATTATAACCCACAAACAATGCCTGCTGGAACATACTCCTACACAGTAGCTGCAGCACCATGTCCAGATGCTATTTCAAATATAACTATTAATTTAATTACGCCACCTTTTGCAGGAATAGCCACTAACAATGACATTTGCATTAATGATTATAGCGCTATTGCTCCATATGATTTATCCGACCTACTTATAGGAGAAGATATTGGTGGAGATTGGTGTGTTGGTCTTCCTGGAGGAGCTATTATCGCACCTTTAATTGACCCTAACACTTATGGAGCAGGAATATTCCAATTTTCTTATCTAGTTTACGGAATACCTCCATGTTCAAATACAACTACTACAGTAAGTTTAACAATAAACCCCGAACCAGTTGTAAATACATTTACATCAAATATTCCTACCGTATCACAAGGTAATTCTATAAATTTAATAATTGATATGGCTGTTGGAACAGCTCCATTTCTTATAGATTTAATAGATGATAATATTCCTTCAGGAACACCTACTATCTCAATCCTTTCTCCAAATATGAATGGTTCTGTTGCTACTATACCAAATGTATTTCCTGTAACAACTTACTCTATTACAAATATTATTGATGGAAATGGTTGTTCAACTACATCAGCATTAACTGTACCTGTTACTGTTGATCCTTACCCGGTAATTAATCCTTTTAATACAGCTACTCCTATTGTTTGTTACGGCACAATACCTAGTATAGACATGACCTTAACTCAAGGAGAAGCTCCCGTAACTGTTAGTTATATTTACAATGGAGTAACTTACACTGAAGTCATTGGAAATGTTGGAGATGTAGCTCCTATTCCAGTAAATATCCTTTTGGACACAGCAAACTTAAATTATGGAGCAAATACGCTAACTATTATTAGCGTTACTGACAATAGTGGGGAACCTTCACCTAATAATTTAATTCCCAATCCAATTGTAGTTACTGTAAACCCTAATCCAATAGTAACTTTTACAACCTCAACTCCAGAGATTTGTTTTGGACAACCTGCAATTTTAGAGTTTGATTTTATTGATGGTACAGCTGATTTTTATGTAGATTATACAATTAACGGACCTCCACAAACACCATTAACCTTTAATAATTTAGGGGCAGAATCGTATACATTAACTCCACACCCTTCTGTTGGGGTAAATACTTATAGCATGGTACAAGTAACAGATATAAATGGATGTGTTAGTCCACTAAATGGTACTTCCCCTATAACTATTACTGTAAACCCTACTCCTATACTTGACATTACTGTGAGTGGCGCAAATCCTATTTGTGTAGGTGAAACTTCTGCTTTATTTTTCCCTGTCACTTCAGGAACACCACCCTATAGTTTAAGTTATTTAGCTGGAACAACTAACTCAACTGCAAATATTGATGCAGTTGGGAATATAGTTGCAACAGGGAATACTCTGCCTATTTCTCCTATTATTGATACAGATTATACTTTAGTCTCAGTTACAGATGCAAAAGGATGTATAAATACCTTAAGTAATAGTGCAAGTATAATTGTAAACGAATTACCTTTAGTAGATATTAGTGGTACTACTGAAATTTGCGAACAAGATGTTGCTCAATTATACTTTAATTTCAATGCTGGTACTAGTCCTTGGACAGTTGATTATACTATTAACAACCCTCCATCTTTACCTGTAACTTTATCTAATAATAGAGATTCAATTGCTGTTAGTCCAGCCACAACAACTGTTTACACAGTGAATTCTGTAAGCGATATAAATTGTACATCTCCAATAGTTGATGCTGCTACTATTACTGTCAATCCTTTACCTGAAGTTATGGTAACTGGAGGAGGTTCTATCTGTGATGATGGAAGTGAGGTTGATGTTATTATCACTACTACTTCTGGAACACCAACTTTTAATATAGAATATACTGTTGGTATAAATAAGCAATTAATATCCAATATTGGATATCAATATATCATCAGTACAAATGAGGCAGGAGTTTATTCAGTAACAAAAGCTACTGACAGCAAAGGCTGTATTGCAAAAAGCATTAATGGAAATGCTACTGTAAATGTCAATCCTATGCCAGAAGCAAATATTACAGCATACCCACAACCTGCAGACATCAACAACCCATTAATTTATTTTATTGACAAATCCATGAACCATGTGAATGGAATTTGGGATTTTGGAGATGGGAATACTGCACTTTCAAACTTTGATAAAATTAATCATACTTTTAGTGATACAGGTACTTTTATTGTTGCTCTTGAAGTAATGACAGATAGCGGTTGTACTATCACTGCTTATCATACAATTATTATTGACCAAGCATTTAAGATTTATATTCCAAATGCTTTTACACCAAATAATGATTTAGACAATGACTACTTTTTACCTATAGTTGATGGAGTTCAAGAATATGATTTAAGTATATACGACCGTTTTGGAGAAAGAGTGTTTATAACAGAGCAAACAAATGAAGCTTGGGATGGAAAGGTAAATAATGGAACAGAATATGCTACTGCCGGACATTATGTTTATAATATTGTAATCATTGATTTTAATGGAAAAGAAAGAACTTATCAAGGAACATTAACCTTAATTAGATAACATGCTAAACCGATTATTCAAAATACTACTCCTATGTATAGTATCCGTTTTATTCTCGGTTAAAGCTTTTTCTTCTCATGCTGCTGGAATGGACATCTCTTATGAGTGTATTTCACAAGGAACTTCCTCAAATATTTATAAAATTACTCTGAAATTTTATAGAGATTGTGAAGGAGTATCAGCTCCTTCAAGTCATCCCCTAAATTACTCTTCTTCTTGTGGATCAAGCTCTGCAACACTATATCAAGTAGGCTCTGCAGTGGTTATAAATCCTAATTGTATTTCTTATTGTAATGGGGGAAGTGGATTTGGTGTAGAGCAGTATACCTATGAAACAACAATAACTTTAGCTCATTGTTCTGACTGGGTACTTTCCGTATGTGAAAGCTCAAGAAATGGATCAATAAATACAATCAATAGTCCGGGGTTACAAGACTTATGTGTTCAAGCAACAATTAATAATACCACCTATTGTAATAACTCTCCTACATTTTCACAATACCCAACTCCATTTGTTTGTGTTGGAGGTCTTTATTGCTATAACAATGGAGCAATTGAAGTAGATGGTGATTCTTTAGTTTATTCGCTAATTACTCCTCTAAATTCTAGCACTGGAGGAACAGTCAATTATACCCCCCCATATTCAGCAACAAATCCTATTGGAGGAGGTTCATCCTTTGATCCAATCACAGGAAATATTTGTGTAACTCCTACCAGTATTATCTCTGGTGTACTTGCAATTAAAGTAAGTGAGTATAGGAATGGAGTTCTGATAGGAAGTATAATTAGGGATATTCAAATTAATGTATTTAATTGTGGTACAATTACTCCACCTACTCTAACAGGAATTGATACAAGTACTGTGGTAGATATAAATAATCTAAACAGTTATACTGTTGAACTATGTCCTTCTGGCGTACAAAACATTAATTTTGATATAAACACAATTAACCCTCCGCCTCCGCCTCCGCCTCCGAGTGCAAATATTATTGTAACTATAAATACTCAAAGCTGGGGAGATGAAATTTCTTGGGATATTACTTCTTTTGGAACAGTAGTAGCTTCAGGAGATAATTACACAAATTACAGTACTTTTATAGACACCTTATGTGTTCCTATTGGCTCTTTAGTTTTTAACATGTACGATTCCTGGGGTGATGGATGGAATGGTGGTACATACACTATTACAGGAAATACAACTTTGGCGGGAACAACTAGCGGGTCAGCACTAAATATGGGAGGGTTTGGAAATGGAGGTGCTGCAGGTTCAAATAACTTTTCAATAAGTGGGGGGACTCCTTGTACCCCTCAAACAAATTCTGGAGCTATCGTAAATATGACCTGGAATAACGGTATTCCTGGCGCCTCTTACACCATAACAAACAACAATACTTTAAACCCGTCAGGCACATTTAACTGGACACCTACTTTAGCTGATACTTCAGATAGTCCTTATTATTTTACAGTAAATGTTACAAATGATGCTTGCCCTGCTCCTGGAAATTTCTCTTTTCAATATCAAATTATCTTAAAAAGTTTTACTGATATTATTTTACCTACAATTACAAATGTTTCATGCAATGGTATTAATGATGGTAACATAAACTTATCTGTTACAGGAACACAAGGCCCTTACTCCTATCTTTGGAGCACTGGGGATTCTCTACAAAGTATTAGTAATCTTCCTGGAGGAGTATATAATGTACTTGTTACAGATTCATTTGGCTGTTCTAACACACAGTCCTTTACTGTAATTGAACCTGCTGCTTTTACTGCTTCTGTTAGTAGTACTAATATAAGTTGTAATGGTGCAAATGACGGAACGGCAAGTATTAATACAAATGGAATAACAGCAACTTATTTATGGAATAATTTATCTACAACTGACAGTATCGCTAGCCTTTCTGCAGGGAATTATTCTGTAAACATTACAGATGTAAATGGTTGTACTTTAACGGATTACATTACAATTACTGAGCCACTTGCAATTAGCACTTCTGCCTCAAATTCTGGTATAAGTTGTAACGGGCTAACTGATGGAAACATTTCCCTTACCATTAATGGAGGAATACCAGACTACACTATTAATGTCCCTCCCTATAATCAAACTTTAATAGGAGGCGTGAATACATTTATTACGCCATCATTATTAGGAGCAGGAACTTATAATTATAGTATTACAGATTCTAATGGGTGTGTATTTAATTCTTCCGTTACCCTTATAGAACCCGCACCTATATCGGTTACTGAAAATCAAACAGATGTAAGTTGTAATGGAGGTAATGATGGGTCTATCATTCTTACTATAAATGGAGGAACACCAACCTATACTCAAAATTGGGGGGTTAACAATCCACTTTCCTTATCAGCTGGCACAGCTAATTATCAAATAACAGACAATAACGGATGTATTTATACTGATAGCGTTATTATTACTGAGCCAAACCTACTTACAGCATCTTTTACCAAGATAAATGTAAGCAATTGCCTAGCTGCTGATGGAAGCATAGACGTTACAATTTCAGGAGGTACAACTCCTTATTACTATAATTGGAGTAATGGTTCTTCTACTGAAGATTTGAATAATCTTTCAGGTGGAATATATGTACTTACTGTTACTGATAATAAAGGTTGTACAGCTACACTAAACGTTACAATTTCTGAACCTCCATCTCCAATATTAAGCTTCACACAAACAGATGTAAGTTGCAATGGTGGAAATGATGGTGGTATCGATTTAACGGTAAACGGAGGAACTTCTCCCTTCACCTATGTTTGGACAACAAATGAAACAACTCAGGATATCAACAATCTTTCTGCAGGACAATATACAGTACAGGTAAGTGATGACAATTCTTGTATAGAAAATATTACAATAACTATTACTCAGCCAAGCGCACCAAGTATTTCAACAACACAAATTAATGTTGATTGTAATGGAAACAATACAGGTAGTATTGATTTAACGGTTCTTGGAAGTTCATCTGTTTATACTTTTTTATGGAGTAATGGTCAATCTACTGAGGACATCATTAACTTACTAGCTGGTAATTATAGCTACACAATTACAGATGTTAATAATTGCACTTACACAAATTCACTTACCATTTCAGAACCAAATATTCTAGCAATTAACCCTATTACTGTAAATGTAAATTGTAAAGGTGAAGATAATGGGTACATCATACTTAATACAATCGGAGGAACAGCTCCTTATTCTGAAGATTTTGGCACTGCAAACCCTGCTGCTTTAATTGCAGGAAATTATCCTTTTACTATTACAGATAACAATGGTTGTATTTATTCAAATAATATTAATATTAGTGAGCCTGACTCCCTTTTAGTTAGTGCAAGTTCAACTAATGCAACCTGTGGAGGATATTTTGATGGAACTGCAACATTAGCAACTTCAGGAGGAACTCCTGCTTACAATACTAATTGGGGGTTAAGTAATCCTAATGGATTAAATGCAGGAACACATAATTATATTATAACAGATGCTAATAACTGTCTTGCACAAGGATCAGTTACAATTACTGAACCTCCTGCTATGCAAATTATTGTAGATACTTTCAGAGTTTCTTGTTTTGGACTTTCTGATGGCTCAGCAACTTTAACTATCTCTGCAGGAGCTGGCGCACCCTACACTCAGGATTGGGGAGTAGCAAATCCTAACTCACTTCCTGCAGGAATACATCCTTTTGTAATTACTGATAGTAATAATTGTACTGCACAAGGAGATGCTTTAATTACTCAGCCAGCTGATATTCAAATAAATGAACTCTTAAGTCATGTAAGTTGTTTTGGCGAAAATAATGGAACAGCATTCTTGCAAGTTAACGGTGGAATTTCACCTTATATTGAAAATTGGAACAATGTAAATATCCTAGCACTAAGTGCTGGTTCTTACTCCTACTCAGTAACTGATGCTAATAATTGTGTAAAAAATAATTACATTACCATTAATGAACCTGATACACTAACAGCTACTACTACTATTATTGATGCAAATTGTTTTAATAGTAATGATGGTAAAATTTACTTAAATATTACAGGAGGAACTTCTCCATACACAGAAGATTTTGGGATCTTTAATCCTATTGCTTTAGCAGAGGGAAGCTACAACTTTACAGTGACAGACATAAATGGATGTAGTTTTGATAGTAATGCTGTGGTAAATCAAGCTAATGAGGTGTTCCTCAGTTTTAGTGCTGAAAGTCCTATTTGTAGAAATGACTCAACAGAATTAAGTATCAATATTAATAATCCAACAACTAATCTTTATACTGTAATTATTAACGATTCAATTGCAAAACCTTATGTTATTGATTCACTTGGCTTACTTATTCCTGAAGGAATAAAACCAAAGCTTTCTCCTAATTTCACTACTGATATTATTTTATTAACTATTAGTGATGATGAAGGCTGTTCAAGTAATGCAGACGACACTATTCATGTAATTGTAAATCAATTACCTGTATTAGATATTACTTTAACTGACATTTGTGTAGGTAGCCCATCTTTCATGCTTAATGAAGGAACGCCTTCAGGAGGAAATTATTTTATTAATGGTAAAAGCACTAACTTCTTTGATGTTGAAAATTTAGAAAATGGAGCCTATACTATTGGCTATAACTACACTGATAATATTACTAATTGCAGCAATTCAATTGAAAAAATAATCAATATTAACCCATCCCCTATTGCTGATTTCTCATTTAGTCCTCAGCCTGCAAATATTGATGATCCTAATATTTTGTTCATCAATAAAAGTGTTAACATTGAAAATACTAAGTGGAATTTAGGAGATGGGACAATACTTACAAATGAATTAACCTTTTGGCACACCTATGTTGATACTGGAAAATATGAGGTTATTTATGTAGTAAACAACCAGTTTAATTGTGTAGATAGTTTAAGCGCTACATTAATAATTAATCCTGTATATCAAATTTTTATTCCTAATTCATTTACACCAAACAATGATGGTAATAATGACACTTTCCAACCTTATATTAATGGTGCTAAAAATTACACGATTACTATTTTTGATAGATGGGGTGAAATTATTTTCCAAGAAGAAAATGGAATATGGGATGGTAAAGTTAATGGCAACTTTGTGCAAGATGGAGTATACTCCTATTCTATTTTAGCAATTGATTTTAAAGACAAACCATTTATCTATACAGGTATAGTTACACTATTAAAGTAAATGAAGCAAATTGTACTGCTTTCAGACACTCATCAAACTCTGGATGAGCGTTTTTTTCCACATTTTGAAAAAGCTGATGAAATTTGGCATGCTGGCGATATTGGTTCACTTGAAGTAACAGATGCTTTAAAAAAATACGCACCAGTTAAAGCTGTTTATGGAAATATTGACGACAGAACTATCAGAACAGAATTTAAAGGAAATCTCTATTTCAAATGTGAGAAGGTAAATGTAATGATGACGCATATTGGGGGATACCCTGGAAGGTATGACAAGAAGATACTACCTATTATTGAACAAGCAAATCCTGACTTATTTATTTGTGGACATTCACATATCCTAAAAGTGATGTATGATAAAAAGAACCAATTATTGCATATGAACCCTGGAGCAGTAGGCGATTATGGTATTCACCAAGTTAAAACAATATTATGCTTTACAATTGATGGGAAAGACATAAAAGATTTACGAGTAGTGGAATTTCCTAGAAGTAAAGGCTAACGTATTCTATCAGAAGACTTTACTAATTTTTCATCTTTTCTAATAAAGAAGTTTGCTGCTATTAAAGTAATAAACGGGACAATTAAGAGAATCATTCCTATTCCAAAAACCTCTTCTTGCCTGTGTAAGAATACAATTAAGAAAAATGCAATGGTTATCATCAGGCGAGCAATAGAAGCAATTAGCTGTTGTCTACTTCTATTTTTAAACTGAAATATTGCAAAAATAGAAAGAGCTGCTGACAAGAACACAAACAGACGAGCATCAGAAAAATGATCTTTTAATAAGTAAATGTTTGTATCATCTTGCAATACTGGAAAAGTGTAAACAATAGTAATGGAACAGATAGCTGAAAAGAAAAAAAATAAAGATTGTACTCTTTGAATCATAGTTGTAAGTATTTGCTGCAAAACTAATAAAATTGTAGGATTTGCCCATATCTTAAAAAATTTGTATTATTGCACAACTTATCTAAAGTAACTCCCCCTACAAAACATCTTGACAATTCACATTTACAACCGAATTAAGATTATTATATTAAAAAATATTTATGTATAAATTAGAAGAATTAAACGCAAAAAAAGTTGCTGATTTAAAAGCAATTGCGACAGAACTAAATCTCAAAAAGTTTGAGAAATTAAAAAAACAAGATTTGGCTTATGCTATCTTGGATCATCAGGCAGAAAATGCGAAACCGCAACCTGCTCCTGAAAAGAAACAAAGACCTAGAACTGAGAAGAAGCCTGTACAAAAACAAGCAACTCAGCAGCAAGAAAATAAAAAAGAAAGGAATGTGCCTAAAAAACCTGTGCATAACCTTCAAAAAAATACTGAAGAGAAAAAAGAGCATAAAAAACCTGTTCACAATCATCAAAAAAATAAAGATGGGCAAAATGCACCTAAAAAACCCGTGCATAACCACCCAAAGAAAAATGATGATAACAATGGCCCTAAAAAGCCAGTTCACAATCATCCTAAAAAAGGAGAAGGGCAAACCAACTCACACCCTAAACCAAAACATAACAGCAATAAAAACCAATCAAACAGTAATACTCCCCCATCAAAATACGATTATAACTTTGATGGAATAATCAATACGGAAGGAGTAATTGAAATCATGCCTGATGGGTACGGTTTTATGCGTTCAAGCGATTATCACTACTTATCATCACCTGATGATGTTTATGTTTCGCATTCACAAATTAAGCTATTTGGTTTAAAAACGGGCGACACTATTAAAGGGACAGTTCGTCCACCAAAAACAGGTGAGAAATACTTTCCTTTAATACAAGTAGAGAGTATTAATGGTCGTGATCCAGGAATTGTTAGAGATAGGATTCCTTTTCACCATTTAACGCCACTATTCCCTTATGAAAAGTTTAACCTTTTAGGAAATGGACACAACAATGTTTCTACTAGAATGCTTGATATCTTTACTCCATTAGGTAAAGGACAAAGAGGATTAATTGTAGCACAACCTAAAACAGGTAAAACTGTACTTCTAAAGGATATTGCAAATGCAATTGCTGATAATCATCCTGAAGTTTACATGATCATTCTTTTAATTGACGAGCGTCCTGAAGAGGTTACAGATATGGAAAGAAGTGTAAATGCTGAAGTAATTGCTTCTACTTTTGATGAGCCAGCAAGCAGACATGTAAAGGTAGCTGATATTGTATTGGAAAAAGCAAAAAGGATGGTAGAATGCGGACATGATGTAGTTATCCTATTGGATTCTATTACTCGTTTGGCAAGAGCCTACAACACAGTACAACCTGCTTCAGGAAAAATATTGAGTGGAGGTGTAGATGCCAATGCATTACACAAACCAAAGCGTTTCTTTGGTGCCGCTCGTAAGATTGAAAAAGGAGGTTCATTAACTATTTTAGCAACTGCCCTTACAGAAACAGGAAGTAAAATGGATGAGGTAATCTTTGAAGAATTTAAAGGTACAGGTAACATGGAACTTCAACTAGATAGAAGAATTGCCAATAGAAGAATTTATCCTGCTGTTGATTTAGTTTCTTCTTCTACTAGGCGTGAGGACTTATTATTGGATAAAGAACATATTCAAAGAATTTGGGTACTTAGAAATTACTTAGCAGATATGAATCCAATTGAAGCAATTGAATTCATGAAAGATAGATTACAGAAAACAAAAGACAATACTGAGTTCTTGGTAACTATGAATGGCTAAAAGATAGTTGCTTTTATTAGAATAGAAATCCCTGCCAAGTTGGTAGGGATTTTTTTTGTATTATTGTAAGTCATCAATTATCTACACATTAACTATAATAAAATGAAGAAGATACAAGAATATAACCCATCTACAGAAGAGCTTCTGAATTTAGAATATAAGTTTCAACCTGAATTAACCAAAAAGTTAGATAAAGTCACTTTAAAATTTAATCAAGAATTGATCGAAAAGCTAAATTTATCGATACTAATCTAACTTGCAAAATCTTAATAAAATTGCTGGAGACAAAAGGCATTCGTTTACCAATGGCTTCAACAATTTTGAGATTTAAAAATTCAACTATATATCAAATTATTGATCAAAGAGTTTATCGCATTATCTATGGAACCGAATTAAATTAAAAACAAATTTAAATGACAGTATCAATCAATATTTAGAATATTTAAAGGATTTAGAAAAAATTTGTAATCAATATAAAATTCCATTTTCTGAATCTGACCGAATACTTTATGAATATGATAAGGTTATCAATAAGAAAAAAATAAAATATTAATGAAAGATAAAGAAGTAAAAGAACTTTTTATCCAGTTAATTAAACAGAATAAACTGGTTGATTATGAGAACAATATTATTGAAGGTAAACAAGCTGAAGCATTTGAAGAAGCTATTTACCTTATTGAAGATATTTTAGATAAATTTGGCCTCCCTAACAATCCTCAATTTAGTGAGCATTTTGAGAGAATTGAAGACAGTAATTATATCGATATATCGATAACTATGCTCAAACTAAAAGCAGAAGAATATTTAAGTGAAAAATAATATTAGCACTTAACAAAAACTATAATCAATACTGAGTCCGTTAGCTTACAAGAATTTAGTAAAATTTTAGAAAACTTAATGGCTATAACTATAACATTATTTTTTCTTAAACACCCCATAAAGCACACTTCCACTTCCCGTCATACTTGCATAAATAGCACCATCAGCATATAGCTTTTCTTTCATTTTTGCTAATTGCGGGTATTTTTCAAAAGCAGAAATTTCAAAATCATTTTTAAGTTTTCCCTTCCACTCTTTTATTGGGATTTTTATTATTTCTTCTACAGATAATTCAGGGTTTTGTGGTGCTACTCCAGTATATGCTTCCTTGGTAGAAATATGTATTTCAGGATTAATTAATTTAATTTCAAATTGAGATAAATCCAAATCAATATTTATCATCTTCTCCCCTATTCCTTCTACTAATTTTGAGGTATTATCAATAAAAAATGGACAATCAGCACCCAATTGCAAAGCATATTTTTCCAATTGAAAATTGCTTAATTTCAAATCAAAAAGTTCATTCAAAGCTGTTAAAGTAAAAGCCCCATCAGCCGAACCACCTCCTAGTCCTGCTCCAACAGGAATTTGTTTGTGCAAATGAATTTTTACATTTCCAATTCCAAAATCTGCTTTTAACAAGTCAAAGGCATTTGTGCAAATATTATTTTCGCCAGGAATAGAAATACCACTACTTGAAAAAGAAAAATCAGTAGAGGGAATAATTTCTAAAATATCATATAATTCTTTTACTGGATAAAAGACAGAGGATAATTCATGATAGCCATCTGATCGTTTTTCAAGCACATTAAGTCCAATATTTATTTTGGCATTTGGATATACAATCATAATTGATTTTAGTTTTCAACAACAAAAATAATCAACTCAAAATTTTAAAGGGTAGACAAATCATTTTATTTAACTTTGTTCTCCTTTTTAAATAAAAATACAATGGATTATTTAGCGTTTGAAAAACCAATAGAAGAACTAATTATTAAGCTTAAACAAGCTAAAGAACTAGGTACTGATGGGGCTGTAGATGTCAGTAAAACAGTTGCTGATATTGAAGCAAAAATTGAAAGTACTAGGAAAGAAATCTATGGAAATTTAACTTCATGGGAAAAAGTACAACTTTCTCGTCACCCACAAAGACCTTATACTTTGGACTATATTGAAGCGCTTTCTGATGGTGATTTTATAGAATTACATGGAGATAGAGGTGTAAAAGATGACAAGGCTATAGTAGGTGGCTGGGGTACTATAGGTAAGCAATCTGTTATGTTTATCGGTCAACAAAAAGGTAGAAACACTAAACAAAGGCAATTCCGTAACTTTGGAATGGCTAATCCTGAAGGATATAGAAAAGCATTAAGGCTTATGAAAATGGCCGAAAAATTTGGGAAACCTGTCGTTTGTTTAGTAGATACTCCAGGTGCTTTTCCAGGATTAGAAGCTGAAGAAAGAGGGCAAGGGGAAGCCATTGCTCGTAACATTCTTGAAATGACAAAACTAGAAGTACCCGTTATTGTTTGTATTATTGGTGAAGGAGCTTCAGGTGGTGCCTTAGGTATAGGTGTTGGCGACAAAATATTAATGCTTAATAATGCTTGGTACTCTGTAATTTCTCCTGAGAATTGTTCTACAATTTTATGGGGAAGTTGGGAACATAAAGAAACTGCTGCTGATGCCTTAAAACTAACAGCTACCGACATGAAAGGAATTGGGCTTGTTGATGAAATCATCAAAGAACCTCTAGGAGGAGCGCATACTTTCCCTGAAAAAACTTATAAAATAGTTAAAAAATCAATTAGTAAAGCAATTAAGGAATTTATTGATATTGATAAAGATACCTTAGTAAACAATAGAATGGAGAAATTCTCAAATATGGGATTTGTAAAAGAGTAAACAATGACAAAAAAAGTAGGACAAAGAACATTAAAAGCAACCACAACTGCAAAGATTGATGGTAAATTACAACCTCAAGCAATTGAGCTGGAACAAGCTGTATTAGGTGCTTTAATGATTGACAATGAATCTTTGTCAGATGCTATTGATTCCCTACAAGCTGAATATTTTTACAAGGCCGAACATCAAAGAATATTTGAAGCTATTGTAAATCTTTTCAACCACACTCAACCAGTTGATATTCTTACAGTTTCAGAAGAGTTGAAACGTATGGAGGAATTAGATTTTGTAGGTGGACTAGCCTACATTTCAGAACTGACTAATAATGTTGCCTCTTCATCTAATACTGAATTTCATGCCCGTATTATTGCTGAAAAATTCATCAAGCGTTCGCTTATTAGTATTTCCAATAATATCATAGGGGATGCTTTTAATGACTCAGTAGATATTTTTGACTTACTGAATACAGCTGAAGAAAAACTATTTACTGTAACAGAAGGAACCCTTAGAAAGAGTTACGATAAGATGAGTACACTGATTAAGGGTGCTATAGAAAACATTGAAACCTTAAGAAATAAAGAAGATGGATTAAGTGGAATTCCATCAGGGTTTTCCAATTTAGATAGAATTACTTCTGGTTGGCAAAAATCTGATTTAGTAATTTGTGCTGCAAGACCAGGAATGGGTAAAACTGCTTTTGCTTTAACAATGGCAAGAAATGTTGCTGTTGATCATGACACACCTATCGGATTCTTCTCTTTAGAGATGTCAGCAGAACAATTAGTAAATAGGTTAATTGCTAGTGAAGCAGAGTTAGGGGCTAGTAAATTGCGTAAAGGTGATTTAGCTGATCATGAAATGGTACAATTACACGAAAAAATAAAACATTTATCAGAAGCTCCTATTTACATTGATGATACTCCAGGTTTATCTGTTTTTGAATTAAGAGCAAAAGCAAGAAGATTAGTAAAAAATCATGGAGTAGGAATTATTATGATTGACTACTTACAATTAATGAGTGCTGGAGGAAAAGGAGGGAATAGAGAGCAGGAAATTTCTACAATTTCTCGATCACTTAAAGGAATTGCTAAGGAATTAAAAATTCCAGTAATTGCCCTATCTCAAGTAAATAGAGGGGTGGAAAGTCGTACAGGTGTAGGAAGTAAACGACCTATGCTTTCTGACCTTAGGGAATCAGGTGCAATTGAGCAGGATGCTGATATTGTAACCTTTATTTACCGTCCTGAATACTATAAGATATATGAATGGGATAATGGAGATGATTCTAGAGGTCAAGGAGAAGTAATTATTGCAAAACACAGGAATGGTTCACTAGCCAATGTTCGTTTGAAATTTACAGGTGAATTTGCTAAATTTTCTGACTTAGATTATTTTGATGGTGGTGGTTTTGATGATGAAGATGGCGATAATTCCTCCATGCTATCTATGTCATCAAGCATGAATGATGAGAATGATGATGCTCCATTTTAATACTTCAAAAAAACTAAGTTTATTTTTATTATTCTGCAGTATTATTTTTTCTGCAAATGCAGCTTATATTTTCATCCCTATGGATGAGAGCCAAAGCAATCATTTAAAAGCTTATGGAATTGCTTATTATGCAATTGAACGAGATGTTAAAGTAGATTGGCTACTCAATTATCAAGGGGGTAGCTTTATGATAAAACAACATTCTGCTATTGAAAATGAATGCAATATAAGAGGTGTTTCTTATCAGTTAATGGCAGATGTACAGTCTACACAAATACTACAATCTATTGCTAGCCCTGAGGTAAACCAAGATGTAGTTCGCTTAGAACAAGCACCTAAAATTGCCATCTACTCTCCTAGCAACAAACAACCTTGGGATGATGCCGTAACCCTTGCGCTTACTTATGCTGAAATTCCTTATGAAATCGTTTATGATGAAGAAGTACTCAGTGGTTTATTGCCAATGTATGATTGGCTACACCTACACCATGAGGATTTTACAGGGCAATACGGAAAATTTTATGCTTCTTTTAAAAACGCTACTTGGTACAAGGAGCAAAAAATAGCTTATGAGAAGTTAGCCAAGAAACTAGGCTACAATAAAGTATCTCAAGAAAAATTAGCGGTTGCTAAAAAAATAAAAGATTTTGTAAATGCTGGCGGATTTTTGTTTGCCATGTGCAGTGCAACTGACAGTTACGATATTGCCCTGGCTGCTGAAGGCACTGATATTTGCCAACACATGTTTGATGGTGATGCAGCTGACCCGAATGCTGAAAACAAACTAGACTTTAGCAGAACATTGGCTTTTAAAGACTTTTCTCTAGTAAAAAACCCTAATCAATATGAATTCTCTTCTATTGATGCAACTCAAACAAGGAGAATAAATCCTAAAATTGATTTTTTTACTCTTTTTGATTTTTCAGCAAAATGGGACCCTGTACCAACAATGCTTTGCCAAAACCACATGCAAATTATCAAAGGATTTATGGGACAAACCACTTCCTTTAAAAATCAATATATAAAATCTGATGTTTTAATAATGGGTGAAACCAAAGCAACTAATGAGGCACGCTACATACATGGTGAACTTGGTAATGGCACTTGGACTTTTTATGGTGGACACGACCCTGAAGATTATCAACACAAGGTAGGTGACCCAAAAACTGATCTTTCCCTACACCCTAACTCCCCTGGTTACCGCTTAATATTAAATAATATCCTTTTCCCTGCCGCTAAGAAAAAGAAATTGAAGACTTAATAATATGGAACCTATCAAATGGAAGTACAATAAAACGAAACACCTTACTATTCCCTTATCAATAAATGGAAATAAACTATTATTTATATTAGATACTGGAGCAAGTAATACTATAATTGATTTTTCAGTTGCAAAAAAAAATAGGCTTAAAATTAAAGATTCATCACAAGGAAGATGCAGGTATTGGTTCTAGCTCTATGAAAGTTTACAAAGTTGGAAAAACAATTTTCAATTTTCAAAATTCAATTAGTTTACCTTCAAACATGAGTTCTATGGACTTAGCACATCTAATAGATGCTTTAAAATCAAAGGGAGCAAAAGAAATTCATGGAGTAATAGGTAATGATATTTTAAAGAAATTTGGAGCAATAATTGACTACTCACAAAAAACTTTACAATTTTGAAGTTTTGTAAAAAATGAACAATAAACAATTATCAATAACTTTACTTTTAACTTGTTTAATATTAACTTGTTTCTCACAAACTCCTAGTTGTTATGAAATGAATAAAGATGAATATTATAAATTAAGTTATAAAAACTTTAATAATGATTATCTAAAACCTAAACTAAAGTGGTACTTATCCTGCGAAAGTGGTTTACCTGAACCTAAATTCTTTAAAAAATATAATTTTCTGTTAGAAGGAAAATCAAAAGCATTTTTAAAAACTAATGACTTAAAAGTTGAAGTTATTTCTCAAAAATTTGATAAGGATAAGCATTCTTTTATAACATATTCAGATAATACTATTTGTAAAATAGACGGAAAAGCCTTTTTTGGTACTGATGATAACTTACCACTTGAAGAATTTAAAAACATACAAATAAATATAGACCAAAAAGAAGTCTTCTTTCCAAAAAACTCCTATTCAGAGCTATACAATCCAACCTTATCGTATGGTAATGAAGCTAGAATTACTCTCTTACAAGACAAAAAGGAAGGGTATACAATTATCATTATGTATGCAAGTGATGGAGCAGGTGGCTATGGTATAGTCTGGATATTTAAGAATGGCAAGTATCTGACAAGAATTGTTGATTTTATTTGCTAACCAAAACAACCCTTTCCCCTTCATACCAAGCAGCATAATTGCTTTTGTAAATCTTTTCAATTGCATTACGCTTAATCTTCATGGTTGGCGTTAAGAGTTTATTTTCTATTGTCCAATCCTCAGCAACCACAACTATATTGTGTAATTTTTCGTGCTTGTCCAATTTCGGATTAACCACTTCCATGGTTTTAGCTAAACTAGCAATTAAATCCTCCTTAGTTTTTGCCTTTCCTCTTTCTGAAAGTACAACCAAAACAATAGGTTGAGGCAATCCATCACCTACTACACAAATTTGTTCCAAGTTTTTATTGGCAGAAAGTTTCATTTCAATAGGAGAAGGTGCTACATATTTTCCTTTACTTGTTTTAAAAATATCCTTTACTCTACCTGTAATGGTTAAGAACCCATTCTCATCAATTGCACCTTCATCACCAGTATGTAGCCAACCATCAATAATAGTTTTATTGGTTTCTTCCTCATCCTTATAATATCCATCCATCAAAGCATCATGCTTTATTAAAATTTCATTCTGATCAGATAATTTAACATCACAAAGCGGCAAAGCCTGCCCTACCGATCCTATTTTTATATTGTTTTTGAAACTCACATGCGAATAACAAGTGTTTTCCGTCATTGCATATGCCTCTTGTATTTTAATACCCAACTTTTCAAACCATTTTATAATAGATGCAGGAGTAGGTGCAGCACCCGTAAAGATATTTCTTGCTTTACTTAATCCCAATCCTTTCTGTATTTTCTTTTTTATTAATGTTGAAATAATTGGAATACTCAACAATACATTCAATTTTTTTTGTGGTAATTTTGCTAGTATTCCTTGCTGAAATTTAGTCCAAATTCTAGGCACTCCTAAGAATACTGATGGAGAAGCTTCAGATAAATTAGCTGCAAAAGTATCCAAGCTCTCAGCAAAAGATACTTTTCCTCCTGTATACAAACTGCCCATCATTACTAGCAATCGCTCTGCAATATGACATAATGGTAAGTACGAAAAGAATGATTCCTCTTTTAAAGACAATGCTTCTACAGCATTAACTGTAGCAAACGAAAAATTATAGAACTTATGCATTACCCCTTTAGGGTCTCCAGTTGTACCTGATGTATAAATAATAGTTGCTAACTCCATTTCTTCTCTTATTACATTATCGGTTAATGGGGAAACATCTTTTGTCAAATCATCCCATTTTGGATAATCTTCACTATAAAAAGGATAGGTAATACATGGCATATCTGCTGGAATTCCAGGCTGCATGGCTTCAAAATTATCCAATTTCCCTACGAATAATACTTTAGTTTCACTGTGCAGTAAAATTTTATTTAAAGTATCTGCACTCAAATTAGGATACAAAGGAACGGAAGTATGTCCTGCCATCATAATGGCGAAATCTGTCATTATCCAGTGGGCACAGTTTTTAGAAAGCAAACCAATCTTGGTATTTTCTGGAAAATCCAAGGACTTTAAATAAGCAGCCATTTTTCTGACTTCTTTTCCTACTTCTTCCCAAGTCCAATTGTGCCAAACCCCATCAATAGGTTGGCTTAAATATATTTCATTTGGTTTTTCTTGCTCCCATTTATAGAGCATTTCTAATGGCGATAAATAATTCATAATTGTATTTTTTAGATTGCTAAAAGTACGATTATTTAATATAATTTACTATGCATGCATAATAAGTTGTATTTTACTATGCATGCATAGTATTTTTTATATATTCGTAACCTAATTATTTAAAAATGGAACAAGAAGAAACTATAGACTACAACATAAGAAGAACATGGTATAACATCACCAAAATGTACAACAGAACTGCTACAGAATATATGGCAAGTATGGCCTTGGGGATGATTATTCTGAATATTGACGTTACTGAAGGTACTCCTTCCACACAACTCGGACCAAATATGGGAATGGAAGCTACTTCACTATCTCGCTCACTTAATAAATTAGAAGATGCAGGTGTAATTGAACGCAAACCTGACCCAAATGATAAACGAAAATCAGTAATTCACCTTACTCCTTTAGGTATGGATTGGCGTGAAGTCGCCAAAGGAGTAGTTATAGAATTTAACGAAAAAATACAATCGCACTTTGAAAAAGAAGAAATGGATATGTTCTTTGCAATACTAAAAAAGATAAATAAAATTATAGATGAAGACAAATAGACACATTAATAAGGTGGCAGTAGTTGGTTCCGGAATTATGGGATCGCGTATTGCTTGCCATTTTGCAAATATTGGAGTAGAAGTTTTACTCTTGGATATTGTTCCTTTTGATTTAACAGAAGAACAATTAAATGACAAGAAAGTCAGAAACTCGATTGTAAATGACGCATTAAAAAGCACCTTAAAAAGCAAACCCTCCCCTATTTATAGTAAAGAGTTTGTAAGCAGAATTACTACAGGGAACTTGGATGATGATTTGCATAAAATTGCAGATGTAGATTGGATTATTGAAGTTGTTGTTGAAAGGCTTGATATTAAAAAACAAGTTTTTGAAAAAATAGAAAAGTACAGAACAAACGGAACTTTAATTTCTTCCAATACTTCTGGAATTCCTATTGAAAGCATGCTTGATGGAAGATCAGAAGATTTTCAAAAATATTTCTGTGGAACACATTTTTTTAATCCACCAAGATATTTGAAATTATTGGAAATTATTCCAACTACAAAAACCGACACTGAAGTAGTTGACTTTTTAATGCACTATGGAGATAAATTCCTAGGAAAAGATATGGTACTTTGCAAAGACACTCCTGCATTTATTGCCAACAGAATTGGAGTTGCAAACATTATGTCTCTTTTCCATTTAGTAAAAGAATTAGATTTAACAGTAGAGGAAGTAGATTCATTGAGTGGACCTATTATTGGTCGTCCAAAATCTGCTACTTTCCGTACTTGTGATTTAGTAGGGCTCGATACACTTATCCATGTTGCAAATGGAGTTTATGAAAACTGCCCTAATGATGAAATGAGAAGTAAATTTGAACTTCCAGATTTCATTACAAAAATGAGTGAAAATAAATGGCTAGGAGATAAAACTAAGCAAGGGTTTTATAAAAAATCAAAAGATGCTAAAGGGAAAAGAGTAATTGAGGCACTGAACCTCAACACTATGGAATACTCTCCGAAACAAAGAGTTAAATTCGCAACTATTGCAGCAGCAAAACAGGAAGATGACTTATTAAAGAGATTGAAAATTCTTGTAAAAGGAAAAGATAAAGCAGGAGAATTTTACCGTAAATCATTTTACTCTTCCTTTGCTTATGTATCGAACAGAATGCCTGAAATAACAGATGATCTTTATAAAATTGACAGAGCGCTTTGTGCTGGTTTTGGATGGGAAGTTGGTCCGTTTCAAATGTGGGACGCATTAGATGTTGAAAAAACACTCTCTAAAATGGAGGAGGCAGGATATAAAGCAGCCGATTGGGTGTATGACATGCTAAAATCAGGAACTACTTCATTCTACTCAACAGAAAACGGAACTTTAAACTACTATAACATTCCAACAAAAACAGAAGAGAAAGTTGCTGGAATGGAAAACTTTATTGTTTTGGATCACATCCGTGAAAACAATACAATTTGGAGTAATTCAGGATGTAACCTTACCGACATTGGAGACGGAATTGTAAACCTAGAATGGAGAACAAAAATGAATTCTATTGGTGGAGAAGTTTTAGAAGGAATTCAAAAAGCAATTGAAATTGCTGAGAAAAATCACAAAGGATTAGTTATTGCCAATCAAGGAACAAATTTTTCAGTAGGAGCAAATATCGCTATGATATTCATGATGGCAATTGAGCAAGAATATGAAGAAATTGATTTTGCAGTTCGAGCTTTCCAAAATACAACTGGAAGAATCAGAAACTCATCCATCCCTGTAGTTGTCGCAACACACGGAATGACTTTAGGAGGTGGTTGTGAAATTGCTTTACATGCCGACCATGTACAAGCTTCAGCAGAAACTTATATTGGTTTAGTTGAAATGGGAGTTGGAGTTATTCCTGGTGGTGGTGGAACAAAAGAGATGGCAAGAAGAGCTTCAAAAGCTTACTTTTCAGGAGATATAGAGTTACCTAATTTAAAGGAAAGGTACTTAAATATTGGAATGGCAAAAGTTGCTACCTCAGCACAGGAAGCAATAGAATTAGACTTATTGTTAAAGAATAGAGATAAAGTAACGGTTGGCTTCAACAACCTAATTACAGATGCAAAATCAGTAGCACTTAATTTGGCAAACCAAGGATATACTCAACCAGTACCTGAAAAAATAAAAGCTTTAGGAAAACAAGGCTTAGGAATGTTTATGGTTGGAGCACACTCCATGCATGCAGCAGGATACATTACGGAACATGAAAAACTTATGTCAGAAAAATTAGCTTATGCAATTTGCGGAGGGGATTTATCAGCCCCTACTTTAGTATCGGAACAATATTTATTAGACCTTGAAAGAGAAGCCTTTTTATCACTTTGTGGAGAAAGAAAAACTTTGGAAAGAATAGAACATATGTTAAAGAAAGGAAAACAATTAAGAAATTAAAATTATGAATACAGCATATATAGTAGCAGGATACAGATCAGCAGTAGGAAAATCAGGAAAAGGAGTTTTTAAATTTACTCGCCCTGATGACTTAGCAGCAGATGTAATTAAACATTTGGTAGCATCCGTTCCTGAATTAGATAAAGATAAAATTGATGATGTAATTTGTGGAAATGCAACTCCTGAAGCAGAACAAGGCCTAAACATTGGGCGTATGATTTCCTTAATGGGATTAGATACCATAAAAGTTCCAGGAATGACCGTGAATAGATACTGCTCCTCAGGGTTAGAAACTATTGCTATTGCCAATGCAAAAATACAAAGTGGTATGGCTGATTGCATTATTGCAGGAGGTGTGGAATGCATGTCCCCTATCCCATTTGGTGGTTGGAGAATTATACCAAATTATGATGTAGCAAAAGATAATTCAGATTGGTACTGGAACATGGGACTTACAGCAGAAGCAGTTGCAGATAAATGGAATATCAGCAGAAAAGACCAAGATGAATTTGCTTTTAACTCTCATAAAAAAGCTTTAAATGCAATTGAAAAAGGATATTTTAAAAGTGGAATTGCACCTATTACAGTAAAAGAAACTTACTTGGATGAAAACGAAAAAAGACAAGAAAGAGAATATGTTGTAGACACAGATGAAGGACCAAGAAAAGGAGGAAGTGCTGAAGGATTAGCAAAATTAAGACCTGTATTTGCACAAGAAGGAACGGTAACTGCAGCAAACGCCTCACAAACTTCTGATGGAGCAGCCTTTGTTTTATTGATGTCAGAAAAAATGGTGAATGAGTTGGGAGTAAAACCTATTGCGAAACTACTCAGTTATTCGGCAGCAGGTGTAGAACCAAAACACATGGGAATAGGGCCAGTTGAGGCAATACCAATGGCATTGGAAAAAGCAGGATTAAAACTAGAAGATATTGAACAATTTGAATTGAATGAAGCCTTTGCATCACAGTCCTTAGCCGTCATTCGTGAGTTAGGATTAAACCCTGACATAGTAAATGTAAATGGGGGAGCAATTGCATTAGGACATCCACTAGGATGTACTGGAGGAAAATTAACTGTTCAATTAATAAATGAAATGAAAAGAAGAAATCAGAAATACGGAATCGTAACCATGTGTGTAGGAGCTGGGCAAGGAGCAGCAGGTATTTTTGAAGTATTATAATTTAAAAACATATTAAGATGACAACTATAAAAGGAGGAGAATTCCTCATAAAAGACCAAGAGGCAAACGACATATTTATTCCAGAAGAGTTTGGAGAAGATCAATTGATGATGGCATCTGCAACTAAAGAATTTGTAGAAAAAGAATTAGACCCACACAGGGAAAGATTTGAAAAAAAAGACTACAAACTAACAGAGGACTGCATGAAAAAAGCAGGAGAACTAGGACTTTTAGGCATTAGCGTTCCAACAGAATATGGGGGAATGGGAATGCCTTTTAATACTTCAGTATTAATCTGTGACAAAATATCAGGTGCAAACGGATCATTTTCTACAGCATTTGGTGCACATACCGGAATTGGAACTTTACCAATTCTGCTTTATGGAGATGATGCACAAAGAACAAAATACTTACCCAAATTAGCATCAGGGGAATGGATGGGATGTTATTGTTTAACTGAACCTGGATCGGGTTCAGATGCTAACTCAGGAAAAACAAAAGCAGTACTTACTGAAGATGGAAAACACTACCTCATCACAGGACAAAAAATGTGGATTTCAAATGCAGGGTTTGCTGATGTATTTATAGTATTTGCTAGAATTGAAGATGATAAAAACATTACTGGCTTCATCTTGGAAAAAGGAATGGAAGGAATTACTTTAGGTGAAGAAGAAAGTAAACTAGGATTAAATTCTTCTTCTACTCGTCAAGTATTTTTTAATGAAGTGAAAGTGCCAGTTGAAAGCTTATTAGGTGGTAGAGGAAACGGATTTAAGATTGCAATGAACGCACTTAATGTGGGTAGAATTAAGCTATCAGCAGCAGTATTAGATGCTTGCAGAAGAGTAATTAGACTTTCAACAAACTATTCAAACGAGCGTATTCAGTTTGGAATTCCTATTGCTAAGTTTGGAGCAATAAAACACAAATTAGCAGATATGGCTGTAAGAACTTACGCCATTGAATCCGCAACTTACCGATCAGGAAATGATATTGAAAAAAATATTTTAAGATTAGAAGCTGAGGGGGTGGATCATCAACAGGCACACTTAAAAGGAATTGAGGAATATGCAATTGAATGTTCTATCGTAAAAGTCTTGGGTTCTGAAACGATACAATTCTGTTCGGATGAAGGAATCCAAATTTATGGAGGAATGGGATATTCAGCAGATGCACCAATGGAAGCAGCCTACCGTGATGCAAGAATTGCAAGAATATATGAAGGAACAAACGAAATCAATAGAATGTTATTGGTAGGAATGATATTGAAGAAAGCAATGAAAGGACAGTTGGATATTATGACTCCAGCCATGAAAGTAGCTTCTGACTTAATGAGTATCCCATCTTTTGATAAACCAGATAATAGCGTACTTTTTGCAATAGAAAAAGAACAAGTTAAAAAACTGAAGAAAGCAATATTGATGTGTGCAGGAAAAGCAGCACAACATTTTGCAATGACTATTGAAAGAGAACAAGAAGTATTGATGAACTTGGCAGATATGGTAATTGAAGTATATACTGCAGAATCTGCAATTTTAAGAGCTGAAAAACTAGCTACTAAAAATGGAGAAGAGGCAACAGAACACCAAATTGCTATGAGTAAATTATATTTATATCAAGCGATTAAAAACTGTAATCAATCAGGAGAAGAAGTGATTTTATCATTTGCAGAAGGAGACGAACAAAGAATGTTGTTAATGGGATTAAAACGATTCACAAAAGGATATACCATTAACCCAAAAGAAATGAGAAGAAGCATTGCAGCAAAAATGATTGAAGAAAATAAATATTGTTTTTAATCAGTAACTAATTTGAAAACCCTTAGCATTTTGTTGAGGGTTTTCTTTTATCTTTAGCAGATGTCAAAACTAAAAAACAAAACTATTCTTATTACGGGAGGTGCTTCCGGAATAGGAAAGATAATGAGTCGTTTGTCTTTAGAGAGAAATGCAAAAGTTATCATCTGGGATATTAATACTGAGAGCATAGAAGGCACCTTAAAGGAGTTAAGTCCTTTAGGAAATATTTCTTCTTATGTAGTTGATGTTTCTGACCTTCAACAAATAGAAAAAACTGCAGAAAAACTTAAAAAAGAACATGGGAATATTGATATCCTAATCAACAATGCAGGAATAGTAGTAGGAAAATATTTTCACGAGCACAATGCAACTGAAATTGAAAAAACTTTAAGTATTAACAGCTCTGCTCCTATGCATATTTGTAATCAGTTTTTATCAGAAATGATGGAGGAAAATGCTAGGCACATTTGCAATATTGCATCTTCAGCAGGATTGGTTGCTAATCCTAAAATGTCAGTATATGCAGCAAGTAAATGGGCAGTTTTTGCTTGGTCGGACAGTTTGCGCTTGGAAATGAAACAACTAAAAAAAGATGTTAAAGTTACGACTATCCTCCCCTACTATATTAATACTGGAATGTTTGATGGAGTACAATCTCGCATTCCAATTTTAAATCCTGAAGCAGCTGCACTCACCATTATTAAGGCAATAGAAAAGAATAAAAAAATCATCACTATTCCTGGGTGGATTTATCGTTTTACGCGTTTCGGACAGGCCTTTATGTCGGTGGATGTTTTTGACTGGTTTGCAGGAAGTATTATGGGAATCTATAAAACCATGGGAGAATTTAGAGGTAGAAAATAATTAGCTTATCTTTGAAAAATGGATATCCCTAAAATAATACAGCAACAAAAAAGTTTCTTCAATTCTAGCTCCACAAAAGAGGTTAATCTCAGAATTGAAACTTTAAAAAAGTTAAAACTCATTTTAAAAGAAAATGAGGAAAAACTCTATACCGCAATTTATACTGATTTTAAAAAGTCCCAATTTGAAACTTATCTTACGGAACTATCCCTTATTTATAACGAACTGAATAATGCAATTCGTAACTTAAAAAAATGGAGTAAGAAAAAAAGAGTAAGCACTAATTTGGCTAACTTCCCAGCAAAAAGTTATATAATCCCAGAACCACTAGGAACAGTTTTAGTTATTTCTGCTTGGAATTATCCGTATCAAATTGCACTTATTCCTGCTATTTCGGCAATTGCTGCAGGAAATACAGTGGTGATAAAACCTTCTGAAATTCCAAATAATACCAGTAAAGTATTAGCCGAACTTATCAATTCCAATTTTGATGAAAATTACCTTACAGTAATAGAGGGAGGAGTGGAAACTACAACCGAATTATTACAACAAAAATGGGATAAAATCTTCTTTACAGGAAGTACAAATGTGGGAAGGATAGTTTACAAAGCAGCAGCCGATAAACTAACTCCTGTTACTTTAGAATTAGGAGGAAAAAGTCCCACTTTTATCTTTAAGGATTGTGATATAAAACTAACTGCAAAACGAATTGTTTGGGCAAAATTTCTAAATGCAGGACAAACCTGTATTGCTCCTGATTACTTATTGGTAGAAGAAGAAATAAAAGAAAAACTACTGGTTGCTTTAAAAGAAGAACTGGAGAATACTTTCCCGAAAAAAACTGAGATACAAGAGAACTATGTGCAAATCATAAATGAAAGGAATTTTCAAAGATTAACAAATCTTATCCCAAAAGATAAGATTTTTTATGGCGGAGAACATAGTGCAAAAACAAGAATTATTTCCCCTACCCTTTTAGATAATATCTCCTTTGATGACAATATAATGAAAGAAGAAATTTTCGGACCAATACTTCCTATTATTCCCTTTGAAAACTTAGATAGCGTTATTGAAAAAGTGAAGGAAAGAGAAAAACCACTCACCTTATATATTTACAGTAAAAGCAAAAAAATAATCCAAAAAATACTTTACGAAATTTCCTTTGGAGGAGGAGCAATAAACGAATCCTTAGTACATATTTCAAACCCTAATTTACCTTTTGGAGGAGTAGGTGCTAGTGGAATTGGGAATTATAGTTCCAAAGCAGGCTTTGACGCTTTCACCCATTATAAAAGTATTTTGCATAAATCATTTTTGTTTGAACCCAATATAAAATACACGCCTTTCACTAAGTGGAAAAGGCAAATTCTTAAATTTTTATTGGAGTAATGTATATTTCAGAAATCTTATTTTGGGGGATGTTTGGTATTTGTGCAGAAGTAGCATTTACTGCTATTTTCGACTTCATCACAAAAAAGAAAATTGCCTTAATGGGGCATACTTCCTTTTGGATGTTTCCTATTTATGCTTTTGGTTTATAATACGGTTTTGATTTGGCAGAAAGTATTATTACAAATGATATTGTTCGTTATTTATCTTATCCTATTTGGGTTTGGATGATTGAAATATTAGTAGGATATCCTTTATTAAAGATTGGAATACGACTTTGGAATTACAGTTATTTAAGCAAAGGAAAGCACTGGAAAGGGATTATTAGTTTTGTTCATTTTCCTGTTTGGATTTTACTTGGAATACTAGTGGAATACATCAAACAAATACTGATTTGATTACTATCAGATAGCAAATTCCTTTTACTATCTTTACAACATGAATTTTACGACATTTAAGTTCGGTAACGAACTTCAAGAAGGACTTGATATGATGGGCTTTGAAAAAGCCACCCCAATACAAGAACAAGCCATACCAATAATACAAAACGGAAGAGATCTAATTGCTTGTGCACAAACAGGAACAGGAAAAACAGCTGCTTTTGTTTTACCTATCCTTGATAAACTTACCAAAGTAAAACAAACGAATAAAGTAAAAGCAATTATTGTTGCTCCTACTAGAGAGTTAGCCAAGCAAATTGACATGCAAATTGAAGGTTTTTCTTACTTCACTAACTCATCCTCCTACCCAATATATGGTGGAGGAACAGGCCCTGAATTTGATAATCAAAAACAAGCTTTAGTAAAAGGAACTGACATCATCATTTGTACTCCAGGAAGGTTATTAGCGCATTTAAAATTTAATTATTTTGACACTTCTGGAGTAGAGCATTTCATATTAGATGAAGCAGACAGAATGTTAGACATGGGGTTTTATGATGACATAATGACCATAGCAAAAAGGTTACCTGAAAAAAGACAGAACTTATTATTTTCGGCTACTATGCCTCCAAAAATAAGAACGCTAGCTACAAAATTACTCGATAACCCTGCAAGTATTGCTTTAGCAATATCAAAACCTGCAGCAGGAATCACACAATCGGCTTACATGGTACATGATAGCCAAAAAGTAAAACTAGTAAGAGAGATTTTAAGAGCAAAAGGAAAAGACCTTAGCCATGTTCTTATTTTTGCCTCTAGCATTAAGAGTGTTAAGGAAATAAAACAAACTCTTAACAAAGCAGGAATGCGTGCTAGTGATATGCATTCTGGTTTGGATCAACACCAAAGAGAAGATACTATCCGTGATTTTAAGAATACGAAAATTCGAATATTAGTGGCTACCGATATTTTATCCAGAGGAATAGATATTAAAGGAATTGAATTAGTAATAAACTATGAAGTACCGCATGATGCTGAAGATTATGTCCACAGAATTGGGCGAACAGCAAGGGCTGACAGAACGGGAGAGGCAATTACTTTTATAAACCAAAAGCAGGTCCGTAACTTTTTGGATATTGAAAAACTGATTGAAAAAGAAGTGCCTAAATTAGATTTACCAAAAGGGTTTGAAGCCGCTCCTGAATATAGAATAGCCCCTAAAAATAAGAAGAAAAAGCAATGGAACAATAAAAGGTAGTTTAAGAATCCTCAACACAAAAACACTAACGCTCCAAAATAGGAGCATGATGTGGCTTTATTCTAGCGTCAATAATAGGAATTGAACAAGAAAAATGTTTATTTATAACTGTTGCAGCTAAACCATAAATATCATTTGCAGGGTTGGAACGCGTGAAAGTAACCCATAACCAATTAGAGAAACTTTCACTTACAAATTTAGAATCATCTACAAGCGTAATCATTCCTACACCTTCCAAATCTTGTTTTTCTAAAGCTGTAATTAAATCTTCTATTGCTCCTGTACCTTCAACTACTAAGTTACCCTTACTCACTAATTGAGGATTAGAAAAGCCTGAAGGTAATGATAAATTGGCTAGCGTTTCTGTTAAGTTTCTTTTAATTTCTCCAGCAGCAGCAATCACTAATTTTGAGCCCTCATTAAGCCCATCTCCACTATAATCTAAGGTGTCAATAGTAGTTTTGGTTTGGAAATGCAAATCTCTTTGCCAATTCACTCTTTCCAAAAAATATGTAAAGTATGCTTTTTCATCATTTACATCTGGAGCTGCATCATCATCACAAATAAATACATATTTTGCCAAGGACATCTGTCCTGTTCCTAAAATATGATTGGCAATAGTCAATAACTCTTGAGGTTTTTTAGTTGGATTATAAGGAGTATATCTTTCACTGCCAATAGCCAATAAAAGTGGATGAACTCCTGCTTCATCTACTGCATTTACAGCTTTCAACCCTGGAATTTCTTGCTCAATTGCTTTTCCACTAATTTCATGTATTAATGCACCAAACTGAGAATCCTCTTGAGGAGGACGACCCACAACCGTGAAAGGCCAAATAGCGTTTTCTTTAGCATATACTTTATGAATTTTTAAAACTGGGAAATCATGTTTTAAACTATAATAACCCAAATGATCTCCAAATGGACCTTCTGGTTTTATATCATTTTGGTGCTGCTCTCCACAAATTACAAAATCAGCATCAGCCGAAATGGTATAGCCCTCTTTTTTAGCATATCTAAAGTTTCTTCCTCCTAAAATTCCTGCAAAAGCCATTTCCGACATTCCCTCTGGCAAAGGCATAACAGCAGCAAAGGTATGAGCTGGTGGTCCTCCTACAAAAATAGAAACCTTTAAAGGTTCTCCTTTTTTATTTGCTTTATGCTGATGCACTCCAATCCCTCTGTGAATTTGATAATGCATTCCTACTTCTTTGTTGGGCACATAATCATTCCCAGAAAGCTGAACTCTGTACATTCCTAAGTTGGAATTCATTATTCCTGGATTTTCTACATCTTCTGAATACACTTGAGGTAAAGTGATAAAAGCTCCTCCATCCTCTTTCCAACATTTTACTTGCGGGATATCTTCAATTTTAATCTCTTTAAATTTTCTGGGAAACCTGACTTTAATAGGAATTGCATAAATAGCGTGTAGTGCTGTAAAAATAGCTTCAAAAGGATTCTTTAAAGCTAAAGCTGGATTTGTTTTTAAGTCGATAAGCTGCTTTACCTTTTTCAAGCTATTACGAAACATGAATTTACTCCTTTCTAGCGTCCCAAATAAATTAGAAGCTGCTCTGAATTTACTACCCTTTATATTTTCAAAAATAATGGCCTTCCCTCCTTTTGCAAATTCATCCAATTGCATTCCTGCCATTTCTAAATCAGGATTAACCTGCTTAGGAATTCTAAGAAGTTCCCCTTGTTTTTCAAGGTCGGTAATGCATTGCTGTAAGGATTTGTAAGCCATAGCCCAAAAATAAAAAAACTCAGCTAATAGCTGAGCTTTTTATTCTAACATATAAATAATAATTTATCTATTTTCCATACCAACATAAGCTCTATCAGTAGCACCAGTATATACTTGTCTTGGTCTACCAATTGGCTCATTATTCTCTCTCATTTCTTTCCACTGTGCAATCCAACCTGGCAATCTTCCAATAGCAAACATAACCGTAAACATATCTGTTGGGATTCCTAAAGCTCTATAAATAATCCCTGAATAGAAATCTACATTAGGATATAATCCTCTTGCTTTAAAGTACTCATCTTCCAATGCTACTTTTTCTAATTTCATTGCAATATCCAAAACCGGATCTTCAATTCCTAATTCTCTTAATACATCATCAGCAGCCTTTTTAATAATAGTAGCTCTAGGATCAAAGTTTTTATAAACTCTATGACCAAAGCCCATCAAACGGAAAGAATCAGACTTATCTTTCGCTTTAGCAACATATTTATCTACATCACCTCCATCTGCTTTTATTTCTTCCAACATCTCAATTACTGCTTGGTTAGCACCACCATGCAATGGACCCCAAAGTGCAGCAATACCAGCAGATACAGATGCATATAAACTTGCGTGAGAAGAACCTACAATTCTTACGGTTGAAGCAGAACAATTTTGCTCATGATCAGCATGTAAGATTAATAGTTTATCTAGTGCTTTTGCAACAACAGGATTTATTTCAGTATCCTGAGTTGGCAAACCAAACATCATGTGTAAAAAGTTAGAAGTATAATTTAACTTATTTTTTGGATACATAATTGGTTGACGCATTCTATTTTTGAAACTCCAAGCCGCTAAGGTTGGAAGTTTAGCAATAAAACGAATAATCGTACCATTAATCTGTTCTTTTGATCGGTTAGGATCTAATGATTTTGGATAAAAAGCTGTTAAAGCAGAAACCAATGAAGAAAGCACTCCCATTGGGTGAGCTTTAGAAGGATAACCATCTAATATTGATTTTACATCTTCATGTACTAAAGAATGCTCTGAGATATCTTTAGTAAACTTATCTAATTCTTGTTGAGTTGGTAATTCACCATAAATTAATAAAAAAGAAACCTCTAAGAAAGAAGATTTTTCTGCTAATTCCTCAATAGAATATCCTCTATATCTTAAAATTCCCTCTTCACCATTTAGGAAAGTAATAGCACTCTGAGTAGAACCCGTATTTTTAAATCCTCTATCTAAAGTAATTAGACCCGACTCTCCTCTTAACCTACTAATATCTAATGCATTCTCATTCTCACTTCCAATAACAACTGGAATGTCAAATACTTTCCCATCATAATGTAATTCTGCTTTCTTTCCCATTTTCTCTCTTTTATTTAATCCTACTAATATAATTATTTACTTCTGAATAAACTTAAAATCTTTTCCTGTGTAAATTGCTTGGTCGCCCAACATTTCCTCAATCCTTAATAACTGATTGTACTTAGCCATTCTGTCCGAACGAGAAGCTGAGCCTGTTTTAATTTGACCACAATTAAGAGCTACTGATAAATCAGCAATAGTTGTATCTTCTGTTTCACCTGACCTATGACTCATTACAGAAGTATAAGAATTTTGCTGTGCCATTTGTACAGCATTAATCGTTTCCGTTAAAGTTCCAATTTGGTTTACTTTAATCAAAATAGAGTTGGCAATATCATTGTCTATCCCTCTACCTAAACGCTCCACATTGGTAACAAACAAATCGTCCCCAACCAACTGAACCTTTTCTCCAATCTTCTCTGTTAGGCTTTTCCAACCTTCCCAGTCATCTTCATCTAAACCATCCTCAATAGATAAAATAGGGTATTTCTCTGTCCAATCTGCCCAAAAATCAATCATTTCAGCTGGCGTTAATTTCTCTCCTGTTGATTGGTGAAAATGATATACATTTTCTTCCGCATTATAAAACTCAGATGCTGCAGCATCCATAGCAATATACATATCAACTCCAGGCGTATAACCTGCAGATTCAATTGCTTTTATCACAACCTGAATTGCCTCTTCATTAGACCCTAAGTTTGGTGCAAATCCTCCTTCATCCCCAACATTAGTAGAATGACCTTGTGCTTGTAATTCAGCTTTTAAATGATGAAAAACTTCTGTTCCCATTTGCAATGCTTCAGCAAATGAAGTAGCGCCAACTGGCATTACCATAAATTCTTGAAAGTCGATACTGTTGTCAGCATGCGAACCTCCATTTAAAATATTCATCATTGGGATAGGTAACTCTCTAGCGTTTACCCCACCAATATAATTATATAATGTTTGCCCGTTTTCTTCAGCAGCAGCTTTTGCACAAGCCAAAGAAACAGCAAGCATAGCATTTGCGCCTAAATTTTCTTTATTTGGCGTACCATCCAAATCAATCATTTTCTGATCAATCAAGGCTTGTTCAGAAACATAAACACCTTTCAATTCTTCATTGATAGCTGTTTTAATATTCTGTACAGCTTTTAAAACTCCTTTTCCTAAATAAGTTCCTTTATCACCATCTCTTAATTCTACTGATTCATGTTTTCCTGTTGAAGCTCCTGAAGGAACAGCTGCTCTTCCCATCACTCCATTTTCAGTTAGTACTTCAGCTTCTACTGTAGGGTTCCCTCTTGAATCTAAAATTTGGCGTGCATGTATATTTACTATTCTTCCCATTATTTAGTTTTTATGGCTTTTAATATTATTTACAAATTCATCAAACAAGTATCTTGAATCATGTGGTCCTGGTGATGATTCTGGGTGATACTGAACTGAGAAACAATTTTTGTTTGTCAACTTAATTCCTTCAATAGTATCATCATTCAAATTCACATGTGTTACTTCCACATTAGGATTACTTTTAATGTCTTCTTCTGAAATTCCAAAACCATGATTTTGAGAAGTTACCTCTGCTTTTCTTGTACTTAAGTTGATTACAGGATGGTTAATCCCCCTATGTCCATTGTGCATTTTATAAGTAGATATCCCTTCAGAAAGTGCTAGCGCTTGATGCCCTAAACAAATTCCAAATACAGGTTTTCCATCAGCAGTAACTTTCTTAACCTGCTCAATAACCTTAGGCATTGCAGAAGGATCTCCAGGACCATTCGACAAAAAGAACCCATCAGGATTCCAAGCCTTCATATCCTCATAAGAAGTATGCATTGGAAATACTTGCAAATAACAATCTCTATCTGATAAGCACTTTAAAATATTACGCTTCACACCTAAATCTAAAACCGCAACTTTGTGCTTTGCATTTTCATCACCAACAAAGTAAGGCTTTTCTGTACAAACTGAAGATGACAATTCTAACCCTTCCATAGAAGGAACTTCAGCTAATAATTTAGTCAATTCAGCAATATCAGTAGTTGCAGTTGAAATAATTGCATTCATAGCACCTTTATCACGGATGTGCCTCACCACAGCTCTAGTATCTACATCAGAAATTACGACTTTATTTTGAGCTATAAAATACTCCTGCAAATCACCATCACCTCCCCTACGAGAAAAGCCATTATTTAGGTTTTTACAAATTAAACCTGCAATTTTCATATCAGCAGATTCAGTTTCTTTACTACTCACACCATAATTTCCTATATGAGCATTAGTAGTAATCATTAATTGACCAAAATAAGAAGGATCAGTAAATACTTCTTGATAGCCTGTCATCCCTGTATTAAAACAAAGTTCACCTGTTGCTACACCTTCAATTCCCAATGCTTTTCCATGGAAAATTGTACCATCAGCTAATAATAATACTGCTGCTTTTTTCTTATTGTATTTCATCTGTTATTTTAATTTATAAAAAAAGGATAAAACCCTTAAGCTTTACCCTTTTTTGATATCATAAAAAGAAGGTATTGACTACTCTCCTTTTTCTTCTTTCTTTTCAGAGTTATCTGCTTCTTCTTTAGTTTCTTCTACAGCAGGAGCTTCTTCAACAACAGGAGTTTCAGCTACTACTTCTTCAGCTTTTACTTCAGCAACTTCTTCAGTCTTTGGAGCTTCCTCAACAACTACTGCTTCTTCAACAGCAGGAGCTACAGCTTCAACTTTCTTAGCTTTAGCTCTTCTTGCTTTTTTACGCTTAGGCTTATCAGTTGTATACTCTTCATTATAGTCTACTAACTCAATAAATGCCATTTGTGCATTATCTCCTAAACGATTGCTTAACTTCAAGATTCTAGTATATCCTCCTGGTCTGTCAGCAATTTTAGCAGCTACATCACCAAATAATTCGGTAATTGCTTCTTTTTGCTTTAAGTAAGAAAATACAGTTCTTCTTGAATGAGTAGTATCGTCTTTTGATTTTGTAATCAAAGGTTCAACATAAACTCTTAATGCTTTCGCTTTCGCTAAAGTAGTTTTAATTCTTTTGTGCTCAATTAATGAACATGCCATGTTAGCAAGCATTGCTTTTCTATGAGCAGCTTTTCTACTTAAATGGTTAAATTTCTTTCCGTGTCTCATTGTTCTATTCGTTATCTAAATTATACTTTTCAGTATCAAAACCGAAAGTCAATCCTTTTTCTTCTATTAAATCCTCTAATTCTGAAAGTGATTTCTTACCAAAGTTTCTGAATTTTAACATGTCAGATTTTTTGAAAGAAACTAATTCACCTAATGTAAATACTTCTGCAGTTTTTAAGCAGTTCAATGCTCTTACTGATAAACCAAACTCAGTAAGTTCAGTTTTCAATAACTGACGCATGTGTAAAGTATCCTCATCAAATTCTTCCACTGTATCTTCTTCTAAGCTGATTTTTTCATCAGAGAACAACATAAAGTGTTGAATTAATATTTTTGATGCTTCAGTTAACGCTAATTTTGGATCAATTGAACCGTCAGTAGTAATGTTTAAGTTTAACTTTTCAAAATCAGTTTTTTGACCAACTCTGTAATTCTCAACATTATAATTTACATTCTTGATAGGAGTAAAGATAGAATCAATAGCAATTGTTCCTATTGGCGCATCTTCAATCTCATTCGCTTCAGCAGCAACATACCCTCTACCTTTAGCAATTGTAAATTCCATTTCAAATGTTACTTTCTTATCCAATTCGCAAATAACTTGCTCAGGATTTAACACTTGGAAATTAGATAAGCTACTTGCTAAATCAGCAGCAGTAACTACATCACTTTTGCTAACTTTTAAAGTAGCAACTTCCGATTCAACAGTTTCAATTTGTTGTTTAAATCTTACTTGTTTAAGGTTTAAGATAATTTCAGTAACATCTTGCACAACACCTTCAACAGTAGTAAATTCATGATCAACACCTGTAATTCTGATTGATGTAATAGCGTACCCTTCTAAAGAAGATAATAAAACTCTTCTTAAAGCATTCCCCACAGTTAAACCATAACCTGGCTCTAACGGACGGAACTCAAAGTTTCCTTGGTTAGCTGCTTCATTAATCATTACTACCTCATCCGGCTTTTGAAAATCTAAGATTGGCATATTTTTTATTTTTTAATTATTCTTATTTAGAGTACAATTCAACAATTAACTGCTCCTTGATGTTTTCAGGAATTTGAATTCTTTCAGGTGCAGCAACAACTTTACCTAATTGAGTTTCTCCATTCCATTCTAACCATTCCATTTGATTAGGACTAGCAGTAATTGAATTTGTGATTGTTTCTAAAGATTTTGAACGCGCACGCACTGAAACGATATCACCTACTTTTAAAGCATATGAAGGAATATTTACATTCGCTCCATTAACAGTAATGTGCTTATGAGTAACTAACTGACGAGCAGCTCTTCTTGTTGGTGCAATTCCTAAACGGAATACTACATTATCCAAACGCAATTCACACATTTGTAATAAATTTTCACCAGTTACTCCTTTTCTTCTAAGTGCTTCTTTAAATAAGTTAGAGAATTGTTTCTCTAAAATACCATAAGTAAACTTAGCTTTTTGTTTTTCCATTAATTGCACACCATATTCGGATTGTTTACCTCTCCTTCTTTGGTTACCGTGCTGTCCTGGACCGTAAGCTTTTTTAGCTAATGCTTTATCTGGGCCAAAAATTGGTTCTCCAAATCTTCTTGCAATTCTTGATGTTGGGCCTGTATATCTTGCCATGTCTTTATCTTAATTATAAATATATTAAACTCTTCTCTTTTTCGGTGGACGACATCCATTGTGTGGCAATGGTGTAACATCTACAATCTCAGTAACAATGATACCAGAATTATGAATCGTTCTGATAGCAGACTCTCTACCTTGACCAGGTCCTTTCACATAAACCTTTACTCTTTTTAACCCTTTTTCAAGTGCTACTTTTGAGCAATCCTCAGCAGCCATTTGTGCAGCATAAGGAGTATTCTTTTTTGAACCTCTGAATCCCATTTTACCTGCTGAAGACCATGAAATAACTTGTCCTCCTTTATTGGTAAGTGAAATAATAATGTTATTAAAAGTTGCCTGAATGTGCGCTTGCCCTTCAGCTTCAACTCTTACCGTGTTCTTTTTTGTTGTTTTAGCCATAATTATCTACTATTTCTTTTTATTAGCAACAGTTTTTCTTTTCCCTTTTCTGGTTCTAGAATTGTTTTTTGTTCTTTGTCCTCTTAAAGGAAGTCCCATTCTGTGACGAATACCTCTGTAACAACCAATATCCATTAATCTCTTAATGTTCATTTTTGTTTCAGCTCTTAATTCACCTTCAACAGTAAATTTTTCACCAATGATCTCTCTAATAGAATTAGTTTCTTCATCCGTCCAATCTTGAACTTTAGTGTCATGAGAAACTTTTGCTTCATCTAAAATTGCTACTGCAAAAGATGGACCAATTCCATAAATGTAAGTTAAACCAATAACTCCTCTTTTATTTTTTGGTAAATCAATACCTTTAATTCTTGCCATTCTTAACCTTGTCTTTGTTTATACCTTGGGTTCTTCTTATTAATTACATAAACTCGTCCTTTTCTTTTGACGATCTTGCAATCTTCACTTCTTTTTTTTACTGATGCTCGTACTTTCATTTTAATTTATTTTATTAGTACCTATACGTTATTCTTCCCTTTGTCAAATCATATGGTGACATCTCCATCTTTACCTTATCACCTGGTAACAATTTAATATAGAATTTTCTCATCTTCCCTGAAATATGTGCCACTACCTCATGCCCATTTTCCAATTCTACACGAAACATAGCATTTGACAATGCTTGTGTAATCGTTCCATCTAGTTCTATGTTAGCTTGTTTAGCCATTTATCTTTTTTTCTATTTCTTCAAAACTTGATAATATCTCTGCTTTTCCTTTTCGAACTACAATTGTATGTTCAAAATGTGCAGATGGTTTATTATCATTAGTTGTTATTGTCCAACCATCATTATGTTGCGTAATTCGCCTAGTTCCCATATTAATCATTGGCTCAATCGCAATAACTAATCCTTCTTTAAGCATAACCCCTCTTCCTCTTCTTCCGTAATTAGGTACTTCTGGCGACTCATGTAAGTTTTTACCTAAACCATGACCAACCAATTCTCTAACCACACCATATCCGAAGCTTTCAGCATATTGCTGTACGGCATAACCAATATCACCAATTCTATTTCCGGCAACTGCTTGTTCAATTCCTTTATAAAGTGACTCTTTTGTTACTTTAAGTAATTGTTTTGTTTCAGCATCTACTTCACCAACTTCATAGGTAAAAGCAGAATCACCATAATAGCCATTCATCACTACTCCACAATCCACAGATAATATTTCGCTATTTTCAAGAACATTATCATTTGGGATACCATGCACTACTTGATCATTTGGTGACATACATAAAGTATTAGGAAAACCTCCATAACCTTTAAAGGCTGGAACTCCTCCATTATCCCTGATAAACTCTTCAGCAATTTTATCTAATGCTAGGGTAGTTATCCCTGGTTTTATCAGCCCTGCTATTTCAGCATGGGTTTTTGCAACAAGTAAAGAACTTTTTCTTACTAACTCAATCTCTTCTTCCGTCTTATAATAAATCATAACCTAATATGATTACATCATACTTCCAGAAGACTTACCTTTAATTCTTCCTGAATCCATTAACCCATCATAATGACGCATTAATAAATGACTCTCAATTTGCTGAAGGGTATCTAAAATAACCCCAACTAAAATTAACAATGAAGTACCACCATAAAATTGTGCGAACTGCATGTTAATTCCTCCTGCCATTGCAAATGCTGGCAAGATAGCTACTAAACCTAAAAATAAAGATCCTGGCAATGTAATTCTTGACATTACAGTATCTAAATAATCAGCAGTAGACCTTCCTGGCTTTACACCTGGAATAAATCCTCCATTCTTCTTCATATCATCAGCCATCTGATTAGGATTAACAGTCATTGCTGTATAAAAATAAGTGAACATTACAATCATTACAAAGAACATCAAATTATACCAGAATCCTCCGAAATCAGTAAGTACTGCAGCCATACCTTGTAAGCTTTCATTTTCAGAAAAACCAACTAAAGTAATCGGCACAAACATAATTGCTTGCGCAAAGATAATTGGCATTACTCCTGCTGCATTTACCTTTAAAGGAATGAATTGTCTTACTCCACCATATTGTTTATTTCCAACAACTCTCTTAGCATACTGTACAGGAATTCTTCTTGTACCTTGCACTAAAAGTATTGTTACTAAAATAACAAATAACAAAGCTAGCATTTCAACTAAGAAAATAACTAAACCTCCTCCTGCAGAACCTAAAGCAGAAACAAATTCTTGCATTAATGATTGAGGTAAACCTGCAATAATACCAATCATAATTAATAATGAAATACCATTACCAATTCCTCTATCAGTAATTTTTTCTCCTAACCACATTACAAACATAGTACCTGTTACCAATATAATAATTGATGATAACCAAAATGCTCCTGGATCAAGTAAGAAAGCCGTTTCAGGTAATGTTGCTTTTAAGTTAGCAATATAACCAGGTGCTTGTCCTGCAGTGATTAAGATAGTTAAGTATCTAGTAATATTGTTGATTTTTCTTCTTCCACTTTCACCCTCTTTTTGTAATTTCTGGAAATAAGGAACTGCCATTCCCATTAATTGAATTACAATAGAAGCAGAGATATAAGGCATAATACCCAAAGCAAAAATTGACGCTTGTGAGAATGCACCTCCAGTAAACATATTTAATAGACCTAAAAGACCATCTGCAGTTTGGTCCTGTAAAGCGGAAAGCTGTGCAGGATCAACCCCTGGAATTACAACAAAAGTACCTAGTCTATAAATAGCTAATATTCCTAATGTAGTTAAGATTCGATTTCTCAAATCCTCAATTCCCCAAATATTCTTTATCGTTTCTATTAATTTTCTCATCTTACTTTTCTATAATAGTTGCAGTTCCTCCAGCTTTTTCAATGGCTGCCTTTGCAGTTGCAGAAAATGCATTGACAGTAATATCTAATTTTGCTGTTAATTCACCTCTACCTAAAATTTTCACTAAATCATTTTTTTGTACAAGACCATTATCCATCAAATCTTGCTTAACAATAGTTCCCTTTAATTTCTTTGCATCAACTAAAGCTTGGATAGTATCCAAGTTCACACCATTATACTCAACTCTATTTGGGTTCGTAAATCCAAACTTAGGTACTCTTCTTTGTAATGGTTGTTGTCCACCCTCAAATCCAATTTTCTTTGAATATCCTGAACGAGATTTTTGACCATTATGTCCTCTAGTAGATGTTCCTCCTTTCTTAGATCCTTCTCCTCTACCTACTCTTTTCGTACCTTTAACTGAACCTTTTGCAGGTTTTAAATTATGTAATTCCATATCTGATATTATTCTACTACAGTTATTAAGTGCTTTACTTTAGCAACCATTCCTAAAATTTGTGGTGTTGCATTATGCTCCACTACTGCATTCATCTTTCTTAAGCCTAAAGCATCTAAAGTTAGCTTTTGATCCTTTGGTCTTCCAATTCTACTTCTAACTTGTTTAATTTTAATCTTATCCATTGTGATTATATTATCCGTTAAATACTTGATCCATTGTCACTCCTCTTTGCATTGCAACAGTTCTTGCATCTCTCAATTCTAATAAAGCTTTTAAAGTTGCTTTTACTAAGTTATGAGGATTTGAAGATCCTTTAGATTTTGCTAATACATCTTTTACACCAGCACTCTCTAATACTGCACGCATTGCACCCCCAGCTTTTACTCCCGTACCATGTGATGCAGGCTTAATTAAAACTTGAGATCCACTGAACTTAGCAGCTTGTTCATGAGGAATTGTTCCTTTATAGATAGGAACTCTAACTAAGTTCTTTTTGGCAGCATCAATTGCTTTAGCAATAGCAGTAGCAACATCTTTCGATTTTCCTAAACCAATACCAACAATGCTTTTTTCATCACCAACTACAACAATAGCTGAAAATCCGAAAGCTCTACCTCCTTTAGTAACTTTCACTACTCTCTGTACTCCAACTAATCTGTCTTTCAACTCGATATCGCCAGAAATCTTTACTCTTTTATTTTGTGCTAATTTTAACATATCTAATTCTTAAAATTTTAATCCTGCTTCACGAGCTGATTCAGCTAATGCTTTTACTCTACCATGGTATAAAAACCCTCCTCTGTCAAAAACAACAGCTTCAACTCCAGCATTTTTAGCTGTTTCTGCAATTAATTTACCAACTACAGTTGCTTGTTCAGTTTTAGTTCCTTTTGCCTCTTTAGAAGATGCAGATGCAAGTGTATTCCCATTTACATCATCAATAACTTGAGCATAAATTTCTTTATTTGACCTGAAAATCGCTAATCTTGGTCTTTCAGAAGTACCAGAAACTTTCTTTCTGATAGCATATCTTACTCTTTGTCTAGAATCTTTTTTTGATTGTGTCATCTTATTATCTTATTTTAACTTGCAGCTGTTTTACCTGCTTTCTTTCTAACGTATTCATCAACATACCTAATTCCTTTTCCTTTATATGGCTCAGGTTTTCTTTCAGCTCTAATTCTTGCAGCAACAGCTCCTACTAATTGCTTATCACATCCTGAAACAGTAACAATTGGTGCTTTTCCTTTTTCAGTTTCAGCTACAACCTTAACTTCAGTTGGAATATCAAATACAATATTGTGTGAGTATCCAGTTGATATATCTAAAGTATTACCTTGAGTGGTTGCTCTATAACCTACTCCTCTAAGTTCTAATTTTTTAGAGTATCCATTTGTAACTCCTTCAATCATATTAGCAATTAAAGCTCTATACAAACCATGCTTTGATCTATGGTCTTTATGGTCAGACTGTCTAGTTAATGTAATTATATTATCAGCAATATTTACTGTAACGCTTGCATCAATATCTTGAGAAAGCTCACCTAATTTTCCTTTTACCGTTACAACAGTACCTTCTTGAGTTATAGTAACTCCTTCAGTAATTGTTATTGGATTATTTCCTATTCTTGACATTTCTTTATCTTATTAATATACGTGACAAATAACTTCACCACCAACATTTAAATTTCTTGCTTCTTTATCAGTAATAACTCCTCTAGAAGTAGAAAGAATAGCAATACCTAAACCATTTATTACTCTTGGTAATGTTTTAGAGTCAGCATATTTTCTAAGTCCTGGCTTACTAATTCTTGTTAATTTTTTAATTGCAGGCAACTTTGTTTGTGCATTATACTTTAATGCAACTTTTATATTACCTTGATTATTTGCAGTTTCTTCAAATTTAAAGTTAAGGATATAACCTTTCTTATGAAGAATTTCTGTAATCGCTTTTTTCATATTAGATGCAGGAATTTCAACAACTTTGTGTCCCGCCATCTGAGCATTTCTAACTCTAGTTAAATAATCTGCTATTGGATCTGTAAACATCTTTTCTTATTCTTTATTAAATTACCAACTTGCTTTTTTCACCCCTGGAATTAATCCAAAGTTTGCCATTTCTCTAAACATAACACGAGAAATACCAAATTGTCTCATATACCCTTTAGGTCTTCCAGTTAACTTACATCTGTTGTGCATTCTTACTGGAGATGCGTTTTTTGGTAATTTTTGTAATCCTTCATAATCACCAGCAGCTTTTAATGCAGCTCTTTTGTCAGCATACTTAGCAACACATTTAGCTCTTTTTACCTCACGGGCTTTCATTGATTCTTTTGCCATGTCTTATTTTTTAAATGGTAAACCTAACGCTCTGAATAATGCTAAAGCATCTGCATCAGAATCAGTATCAGTAACAAAAGTTACATCCATACCCGTTATCTTATTAATTTTATCAATACTAATTTCTGGAAAAGCAATTTGCTCTTTAATCCCATAAGTATAATTTCCTCTTCCGTCAAACCCTTTAGTAGGAATTCCTGCAAAATCACGAACCCTTGGTAAAGTTGAAGTAACGAATCTATCTAAGAATTCATACATTTGATCTCCTCTTAAAGTTACTCTCACACCAACTGGCATTCCTTTTCTTAACTTAAAGTTAGAGATATCTTTAGTAGATTTAGTAAGCACAGCTTTCTGACCTGTAATCATAGTCATTTCGTTTTGTGCTGCTTCAATTTGTTTTTTATCAGATGATGCGCTTCCAATTCCTTGGTTAAGACAAATCTTAACTAGTTTTGGCACTTGCATTACTGATTTATAATTCCCTTTAAGGCTGTCTACAACCTCAGTTTGGTACTTTTGCTTTAATCTTGGTGTGTATTCCATTATTTAATTACTTCTCCTGAGTTCTTAGAATATCTAACTATTTTACCTGACTTCTCATCTAATTTTCTACCTATTTTAGTAGCTTCACCTGATTTAGGGTCAACCAATACTAAATTAGAAATATGAATCTTAGCCTCTTGCTTTACAATTCCTCCTTGAGGATTAGCTGCATTTGGTTTTGTATGCTTTGATACTAAATTAGCACCTTCAACCATTGCTCTATTTTCCGTAGGATATACTTTAATAACTTTACCTTTTACTCCTTTAGAGTTTCCAGTAGTTACTATAACTGTATCGTTCTTTTTTATCTTAATTTTTGCCATTTTCCTTAGTTTATAACACCTCTGGTGCTAATGAAACAACTTTCATAAAATCATTGTCACGTAATTCTCTAGCTACTGGGCCGAATACACGAGTACCTTTCATTTGTCCGTTTTCATCAATGATAACGCAAGCATTATCACCAAAACGAATATAAGATCCATCAGGTCTTCTTACCTCTTTTCTAGTTCTTACTACAACAGCTTTTACTACCTGTCCTTTTTTAATATTTCCTGTAGGCATAGCATGTTTTACTGTACCTACAATTTTATCACCAACTGAAGCGTAACGCTTTTTCGTCCCTCCTAACACTCTAATACAAAGGATTTCTTTTGCACCACTATTGTCAGCTACTTTTAGTCTTGATTCTTGTTGTATCATCTTACTTAGCTCTTTCGATTATTTCTACCAATCTCCAATTCTTATTCTTACTCAATGGTCTTGTTTCCATGATCTTTACAGTATCTCCCTCATTACAAGAGTTCTCTTCATCATGAGCAACAAACTTAGAAGTCTTTTTAAGGAACTTTCCATAAAGAGCATGCTTTACCTTTCTTTCAATAGAAACAACAATAGATTTCTCCATTTTGTTTGAGGTAACCACACCAATTCTTTCTTTTCTTTCTTTTCTTTCCATCTTTTTTATTTTGAAGTATTTCTTCTTTTTGAAAGTTCTGTCATCACTCTTGCAATCGCTTTCCTAGTAAACTTGATTTGCAAAGGGTTCTCCATAGGAGAAACTGCATGACTCATTTTCATTTTAATTAACTTCTCTCTTTCAGTAGCTAAAAGATCTTGAAGTTCGTTTTCTGGCATATCTGTTAATACTTGTGCTTTCATCTCTTATTAGTTTTGTAAATCTCTTCTGATTACAAATTTAGTTTTGATTGGTAATTTTTGTGCTGCTAAACGCAATGCTTCCTTTGCCGTCTCTAAATCTACACCATCACATTCAAAAAGCATTCTTCCTGGACTTACAGTTGCTGCCCAATATTCTGGAGCTCCTTTACCTTTACCCATCCTTACCTCTGCAGGTTTTTTAGTAATTGGTTTATCTGGGAAAATTCTAATCCAAACCTGACCTTGTCTTTTCATATGACGAGTAACTGCAATACGGGCTGCTTCAATTTGACGAGCAGTAATCCATACTTCCTCAAGAGCTTTAATTCCGTAAGATCCGAAAGACAACTGGTGTCCTCTTTGGGCATTACCTTTCATCTTGCCCTTTTGCATCTTTCTGAATTTTGTTTTCTTTGGTTGTAACATTTCTTAATTCTTTTCTAAGTTCTAAAAACTATCTTCTTCTATTATTTGGTTTACCTCCAGACTTCTTTTTAGGAGCTTTAAAATGTAACATTAAGTCACGCTTTCCATAAACCTCACCTCTACAAATCCACACTTTAATTCCGATAACACCATACTGTGTATGCGCTTCAGCTAAAGCATAATCAATATCTGCTCTAAATGTATGCAATGGAGTTCTACCATCTTTCATCATTTCTGAACGAGCCATTTCTGCACCATTTAATCTACCAGATATCTGAACCTTAATTCCTTCAGCCCCCATTCTCATTGTAGATGCAATTGCCATTTTAGTAGCTCTCTTATAAGAAACTCTACCTTCAACTTGTCTTGCAATACTATCAGCAACTAAAGTAGCTTCTAGCTCTGGTCTTTTTACTTCAAAAATATTAATTTGAATATCTTTGTTAGTAATCTTTTTAATTTCCTCTTTTAAAGTCTCAACTTCTTGTCCTCCTTTACCAATAATGATACCAGGACGAGCTGTATGTATAGTAATAGTTACTAATTTTAAAGTTCTTTCAATAGCAATTTTAGAAACACTTCCTTTTGCTAATCTAACTCTTAAGTATTTTCTGATTTTAGCATCACCTGCTAATTTATCACCAAAATCATTACCTCCATACCAGTTTGAATCCCATCCTCTGATAAGACCTAATCTATTCCCAATTGGGTTTGTCTTTTGTCCCATATTACTGTTTTGTGTCGTTTATTCTACTATCTACCACTAAAGTAACATGGTTAGATCTTTTTCTAATTCTGTGCGCTCTACCTTGTGGAGCTGGTTGAACTCTTTTAAGCATTCTTGCGCTATCCACTTTTACTTCAGAAACATAAAGATTAGCTTCATCCATTCTTTTTCCTTCATTTTTAGCTTCCCAATTTGCTAAAGCTGACAACAAAAGTTTCTCCATTCTACCTGAAGCTTCTTTTGGGTTTAACTTTAGTTCAGCCAATGCTTTATCAGCATCCATACCTCTAATTAAGTCAGCTATCAACCTCATTTTTCTTGGTGAAGTTGGACAGTTATTCAACTTAGCAAAAGCGATTTTTTTTCTCGCTTCCTTCATTGCATCTGCTTTTATTCTTTTTCTAGCTCCCATTTACTTATTTTTTTCTATTAGCTCCATGACCTCTAAAAGTCCTTGTTGGAGAAAATTCACCTAATTTATGTCCTACCATATTTTCAGTTACAAATACAGGAATGAACTGTCTTCCATTGTGTACTGCAATTGTTTTTCCAACAAAATCAGGAGATATCATAGATGCTCTCGACCAAGTTTTTATTACTGAATTTTTTCCTGACTCATTCATTGCATCAACTTTTTTCTGCAATTTATAATGAATAAATGGTCCTTTTTTTAACGATCTAGCCATAAATTATTTCTTTTTTCTTCTTTCAATTATATACTTATCAGAAGCTTTCTTCTTATTTCTTGTCTTAAATCCTTTAGCAGGCACACCATTTTTATTTCTTGGTAAACCTCCAGAGTGTTTTCCTTCACCCCCACCCATTGGATGATCAACTGGATTTTTAATTGTTGCTCTAACATTTGGCCTTCTTCCTTGCCATCTACTTCTTCCTGCTTTACCAGAAACTTGTAATTGATGTTGAGGATTAGAAACTGAACCAATTGTAGCTAAACATGTAACTAAAATTCTTCTAATTTCTCCTGAAGCCAATTTTACTGTAGCATACTTACCATCTCTTGCCATAAGTTGCGCATACGATCCTGCACTTCTTACTAAAATAGCTCCTTGACCTGGCTTTAATTCAATATTATGAATAACAGTACCTAAAGGTATTTCACTTAAAGGTATAGTATTTCCAACTTTAATTGGTGCATCTTTAGCAGAAAGAACTTCCATTCCTACTTCTAATCCTGCAGGAGCAACCATGTATCTTTTTTCACCATCAACATAATGCAATAATGCAATGTTAGCAGTTCTGTTTGGATCATACTCAATAGTAGCAACTTTTGCAGGGATACCAAATTTATTTCTTTTGAAATCAATAATTCTGTATCTCTTTTTATGACCACCACCGATATTCTCGATTGTCATCTTACCAGTGTCATTCCTACCTCCTGATCTTTTTCTCTTAGCTAATAAACTCTTTTCTGGTCTAGCTGTAGTAATCTCTTCAAAAGTAATTGCTACCTTATGTCTTTGACCTGGAGTTGTTGGGTTAAATTTTCTTAATGCCATTTCTCTCTAATTAAATGTTACTATAAAAATCTATAGAATCTCCTTCAGCTAAAGTTACTATCGCCTTTTTGTAAGTTGCTGTTTTACCAACAATCATACCCGACTTAGAACCTCTAACTCTTTTCTTTCCTATACAAACCATAGTTCTAACTGAATCAACTGCTACATCATACATTTCTTCAACAGCTTTTTTGATTTCAATCTTATTTGCTTTTCTATCCACAACAAAAGCGAAACGATTATATTTTTCGCTTGCGTCTGTCATTTTTTCGGTAATTACCGGTTTTTTTATAATACTCATCACTTAAATATTAAAAATTCTTCTCAATTTCATTGATTGATGACTCCATAACCATCAATTTATTAGCATTCATAACATCATAAGTGTTTAATTCTGAAGCTAATACCACTTTTGCCTTCTTTAAATTACGGGATGACAAAAATATATTTTTATTTGACTCAGCAAGCACTAATAATGTTTTATTATCTAGTTGATCAAAATTAGTTAGTAAATCCATGTAAGCTTTAGTCTTAGGAGCATCAAAAGAGAAGTCCTCTAAAACAATGATATTCTTATCCTTAGCCATGTAAGATAAAGCAGATTTACGCGCTAAACGCTTCACTTTTTTATTTACTTTGAAGTCATAATTTCTTGGTCTTGGTCCAAAAACTCTACCCCCACCTCTAAATAATGGATTTTTGATATCACCAACTCTGGCAGCACCACTTCCTTTTTGCTTTCTTAGTTTTCTTCTACTACCTTTTACATCCCCTCTCTCTTTTGCTTTATGCGTACCGGATCTTTGGGCTGCTAAGTACTGCTTTACATCTAAATAAATTGCGTGATCGTTTGGCTCAACACCAAATACATCATTACTTAAATCTACTTTTTTAGTAGTTTCTTTTCCTGTAATATTATGTACTGCTACTTTCATTATTTCTCTATTATTATGTATGAATTTTTCGCTCCAGGAACAGCTCCTTTTACTACTATCATATTTTTATCTGCTAAAACTTTTAATACTTGTAAGTTTTCAACTTTTACTCTTTCGTTACCCATTTGTCCTGCCATTCGCATTCCTTTGAATACTCTTGCTGGATAAGAAGCTGCACCAATAGAACCTGGAGCACGCAATCTGTTATGTTGTCCGTGAGTTGCATCACCAACACCTCTAAAGTTATGACGCTTTACTACACCTTGAAAACCTTTACCTTTAGAAGTACCAACAACTGTTACAAAATCACCTTCATCAAACATTTCAACATTCACAACATCTCCTAAAGCGACATCAGAATCAGCTGGAAATTCAACTAGTTTTTTCAAAGGAGCTGAATCAGCTTTCTTAAAATGACCTAAAGCAGCTTTTGAAACTCTACTTTCTTTTTGCTCAGCAAAACCTAATTGAATAGCATTATAACCGTCAACTTCTTCTGTTTTTACTTGAGTAACCTTACAAGGCCCTACTTCTAATATTGTACATGGAATATTCTTACCTTCTTCTGAGAAGATAGATGTCATTCCTACTTTTTTACCTATTAAACCTGGCATCTTTTTCTTTTTTAAATTACTTTAATTTCAACATGAACTCCACTTGGCAACTCTAACTTCATCAAAGCGTCAATTGTTTTTGATGATGAGCTATAAATATCCATTAACCTTTTATGATTAGCTAATTGGAATTGCTCTCTAGCTTGTTTATTTACGTGAGGTGAACGCAATACTGTATAAATTTTCTTGTGAGTTGGTAATGGAATTGGACCACTAACAATTGCTCCTGAGTTTTTTACAGTCTTTACAATCTTCTCAGCTGATTGATCTACTAAAGTGTGATCAAACGATTTTAATTTTATTCTAACTTTCTGTGCCATAGCTTTAATTATTCTCCTTTAATTTTCTTAATTACTTCTTCTGATATATTCTTTGGTGCCTCAATAAAATCAAAGAATTCCATTGTTGAAGTTGCTCTTCCTGAAGTAATTGTTCTTAAATCTGTAATGTATCCGAACATTTCTGATAATGGCACTTTTGCATTTACAACTTTAGCACCACCCTTATCATCCATACCTTCAACTTGTCCTCTTCTTCTATTTAAATCTCCAATTACATCTCCCATATTTATTTCAGGAGTAATAACAGTTAATTTCATAATTGGTTCAAGAATTTTAGGAGATGCTTGTTTTGCTGCAACTTTAAATGCAATCTGTGCAGCTAACTCAAATGATAATGCATCAGAATCTACATCATGATAAGAACCATCATATAATCTCACTTTCATAGATGGAATTGGGAAACCTGCTAAAACACCATTATTCATAGCCATTTTAAATCCTTTTTCCACAGAAGGAATAAATTCTTTAGGAATATTACCCCCTTTAATCTCATTAACAAATTGTAATCCTTCACCTTCAAAGTCAGCATCTACTGGCGATAATTCAAATCTAATGTCAGCAAATTTACCTCTACCACCAGATTGTTTCTTATAAACTTCTTTATGATCAATTGCTGCAGTAATTGCTTCCTTATAAGCTACTTGCGGAGCACCTTCATTACATTCAACACCAAATTCTCTTTTCAATCTATCCATAATGATTTCCAAGTGTAACTCACCCATTCCTGAGATAATTGTTTGACCTGAATCTTCATCCGTCTTAACTGTAAATGTAGGATCCTCTTCAGCTAACTTCCCTAAAGCAACCCCTAATTTATCTAAATCTTTTTGAGTTTTTGGCTCAATAGCAATACCAATTACTGGATCTGGGAAATCCATAGATTCCAATACAATAGGATTTTTCAAATCACATAAAGTATCTCCAGTTCTAATATCTTTAAATCCAACTAATGCAGCAATATCTCCAGCTTGTAAAGCATCAATTTGATTTTGCTTATTAGCATGCATTTGGTAGATACGAGAGATTCTTTCTTTCTTTCCAGTTCTTGAATTATGAATAAAAGTACCTTGGTCTAAAACACCAGAATAAGCTCTTGTAAAACATAAACGACCTACATAAGGATCAGTAGCAATCTTAAATGCTAATGCCGCAAAAGGAGCTTCAACAGAAGGCTTTCTACTTTCCTCAGCATCAGTATTAGGGTTTGTCCCAATAATTGCTTCAACATCAAGTGGAGAAGGTAAAATTTCCATTACCATATCCAACATTGCTTGAACACCTTTATTTTTAAATGCAGAACCACACATCATAGGAATAACTTTCCCAGAAATAGTAGCCTCTCTTAAAGCTGCTAAAATCTCAGCTTCAGTTAAAGAGTTTTCATCTTCAAAATATTTTTCCATTAATGATTCATCAAACTCAGCTACAGCTTCTAGCAATTCACCTCTGTATTGTCTTGCTTCATCAATAATATCTGCAGGAATTTCAACTTCCTTAAAAGTCATTCCATGATCATCCTCATTCCAAACGATACCTTTAAAGTTGATTAAATCAACCACACCTTTAAACTCATCTTCAGCTCCAATAGGAATTTGCAATGGTAAAGCATGAGAACCTAACATCTCTTTTACTTGACGACATACATTTAAGAAGTCAGCACCTTGACGGTCCATCTTATTCACAAAACCAATTCTTGGTACATTGTAATTATCAGCTAGTCTCCAGTTAGTTTCTGATTGTGGTTCTACACCATCAACTGCAGAAAATAAGAAAACTAAACCATCTAATACTCTTAATGATCTATTTACTTCAACCGTAAAATCAACATGCCCAGGAGTATCAATAATATTCACATGGTAATCATCACCTCTATATCCCCAAGTTAAAGTAGTTGCAGCAGAAGTAATTGTAATACCTCTTTCTTGCTCTTGTTCCATCCAATCCATTGTAGCAGCACCATCATGTACTTCTCCAATTTTATGAGAAACTCCTCCATAATAAAGGATTCTTTCAGTAGTAGTGGTTTTTCCAGCATCAATGTGAGCTGCAATACCAATATTTCTTGTATAATTTAAATCTCTTGCCATTTCTAATTAAAATCTAAAGTGTGAAAATGCCTTATTAGCTTCCGCCATTCTGTGCGTATCTTGCTTCTTTTTATAAGCAGTACCTTCCTCCTTATAAGCAGCCATTAACTCAGCAGATAATTTAGCATCCATTGTTTTTTCATTTCTTTTTCTTGCAGCAGCAATCATCCACTTCATTCCTAAAGAAACTCTTCTATCTTCTCTTACTGGATGAGGAATTTGGAAAGTAGCCCCTCCAATTCTTCTTGATCTAACTTCAACATGAGGAGATACATTATCCAATGCTTTTTCAAACACTACTAACGCTTCTTCTTCCTCAATTTTAGCCGCAATACTATCTAAAGCAGTATAAAATACTTTAAAAGCAGTATTCTTTTTACCGTCTAACATTAGATTATTTACAAATCTTGTAACTACAGAGCTACCAAACTTTGGGTCTGGCAACAATATTCTTTTCTTGGCTCTTTTCTTTCTCATTACTTATTATATATTATTTCTTAGGTTTTTTAGCACCATACTTTGATCTTCTTTGAGTTCTTTCACTTACCCCTGAAGTATCTAAAGCACCTCTAACAATGTGATACCTTACTCCTGGCAAATCTTTTACTCTCCCCCCTCTTACTAGTACTACAGAATACTCTTGAAGATTATGTCCTTCTCCTCCAATGTAAGCATTTACTTCATTACCATTTGTTAATCTTACCCTAGCTACTTTACGCAATGCTGAGTTTGGTTTTTTAGGTGTTGTAGTGTAAACCCTAGTACATACTCCTCTTCTTTGAGGGCAGCTTTTTAAGGCTAATGACTTGCTCTTTTTATTAATGCTAGTCCTTCCTTTTCTTACTAATTGTTGTATTGTTGGCATATTATATCTTTACTAAAATGGGCGGCAAATGTAGTAATTTATTCATCAAAAGTAAAATTGTATTCATTTTTTTTTCACCTATTTTGAATTCTTGTTTTTATTCTAACAAATGACTGTTAATATTATTCCTTTTTCACTCAAATCATAGGTCCAATAAAAAAGGTGCTATTTAAATAGCACCTTTTTTAATTTTTTGACTTTGTATTTTTATTCAATAATGAGCTTTTTAATATACTTTTCTGTTCCCTCCACTTCAATTTCTACAAAGTACACTCCACTTGC
>Ga0206127_1000023_pt1 | contig 183787 bp, 174 predicted proteins | sample Helgoland_Spring_6_FD_148646 | JGI IMG/M metagenome (GOLD analysis project Ga0206127, IMG submission 148646) | Pelagic subsurface seawater microbial communities from Kabeltonne, Helgoland, North Sea - Helgoland_Spring_Bloom_20160419_1 | ecosystem: Environmental > Aquatic > Marine > Epipelagic ...
TTAAATCGAAATGCCGTCATTGATCGGGCAGTAAGATTAAACGGGAGACTGTATGGGCCTCAATAGCCTCATCGCTAAACCACCAGTATTGGCGAGCCTTCGGATCCATCCAGTCTGAGGTTTGATCAGCGAGATGAGGGTTAAAGGTTCGCCTCACCGAGCCACCGGGCAATTCGTGTGCATGCTCTGGTTATGTTTAAATTCCAAGTGTAACCACTAATTCTTCATTCTCGATTATGACATTTTTCAAAATCAACTTAGCTGCGGCTTGTTTTGCATCCCCAGTCTTAAGTCTATAAATTGGGTGGGTAGAATAATAATCTGCCAAGGCCTTTTCTAACACTTTTGTAGCTTTGCTAATGTATTTTTCTGGAACACCTTGAATTGATAAATCTTCTATTACTGGATCGGTTAGATAAAATTCCCCTTCATCAGCGGCATATTTTATACCACCAGAAACGTCAATAGACCCACCAAACGGTTTTGCCTCCTCGGCAAGTTTAAGGTTGAGAATTACATCTAAACCTGCATTTATCCTTTCACTGCCATTTTTCAACTCAATTCTAGGATGGTCAAGGGTGACTCTAAAAATGAAAAGATATGCTTTTGTTAGTGGCAATTTTTCTGCCATTTTCTGCTGTATTTCGTTTTCTGGGATTCGCAATATGTACTCCTTTCCAGAAAAATAGAAATAGGCTCCTGCAATTACTGTAAGAACAACAACTATCGCTACTAATGATATTTTTTTCATCTATGCTCCTTAAACATAACGCCTTGGGCAGGGGCGTGCTGAAAAGCACGTCCCACGACTGAAAGGAGCAGCTTGCCCCAACTGGTTATATACTTTATATCCACTGCGTTTGGAATACATCGTTACTCCTCGGGCCTAAACCTACAAAACGGGTCAGTTATTTCGTTGCCTGATCGCACCAATTATTTTTCCGGCGGCCGCAAAAACAAGCGTGAATATTCCAATCAATATGAACAATGTTCCTAGCGGGAGAAACATGCTCTCATGTATTACGCGGCCTTTATCTAGGTACTGATAGAAGGTGTTCTCTAACCAGACGAACGCACCACCCATCAGAAGGAATAATAGTCCTGCGACTAAAGGCTTGCTTACGAGTTTAGGTTTCATAGCTATTAGGCATATAACATTTGTATATTGCCCATGCGCATTTAGCCGCTTTCACTGTTTTAGGAAAGTGGCGGTAAGTGTTTGGTTTGGTTTGGTTTGATTCATGATTCTCGGATTCCTTTCCTAAACAAAGCGGGCATGCGCATTAATCTTCTTGGCGTTGCGCGTTACTCTTCCATGCTTTTAATCAACGACTGCTTCATACAGCAATTTAACAAACAGTGGAATATAAATGCGAATACGTTTATCTTAAAGTGCATGCAAAATTTGTCAATGAGTTGTGTGTACTGATTAAATACTCTGTGCTTTTTGTGCACCTTGTCTATTACATTTTAGCGTCTACCCATTAAAGAAACCCGGTTTATCAGTTTTTTATTTAAATCGAAATGCCGTCATTGATCGGGCAGTAAGGTTAAACGGGAGACTGTATTGGCCTCAATAGCCTCATCGCTGAACCACCAGTATTGGCGAGCCTTCGGATCCATCCAGTCTGAGGTTTGATCAGCGAGATGAGGGTTAAAGGTTCGCCCCACCGAGCCACCGGGCAATACCGCTCTGACTTTATGGGAATCATTGAGGTCGGCGGTCATTCTCAGGGAAGCAAACCACTTCGAGTTGAAGGGCTGATCCTGTGGGTATAGCGCACGGAGCAGGGTCTCGCCTGAGCCCGACATAGCTACGCTTCGGTTACCCGTCAGTTCGCCGAGCCAACCCTTTAGACGCAGTGGCCCCACGAATTCAATACGGTGCACTTCCCCCCACTGCCAATTTGTTCTGTCCTCACCGTACTCGGCGGTCAGGCGTGTCAGTGCTGAGGCCGTTGCGCGCCGAATCAAAGTGGTCAGATCTTCAACTGCATTGGTGCGCTGATCATCGAACCAGCGTGAATTGCCCTCCTTGAGCATGGCATCAAATCGTTGTTGCCAGACGTACCAGTTTGAAAGGTATGCAGCGCTGATCTCTTCACCCATCTCATCGACAAAAGTAGCTCGCGCCAACTGGCGTATCACTTCTTGAAATAATGTTGGCGCTATAAGTTGCGCATCATCCCGGTAATCCCATTCACTGAGTATTGCTCCCACCCTTTTTAACGAGGCCTCGTCAGCGGTATTGAGGGCATCAGCCAAAATAGGCGCTATCTCCCGCGCGAACAGATTCAGTGTGTCGTATTGTGCTGTCCACACCTCCTCAGCAGTGACCCTTGGTGCAGACAACAGTTCTTTGATTCGCTGATAACGATAGGTGGGAGATGCATAGGTGGTATAAACCCATGGATAGTCGGCAGGTGCCGTCATATGATTTGCCGATCCGGTCCAGCCATGCTTGGGATCTACCTCTCCCGGCATATTCACAGCCGGGATGCGTCCGCCCCAATTATCCACTCCGTCAGTCACCAGAAAGGGCACCATGCCATCACCAGACAACCGCTTTGGTGCAGCACCGCTCGCATGGCGCGCAACGCGGCCCGATGTATCACCGACGACAAAGTTCAGGGAAACGATGTTAGTGTTCGACACTGATTCCAGTGCTTCATCGACATTTGATGCGAGCATTAGCGTGTCTAGTCCCAGCGTATCACCCAGATATTCAGCGGATGCCCAGCGCAAAGACAGCACAGCCTTATCACCCAATTCTTCTCGATGATCACTAATGACAGGGCCGCGTCGGGTAAAGCGAATATCCAGCATGACGTCGCGATAGCCCTTCTCGCTTGTCGGATCGCTGACCCGAATGCGTTCAGTAACAACGTCGAAGGGAATAGAGACCTCACCTTCGAGGTAATGTTCTGATCGATCTGGATCGAGGCGCTCGATATATAAATCCACTGTGTCGGCATAGGCGTTGGTCACGCCGAATGCTACGTGGTCGTTACGACCAATGACAACGCCTGGCAAGCCTGCGGTCACTCCAACAACTCGTAGCTCGGGGGTGATGATACCTACCGGATGCCAAGGCCCCGGCAGTGAGCGACTATCGAGATGAGGATCGTTGGTGACAACTGCCGCGGACATGCCTGCTTTCTCGCCACTGATCGCCCAATTGTTACTACCTCCAACACCCAGCTGACGCCAACCACTGCGCGTCCAAGCGGCGGGTGATGCGATGTTTATGGACAATTCATGGGCAGCCACGGGCGCGATGCCCTTCACCTGAGATTCATTGACGTCGTCGGGATTGATGGCCAGAGGCGCGATCTCTGCAAAGGCGGCTGCTCCGATCTCTCTAATCACCTCAAAGGCAACGAGTTCCGCATTCATATTGCCTGAGCTACCCCAACCCAAGTAAAAAGCTATGGCCAACAGTTCTGCCTCTGACCAGGGCTCCGGTGAAAACCCGGCGAGTGAAAATTCCAGTGGGTGAGTACTTTCTCGAGTTGTAATGTAAGTATTGAGTCCTTCGAGATAAAGCGATAACTGCCGGCGACTCACCGGCGTTAATATCTGGAGTTGTTGCCGCGCGATCCGCTCAAACCCAACAACCCTTGCTTCTTTGTCTAAATCGAGAATGACGTCATCGGGACCCGCTCCGAGTACCTCTGCTAGCCGACCGGTGGCAGCGCGCTTGGCGACTTCCAGTTGAAATAACCGATCCTGACCGATCACAAATCCCTGAGCGCGAGTTGCATCATCAAGAGATTCTGCATAAATATACGGCATCCCATTGGCGTCCCGAACCACGCTAACGGGTTCGTCGAGTATTGGCAATGCTAGCTCACCTGATACCTTACGGTCAGTCATGTGAGGCAGTGCCAGCCATATCACAATAACTGTAATAAACAATAGGACCACCGCTACTACCGTGGCGCGTAACAATAAGCGCATCTTAATTCTCCCTAAAACATTGCTTTAAAACATTGCTTTAAAACAGTGCTTTAAAACAGTGGATTGTTCTATTGACAGCTTGCTATGAAAATTTGTCACCAGACGTGCTCAGGGACTTACCGCTGGCTTTGCAATGTCCACCACGCCAATGTCCGAGTAACATTATCGTTGTCTTATTTCTCTCAACATAAAGCCAACATTGTACCGGATAGAGTACAGTAAAATGTTACAAGTTTGATCAGTATATTTAAATTGTATTTGTGGTCCTCCTTAAGCAGACGCTCACAGCACAGTGTAAAGGGTGAAGAGTTGGGCGCCCGCTAAAAGCTATGTGGCGCCCAAGAAATGATCTAAAAATCAAATTTTACGGCGAGACTAATCATATCTGTTCCGTCGAAGGACTCGTAAGCAACCTCAACTTTTTTACCTGCGCTGAAGTTATAACCAGCTCCGATTCCTGCTCCAAATTCCCACGAACTACTCTCTGCAAAGTCAGACCCTACGTTGACATTAAAGTCGCCTTTGGCATAGGTTGGTGCCACAAAGAGGTAGGCTCCGTTTTGAAAGTCGTATTCTCCTCGAAGCGATGCGGCTAAATAACTGTCGAGCTCTACATCAACTGAAGTAGAGTCCACCATAATAGTATCGCTGCCTATTCCCATGCCAATTTTCAGTTCGGGTGTTAAATAAAAATTGTCGGTGGCCTTTATTTGGTATCCAAGAGAACCCCATATTGCACCAACGCTTATATCAACGTTATCTTCGCTCTCTGAAAAAGAGGTATAGCCCATTCCTGCAACCCAGCCCCCTTCATGCTCATCTGCTAAAGCCACTGTAGTGAATGCTGAGGTTGCTACTAAACTTGCTAACATTACTGATTTATTCATTAAATTATCCTGGTTATGTTTTAAGAGGTATTTTTATACCTAAGCGAATAGACTGTTCCTTGAATTTATAGTTCCATTAGTCCCCGATATAGAAAACTTAGCGGGTTGCCGAAGGGGGTCTCAGAGACGCTTTGTTATCGCAAGAGGCTTTGTATTGATTGAGTTAGCAGATGATCTGGAACCCGTATAGAGAAGGGTTGTGGATGTTTCCTGAATATGCCGGATGGCGCTAGATATACAGCGGGCGGTGGTCCAAGCCATATTGGTGCAACCGGTACTGGCAGAGTCAATCATGTCATTAATTGACAAATCCAAGAATTATTTTGCTGTATTTTTGCGCAGATAAGAGGTGCTGGCAGAGCACCTAAAATTTGTCGTTGAATGGGCTGTTGAGGTTATTGATCTTGGTTTTTCTCAATAGTTTTAACAGCAGATTTCTACAACATTTAAGCATGGGATAAAGCACGGATGATGCGGCTTTTGATTTAAACATCCAGTAATTGAGTCGATTGAATATGCCCGATCGACTGCCGATGAGTGCCAGCGCGTGAATTGCATCGGCGCCATAGTATAGTTGCCCACCCATTTTTAATACCATGCCCTGATCAATGTCGAGGCCTTGCGAGGTGATCTCTTCCATAATGGCGCTGTTTTCTCGGGCATTCACAATGCAAAGATCACCCACACTTGCGCGAATATTGACCATCTGGCAGTAGGCATTACAAGCGGGACATTCACTATCGTAAACGAGCAATATTTGTTCTCTGTTTATATTACTGATCCTCTTGCATACATCAGTCTCGCTTTGGTGCTATCACAGCTTGGAGAACACGATCAATCGCCTCTTTCGAGGTCAATCTCGGCCCTTCAGCGCGTATGTTCCAGCCGGTGAAAACAAGCACCATGTCAAGTTCGGGTATAACAACGAGATGCTGTCCGCCAAAGCCGAGGCCAGCGAAGGCTACCCGCTTTTCTCCCCTGTACTGGTAATGTACTAGCCACCATTTGTAGCCATATTCCCAATCCCCATCCTCTGATGCTGAAACAAGAGGCGATACCGAGGTGTCTATCCAGGTGCTAGGGACAATGGGTTTATCTTGCCATTCTCCTCTGCGTAAAAAAAGATAGGCAATTTTTGCCATATCGCGGGATGTAAGAAATAGACCTTCTTGAGCGTCGGTTAAACCAAAGGGTGTGCGTTTCCAGAAAAAGTTGTCAATTCCCAGCGGGGTAAAAAGATGTCGCACAGCATATTCCTCCAGGTCCATGCCGGTAGCTTTGGTAAACACCTCCCCCAGGATAAGGGTAGCACCACTGTTGTACTGAAAAGCCTCACCGGGCTCTAATGACATGGGTTGATCCAGTGTAAACTTCACCCAGTTTGGATCGAGAGCCATGATGGTAAAGCTGTTCCTCGGATCTGAGTACGGATAATCTTCATTCCACTCCAATCCGGTCGTCATTGTTAGTAAGTGTTGAATGGTCATGCGACGTTTTCTGTCGTCGACGTTCGCAATCGTGTCAGTATCAAAAAATGTAAGCACTGGTGTATCGAGATCTGGGAAATCACCTCGCCCTACAGCGATACCCACGATAGCAGCAACGACACTTTTGGTGACTGATTGTATCGAGTGGAGGTTCCCCTTTTTCAGATAGGGGTGCCACCATGCATTAAAGTAGTTATAGGGGCCAGTGGGGTGGCGAACAACGAGAGGACCCGGTGTGGTGGCTTCTTTCTCATAAACTCGGTTGTAATCGTGTGTGTAATAGCGCTCATAGGCGAGTTTCCCATGACGGACCACCAACATAGAATCGACATAACCGTATTGTCTTCGACTAATATCCGCGTCGAAAGCAGATAACACCGCAGCATCAAGACCCACGTCTTCAGGCTCTGTCTTATGCCAATCTGTGGTTGGCCAGTAATTCTGTGCCCACAGTGAACCGGAACAAAGTATCAGACTAACCATTAAGCACGAGAGAGATTTTTCCATAAAAATGGTCTCCTTGATTATGTGCTATCTGCCAAAACAACACCTGCGGCTGCTATCGCCAATAGTGTGTGTCAGTAAACAGGTCTGCGTTTTCTGACCATCTTTTATTTCCACCTGACGGAAGCTACAGCTCGACTTTTGGCGAGGTGCCGAGGCCTGCACCGTAGACTATTGCGTTGAGCAACAGCCTATTTGAGCCTCTGGCAGATCCGCGAAAGTTAGGTTCTCCAGAGAACAGAATAATCTGCCCTCTACCGAGGCGCTCGCGAGTGAGATAGGCAGAGTTGGCTACTCTCTGTGCCGCTTCCGGCCAAAGTAGGCCACTCATGCGTACAGTGAGTTTGTGACCTGCGGGAATGGTAGACCAGCCAAACGCACTGTCAGCTTTTTCAGTCTTAGACGATTCGTCTTGACTTATCACGCCAATCCTCACCACCGCTTCTGACTTATCATCAGACATTAACACCGGCTGATCGCCGTAAAGAAGGGGTAAGGTTTCTTCTACGCCAAAGGTCAGCCAATGCTGTTGATCAGTTCTTCCGGCAACAATGGCACCTGAGGGCATGAAGCGTTTCTGCCACTGATCTCGTTTTTTTAACTGGTCTTTACTCAGAGGCTTTGGTGTGTCACTCCAAGGATAGGCGACCTCAGTATTCAGTGTGTGTTGCATGACGTTTTCCATCTCGACATCGTCTTGTAGTGACAGCCATTCTCGTTGCAGTGAGATGTCATAATCAGCACTTCTTTCAAATGTATCGCCAATCTGCCGGACACTGCCGAGGCCTTCCTTGGTAGCAAGGGAGCCGGCACTTTGCGCATGGGCAATCAGTGTCCCCCCCTGTTCAACCCAAACTTTTAACGCAGTCAGTTGACTCTTGTTTAGTTGCCCATAATTGGTTGGCATTAATAGGGTGTTGTAACGCCGCAAGTCATTGCGTGTTAGTGCTGCTTGGTCAATTTGGCTGTGACGAATACCCAGATTGTGATCTATGCTCCACCAGGTCGCACCAACATCATAGCTACTAAAAGACCCATGACTAATAATCGCTAACTGTGGCTTTGAGAGAAGTCTAAAGTGTTGGCCACCCCAATCGGGAAGATCTCTATCGCCCAATCCATCGGAGAGAGATTTGACTTCAATAGATAGCTCATCTGCCGTCGCTTTTATTTGATCCACAAGCATTGCTTTGTTTGGGTTATCGGTAACAGTTATCACCACCGATCCCCGGTTTAATTTCTGATTGCTAAACTCCGCTGACTTATCCACGATCCTCACCTTGATATCTTGCTCCATGAGTCGCGCTGCAAAGGCCACTGATCGGTCATCAGCGCCATCAACACTCCACATAATGGCGCTGCTATTCAGGGAATTTATGGGCTCTTTTGATGCCTCATAAGGCATCAAATCCTTGGTCATATTGAAGGGTACGGTAATAGCTGGTAATCCATACATCATGGTAAGATTCCAAGCAGTTGTGTCGTACATTACTGAAGAACCGTCGCGCAGATTTTTTTGTCTTTCTTCCACCAGCACTTCTCTTTTGACTTTAGAGTCAAATTCCAGGATCGCAGCTATCAGCGGCGCTTCGGGCTGGCGGTTGGGAATCACCAAGCTGCCTTTTGTCACTATGGCATTGCTCAGTGCTGAGCCCATTTGGTTAGTGACATTTTTAACTTTAATGTCCTTAGTTGCGACATAAATTTCGATATCTTGGGCGACCAATTTATCTACCAGAGCATCGACTCGACCTTGGTTATCATTTGCCAGAATCACAAAGCTGCGGTTGGCAAACTTGCCGACGCCAGCAACATTTTGTTTGCGAGACTGCCAATAGTCGGCATACATCGCTTTGCTATGGGTTGCTAGTGAGGTCAAATTAGCCATGGTGCTAACAAACTGATGATGGACTGACTCCATGTAGGTTTGAACGGTTCCCTCTGGACGCCGCACACCATCTTCAGCCATGCGCGACTGCTCATAGAGAATATGCAAGCTACCTCGGTATTCAGCGTAATTAGAGTAACCGGGATACCAGTTTTCAAACCATTCGCCAGTGTAGTAACGCCAGCCTTTTCTATCAAAGGCGCTAGCCTGATCCTCGGCAAATACTTCGCCCCACTTTTGTAGGCTTGGCGCAATATTGTCATTTAGGGGTTGCCGCGGCGGACCCATGAGGTAAGTATCTTGTGGTCCCATCTCATGACCATCAATCATTAGTTGTGGTCGCCAGCGATTGATTAACTCAACTCGGCCACGTGTTTCCGGCTGTGTTAGATAAAAGAAATCGCGATTTAGGTCAAAGAAATAGTGATTGGTGCGACCGGAGGGCCAGTCTCCTCGGTGCAATAGTGATTGATCATCAACATTGGGTGCTGTGCCTCTGTATTGCTCGAGTGATTTAGCAAAACGGTCTCTGCCATCTGGATTCATTAAAGGATCAATTACCACGACCATATTGTCTAATAGTTCGGTTATTGACGGCTCCTCTGAAGCAGCCAAATGATAAATAGCAGCAATGGCTGCATCGGCTCCAGAGGTTTCGTTACCGTGGATGGAGTAGGCCATCCATGCCACTGCAGGCAGCTGATTAATAATCGCTTGGGCCTCTTTTTCATTCAAGTTCCTTGGGTCGGCGAGGCGATTAATCTGGCTTTCAATGTCATCCAACCGAGCTAGGTTTGAGGGGCTTGATATGAAAACTGCAAAAAGAGGACGATCTTCATGACTGCGCGCGTATTCGATTACTTTGATCCGATTACTCTGCCCAGACCAGATCTCAATCGCCTCTTCAATCTGATCGGGCTCAGCGATTCGCTGGCCTACCGGAAAGCCCAAAATTTCCTCTGCCGTAGTGACAGAGTCAATATAGTTTCCCGTGAGCATGCTGTGGTTGTACTGGAGGTCGCTATCATTAATGGGTTTCATTAGCAGGCTGGCTGAACTGATACCGGGAAACAGCAGCAGCGCCAGAGCGAGTGTTTGCACCAGTTTTGTAGATGCCGCCTTTGTTGTACGGAGGTATAAGTTCATTTGAGATCCCTTATCTTGGTTAGCCTAAAGACTTTATGCTATCTCGTCTCTTATATTTGAGCAAGATCACTGATAGGAGACAGTTCTTTGACATTAAATTTGCGAGGTTGGTTTAACCAATCTATAGCTCCTTTCTGATGGACTCACTCGGCCGTTGAGAATGGCATCTTTCATGTGGTGTATCACCGGGCTGATAGCACCTTGCTCATTGCGCAAAAAGTAAGTATGGCCCTTTCTATCCCCCCAGCTGTTGTTGAAGTCATCACAGTCCACCTCATAAACATTACGGTCTAACTTTCGCTCAGACATGGATTCTGGCCCGGTCATTCCCAGACGACGAGAGACAGTCAAATTTTTTAGATTCGCCAGTTTGCTGGCGGGCATGGCTAGATCATCATTGGCGTAATACACCACTATATTTCTGGCTGAGTTTACAATGCAAGCGCCTTTCTGGGTGCGTTCCAAGGTCTGATTGACCACATCTGCCGCAGCCATAAATACATTGCGAAAAAGCTGGGGTACTTTGCCGCCATGATTGTCTTTTGCCCATGTACTCAGGGCATTGCGCAGCACACGATTGCCCATGGAATGAGCTAATACGTTGATGCGACGGATGCAGGGATTGGGCTTCTCGGCTTCTTGTTTTCGCCATTTATCGAACAAGCCAAGCATGCGGGCGAATGACTCACCACTGGCTCTGGAGGCGCGTTGGTCATCCCAATAATCATCGATGAAAGCCACTGCGGAGTCGTCATCGCAGGGCCATATAAGGGGAACTACATGAACTAACCCGGGACTTATCTCGTCAAACATGTCCTGCAAGACCCCTGCGTTAGGGAAAATTTCTCTCTCGCCTGTGTTATTAAAGCCATGGATGTAAAACAATATCTGCGTGTCTTCACTCAAATCTTTCAGGGTTTGAAAGAAAGCTTCACTACAGATTTCCACATAGTCGTCCACACCGTCTCTGCGACAAAAATACATGTCTTGACTGACGCCAGTGTTCTGCAGGGAGAAACTAATTTTCCTGCCTTTTTTAGATTTGGGTGATTGAGTGGGTATACGATTTGTTGCGAATAACATGGCAGGCTCCTTTGGTTATGACGCGGACCAGCACCGCTGATTAGCTCAGATTCAATGGTTAAAATCGAGTCTTTGATCGTGGTGAAAGGTTTTGGTGGTAGTTCTTGGTTGAACGTGAATTTTTGCGTTGTATTTTAACCATGGATTCCTTTCCTTTTTTGTGGCAACGCCGACATCACGTTGTCTGTTTTTGACCGCACAGTTGTGCAATTTCACGGCTACAGTCTAAATAAATTAGGTTATCTGTCAAATTGCTATCCTCAGAACAGTAGCGGTCCGCGCTGGTCACTGTGGTTTTTTTGCTGTATGTTGATTTGAAACATTATGGGTCATTTTAGTCATCTTACTCTTGCAGATGGTTGTTTCAGGGAGAACAAAAATGCTAATCGTGAGCGGAATAGATCACATTAATTTGCAAGTGCGAAATCTCAAAGAGTCCTGTGATTTTTACTCTTCGTTGCTGGGGTTTGTGCTACTTGAGGATATGCCCGATTCAAAAGGTCGAATTATTGGTAGCGCAACGGCCAAATTGGCTTTGTACGAGAACCCAAATTTGGATAATCAAGACAAGTCTGGCTTTTCTCACGTTTCTTTTCACATCAATAATTTTCAGGATTGCGAGGCGTTGTGCAATTCCCTCGGTATTGATATGAGTTACGGTGGCGTGGTTGCCTGGCAAAAATCTCGCTCTATCTATATTAAAGATCCCAATGGTTATGAGATAGAACTTTCTGAGGTGTGGGGTGGCGGACTCTGAAGAGATTGGTCTTTTGCTCCGTTAATTAGGAGAAATGGTGACGTGAGTGAGTAGAGTGCTAGTATGCATTATAAAAAGCGTCCGTCTTTGTCACGCTTTTTGTGAATACCGCTGCACTGCCACCGGCACGCCATATTTTGGTCTGTTGGTTAGACTTATCTGTGGTTTTAGATTGGCATCGTCCGTTAAATTGAGTCTAAATCGCTGCGAGGTCATGGCCAGAATAAACACTGCTTCCATCATGGCAAAATTGTTTCCCAGGCACATTCTGGGGCCACCACCAAAGGGTATATAGGCGAAGGGGTGCTGTGCTTTCTCCGCTTCAGCATCAAACCGGTGGGGATCGAATACCTCCGGGTTTTGCCAAAAATCTGGATGTCGATGCAACAGATAGGCGCTGAATAGCACATCACAACCACCTCTCAAGTGATAGTCCCCCAGTTGGTCATCACGCTCCACATGACGGGGTAAAATGGGTACTGGAGGATGCAGGCGCATGGTTTCTTTGAACACCTTTTGGCAATAACTCAGCTGAGAGAAGTCGTCAGCAACGGGTGTTCTTTGGCCGAGAACCTCAGTGACTTCCTGTTCTACTTTGGCTCGGATATCTGGTTTTTGTGAGAGAATCGCGAACAGCCACGACATGGCATTGGCGGTGGTCTCATGACCTGCGATAAACATAGTCATGGCCTCGTTTCTCAGGTCTTCGTCACTCAGTGGCAGGCCAGTTTCTTCATCGGTGGCATCCATTAGCATTTGCAGAAGGTCCATGGGTTTTTCTTTACTGGCTTTTCTCTGATTAATAATCCGATAAATAATTTCGTCTAATTTGGCGATAAGCTGCGGATACTGTTTGTTTTGCTTTGTGGGCACGCGGTACAGTGGAGCGAAAGGTAACACCACGCGCCGGTTGGTAGATTCCAGTAGTGGGTTGAAGGTGTCAGCAACAGTTTGGATGTCTTCGTCAGAGAGTCCTGTACTAAAAAGCGCTTTAACTACGACTCTCAGCGTTACGCCCATCATTGCATCTGTCACCTGAAGCGTTTCACCAGAATCACTTAGCGCCTCCCACTGGTCGAGCATTTCGCCAATACAGTCGGTCATGATATTGGCTAAGTTGGCGATCTTTTTACGATGGAAATAGGGTTGCACGGTCAATCGTTTTCGTCGCCACTCGCTATCCATTGCGGTAAAGGTACTCTCCCCCAAAACCACCTTGACCATTTTGAAGCCAATGGTTTTCTTGCTGTAATTCTGACTGCCACGGGTCAGCATCTGCTGAACCAGATCGGGATGATTCACCAGATAGACTTGTCGCTTAAGTAGATTAAAATGAGTGACGTCGCCGTATCTGTCACTGATGGCCTGCAACCAATTGAGGCGATTAGCGCTAGCAAGATTAGCAATACTGCCTATTAAAGGGTAGCCCTTTGGGCCTTGCGGAATGGTGTGCATAGGAGGCATACTCACGATCAGTCTGAATTAGGTATTTATCTACAATTAATTAGGTAATATTATCTAAGTTTAAAAACTCATGCAACAAAAATAGAGAGTGATGAAAACTCGAGAGAAAATACTGTTACAGACACTGGATCTGTTTAATCAAAAAGGTGTCGACCAAGTCTCTGTATTAGAGATTAGTCAGACTATGGGGATTAGTTATGGCAACCTGACCTATCACTTCAAAAAGAAAGATGATTTGGTACAAGCGCTCTATGTGCAAATGCAGCATGAGTTAGATGCCGCTATTAATCATTTGGTTCAGCGTATCTTTGAAGAGACTTACTATCTCAAATTAGTCAACGAGTTGTTACAGGTAACCTGGAAATATCGCTTTCTTTATCTCAGTATAAACAGTCTGATGAATCAGTATCCCTTTATTCGAGAGGGAGAAAAGTCTTATTCTGCCACCCGCAACAAAATTCTAAATCGGGGCAAGAAATATCTTATTGACGAGGGATATTTGAAGCCCGAATCAGATAGCCACTATGAGTTATTAATACGTAATCTCAACATGATTTTATACGCTTGGATTGTCGATGCTGAACTTTTTCATGAGGGCGAGGTGGCTGCCAAGATAGACGATTATGCGACACTGTTTTACGGTATTGCGTTAACCAACGTTACAGAAAAGGGACGTACGTTATATTACCAGATCGTGCAGAATGGGTAGTTGTTTAACCGTTGGCTATCTCTACCCGAGGGCATGATCCAATACAAGGAAATACCCGGCATTATAAGAGCAGTGCAGGATAATAGGTGCTGCCACATTACCGCTTCTCTCCTGCATATAACCGAATACAAGGGATGGCAAAAACGTGGCTAGCGCCCAAAGGGGTGGGTGATTGATAAAATGCGCTGCGACAAAGATGAAACTGGTCATCAGGTTAGCAGAAGATATCAGCCACCATCGACGATGAAATTTTTTGCTCAAAATAGGTTGCAGAATTCCGCGAAAGAGTAACTCTTCCACCAGTGGGTATAATAAAACCACGTTAACTAGAGGCCAAAAGTCATCTAGCTCCGCGCCGTTCCCGAACAAATAAAGCGCCCACCAAAACGGCAGTGGTGCCAGTAACAAAAAATAGAAAACGCGATCGCTGTAAAATGAACGAATCATATAATTGCTGTATTACTCACTTCGGACAACCTATCAAATACCCACCTTATACGTAAACAGGCTGTGCCTCAATCGATTCTGGGTGTAACGAGAGATAGCGTATCAGAGATTGTTGAAAGATTATTAACAGATTCGGTGTAATTTAAATGAAACTTATCTCCAAGCAATGCATGCAATTTCTTGGGAAGACTTTACAATACCCTTTGTGTAAATGGAGAATGGCAATGCTGGGTAAAATTATCGGTGGAATCTTTGGTTTTATGCTCGGATGGGGTGCTTTTGGTGCCATCCTGGGTATTTATATTGGCCATCAGTTTGACCGTGGCCTCGGCGGTCTTTCCCGACCGTTGACATCAGCTCAGCAGCAGCTGGTTCAAGACTCTTTTTTCACTACTGTTTTTAGCTTGCTCGGCCATGTGGCCAAAGCTGATGGGCGAGTGTCTCGTGATGAAATAGCGCAAGCCGAAGCGCTGATGGACAAGATGCGCTTAGACTCGACTGCGCGGAAAAAAGCGATTGATTTGTTTAAACGCGGTTCTGCCACAGATTTTTCCATTGATGAAACGATGAAGGAATTCGTCAGTGTTTGTGGTCGCTATACCAACCTCAAGCGTCAATTGTTGAATTACCTCATCTCACTGGCGATGGCTGACGGAAATTTAGATCAAGCTGAACAAGATGTTTTAAGAAAAGTTGCCAGTCACTTGGGTTTCAGTGCTGCGCTATTCGAGCAACTGATTCAAATGATCAAGGCGCAATCGCAGTTTCGTGGATCTCAAGGAGCCGGTGGTGGTCAGCGTGCTCCATCGAGAGATCAGTTATCTGATGCCTATAAAGCTCTGGGTGTCAGTGCCAATGACTCAGACAGTCAGATCAAAAGGGCTTATCGCAAGCTGGTGAGTGAAAATCATCCCGACAAATTGATCGGACAGGGTATGCCTCAGGATATGGTGAATTTAGCGACAGAGAGAACCCAAGAAATTCAGGCAGCCTATGAGTTAATTGTTTCCAGTCGTAAATAGCTGTCTTCTTACAAAAGAAAAAAGAGGTTAACGGTTAAAAAAGTGCCATCGTAGAGAATGGTTTGTTGACCTCTCCGCGGTGCCTACCTATAATGCTCGTCCTCTTGGAGGGTGGCCAAGTTTTTACAAGGCATTTTGTCGGTGCGGGATGGAGCAGTCTGGTAGCTCGTCGGGCTCATAACCCGAAGGTCGTTGGTTCAAATCCAGCTCCCGCTACCAATTTATCATTGTCGGCTTATGATAAATTGAACGATTACATGCGGTAGGTCAAGACAGTAGAATAAGGGGCGTCGCTGAAAGGGTCGGCGTTTTCTACGAAGAACATCGCGTCAACCTTGGCGCAAACCGTAAAGCCCCGTTTTGGGGCTTTTCTTTAGCATAAGATTAATGGGCCTCGGCCCATTTTTTGTTGGTCAGGAGATAGAGATGGCTGTGGTTAGTGAAAAGCTTAAACACTTGCTGCAACCCATTGTTGAGTCTTTGGATTGTGCATTATGGGGTATTGATCTACAGACGGGCGGTAGAGCTAAGTTGTTGCGAATTTATATCGATAAAGAGCATGATCTGGTAGCTATTGAAGACTGTGAGAGGGTGAGCCGTCAGGCCAGTAGTGTTCTAGATGTTGAGGATGTGATCAATGGAGAATATACCCTGGAGGTTTCGTCCCCAGGTATGGATCGTCCGTTATATGAGCTCGCACATTATCAGCGTTATGTTGGAGAGGATATTTCGCTAAAGTTGCGCTTTCCTTACGAGGGTCGGCGAAATTTTAAGGGCCGTCTGACTGGTATCGACGGCGATGAGATTGTTTTGGTGGTAACGGATCACGAGTATTTGTTTCCGCTAGAGGGTATCGAAAAAGCAAATGTGGTCCCTCGTTTTTGAGGCGTGTGGAGTTAAATAGATGAGTAAAGAAATTTTGATGGTTGCAGAAGCCGTATCCAACGAAAAAGGTGTGGATAGGGCGATCATTTTTGAAGCGATTGAACAGGCACTAGCCACGGCAACCAAAAAGCGCTACGAAGAGGGTGCTAACGTTCGCGTAGTCATTGATCGTGAAACAGGTGACTACGAATCCTTTCGCTGGTGGGAAGTGGTCTCGGATGATGAAATGGCCGAGTTGGGAACCCAGTTTACGACTGAAGAGGCGTTGGAAAAAGACCCGTCACTTACGGTTGGTGACGTTTTCGAGGAGACGATTGAAAACATCGCCTTTGGTCGAATCGCAGCACAGACCGCCAAGCAGGTCATCGTTCAGCGTGTTAAAGATGCAGAGCGTGAAATTATTGTCAATCGATTTAAGCATCGGGTGGGCGAACTGCTAAACGGCACGGTGAAAAAAGTCACACGGGACCACATTGTGGTGGATTTTGGCGATAATGCTGAAGGGTTGTTGCCCCGGGAAGAACTTGTTGGCCGAGAAATTTTCAGAATCAATGATCGCACGCGGGTAATTCTTTTAGCGATCAGAGAAGAAACCCGAGGTCCCCAACTCTTAGTCTCTCGGGCTACACCTGACATGTTAGTGCAACTCTTTCAAATTGAAGTGCCGGAAATTTCTGAGGGCATCATTGAGATTAAGGGCGCAGCGCGCGACCCCGGTCAGCGGGCAAAAATTGCTGTGAAAAGCAAAGATGCTCGAATTGATCCCGTTGGTGCCTGCGTGGGTATGCGCGGAGCGCGTGTTCAAGCGGTATCCAATGATCTGGATGACGAGCGTGTTGATATCATCCTTTGGGACGACAATCCTGCGCAGCTCGTTATTAATGCTATGGCACCGGCTGAGGTTGAGTCGCTCATTGTAGATGAAGATTCTCACTCAATGGATGTAGCCGTGAATGCTGATAATTTGGCCCAGGCCATCGGTAAAGGGGGACAAAATGTTCGTTTGGCCTCTGAGCTTACTGGCTGGACTATCAATGTTATGACGATCGAAGATGCTTTGGAAAAACAGGAAGCTGAATCGTCTGATTTTGTAGAGAGTTTGATGACTGCGCTGGATATAGATGAAGACGTTGCGGTTGTCTTGGTCGAAGAGGGCTTTACCAGCATTGAAGAAGTGGCCTATGTTCCGTTGGAGGAAATGAGTGCTATTGATGGGTTTGATGAAGATATCGCCGAGGAGCTGCGTGCTCGAGCCAAAGATGCTCTTTTGACTCGCGCCCTCGCCAGTGAAGAGCAATTAGCCAATATTGAACCGGCAGAGGATCTACTGACAATGGAAGGCATGGATCAGGCGCTGGCCTACAAATTAACAGCGAAGAACATTATTACGATGGAAGATTTAGCCGAGCAGGCGATTGACGATCTGATGGATATTGAAGACATGGATGAAGAGAAAGCAGCAGCATTAATTATGACTGCGCGTGCACCTTGGTTTGCAGATGAGCAAGGCGAATAACTAATCGGGTAGCAATAGAGGATTACCGATGGCTGAAGTTAAAGTGACTGAATTGGCGAAAACTGTGGGCGCATCCGTCGACCGTTTGCTGTCACAAATGAAAGAAGCGGGTTTGCCCCATATATCGCCAGAGGATATGGTTTCTGACGAAGAAAAACAGACCTTGCTTGGTTATCTGAAAGGCCTACACGGTGAAAAAGGCGGTGAGCCGAAAAAGATTACCCTGCGGCGCAAGACGGTTAGCACGTTGAAGACAGGTAATCGCAGAACAGTAAATATCGAAGTGCGTAAAAAACGTACCTACGTCAAACGTAGCGAAGAAGATATTCAAGCTCAAGCGGAGTTGGAATCCGACGTCAAAGCACGACAGGAAGTCGAACAACCGCCTGAGCCTTTGGTTGAGCCTGAGGTTGTGGTATCCCCTGAGTCCAATCCCGAGGATGTTGTTTCGAAGCGAAGCTCTGGAACTGATGATATTGAAGAGCGAAGACTAGCAGCCATCGCTAATCGTCGAAGGGCTGATGAAGAGCAGCGCGCGCTCGCTGAGCAAAAAGGAAAAGAGCAACTTGAAGAAGAGGCTCGTAAAGCGGCAGAGGCGGCCTCGGCTCTGGCCAGTGAGGAAGCTAAAAAAGCAGGAAAAACGACCAAGCAGGTTCCGACTCCAGCGTCTGAACCGGTTCAAGACAAAGGTCGCAGGCATGCTAAGTCACAGGATGATGATGAAGATAAATTAGCCAAGAAAGCGAAAAAGCCGCTGGGTAAACCGGGTAAGAAAAAGGGTCGTTTGCGGCTGGACGATGGTGAAGAATTAACCACCAAAAATCGGTTAAAGACCACTGGGGTTGTGCTTAAAGTGGACAACAAGCACACGTTCAAAAAGCCCGTTGACAAGAAAACGTTTGAAGTTCCCATTGCGGATGAAATCTCTGTTGCAGACTTGGCCGCCAAAATGGCAATTAAATCGGGTCTGGTCATCAAAGAATTAATGAAGCTGGGAGTGATGGCCAATATCAACCAAGTGATTGATCAAGAGACAGCCTTTTTGGTGGTGGAAGAACTTGGCCACCAGCCCGTCGTTGCGGTTGATGAGACGGTAGAAGATGAATTGGCCAAGCAATTTGAGACCATTAATAGTGATGTCGCTGGACAAGCCAGAGCACCCATAGTGACAGTAATGGGCCATGTTGACCATGGCAAGACGTCACTCTTGGATAGGATTAAAAAGACCCATGTCGCCTCTGGTGAGGCTGGTGGAATTACACAGCATATTGGCGCTTATCATGTGAATACGCCAAAGGGAATGGTAACTTTTCTCGATACACCAGGCCATGCTGCATTTACCGCAATGCGAGCTCGTGGAGCAAAGGCAACCGACGTGGTTATTTTAGTTGTGGCTGCCGACGATGGGGTCATGCCACAGACTGAGGAGGCGATTCAACACGCTCGAGCGGCGGGTGTTCCGGTGGTGGTGGCGATCAACAAGATGGATAAAGAAGGCGCAGATCCAGAGCGTGTGACCAGTGAGTTGGGTGCGAAAGATGTGATTCCAGAAGAGTGGGGTGGCGACACTCAGTTTGTTAAAGTCTCAGCTGAGACAGGGGAAGGCATCGATGACCTGCTTGAAGCCATACTTTTGCAGTCTGAGCTACTTGAACTCACCGCACCGGTTGATGTGCCGGCTCGAGGCGTGATTGTTGAAGCTCGAGTGGACAAGGGTCGCGGCGTGGTGGCGACGGCATTGGTTCAGCAGGGAACACTGAACAAAGGCGACTTTATGCTCGCGGGTGAAAGTGTCGGCAAAATTCGTGCTATGACCGATGAGTTAAAGAAACCCATACAGACGGCAGGTCCCTCCATTCCTGTGGAAATATTGGGTTTAGATGAAGCACCCGACGCAGGTGATGAATTCTTTGTTGTAGCAGACGAACGTAAAGCCAAAGAAATTGCTGAATTGCGCGTAAATAAAGCGCGCCAAGATCGTATGTCTCGGCAGCAGGCTGCTAAGTTAGAGAATATGTTTTCTGACATGGGTAGCGAACAGGTTAGAAAGCTCAATTTGGTAGTGAAGACCGATGTTCGCGGTTCTTTGGAAGCGATTAACAGCGCTCTGAATGATTTTGCTACAGATGAAGTCGCGGTAGATATCGTGGCTTCTGGTGTCGGTGGTATTACTGAATCCGATATTAATTTGGCGATAACGACGGGTGCTATTGTCCTTGGATTTAACGTAAGAGCCGGTGGTGCTGCTAAGGCATTGGCGGAAAAAGAGAGCATTGAGCTGCGTTACTACAGCATCATCTATAATCTCTTAGATGAAGTGAAATTAGCTCTCTCAGGCATGCTCGATCCCGAGACCAAAGAAGATATTGTTGGTATCGCTGAAGTGCGTGACGTATTCCGTTCACCGAAGTTTGGTGCCATTGCCGGGTGTATGGTGGTTGAGGGATCAGTGTTCCGAAATAAACCTATCCGCGTATTGCGTGACGACGTTGTCATCTATCAAGGCGCACTGGAGTCTTTGCGTCGTTTTAAGGATGAAGCTAGCGAAGTGCGCAATGGTATGGAGTGTGGAATCGGCGTGAAAGACTATAACGATGTAAAAGCTGGTGATCTTATTGAAGTTTATGATGTCACTGAAGTTAAGCGTTCACTTTGATTAATAACAGTCGATGTTTGTCAGCTGTTTGTAGGTAATTTGTCAAATGCCGAGAGAATTTAGTAGAGCGGAACGCGTGTCCGATGCGCTACAGCAAGAGCTTGCCGTCCTGATACGTGAAGAGATCCGAGATCCTAGAGTTGGTATGGTCAACGTAACCGGTGTCGATGTGAGCCGAGATCTTGCCTATGCCAAAGTTCATGTCACTTTTGTGGGCGATCGGACTGACGACGATATCAATTCAGCTGTTGTAGCTCTCAATGGTGCGTCTGGTTATCTGCGCAAAGTTTTGGCTGCGTCGATAAAATTGCGGGTTACACCGAAATTGAGCTTCTTATATGATGAAACAGGACGTCGCGGCCAGCATTTGTCGGCATTGATTGATTATGCCGTGTCTACACAACAAGCCCCTCTAGGTAACCCAGAGCTTGAATCCAAAGGATTGAAAGGAGATTAGTTTTGGCGCGCAGGCGGAACAGAGGGCGCTCTGTCAATGGTATTTTTTTACTAGACAAGCCCATGGGGCTATCGTCGAACAAAGCACTGCAAAGAGTCAGATCTATTTTTGATGCTAATAAGGCTGGCCATACGGGTAGCCTCGATCCACTTGCTACGGGAATCTTGCCCATTTGTCTTGGTGAGGCGACCAAGTTCAGTCAATTCCTATTGGTATCAGACAAGCATTACAAGAGTACCTTCACGCTAGGAATTACGACAGATACCGGAGACTGTGATGGTTCTGAAATTGGTCGTGCCGACGCGTCCGCTATTACTCGCGCTGACGTGGAGGCAGCGATTGATAAGTTCAGAGGCGAGATTAAGCAGATCCCCTCTATGTATTCGGCATTGAAACACCAAGGACAGCCACTGTATAAACTTGCTCGACAAGGTGTAGTAGTAGAGAGAGAGCCGCGAGCAGTAACTGTCTTTAGTTACGATATTATTGACTTTCGCCCTGGAGTGGAAGCACAGGTTGATATTGAAGTGCACGTCAGTAAAGGCACCTATGTGAGAAGTTTGGCCGAGGACTTGGGCATTGCCCTCGGTTGCGGTGGGCATGTGAGTGCGCTGCGCAGGCACAGGGCGGGCCCTTTTGATGAGGGCCAAATTATGACCCTGAATGAGCTCGAAAAACACTCTGGGATTGTTGGTAAAGAGGATCTAGACGAGCTTTTAAAGCCTATGGATATAGCTGTCGGTGATCGTATGGCGGTGGAATTAAATGCTGTTGTAGCGGGTTATTTCATGCTTGGACAGCCCGTAATGTCAAATAAGACCTTTCGTAATGGTCAAGAAGGGGATATAGTGCGCGTCTTCCGAGATGACGGTGTTTTCTTAGGTGTTGGCGAAGTCAATCAAAACGGACAAGTTGCCCCTAAAAGACTTATAGTTTTCGGTACATAGGGAGCTGTTTCTCAACGAATTCCGTAGGGAAAGAAGCGAACAGCATAGCGTAAGCTATGATGAGTGACATTCCTGGCGCTTTTGCCAGGTTTCGACTTAGGCGGTCTGTAAATATGCGCGGGCTGACCTGAATTTTTTTAACTCGCATATTGGAGAAAACATCATGGCACTAAGTGCAGAAGAGAAGGCCGCAATCATTGCTGAGCATGCAACTTGTGAAAATGACACAGGTTCGCCGGAAGTACAGGTTGCGTTGCTGACCGTAAATATTAACAAATTGCAAGAGCATTTTGGTGATCATAAAAAAGATCACCACTCTCGTCGAGGATTGATTCGCATGGTTAACCAGCGAAGGAAATTACTCGATTATCTGAAGAGCAAGAATGTTGAGCGCTACCGCGAGCTGATTAAGAAGTTGGGTTTGCGTAGATAAGTACTCATGTTGCGGCTCCGAGAGGAGCCGCAACACTTTTTTAGTGAGTACAAATTAAGTGCGTTTGAATGTCGCTCCTGAGTCGATGCTGATCGAGTTACTTATAGCGATCACCTGTGGTCGTTATAAGTAACCCGAGCAGCCTATATCAGAGCTACTGACAAGCGTTGTTAGGTAAAATTGTAAAGGTAAAAATATGAACCCCTTAATAAAGAAATTTCAATATGGTAACCATACGGTTACATTAGAAACAGGGCGCATCGCCCGACAAGCAACAGGAGCTGTGCTTTGTTCAATTGATGACACATCGGTGCTTTGCACCGTGGTTGGAGCCAGAGAAGCAAAACCTGGAATGGACTTCTTCCCTCTGGGCGTCCATTACATTGAGAAAGCCTATGCGGCAGGTAAGATTCCTGGAGGTTTCTTCAAGCGTGAGGGCCGTCCGAGTGAAAAGGAGACCCTAACGTCACGATTGATCGATCGTCCGATTCGCCCACTGTTTCCCAATGGCTTCAAAAATGAGGTTCAGGTGGTATGTACAGTGGTATCGGCCGAAAAAGACATAGATCCGGACATTGCAGCGATGATTGGCACATCAGCTGCATTGGCAATTTCTGGTATACCCTTCAATGGCCCAATTGGTGGTGCCCGAGTAGGCTATACCGAAGACGCGGGTTATTTGTTAAATCCAGTTTACAGTGAGTTGGAAAATTCTGCGCTTGATATGGTGGTAGCGGGCACCAAAGATGCAGTGCTGATGGTCGAATCCGAGGCCTCTGAATTGTCCGAAGACATCATGCTTGGTGGCGTTCTTTTTGCCCACCAAGAGATGCAGACGGTAATTAGTGTTATTGACCAGTTGGTTGCTGAGGCGGGCAAGCCACGATGGGATTGGCAGGGCGAGACGGAAAATACTGTTCTTAAGACAGCGCTGACTGATTTGGTCGGCGCAGATGTTGATGTGGCGTATCAGGTAGTTGATAAGCAAGAGCGTGTCGCCAGCGTTAATAAGCTTCGTGATCACGCGGTGGCGGAACTGGCGACGCAAGATGGCCATTCTGAAGAAGACATTAAAGACGCCTTCAAGAAATTAGAGAAGAATGTTGTTCGAGGTCGAATCATTAGAGGTGAACCGCGGATTGACGGCCGCGACAGTAAAACGGTTCGAGGCATTGATGTAGAAGTAGGCATTTTGCCGAGAGTGCACGGATCTGCGTTGTTTACTCGCGGTGAAACCCAAGCCGTAGTTGCGGCTACTTTAGGTTCTACCCGGGATGCTCAAATGATTGATGCTCTCGAGGGACGCAAAGATGATCCATTTATGCTGCACTACAATTTTCCCCCTTACTCAGTGGGAGAATGCGGCCGTATGGGGTTCACTGGTCGCCGGGAAGTAGGTCATGGACGCCTGGCGCGTCGAGGGATCAATGCAGTATTGCCAAATGCTGAGGAATTCCCGTACGCAATGCGCGTGGTTTCCGAAATTACTGAATCCAATGGCTCAAGCTCCATGGCGTCGGTTTGTGGCTCGAGTCTGGCATTGATGGATGCAGGTGTGCCTATCAAAGCTCCTGTTGCCGGTATTGCGATGGGCTTGGTTAAAGAAGAGCAAGGGTTTGCTGTCTTGACTGATATCTTGGGTGATGAGGACCACCTCGGTGATATGGATTTTAAAGTTGCAGGAACTGCCGCTGGAATCACGGCGCTGCAAATGGATATTAAAATCGAAGGCATTACCGAAGAAATTATGGAAATTGCTTTAGAGCAGGCGATGGATGCAAGATTACATATTCTCGGTGAGATGAATAAAGTTATTTCCAGTGGTAGAGACGAAGTGGCTGACACGGCGCCTCGCATGGGCGTTATGCAGATTGACTCAGACAAGATCCGCGATGTTATTGGTAAGGGTGGTGCAACCATTCGTAGTCTCTGTGAGGAGCATAATTCTACTATCGATATTGACGATAACGGTGCTGTGAAGATTTACTCGGAAGATACACCAAGTTTGAATGCCACGATAGACGCGATCAAGGCTATCGTCGCTGACCCTGAGCCCGGTACAATCTACGATGGAAAGGTGGTTAGAATCGTTGACTTCGGTGCATTTGTTAATTTCATGCCGGGTACTGACGGTTTGGTGCATATTTCCCAAATTGCCCAGGAGCGTGTCGCCAAGGTGACAGATTATCTCACCGAGGGTCAAGATGTGAGAGTTAAAGTGACTGAAATTGACAACCGTGGACGAGTCAAACTTTCTATTAAAGAAGCTCAACTGGAAGAGGGCACTGTGCCCGAGGCAGCGTCCTCAGATGCAGAGACCTCAGAAAGTAAGCCTGAGGCGTAATCGTTTTTTAGAACAGAAAACCCGGTTTTTAAACCGGGTTTTTTTTGCCTAGAATACTTGAACTCAGTTTGCCCCGTTATGATGATGCAAGATCGAGCAATTCTGCGGCGTGACTGCGACTTTGCTCAGTGACGCTGGCGCCACCGAGCATCCTTGCTAGCTCTTCAATTCGCTGCTCGGTATTCAGCTCCACCATCAGTGATTGGGCGTTGTTCTGTTCGACGACCTTGCTTGCTACGTAGTGCTGACGCGCATGGGCAGCGACTTGGGGCTGATGAGTGACGCTGATAACTTGGCCATGTTGTCCCAAATCTTTTAGCAGCCGTCCGACGATATCCGCAGTGCTGCCGCCGATACCCACATCAACTTCGTCGAACACTAGGGTCGGTATCTGAGAGTGACTAGCGGCGACTACCTGAATAGCAAGGCTAACTCTCGATAACTCACCGCCAGAGGCGATTTTAGCCAGTGGTTTATGCGGCTGCCCCACATTGGTTGACAGTAAAAATTCGATAGTTTCCATTCCATTGGGGTGATATTTTCCTTTGTCGATTTTTTTTAGTTGGACTGCGAGTTGGGCGCCCTGCATAGCCAAACTCTGAAGCTGATGGTTGATCTCCGTAGCCATTTTTTCCGCAGCGACGACCCGCTTTGTCGATAAAATTTCGGCTGAGGCCTCATAGATTGACGCTAGCTCATCGACACGCTGTTGCAGAGCGGCCAAATCTTCGCTTCCACTGACTAAGGCGTCTAGCTCCGACATTAAATCAGCTTTTTTATCCTCGAGTTGATCGGTGTTAACGCGATGTTTGCGAGCTAGCTCGAAGATGGCTGATAGCTCCTCATCTAGAGCTTGCAACCTCTGGGGGTCTGCCTCAAAACGGTCGATATGATGAGTGATTTCAGTAATCGCTTCTTCCAATTGAATCAGGCCACTGTGTAAGAGATTTTCCGCTGTTGCCAGTGCAGTGGGTTTGTGGGGCATAGCATTTAGAATTGACAGACTGCGATTGAGGTTGTCCCGCAGGTTGACCTCTTCTGATCGCTCGCAAATATCGAGTAGGTTGTGGCTGTCTTGCAGGATTTGTTCTGCACTAGCTAATAATTTTTGTTCACGCTCTAACTGGATCAAGTGGTTGGTTGTAACATCCAGCTTTTGTAGTTCATCGACTTGTAAAGTCAGTAATATTTTCCGCTGTTCCAGTTCATCTCCGCGGTTGACGAGATCATTCAGAGTGCTCTTGGCCGCATGCCACGCTTTGAAATCTTCATTGACTTGCAGTCTTGCCGTCACCGCGCCAGCATACTCATCCAACAGCTTGCGGTGCGTATCTGCCCGCAACAATGATTGGTGTTCATGCTGACTGTGGATATCAGTCAATATCTCACCCAGTTCTTTTAACTGAGACATGGTACTTGGATGGCCGTTAATATAACCTCGAGAGCGACCTTCACGAGTGTAAATTCGTCTCAAAATACAGTTTTCCTGCGAATCAAAATCGTTGTCTAACAACCATTGGTTAGCGTCATCGACGTTAGTGACATCATAAATCGCTGTTATTTCAGCTCTATCTTTGCTGTGCCTTATGGTATCTACATCAGCGCGATCACCCAAGGCCATCCCGAGGGCGTCCAAAACAAGTGATTTACCCGCACCAGTTTCACCAGTGATCGCTGTAGTGCCTGACTTGAATTCGATTTCAAGTGATTCCACCAGAGTGTAGTTTTGAATAGAGATGGACAGAAGCAAATTTTTTCACCGACTGATTTAAACATGCCTTGAGGGTGCACATTTCTTCATTTTTTTCTTGAAAACGATAAGTTAGCCCCCATATGACAGTCAAGGGTAAAGGTTGTGAACCTCCGAATCAATAACCTTAGGTCTGGGTATTGATAATGAGCGGAAAATTGAGGAAAAGAATATGCAGGACAACGTAATGGGTGACCAGGAGTCATCATCAGAGCCAGTTGATGTATCAGCTGGAGCCGAGCAAACCGAGGCGGAAAAAATTGATCAGGAAACGATTGATCAGTTACTAACAGAGCAGCAATCTGGAGAGACGGAAGCGTTACTACAGCAGGTAACTGACGCTAACGATCAGGTTTTACGAATACAGGCAGAAATGCAAAATGTGCGGCGTCGAGCTGAACGTGACGTTGAAAATGCGCACAAATATGCTTTGGATAAATTTACTGCTGATCTTCTACCGGTAGTGGATAATTTAGAACGCGCACTGGGCACCATCAATGCTGACGATGAAACTCAGAAGGCAGTGGCCACAGGAGTTGAGCTGACGCTGAAGTCGTTTCTTGATGTCTTAGCGCGTTTTAACATTGAAGTGGTGGATCCGGCTGGCCAACCCTTTGATGCTGACTTACACCAGGCCGTCAGTATGGTTCCCAATCCTAATTCAGAACCAAATACCGTGATTGATGTTTTTCAAAAGGGCTACACCTTAAACGGGCGCTTAGTGCGTCCAGCCATGGTAGTGGTTTCCAAAGCAGAGTAGTGAATTTAGGTTTGAGCAGGGGTAAACCCCTTGAAGTTTTTAAACACACACCCATATAAGGGTTATTAGAAAATTTTATTCAACCCAATGTAGGGTTTAGAAAAAACAATGGAGAGATGAGTAATGGGAAAGATTATCGGAATTGATTTGGGTACAACCAACTCCTGTGTTTCGGTGCTCGAGGGCGAAAAGCCAAAAGTAATTGAAAATGCAGAGGGCGCAAGAACAACACCCTCAGTGGTCGCTTACGCAGATGACGGTGAAATATTGGCGGGTCAGTCAGCTAAACGTCAGGCAGTAACTAATCCTGAAAATACTGTGTATGCGGTAAAGCGTCTGATTGGTCGTCGCTTCGATGATGATGTCGTTAAGAAAGATATGGATATGGTCCCCTACAAAATTGTTAAGGCCGACAATGGTGATGCTTGGGTTGAGATTAAAGGAGAGAGTAAAGCTGCGCCGCAGATCTCAGCTGAAATCTTGAAGAAAATGAAGAAGACAGCCGAGGACTACTTAGGAGAAGCAGTTTCTGAAGCGGTGATCACGGTGCCTGCATATTTTAATGATTCACAGCGTCAGGCGACCAAAGATGCCGGACGAATCGCGGGGCTGGATGTAAAACGGATAATCAATGAGCCAACGGCTGCTGCGCTAGCCTACGGTATTGATAAGGCTGCAGGTGATCGAGTTGTGGCGGTCTACGATCTTGGTGGAGGCACTTTCGATATCTCAGTAATTGAGATTGCTGACGTTGATGGAGAAAAACAGTTTGAGGTGTTGGCTACCAATGGCGATACTTTCCTCGGTGGTGAAGACTTTGATATGCGTTTAATAGAATATTTATCTGCCGAATTTAAACAAGATAGTGGTATCGATCTTCATGGCGATCCGTTGGCCATGCAGCGGCTCAAAGAAGCCGCTGAGAAGTCGAAGATTGAATTGTCTTCCAGCCAACAGACAGAAGTTAATTTACCCTATATTACTGCTGACGCCACAGGGCCAAAGCACTTGGTGGTGAAGTTAACTCGAGCCAAGCTAGAGTCATTGGTTGAAGACTTGGTAGAGCGTTCTTTGGAGCCCTTGCGTATTGCCCTCAAAGATGCAGGCAAGTCTACCTCAGAGATCGATGAAATTATATTAGTTGGTGGCCAGACTCGTATGCCTATGGTGCAAGAGAAGGTTAGTGGTTTCTTTGGTAAAGAGCCGCGCAAAGATGTCAATCCCGACGAAGCCGTGGCGGTGGGTGCTGCTCTCCAGGGTGCTGTACTCGCGGGTGATGTGACCGACGTCTTATTGTTAGATGTCACGCCGTTGAGCTTGGGTATTGAAACCATGGGTGGTGTAGCAACGCCGGTGATTGAAAAAAATACAACGATACCAACTAAGAAGTCGCAAATTTTTTCCACTGCTGAAGATAATCAAACTGCAGTAACCATTCACGTGGTGCAGGGTGAGCGAAAGCAAGCAACGCAAAATAAGTCTCTCGGACGATTTGATCTTGCGGATATTCCTCCGTCGCCCAGAGGTATGCCACAAATCGAGGTGACCTTTGACATTGATGCCAACGGTATTCTTAATGTTGGAGCAAAAGATAAGGCAACGGGCAAAGAGCAATCAATCATCATAAAGGCCTCTTCTGGCCTGTCTGATGATGAGATAGATGCAATGGTTAAGGATGCAGAGGCCAACGCGGCAGAAGATCAAAAGTTCGAAGATTTGGTACAGGCGCGCAACACCGCTGATGGGTTGGCTCATGCAGCCAAGAAAACCTTGGAGGAAGCCGGTGATAAGGCGAGCGATGAAGAGAAGTCGGCCATTGAAGATGCTATCAAGCAGGTGGAGGAAGCGGTTCAAGGGGATGATAAAGACGCCATTGATAATGCCGCTAAAGTGCTGTCTGAAGCATCGGCAGGCCTCGCACAGAAAATGTACGCAGAGCAGGCTGCAGATGCAGAGCAGCCATCTGCTGATCAGGGTCCTGGTGAGGATGCCATGGATGCTGAGTTTGAAGAGGTTAAAGAAGAGGACGTGAAGGAAGACAGTAAGTAACTACTGTTTAATTTGAAGGGTCATTACAGGCGCGGTGTGGTTTTCTTTATAGGATTATTGCACTCGCGCCTCTGTATTTAGTGTGGTTGGTAAGCTGCACTAACAACCTTAGTTTGGAAGCATCGAAGTATGGCAAAACGTGATTTTTACGAGGTTCTCGGCGTGGACAATGATGCCTCTGCGCAGGAGATCAAGAAGGCATTTCGCCGCGTTGCGATGAAGTATCATCCGGATCGAAATCCCGATGACAAGAAGGCTGAGGAAAAGTTTAAAGAAGCGCAGGAAGCATACGAAGTCCTCAGCGATGCCGACAAGAAGTCAGCCTATGATCAATTTGGCCATGCCGGCGTCGATCAGAACGGTGGTGGTCATGGTGGTGCCGGTTTCAGCGATGTTTTCGGTGATGTTTTTGGTGATATATTTGGTGGTGGTGGCCGCAGTCGCAGTGGTCCTGCGCGCGGATCCGACTTGCGTTATGACTTGCAGTTGGATTTAGAAGACGCAGTTAAAGGTAAGACTGTTCAAATAGAGGTTCCGACATTAGTCCACTGCGATGTTTGTGATGGTTCTGGAGCTCGTAAGGGCACATCCCCCGTAACCTGCGGCACCTGTGGTGGCACAGGTCAGGTTCGTATGTCTCAGGGTTTTTTCTCGGTACAGCAAACTTGCCCCACCTGTCGTGGCCGCGGCAAGATAATTTCTGATCCTTGTGGTGCCTGTCATGGGCAAGGTGTCAAAGAAGAGCGGAAGACATTGTCGGTAAAAATTCCTGCGGGCGTCGATACTGGCGACAGAATTCGTCTCTCGGGCAAAGGAGAGGCGGGCCCTCAAGGTGGACCTCCCGGTGATCTCTATGTGCAAATGCACGTTCGTGAGCATGATATTTTCCTTCGCGACGGCAGTAATCTACACTGTGAAGTACCCATTAGTTTTGCTCAGGCGGCATTGGGGGGAGAACTTGAGGTTCCAACACTGTCGGGGAAAGTCAAACTGAAAATTCCCGCTGAAACTCAGAGTAGCAAACTCTTTCGCCTCAGAGGAAAAGGTGTGGCGCCGGTGAGAGGGGGTGCTCAAGGCGATTTGTTATGTCGAGTAGTGGTGGAGACGCCAGTGAACTTGAGTCCAGAGCAGAGAGAAATTCTTGAACAATTTGATCAAAGTTTGGCGGGGAAAAGCAAGCATTCTCCGCGGAGTAATAACTGGTTTGATGGTGTGAAAACATTTTTTGACAACTTAACTGGCTAGGGTCAATGTTGTTGTCCTTCGAAGATTGAAGAATAGGGATAGTCCATGTTAAATATTGCCATTACTGGTGCTGGTGGACGCATGGGTCAGACGTTGATCCGACTGTTGGCAGACAGCGATGAGGCGAACCTCACTGTCGCTGTTGAGCGCAAGGGTAGTCCTCATGTGGGTGTTGATGTTGTAGCTTTCGCCGCGACTAGCCCAAGTGGAGTCGTAGTGGTGGATGATATTGAATCAGCAATTGAACAATTCGATATTCTCATTGATTTCAGCCATCCAGAGGCCACAGTTGACAACATTGAGGTTTGCAAGCGCCATGGCAAAGCCATGGTCATAGGAACCACTGGCATGAGTACCAATCAGATCGCTCAAGTGCAAACAGCAAGCCAACAAATTCCTATTTGTATGGCGTCAAACTTTGCCACTGGGGTTAATCTGTGTTTCAAGCTTGCGGAGATGGCCGCTCGTGCATTGGGTGATGAAATCGATGTCGAGATCAGTGAGACACATCATCGACATAAAAAGGACGCGCCATCTGGCACGGCACTTTCGCTCGGTAGATCAGTGGCGTCAGCACTGAATCAAGACTTTGATGCGGTGGCTCGATTTGGTATGGAACGTCAGGTATCTGAGCGCGACAACAAAACTATCGGTTTTTCATCTGTGCGTGCCGGTGATGTTGTCGGTGATCATACGGTGTTGTTTGCAGCTGAGGGAGAGCGTATAGAAATAACCCATAAAGCGTCTAGTCGTGCCGCCTTTGCTCGCGGTGCTCTGCGTGCTGCTCATTGGCTCAATGTAAAAACACCTGGTCTCTACGACATGCAGGATGTTCTAAATCTCAAATAGAACTGCTGATTGCCCAATATCGAAAGCAATAAATTATAAAAATGCTGATTTTCTCGATAGACAAAATATACCCCGATCCCTATACTACCCCCCTAACACCGCGATAGTAAAAGCGGTCTCGTTCTGAGAGGTTAGAGCACTGAATATTTTTATTAAAGCCAGATGAAACCAACGGTTTCGTCTTGTTTTTGTGCAAACGCAATAAAAATCTTGGTGCCATTTCAGAGTTGTTCTGTCGGTGATCGAACCACGTGATGGTGAGGTTATTGTTAGATTAAACAATTATAATTAGGAGGTTGTGTGAATTCCCAGAATCGTCGGGAAGCCGTACTTGCACTCGCGGACGGAACAATTTTCAGAGGTACTTCCATTGGTGCTGAGGGCGTGTCGGTTGGAGAGGTAGTCTTCAATACAGCGCTGACTGGTTATCAAGAAATTCTCACCGATCCATCCTATGCTCGTCAAATTGTTACCTTGACCTACCCTCATATTGGCAATGTTGGTGTCAATAAGGAAGATGAAGAATCCGAGGTCATTTGGGCTTCTGGTTTGGTGATTCGTGATCTCCCTTTATTGGCGTCAAATTTCCGCTGTGAGCAAACTCTGGATAGTTATCTCAAAGAGAAAAATATTCTTGGTATCGCCGACATTGATACCCGCAAGCTTACGAGGCGACTGCGACAAACTGGATCTCAGAGCGGTTGTATTATGGCGGGTCATCTCAGTGATCAAGAGGCGCTTGAGGCGGCTAAACAGTTCGCCGGCCTCAAAGGGATGGACTTAGCCAAAGAGGTTACTACCAAACAGCCCTATCACTGGTCGCAGACGAGTTGGTCTTTAAGTGAGGGGCATGGTCAGACGTCGGAGCCCTATCAGTATCGTGTGGTGGCTTACGACTATGGTGTTAAACGAAATATTTTGCGTATGCTTGTGGATCGGGGCTGCGATTTGACGGTGGTGCCGGCGACAACTCCCGCTGCGGAAGTGCTGGCTATGAATCCGGATGGTGTATTTTTGTCCAATGGTCCTGGGGATCCGGAGCCCTGCGATTACGCCATTGAAGCGATCAAAACACTCTTGAAAACCCAATTGCCGGTATTTGGTATCTGTCTCGGACATCAGTTGCTTGCGCTGGCTTCGGGTGCAAAGACTGAAAAGATGAAATTTGGACATCATGGTGCTAACCATCCAGTGGAAGATATAGTCGGCAATCAAGTGATGATTACCAGCCAGAATCATGGCTTTGCCGTGGATGAAAGTAGTCTACCTGATAACGTAATTGCTACTCATCGTTCGCTCTTCGACAAGTCTTTGCAGGGTATCCACCGGACGGACAGGCCCGCTTTTAGTTTTCAAGGGCACCCTGAGGCGAGTCCCGGTCCTCATGATGCTGCGCCACTATTTGATCACTTTGTTGAATTAATGAATGCTAATCGCACGACCTTGGTGGAGTAAACATGCCAAAAAGAAATGATATAAAAAGTATTTTGATTCTTGGTGCGGGCCCCATCATTATTGGCCAAGCCTGTGAATTCGATTACTCGGGAGCCCAAGCGTGCAAGGCGCTGAGGGAAGAGGGCTTTCGGGTCATCTTGGTTAATTCCAATCCAGCAACTATTATGACCGATCCCTCAATGGCAGATGCTACCTATATTGAACCGGTGGAATGGAAAACTGTAGCGCGTATTATTGAAGAAGAGCGGCCTGATGCTGTGTTGCCAACCATGGGTGGACAAACAGCATTGAACTGTGCGCTCGATCTTGCCCGACACGGCGTGTTAGACAAGTTCTCAGTTGAAATGATCGGCGCCAATGCCGATGCCATTGATAAGGCCGAGGATCGTGAGCGCTTTGACAAAGCCATGAAATCCATCGGTCTGAGCACGCCAAATTCCGGTATTGCTCACAGTTTTGAAGAAGCCACACAGGTGGCGGATCAGTTTGGTTTTCCCTGCATAATCAGACCCTCATTTACCATGGGCGGCTCTGGTGGAGGTATTGCCTACAATAGAGAAGAATTTGAAACTATCTGTCGCCGTGGGTTGGATCTCTCGCCTACCAATGAACTGCTGATCGATGAGTCACTTATCGGTTGGAAAGAATTCGAAATGGAAGTGGTAAGAGATCGTAAAGACAATTGTATTATTGTCTGTTCTATTGAAAATCTTGACCCGATGGGAATTCACACTGGTGATTCAATAACAGTGGCACCGGCTCAGACACTGACGGATAAAGAATATCAGATTATGCGCAATGCCTCGCTCAAAGTGTTGCGAGAAATCGGTGTCGAGACGGGTGGTTCAAACGTTCAGTTCGCAGTAAATCCCGAGGATGGCCGCTTAGTGGTCATTGAGATGAATCCGAGAGTATCCCGTTCCTCCGCATTGGCCTCCAAGGCCACAGGGTTTCCTATTGCTAGAGTGGCGGCGAAGCTGGCGGTTGGCTATACCTTGGATGAATTGCAAAATGAGATCACCGGTGGTGCAACGCCGGCATCCTTTGAGCCGAGCATTGATTATGTCGTGACAAAGATCCCTCGCTTCGCTTTTGAAAAGTTTAATCAGGCAGATGAGACCTTAACGACCCAAATGAAGTCCGTAGGTGAAGTGATGGCCATCGGCCGCACTTTCCAAGAATCCATGCAAAAAGCGTTGCGTGGTCTGGAAGTGGGTGTGGTGGGCTTTGATCCAAAATTAAATACCAACGATGATGAGGCAGATGCGAATCTCTACAACCAATTAGCCGAAGCAGGTCCTGACAGAATCTGGTACGTGGCGGATGCCTTTCGGCGGGGAATGAGTTGCGACGAGTTGTTTGCAATTACTAAGATCGATCCGTGGTTTTTGGTACAAATTGAAGATTTAATCAGTGAAGAGCGCTCACTTGAGGGTCAGTTAATCGGTGACATCGACCAAGCGCGACTATACCGATTGAAACGCAAAGGATTCTCTGATCGCCGATTGGCTGATATTTTGAAGTGCTCTGAGACCGCAATGCGCGAGCTGCGTCAACAGTTTAATATTCACCCGGTATATAAACGCGTGGATACCTGTGCCGCTGAATTTTCTACAGAGACCGCTTACATGTATTCCACTTACGAGGAAGAATGTGAGGCGTCACCCAGTAACAGAGACAAGATTTTAGTTTTGGGTGGCGGCCCTAATCGCATTGGGCAGGGGATTGAATTTGATTACTGCTGCGTGCATGCAGCCCTGGCAATGCGTGAAGATGGTTATGAGACCATCATGGTCAATTGCAACCCAGAGACAGTGTCCACTGACTACGACACCTCCGACCGGTTGTTTTTTGAGCCAGTCACTCTGGAGGATGTACTTGAAATTGTCCGCTTAGAGAAACCAGTGGGTGTTATCGTTCAGTTTGGAGGCCAAACTCCGCTTAAACTCGCTCGGGCGCTTGAAGCAGAGGGGGTTCCTATTGTTGGCACCACACCAGATGCTATCGATCGTGCTGAAGATCGTGAGCGTTTCCAGCAGATGATTGACAAGTTAGGTTTATTACAACCGTCCAATGCCACGGCGAGAAGCTCAGAGGAAGCGGTGGAGTTGGCTAAAAAGATCGGCTATCCCTTAGTCGTGCGACCGTCTTATGTTCTCGGTGGTCGAGCAATGGAGATTGTCTACAAAGAAGATGAGCTCAATCATTACATGAAAACAGCAGTGCAGGTATCAGAGGACTCGCCCGTATTACTCGATTTCTTTTTACCCAACGCGATAGAAATGGATGTGGATGCAGTGAGTGATGGCGATGATGTTGTTATTGGTGCCATTATGCAGCATATCGAGCAAGCGGGGATCCACTCAGGGGATTCTGCTTGTTCGCTGCCACCTTACAGTTTGGATGAATCAGTTCAGGACCAAATGCGCGACATGTGCAAAAAAATGGCGGTTGAACTGGGTGTTAAGGGGCTGATGAATGTCCAGCTTGCGCTTCAGGATGACAAGATCTATGTGATTGAAGTTAATCCGCGCGCCTCTCGAACGGTGCCTTTCGTGTCAAAATGTATTGGCGCATCGCTGGCAAAAATAGCTGCCCGCTGTATGGTGGGACAGACGCTGGAATCACAGGGCTTTACCAAAGAAATTATCCCCCCGTATTTCAGTGTCAAAGAAGCAGTTTTCCCTTTTAATAAATTCCCTGGAATAGATCCGATTCTCGGGCCAGAAATGAAATCTACCGGCGAGGTAATGGGCGTTGGTGAGACCTTTGCCGAGGCTTACGGTAAAGCTGAGTTGGGCGCCAGTGACGAGATTCCAAGTAGCGGTTGCGCTTTCGTCAGTGTCCGCGAGCGGGACAAAGATCAGGTGCCGGCGCTGGTTGAAAAATTGATTTCTCTCGGATTTTCGTTAGTTGCCACCAAGGGCACTGCCGCGGCTATTTCGGCGGCTGGGTTCCCCGTGGAAATGGTTAACAAGGTTAAAGAAGGCCGACCGCATATTGTGGATATGATAAAAAGTGATAAGATCAACCTTATAATCAATACCACAGAAGGTCGGCAAGCTATCATGGACTCTTCAACCATCAGGTCGAGCGCTGAGCAAAAACGGGTCTATTACACCACCACCATGGCGGGCGGCAGTGCGGTATGTGAGGCATTGCGCTATGCTGGAGACAGTAACGTGAGAAGTTTACAGCAGTTGCATAGGAAAATAGGCTAATGCAAAAAACCGCTATGACAAAAGAGGGTGAGTCGGCTCTCCGTAAAGAACTCGAACATCTGGTTAAAGTGGTGCGTCCGTCTATTGTCGAGGCAATTGCCACAGCAAGAGAGCATGGGGACTTAAAAGAAAATGCCGAATACCATGCTGCTCGTGAACAGCAAAGTTTCGCAGAGGGGCGTATTCAGGATATTGAATCGAAACTCTCTAACGCACAGGTTATTGATATTTCTAACATCCCGCAGGCCGATCGGGTCATCTTTGGAGCTCAGGTGACCATTATTAATTTGGATACAGACGCGACCACTACCTATCGAATCGTTGGTGACGACGAGGCTGACGTCAACGCGGGAAAGATTTCCTACCAATCACCCATTGCACGAGCGCTGATCAGTAAAGAAATTGGTGATGTGGTTGTGGTCAAAGCACCAAGTGGCGATATTGAATACGAAATTGATGATGTTCTCTACTCTTAAATCAAATTGCTAGCGGAGAGTAAAAACATCATCAGTGCCTTTTGTGCATGAAGGCGATTTTCTGCCTCATCCCAAACGACGGATATTGATTCGTCCTCTAAAAGTTCAGCAGACACTTCTTCGCCCCGATGAGCGGGTAGGCAGTGCATGAAAACAGCTCCTGCGGCTGCATTTTTCATCAGCTCATGATTGACCTGGTAGTCAGCGAAGGCGGTGAGTCTGTGTTGTTGTTGGTCCTCTTGTCCCATCGATGCGAAAACATCAGTGGTAACCAGATCAGCCCCAGTGACTGCTGATTCAGGGCTACTGCTGATCATCACGCGATCACCCGCTTCAGCCAATAGGGATGCGTCGGGTTCGTAGCCCTCAGGGCAGGCGATATTGAGATTAAAATTTAACAAGATGGCAGCATTGATCCATGAGTGACACATGTTATTACCATCGCCGATCCAGGCGACGGTAGTGCCTTCGATCGGTCCGCGGTGTTCAACAAAGGTTTGAATATCAGCGAGGAGTTGGCAGGGATGAAAGTCATCGGTTAGCGCGTTTATGACAGGAACTTTAGAGTACTTGGCGAACCGTTCGATTTTGTCATGAGCAAAGGTTCTGATCATCACAATATCTACCATTCGCGAGATAACTCGAGCGGAATCTTCAATGGGTTCACCGCGGCCAAGTTGAGTATCATTGGGCGAGAGGAATAGAGCAGAACCCCCGAGCTGAGCCATGCCAGTCTCAAATGAAACTCGCGTTCTTGTGGAGGATTTCTCAAAGATCATAGCTAAAACTTTGTCTTTCAGGACGGGCTCCTGACGATTTTGCCGATGCGCAGCCTTCATTGCGATTGCAGAATCTATAACTTGATTTAGCTCGCTGGCAGTTAAATCACGCAGGGTTAAGAAATGTCTTACAGTCATGGCCCGTGGCTCCCTAGTCGTGGGTAAATTGGTCAACAAGTGGTACTAAAATAGAAACTATCTCATCAGCCTCTTCATCGCTCAGGATAAGCGGTGGCAAAAGCCTTATCACTGAGTCTGCAGTGATATTGATGATCAATCCCTTGTCCATGGCTTTGCTAAACAGAGACTTACAGGGTCGATCCAGTTGAATGCCGATCATACAACCTAACCCACGGATCTCCTGCACGTGTTTACAGTGGTTTAATTGTGACCTGAGAGAATTGATGATTCGCTCGCCGATAATGGTGGCGCGCTGTAGAAGATGTTCACTACAAATTGTTTCAACCGTTGCAAGGGCTGCGCCACAAGCGAGGGGATTTCCACCAAAAGTCGACCCATGGTTACCCGGTTGCAGGACATTGGTGGCTCTGCCAGCACTCAAACAGGCGCCAATGGGAACCCCATTGCCGAGCCCTTTTGATGTGGTGACTACATCGGGGATTATGCCACTGTGCTGATAGCAGAAGTACTGGCCTGTTCTGCCATTGCCTGTCTGTACTTCGTCTAACATCAACAACCATTGATGCTTGTCACAAAAGGCGCTTAATTGTTGCAAGTAATTGGTAGAAGGTACTCGAATGCCACCCTCGCCCTGTATCGGTTCTACCAAGATAGCACAAACATTCGAATTGTTAGCCGCAATCTTCTCCAGTGCAGCCATATTGTCGTAGGGTGCCCTGACAAAGCCCGACACCAGAGGTTCAAATCCAGCTTGCACGCGACGCCCACCGGAGGCGCTCAAGGTTGCTAATGTTCTGCCGTGAAAGGCATTTTCCATAACTACTATGGACGGCAACGTGATACCTTTGTTGTTACCATAAAGCCGTGCAATCTTTATTGCTGCCTCATTGGCCTCAGCCCCAGAGTTGCCAAAGAATACTTGCTCCATACCTGAAATAGTGCAAAGTTTTTCAGCCAGCGCTTCTTGGTTTGGTATGCCAAAAAAGTTAGAACAGTGACCCAAAACTTGAGACTGATTGACTAAGGCATCGGTAATCGCAGGATGAGAATGACCAAGTCCGCAAACGGCGATGCCGGAGAGGGCATCTAAATACTTATTGCCATCAGCGTCGCAAAGCCATGCTCCCTGCCCACTGACAAGTGTTGCTGCTCGCTGACCATAGGTGTTCATTAAGGCAGAGCTGGTCATGGGTTTATCGTCTATGTTGATCCGTTTTGAAATAAAAAAAGGCAGCCCCGCTGCCTTTACTTTCTGGTTTTATCATAGCTTGGTTTGGTGATGCCCGCAAGATGCACAGCTACTACCCGCTTATGCAATATGGCCATATGATGTAAAAAATTATATCGTTGAAAAACCATCTAAATGGTTTTTTCTGTGGTCTAAAGCAGTTAAAATAAGCAAACATGGCACTACGTTAAAAGGCGATTACCTCATGGATATTATGGAAACAATCAAAGACCAAGTAGAGAACAACTCGGTGCTTCTGTATATGAAGGGGTCCCCCAATCAGCCGCAATGCGGTTTTTCAGCAAGAACTGTTCAGGCGCTGATGGCGTGCGGTCATCGATTTGCCTATGTGGATGTGCTGTCCAATCCTGAAATACGCTCGAACCTCCCAACTTACGCCAACTGGCCAACTTTTCCGCAACTGTGGGTTGGTGGTGAGTTGATTGGCGGCTGTGACATTGTCTCCGAGATGCATGACCAAGGCGAACTGAAAGCATTGATTGATGATGCTTTGGCCGGCACCGATACTGATTAACAGCCCTACATTTATTTTTTATCGAGTAAAATCATAACCAGGCTCACTGACCTTTGCAGCATCCTCTGTGCTGCTGTGTGGTTTGTTAGGAGGCATTGGTTCTGTGATCCGCGTTTGTCTTTTGTTGACGAAGATCTAAACATTTGAGTGCGAATGATAATTAGTCTTATTATTGTTGACTTTGATAATAAGACTAATTATCATTCGCAGTTATAAAATTCGAGAGCTTTCAGTTCGGCGCTGATATTGATAAAGCGCTGCTGGTAGTAGCGAGAGAACTCTCTCAATAATGTTCAGGATCAACAAGGAAACCATGACAATGCTTAACTCAATTTCTTCAAAATTCTTGCTGGCGTTTCTGCTGGCTCTGCTTGCTGGCTGCGGAAGCGGCACAAGCACGCCTCCAGATGCCGATGGCGACGGCGTGGAAGACTCACTCGATGCATTTCCCAATGATCCAAATGAAACTGCTGATTCCGATGGTGACGGTGTTGGTGATAATGCAGACGTATTCCCCAATGATGCTACCGAGACAGTGGATGCTGATAGCGATGGTGTGGGTGATAATGGCGACATCTGCCCCGCGATTGAAAATGCTGACCAACTTGATACCGATGGCGATGGGTTAGGTGATGTCTGTGATGATGACATGGATGGTGACACTGTACTTAACGATGTTGACAATTGCCCACTAATTGCCAACGAAGATCAGGCTGATGCAGATGTCAATGGTCAAGGTGATGCCTGTGATGCCATGCCAACAGCTTATGTTTATGACAATGCCGCTTTTCCTGCATCTGATTCTTCTGTCAGTTATACCGGACAGACTGCGCGTCAAGTACTAATTGGTGATATGGCCTACTATATGGCCAGTGTCTTAGAGGATACTACTGCCACTACTGCCGCTGAGAAAGAAACAGCAATGAATTTCTTTGTTTACGGTACGGATGCAGATGTGACCGCCACACTGATTGGCACTTGGATTAAAGATGCCGACAATGTGACACTTACAGATGCTGCGACGTATGGTGATATTTCCTCTGGGAAGAATTTGCATAAAAAGATCGCTGGTGGCTGTGGAGACGACTGTGGCGAAGTGTCCAAACTCATCGATGGAGAATTCTTTGGCTGGAGCTATGGAATCACTCCAGCTAAACCTCTCGATCTTGTCGATCATTGGATCGAAGAACAAGCAAACCTTGCCTCTGACGGTGTCGCTATTCAGGTAACCGACGCCACGGGTGCAACGTCATCCGCCAATGTGAATACAGATGCCCATGGTCGTAACTATCGACAATTAATGCAGAAGTTCTTGATGGGAGCGGTATCTTTTTCTCAAGGCACCAACGACTACTTCAAGACTAACTTCGCTGGAGCTAACTCAGACGGTGTCAACTATGTAGCTGCGCAAGACGGTAGCAAAAACTACACCTATGCCGAACATAAGTTTGACGAGGGTTTTGGTTACTACGGGGCCGCTAGGGATGCCCTAGCCTACACTGATCTTGAGGCCCGAGCCAAGAGTGGTCGTGATGAGTGGAAAAATGGATATCACGATACAGATGGCGATGGAATGATCGATGTCCGCAGCGAGTATCACTTTGGCCATGCACAAAACTGTGCCAAGCGCGATGTGGGCTCTGCATCTGGCCCTAACCCCACTGATTTTACCACTGAGGTTATGACCGCCATATTGGCTGCTCGACAGATTATTAGTAATGCGGCGAACAAGGCAAACCCTGAGTTGACTGACGCTGAAAACACCAAGTTACAGGAGCACATTAAAATAGCATCTGTGACATGGGAAAAATGTATTGCTGCCACTGCGCTACATTATGTCAACGACGTTATTGCTGACGTCAGTGAATACAGTAATGGTGCGCCGGCAAGCTTGAGTAATTTTGAAACTGTGGCTAAGCACTGGTCAGAGCTGAAAGGTTTCGCGTTGAGTCTCCAGTTTAGTCCTGCGTCTCCTTTCCGAGATGAAACAGTGACTGCAGTTGATTTGGATGATCTCAAGATGATCCTTGAGCTGATTGGTGATGCACCTGTGCTGGCGGATGGCAGTCAAGGTGGTGTTGCAGCGACCGGGACCGCAGAAGATGCGGTGTATGCCTACATAGGTAAGCTGACTCAGGCGCGGGCAATACTTCAGGAAGCCTATGGGTTCTCCGATGCGAACACGCTTTCTTGGTAAATTGTGACTCTATGGGCTCTTACGAGTGATCTTAGAGCCCATAGCAAAAGTAACATTATGACTCACATAAAGCTGGGTTGTTCTGGGCTGACTTCGGTTGGCCCTTACTTGTTTAAAGGTATTTATAAATGAATCGACTGCAATCATTGTTTCCTCTTTTTATTCTTGTATTTTTGACTGCTTGTGGCGGTGGTGGTGGGAGTTCAGCGCCTGAAAATCCGGTTCAACCCCCTGCCGATACCACTGCACCAGTCATTACGCTCAATGGTGACAACCCCCAGGAAGTCGAGTTGAATGCGGAATATGTTGAGGCTGGGGCATCCACGGACACGGGTGAAACGGTGGTAATTGATTCCAGTGCCGTGGATACATCTACCGTTGGTAGTTACACCGTTACTTACAATGCCGCCGATGCCGCTGGCAACCAGGCAGTTGAGCAAACCAGAGCTGTGAATGTGGTTGATAACGGATCTGGTGATACCACTGCGCCGGTTATCACGCTGAATGGAGATAACCCACAAACGATTGAATTAAACGAAGCCTATCAGGAAGCCGGTGCTACCACTGATACCGGAGAGCAGGTTGATATCGACAGTTCAGCAGTGGATACCTCCGCGGTTGGAACTTACGAAGTGATTTACACAGCCACTGACGCGGCTGGGAATGCCGCCACATCGGTGGTTCGTACTGTCAACGTTATTGATTCTTCCGCCGTCGCCACTAAATTGTCAGTTTTAACGTCCATTGTCGATCAAATTGTAATTCCAAATTACAAAACATTATCTGACGAAGCTGCTGCTTTTACTGCCGCTGATGGGCCAGTCGCTGCTTACTGTGATGCCTTAGAAACGGATGCTGAAGCCACAGCATTGGCGGATGCTCAGGATGCATGGAAGTCTGTCATGCACGAGGTGCAGAAAACAGAACTACATATTATTGGGCCTGCGGCGAAGAATAATTCGTCCCTGAGAAATAGAGTTTATTTTTATCAAGAAAAAGATAACTCGGTGGATAGGGTGTCCACTTGCGCCACAGACGCGGCTGTGGTCAACGCGAACTCCCAATCAGATTTTCAAGTATCTGCGACGCCAAATAATCAGAGAAGCCTGAGTTCAATCGAGTATCTGTTGTTTAACACCAATCTGGATCATACTTGCTCGTCTAATGTTCCAGCGGTGGCTGATTGGAATGCTCTTTCTGCCGTAGACAGAAAAGCTCAGCGTTGTGCACTGGCTGAGCTAATTGCTGAGGATGTCGCCGTCAATGCCGAGCAGATTTATTCTGATTGGGGACCATACCGTGAAACTTTCCTCAATCCGGATGAAATCGGTACCACGTTCGAACTGATGACCGATGGGCTGTTTTATTTTGAAAAGCATACTAAATCAGCCAAGCTCAACGGTCCTCTCGGGATTGATGCGGTATGCCCAGACGATAAATTGACCTGCCCTGAATATATCGAGTCTCCTTACAGTGAGACGTCTCTGGAAAACATCAAAGTTAATGCGGAGCAGTTTATTGAGATTTTTTCCACTGGTCTCGATGAACTCGCTGATGAGACGGCACCGGGATCCTGGTCCAACGCCTTCAAAGAGTTGATCAACGATGTCATCGATAGGGTCAATACGATTCAAGCGTCAAATCCTGATGATTCTCTGAGCGACCAGGTGGCCAGTATCACATCGACTAATGACATGGCAGCTTGTGAGAGTGCTTTCGGCAGCCCAGATACTGAATCTGAGTTACCGATCTGTAGTCTAGGTGGTTTGGTGAAGAGAGTGACTGACGATTTAAAAATTGAATTTATTACCTACCTCGGCGTTGATTTGCCCGAGGGTGCTGGAGGAGATACCGATTAAAACCAATAAAAATATATTTGTATGTTTGTTTTTTGCGCTGACCTCGGTCAGCGCAGCGTCGAATGTCTCTGACCCAGTCATCAAAGAAGTATTGATTATTGGCACCAAAGAGGAAAAACAACGCCTACCAGGATCCGGTATCCAGATTAAAGCAGAGGACTTGAGCAAGCAGAGTTACAGCGACTTAAATCAGATTGTCAGTTCGGTGCCTGGCGTTTACGTGCGAGAAGAGGATGGTTATGGACTTAGACCTAATATAGGTATTCGTGGTGCCACCGCTGAAAGAAGCCAAAAAATCACTTTAATGGAAGATGGTGTACTAATCGCACCGGCACCATACTCTGCTCCGGCGGCATATTACATCACTAATGCATCGCGTCTTTATGCCGTGGAGGTCTTAAAGGGACCCTCTGCTATCAAGTCGGGGCCTCATACCGTTGGTGGGGCGATTAATTTGGTGACTAGGCCGGTGCCGTCGGAAAGCTTTGCTGAGATCGATTTGACCGCTGGCACGGATGGTTATCAAAAGGTAGCAGGTGCCGCTGGCTACACTCTGAGCAACCTCGGTGTTCTAGTGGAAGGGTTTAGTTATGGCAGTGACGGTTTTAAGGAATTAGATACTGGTGGCGCTACAGGTTTTACGCGCAATGATGTGAATGTGAAACTGCGCTGGATGCCAGACACCGAATTAAAACAAAGCTTTATGTTAAAGCTGGGATTTTCTGATGAAGATGCTGATGAGACCTACCTTGGGTTAGCGGATGACGATTTTATGCAGAATCCTCACCGTCGATACTCTGCATCACAGCTGGATAGATTTCAGTCTGATCACAGTCAGATTCACCTGCATCATTCAATTGCCTTTACTACTGGATTTGATTTGATTTCCAAGCTTTATTACAACGAATTCAATCGATCTTGGAATAAGTTTGATGGTTTTATGGATGGGCCCAAGGCTCAGGACGTATTGCAAGAGCCGGGAGCCTACACCAGCGCCTATCGGGTTCTCCTGGGGTTACAGGATTCCACTGTGGGGGACTTTACTGATTTGACCATCGATGTTACCGATAATGACCGTGAGTATTCCTCTCGCGGCATCCAGTTCGACCTGAGTAATAGCGCAGTTTTTTTCGGCCTCAACCACAAGTTAAGCGTTGGTTTGCGCTATCATGAGGATGATATTCGGCGTCGGCATCAGACCCGTAGCTATCTTATGCGATCGAGCGAAATGGTGTCAGATGGCATTCCTCGACCCTTTAAAACTAACAATTATGCCAAGAGTGATGCCATAGCGGTGTCAATTTCTGATGAGATCAGCTGGTCAGACTGGACTGTTAATATCGGCGTGCGTCATGAGGATATCAATGGCTTGGTCGATAACAAGTTGGTCAGTGAAGTCAGTGAAAACAGTCAGTCCATCACTGCGCCAGGCCTCGGTGTTTATCGAAAACTGACCGATAGCGTTGGTCTACTTGCCGGTGTCTATGTTGGATTTTCTCCATCGGGGCCGGGCAAGTCTGGCGCCGAACCAGAGGAGAGCGTCAACGTTGAGTATGGTATTCGTTACAGTGGCGCACAATTTTCTGGTGAAATCATCGCCTTTGAAAGTGATTATGACAACCTACTAGGGCGTTGCCGGGCATCCGACTCGGACTGTCAGGTGGGGCAGGAATTTAGCGGAGGAGAGGTTGAAGTTAGTGGCCTTGAAGTTTTACTTCAAGGGGAATTCAGCTTAACCGAAGATACCATGTTGATGTCGCAGATTAACTATACCTACTCCGACTCAAGTTTTAAAAGTGACTTTTTTTCGCAGTTTAGCCAGTGGGGTTTAGTGAGTGCTGGTGATGAGCTCCCTTATATTCCTGAGCACGCCGGGAGATGGCAGATCAGTATAGAGAGTAGTCTTTGGGCGGCTGATCTCGCAGTGAAGTATCAGCATGGCATGCGCGAAGTCCCCGGTGCTGGGGATGTTGCGGATAATTTGCACACGGATAACTTGACCACTTTGGATGCGTCGGTAACCTGGTTCGTCAGTGATCAATTTGATCTTAAACTACTATCCAGAAATCTCACCGATGAAACCGCCATTGTGTCGCATAGACCCTATGGGGCTCGACCAAACTTACCGCGTACGGTTATGGCGCAGGTAAAGTATAGATTTTAGTGTTGTAGGAGATTGTCTTGCTCGAGTTACTTACCGCGCCAGCTGAAAAATTTTTAGATCCCGCCGAAAGAGTCTTTTGGGGCTATCTTCTGAGTGCGCTGGTGATTGCATCTGTTGTCGTCTCTTACCAAGAGAGGCGATTTAAGCCTCTGGAGCAGTTGCAGCGATTATTTAATCCGAGATACTGGTTCTCCAAATCAAGTCTGTACGACATGTTCCTGATGACCTTCAACACCTTTATGCGGTTGACCTTGCTGATTCCATTTTTTGGCAGCCATGTCGTGGTCACTGTGCTTGTGGGCGGATTTCTTCAAGAGCATGTTGGTGATGCTCCGGACATGAATTTCAGCTGGGTGTGGATTGCGACATTGTTCAGTCTATGTTTTCTGTTGATGGATGATGTGAGTAGGTTTGCGCTCCATTTTTGTATGCATCGTTTTGATTTTCTATGGTATTTTCACAAGACTCACCATAGCGCTACTGTGCTTACGCCGCTGACAATTTTTCGAGTGCATCCAGTGGAGCATATTTTGTATTTTACCCGTCGGCTTGTGGTTTTCGGTATTGTTACTGGTGTCTTTATTTGGTTGTTTTCCAACCGTTTGACCGGATTACAAATTCTTGGCGTAGACCTGTTCGGCGTATTATTTAATTTTGCTGCAGCCAATTTGCGCCATTCACATATCTGGATATCTTTTGGCAAGTTAGAAAGATTATTTATCAGTCCTGCACAACACCAGATTCATCATAGTGTGGGTAACAATCACGTCAACTTGGGCAGTATATTTTCTATCTGGGATGGAATGCTAGGGACGCGAATGTATTCAGGAGAACGGCGGTCATTAGAGTTTGGTTTGGGTCGAGATGATCAGGCGGAAGAATGTGATGAAGGTAGAGTGGGCGGATTGATGGATTCTCCTCCAGTGTCTCCTTCTTAAGATGGTTGATGCTTACTTTTCCACGGTCGTCTTATATCTTCTCGAATCACATCAAAGTTATTGGTTTTCCGATCTTCAAAATAATGATCAAGTGTTATTTCAACCATGGGAAATGCAATTTGATTCCAAGGGATGTCTTGCTCATAAAATAGATTCACCTCTGACGATTCAGATGTTGGTCCAAAGTTTGGTGTTACTAATGTTGCACGGTATAACATGTAGACCTGATTTATTTGAGGAATGTCATAGATGGCATACAGTTTTGGATCTATCACCTCAGCCTGGGACTCTTCCACGCACTCGCGGAGAGCGCCCTCGACGCTTGACTCCCCATTTTCTAAAAAGCCGGCGGGCAATGTCCAGTATCCATGTCTGGGCTCTATCGATCTTTTACAGAGCAATACTTGATCCCCATAAATTGGTAGAACACCAGCAATAACTCGCGGATTTTGATAATGTATTTCCCCACACACAGTGCATACGTAGCGCAGTCGATTATCGCCTTGGGGTATTTCTTGTTTGACCGGGTTACCGCAACTGGAACAAAATTTCATGAAAGACTCAGAAAAACATTTAGGGCGGGTATAATGCCTCTATGCTAAGGACTATTGCAAATCGCTTGACTAAATTTCCCCTGACAAGGGTTCAACCTATCAGTTCGGCTGCGCCTTTTAATGCTGCCGTGCTGGTGATCTTGGGAGGCCCTGTAAACGATCCACAGGTTACGTTGACACAACGGGCCCTCCATCTAAATTCTCATGCGGGGGAAGTCGCTTTTCCCGGCGGTATGTGGGATCCGGTGGACCGAAACCTTTTGGATACTGCCATGCGTGAAGCTCGAGAGGAAGTTGGTTTAGCCGCTCACAGCGTGCGGCCAGTAGCGACCTTACCTGTTGCATCGCCGCGTCGCCGCGAGATCAGTGTCACACCTTTTGTCGCTATTACTGATGAGGACCTCGAGCTAACGGCGGATGCTGGGGAGATCGCCGCTATATTCAATGTCCCTCTAAAAGCTTTTCTAGATCATAAACAGTATCAATATTTCGACATAAATATGGATGACGAAAAGGGCGCCAGAGTGATACGATTTCCTTTTTTGACGTACAACAACTATCAAATATGGGGTTTCACTCTCAAGGTGATAACTGATTTACTCAATTCCACCTATGATGCTGGTTTGCAATTAGATTATCCGGTTCATGAAGAGCCTGATGAGACGGATTGACTAAAGGACAATTATTATGATTTATCAGATTGGCGATGACATTCCAAACATTCACGAATCCGTGTTTGTCGCTCAGAGCGCCGATGTCATGGGTAAGGTGATTTTAAAAGAACAGTCAAGTGTGTGGTTCAACGCCGTGATTCGGGGAGACTGCGATGTCATAGAGGTGGGAAAACGCAGCAATATACAAGACGGTGCAGTACTACATGCTGATCCAGGCCAGCCCCTTCGAATTGGCGAGGATGTCACTGTAGGTCATCAGGCGATGGTGCACTGCAGGGAAATCGGTGATCGCACTTTGGTGGGTATACAAGCGGTGGTTTTAGATGGTGCGGTTATTGGAAAAGACTGTCTGATTGCCGCTAACGCGCTTGTCAAAGCTGGCTCAGTGATTCCCGATGGATCCATGGTGGTGGGGTCGCCGGGTAAAGTGATTCGTCAGACAGATGAAACCATGCGTCAGTTTTTAAAAGCTGGAGCAGCAATGTATGTGGACAAATCCGCTCATATGATGACTGATTTAAAGGAAGTGGAGCGTTGACCTCAGATCCTGTTATCGCATCGCCTTGCGTTGCTGTTTGCGCTCTCACGGATGACGATATCTGTGTTGGCTGTTATCGAACGACTAGCGAAATTCAAGACTGGCGTTACCTCGCTAACGCTGAAAAAATTAATGTCCTTCGCATTTGTAACGAGCGTAGGCAGGAATACCGAGCTTTGCGTTGAGGGTGTTAGTGTTCGATGGCCGGAGCTGCTTTTAGGCGACTGACCACGACTTTTTTAACCATGGTTTCGGTCACCTCTTCAGTTTCAAAACGGTAACCCTGCAAGGCAAAGCTGACATTGCCATCGGGGATCCTTTCGAGCTGCTCAAATATCAACCCATTGAGTGTTTTCGGACCATCGGTCAGTAGGTCCCACTCTGTCGCCTTATTTATTTCGCGTATGGTTGCAGTACCGTGAATGCGAAAGCTTCCATCGGCTTGGGCGATTACTTCGTCTTCATCGTCCGCCGTGTTAGTGGTGAAGTCACCGACAATTTCTTCTAAGATATCTTCTAGAGTTACTAGTCCTTGTACTTCTCCATACTCGTCCACCACAATGGCGAAGCGTTTCTTGGCCTTTTTAAAATTTAACAGTTGATTGGTCAGCGTAGTGCTCTCTGGGATGAAATAGGGTTCCTCAGCGAAGTGCTGCAGAGCCGCGTGGGTTATTTGATCTGAGCGAAAGATTTGATTTGCTTTACGACCATGAAATACGCCGATAATGTTGTTGATATCGCCTTTAAAAATAGGTTGACGAGAGTATTCTGACTCGAGAACTTGTTTGGTCAACAGCTCAACATCATGTTCCAAATCGAGTCCCTGTACCTCATTTCTTGGAATCATGATGTCTTCAACCGTGACATTTTCCAAATCAAGAATACCCTTGAGCATACCTTGATGGCTATCTGAAAGTTTGTGGCCAGACAAATCTACTAGAGATTTTAATTCTTCTGAGTCAAGACCATCATCTCGATCTTTACTAGGATCAAAGCCCAGCAAGGTTATTAGTCCATTGGTGAGTTTGTTCACCATCCATATTAGTGGGGACAATAGTTGCAGCAAGGGTTTTAGAACGTGACTAGCTTTAAAGGCAAACCACTCAGGATTCTGCGCGGCTATGGTCTTTGGCGTTACTTCAGAGAAGACCAATACCATTATAGTCAGGGACGCGGTGGCGACCCAAGGAGCAGCACTTTCACCAACATATAATATAGCTAACATGTTGGCTATTATCGCAGCCAGAATATTAACCGCATTATTACCCACTAAAATTAGACCGATTAGCTTATCCGGTTTTGCGAGAAGTTTTGCCGCGCGGCGCGCACCTGAACTTCTTTTCCGTTGATGGCGTAAACGATAGCGATTTAATGCCATCATGCCTGTTTCTGAGCCAGAAAAAAAAGCAGATACTGCTAATAAAATGAAGAGTATAACCCACAGAACTATGGGGTCTGAGCCGTCCAAATGAAGAATCCAGTGCTATTCAAAGGGCATATGTTGAATGAGTTAACTCGGTTTGGCAACTGCGATTTAAGTCAAACTAAAAAAATTAATCGAGTAAGAACTCGAGTACAACTTTACTGCCAATGTAACCGAGCAGAATGGCAACGAATCCGACCCAGCTCCAGCTAATTGCCTTGATACCGCGCCAGCCCCGACTGTAGCGTCCCCAGAGTAAAACCGCATACACTAACCATGCGACTATGCTCAGTGTTACCTTGTGCAGTAATCGTTGATCAAATAGATTTTCATAGAAGAGGAAACCGCTGAGGAGTGATAGCGTTAATAAAATTTCACCTGCCAAAATTAAATCAAAGAGAAAGGCCTCCATAGTTTGCAGCGGCGGGAAGGTCCTCATTAGCCAGTTCTGACGTTTATGTTTAAGCTTCCAATTTTGATATCCAGTAAGTAACGCATGCAGAGCGGCAATAGCTAGCAGGCTGTAAGCCAACATAGATAAGACAATATGGGCTTGCAAATAGGGTGATATCATTAACAGTGATTTGGTGCTCGGGATCATAAGAGCGGCGCTCAAACTTGCAACGGAAATGGGGAAAAGTGCGAGATACATGCTGTGCAACGGCTTTCTTAGGCTGCTGAAAAATACGATTAGATTGACAATAAAAGCAATTAAACCGATAGCCAGAAATAAGCTCAGATCTAACCCATTAGCTTGAAATATCAGTGGTATAATAAAAAATCCATGTAAAACAATTGCCGCGCCGGTGACGATTTGCAACCTGAACTGAACAAACAGAGATTCCCGCAGGAGGGAAGACAGCAGGTAACAAAAACCGCCCAGATAGAGGGCAACGGCAGACATTCCTATTACTGATAGATCCATGATTTTAGTCAGCGCATAATGTCTGTTTAGTGTGGCATATTCACCGCGTTGGGTGAAGAGATGACCGTAAATATTGTTATAATAATGTGTAGTTTGATCAATTAGGAAGCAAAGAATGGCCATGTTTGAGAATTTGAGCGATCGACTGTCCCTCAGCCTTAAGAAAATATCAGGAAAAGCCAGTCTCAATGAGAAAAACATTCAGGAGACTCTTCGAGAAGTCCGTATGGCACTTTTGGAAGCTGATGTTGCCCTGCCAGTAGTCAAGGACTTTATCGAGAGAGTCAAAATTAGAGCACTGGGCACTGAAGTTGGCAGAAGCTTAAATCCCGGTCAACAATTTTTAAAGGTGGTCCAAGCTGAACTTGAAGTGGTAATGGGAAGTGCAAACGAGTCCCTAAGTCTTGCTGTTCAACCACCAGCCGTGGTGTTGATGGCTGGACTTCAGGGTGCGGGTAAGACTACCTCTGTAGCGAAGTTAGCCCGTTATCTTGCTGAGCGAGAGAAGAAAAAAGTCATGGTGGTCTCTGCAGATGTCTATCGTCCAGCCGCCATAGAGCAGCTTAAGACACTTGCGCTAGAGGTTGGTGCTGAGTTTTTTCCTAGCCAGCCAGATCAGCGTCCTGCTGACATAGTGACCGCCGCTATTGACGCGAGTAAAAAACAATTCTGTGACGTACTTCTTATCGATACTGCCGGTCGAATGCATGTCGATGGAGAGATGATGGCAGAAATTAAGCAGCTGCATGAAATCGCCCAACCGGCAGAAACCCTGTTTGTTATTGATGCCATGATTGGTCAGGATGCCGTAAATACGGCTCAGGCATTTAACCAATCACTGCCGTTAACGGGCATTATCCTGACCAAAGTTGATGGTGATGCTCGTGGTGGAGCTGCGCTCTCAGTTCGACAGATTACCGGAAAGCCCATTAAATTTATTGGTATGGGTGAGAAGACTGATGCTCTTGAGCCATTCCACCCTGAGCGTATTGCGTCGCGCATTCTAGGAATGGGCGATGTGATGTCATTAATTGAGGAAGTCGAACGCAAAGTTGACAAGAAGAAGGCCGAAAAATTGGCCCAGAAAGTGGTCAAGGGTAAGCGCTTCGATCTCGAAGATTTGCGTGACCAGCTGCAACAGATGAAAAGCATGGGTGGCATGAGCGGCATGATGGAAAAACTTCCAGGGATGGGCAACATGGCCCAGTTAGCGCAACAAAACAGTGCTAGCACCCAGTTTGATAAAATGGAATGCATCATAAATTCAATGACACCAAAAGAGAGACAAAATCCTGATATTCTAAATGGCTCCAGAAAGCGGCGGATTACTATGGGCTCTGGCACCTCTATTCAGGACCTGAATCGGTTACTCAAGCAGCATAAACAAATGGGTAAGATGATGAAAAAAATGAAAGGTAAAGGCATGCAAAATATGATGCGTGGCATGGGCGGGATGCTCCCTCCGGGAGACGGCGGCCCTCCTGGAGGATTTCCGCGTTTTTGACAACTCACAGACGTTTTGCATCTGTCCAATGGGGTTAAAACTTTAGTGCTAATTTTACGCTAAAGAGGTTTCATTTTTATGTCTTTTGGCGTACCATACCGCGCCTTTCAGGGTAGTCGCGCTACCAGTTGGGCGCTAAACAAGTATCGAGAAGAGCCTGTAGGCTCCTCGAATTAAGGATTTAAATCAATGGTTACTATTAGATTGGCTCGTGGCGGTGCGAAAAAACGCCCTTTTTATCACATCACAGTGTCTGACTCGCGCAAGGCACGAGACGCTCGTTATATTGAGAGAATTGGGTTCTTCAACCCAGTGGCTCGTGGGTCGGAAGAACGGCTTCGCTTGGACCTTGAACGCGCTGCATACTGGCAGGGTCAAGGAGCTCAAGTTAGTGACCGGGTAGCTGCCTTATTGAAAGAGGCCGCTAAGAAAGCTGCGTAGCTCTCTGAGGCAGAGCTATGGCCAATAAGCAAAGATCTTCGGATATGTTGATTGTTGGTCGCCTCACGTCGGTTCACGGCGTCAGAGGATGGTTAAAGGTGTTTGCTTACACTGAACAGGCTGAGTCTCTGGTTGAGTACTCGCCGTGGTGGATTGAATCCCCCGAGGGATTGTTAAAAGCCCAGGTAGATCAATTTAAACGTCAGGGCGATGGTCTTTTAGTGCATTTGGTTGGTGTTGATGATCGAGATGCCGCGAAACATTGGTGCCAACGAGACATCCTTGTTGAAAAGACATTGTTACCTGCCTTGCAAGACGATGATTATTACTGGCACCAGTTAGTCGGATTACGTGTTTTCGTCGACAATGGTGTTGAGGAAACACCGATTGGTGTTATTGAGTCATTGTTAGAGACCGGTGCCAATGATGTGCTGGTGGTGAAAGGGGATAGTAAAAGCATTGATAGCCGGGAGCGCCTGATTCCCTACTCGAAACAATTTGTGTTGCATATTGACCTCTCGAGTCAGAGAGTATTGGTGTCATGGGATCTGGAATTTTAGACCTCCGCATCAAATCAAGGGGTAGTCAGCAGTGAAAATTGGTGTAATAACACTATTTCCTGAAATGTTTTCTGCGCTCACTGATTATGGTGTTAGTGGGCGAGCGGTAGACAATGGATTAGTAGATATTGCCTACTTCAATCCAAGAGAGTTTACACAAGACAAGCATCGGACGGTTGATGATCGCCCCTACGGCGGTGGACCTGGTATGGTGATGCTCTTCGAGCCGCTCCTCAGGGCAGTAGAGACGGCCAAGGACTGGATAGCCGGGGAGGCCAAAGTGGTCTACCTCTCTCCTCAGGGTCAGTTGTTAGATCAAGGTGCCGTTAATAAATTTGCCGAAGTAGATAATGTAATTTTAATAAGCGGCAGATATGAAGGTATTGACGAGCGTCTAATCGACAGTGTTGTCGACGAGGAATGGTCGATAGGGGATTATGTGCTCAGTGGCGGCGAACTACCTTCAATGGTTCTGTTGGATGCCTTAATCCGACAAATGCCTGGGGTGTTGGGACATGAGGATTCTGCTGCGCAAGATTCTTTTGCTACAGGTTTGTTAGACTGTCCTCACTACAGTAGGCCAGACAGTTTCGAAGGACAAGATGTACCCGCAGTTTTGTTGTCGGGAGATCATGAAAAGATAAGACGTTGGCGTTTGCAGCAGTCATTGCTGCGAACTCAACAGAGAAAACCTAAATTGTTGGACAACCTTGCGCTCACTGCTGAGCAAGAGGCTTTACTCAAGGAAGTGAGTGCTGCGCTGGCAGATGATGGCAAAGGATAATGTCCATCCTCTCTGTACAGAGCTCTAAATCAGGTGGATTTCCACCAACCAATGAAAATTGAGGAGCAAGATATGACAAATAAAACATCCATTATTGCTGCGCTTGAAAAAGAGCAGATGAACAAAGAAATACCCGACTTTAGCCCTGGCGATACTGTTGTTGTTCAGGTCAAGGTTAAAGAGGGGAGCCGTGAACGGCTTCAGGCTTTCGAAGGTGTTGTATTAGCGAAACGCAACCGCCAGTTAAATTCATCATTTACCGTTCGTAAAATTTCTAACGGAATCGGTGTTGAGCGAACCTTTCAGACCTATAGTCCTCTTGTAGACAGTATAGAAGTTAAGCGACGAGGTGCTGTTCGTCGAGCTAAGTTGTACTACCTGCGTGATCGATCTGGACGTTCAGCTAGAATTAAAGAGAAGCTGGGTTAGGATTTGTACAAAAAAGCGATCTATCAGGATCGCTTTTTTGTTTGCGCTCCCAGCTAACACTTGGCGACAGTCATTTTTAGTGATGTTGCTTTTTGCTCATTCTGTCGCATTTTTCATTAAAAATCAGTAATGTTCCCACAGAGAACTGTTTATTACTGAAAGTGTCCCCTTTTAGGTATATGATCTTGTTACTAATAATCTACGTTGTGTTTCTACAGTAGCTATGAATAAAACGAAGATAATGACAATGAGCAGATTGTGCCAATGCGAATCTTAGTTGCTGATGATCACGATTTTGTTTGTGTTGGTCTGAAGCAGACCTTACTGCTTGAACATGCGGACGCCAGTATTAGCACTGCCAATCGTGGAGAGATAGCACTCGAAATGCTGGCAGATGAAGATTTTGATCTGGTGATAGTAGACCTCTTCATGCCTGGGCCAGTTGGCGGCTTTCACTTTATAGAAGCAGCTTTTGAGGCCTCGCCAGACCTGCCAATTATTGTCCTTTCGGCGTCAGAAAACACTGCTCATGTCCGCAAAAGCATTGGTTTGGGTGCTATGGGGTTTGTTTCAAAATCTGCGCCCAAGCATGTTTTGTTTGCTGCGATAGACAGTGTTTTAGCAGGTAATATATATGCTCCTAAGTCATCGAGTTCGTCTTTGGGTGAGCCACATAAATTTGATTTCACATCTGATCTAAATGTCGACTCTATCACTGATTCACTGACGCGTCGGCAGCTTGATATATTGGGTCTCATGGCCAAAGGATTATCGAACAAATTAATTGCTAGAGAACTTTCGTTATCAGGAAATACTGTCAAGGTTCATGTCAGTGCAATTTTACGTGTGCTCAATGTCGATAATCGGACTCAGGCTGGACTGATGGGCCAAAAGCTAGATCTTGCTAATCGATCGCAATTACGACCTGATTCAGAGGATTAGCGCTAATGTGGGAAAAAATATCATCCTTTTGGTCCATCGAGCGAGACGGTTCGATATTCGGTGGGATCTATGCTCGCATGATGTCAAGGGTTATCGTCCCATTTCTCTTTTTTTCTTTTGCTGCACTTTTTTACATTTGGGAAACCCAGAACGAAGAAATTAAAGAAGTACGAAACCTATTAGGTGACATTGCTGCAGAGAATTTTGTTGCTCATGGCGGCAACGCTCTTAGTTCTGGTGATATTGAGAAGCTGCAGGTGGAGATAGACCACATGCTTACCACCGCTGGTGTCGACGGTCTAGTAGTCTATGACATTCTCAATCATAGGTTAACGTCGCATGGATATGTCAATCTTGATTTATCGCTGTTACCGACCAAACAAGAGGATCAATCGCTCGACGAATTTCAAGATTTGGTAAAACCACTTAGCCATCCGAATTACCGGTTGAGTAATGAAATGCAACAATACTTTTTTCGCGAGGTATTTGTGCCACAAAATACCTCAGCGGTGGGAGAAGAGCAGGTGCTTGCTGGCTGGGTGTTAGTTGCATTTCAGGCTAACTTTATGATTGGAAGAAACGAAGAGAAATTCTTTCTAGTGATGATGGTGGTTTTTTTCCTGATATTTTTTTCCATGTCATTGTCCATTATTTATGCTCGCGCACTATCAGGGAGTATCGGCAATCTAAATACTCGCGTCGATGATATGACTTTGGGTAATGTCCATGATCTTGCACCAGAGGCTGGGCCTAATGAGGTTCGCTTTTTGGCGAAAGGAATTAACAGCTTGGCCACTACCATTAGGGATTCCAATTTGCTTACTCAGAATGAGATTGAGCGGGCGACATCTCAACTGCAAGCGACATTGAAGGAACTAGAGGAAGTCGCAGAGAGTCAAAATCAGTTTCTTGCAAGAATGAGCCACGAACTGAGAACCCCTCTGACAGCAGTGATTGGTTATTCTAGAATGGTTGCCAAAGAGAGCAGTTTAGAGAAGCGTAACGAATATCTTGATGTTGTAGAGGTTTCATCGACAATGTTGTTGACCATGATCGATGATATTTTAGATTTCTCCAAAGCGCAGAGCGCGGGATTTACCCTCGAAAAAATTAATTTCAATGTTCGAAAGTGGTTAATTGACATTGTTTCGATACATCAGCAAGTCGCCGATGAAAAGGGGTTACTGTTGGAATATAAAGTTGTAGGTGATCTGCCACAGCTGGTTCGAGGTGATCCTGTGAGGTTAGCTCAGGTTATTTCCAACCTTTTGGGAAATTCGATTAAGTTTACTGAGCGAGGATATGTTTCAGTTTCCATTGAGATGGATTTTTCGCCGAAGGGATACAACAGGTTTCATTGTTCTGTAAAAGACTCTGGTCAGGGAATCAATGCTGACAAAATCGATTCAATTTTCGAGCCTTTTTCGCAGGAAAATGAATCGATTAATCGTCTCTATGGAGGTGCAGGACTCGGACTGCCAATCTGTAAAAAATTGGTAAACCAGATGGAGGGTGAGATCGACATTGACAGTATTAAAGGACAGGGAACCATTATTAGTTTTACCTGCCAGCTTTACGAGCCATTCGGTAATGATCTGGTTAATTTGGAGGAAAAATCCTCCCTATCTACCCATGAGGTTTTGGCTGGTGTAAAGGTGCTAGTGGCAGAGGATAATCTTTTCTCTCAAAAACTTATCGTCAAGTTGTTAGAAATGTATGGGGCAGAGTGTTCAGTGGTGAATAATGGTTTGGAGGCCATTGAAATCGTAAGGATGTTGCATGTCGATGTAGTGGTTATGGATGTTCACATGCCGGTAGTCGACGGTGTTGAAGCCTGCGATGCAATTGTTAATCAACTATCAGATAATCCCCCTGTGTTGGGCTTAACTGCAGATGTCACTGGCGGCGCTAGTGAGAAAATGATTCGCGCCGGGGCCCAGGTGGTGCTAGAAAAACCAATCAACGAGACGAAATTAATCAATGCTATCTTAACCTCGCTGGATGACAGAGAGAAAATTTCCCATGCTAATGGCGAAGGTATTCTGTCCTCAATTCTACCCTTTGCCGAACTTAAGCAGGCTCTTGAAAATAATCTCGCTGAAGTAGAGCGACGCTTACAGGATCCGAAAGGCGCCGAGATGAAGTTAGTGCTTCACGATCTGCTAGGTTTATCTGGTTTATATGGGATGGCTGAGTTCCGACAACTAATACTCGCTTTTAAGTCGTCCTATTTAGATCAGACAGTAGACGAGAATCTCTCTCTCTTGGAGCACATTAAGCAACATTTAAATCATGAGCTAGTGTCGGATACCAAACTTTATTGATTGTTTCTTCTTATCATGAAATTATCACCGCTGAGCGGTAAGATTTTTTAATCTTAATTTAGGTGCCATTAGTTTTTCCGAGCAACCATTTCTTTAACTTCGACAAAAAATTTATGATTAAAGATCCTTTCAAATCGCGAGAAGCGAGCAAGTATTCAAACCCGATACCTAGCAGAGAATTTATTTTAGATTTTCTGGAGTCTAGCCAAGGGCCACTCTCTCATGAAGAAATCTGCTCTGATCTGAAAATATTGAGCGAGGAGCAAATTGAGGCGATGCGCAGACGACTCAGAGCGATGGAAAGAGACGGACAAATCGCTCGAAATCGTCGAGACGGATACGGCACACTGGATAAATTAAACTTAATCAAAGGGCGGGTAATCGGTCATCCTGAGGGTTACGGGTTTGTAAAACCTATACAGTCTGACGGTGAGGATATATTTCTATCGAGTACACAGATGCGCCGAGTGTTTGACGGAGATGTGGTACTGGTGAGGATAGCCGGTTGGGATCGTCGAAATCGGCCTGAGGGCAGTTTAGTCGATGTCATAGAGCGCAACACTGTGCAATTAGTTGGACGATATTTCAATGAGAGTGGTATACATTTTATTCGTGCGGATAATCCGCGAATTAGTCAGGATGTTCTCATTCCTTCAGAGCGAGTGGGAGATGCAACACCCGGACAAATTGTCGTTGTGGATGTTCTGGAGCCGCCCTCGAGGCAAAACCTACCCGTGGGTGCGATACGCGAGGTACTTGGCGATCACTTAGATCCTGGTCTTGAAGTGGAAATGTCCATCCGCAACTATGGCATCCCCTATATTTGGAATGAAAATGTTTTAGCTGAAACCGAAGCTATTCCAGATAGCATCACAGATACCCAAGGGCGGGTAGATTTGCGCGAGACACCGTTGATTACAATCGATGGAGAGGATGCCCGAGATTTTGATGATGCTGTTTTTTGTCAAGCAAAATCGCGCGGTGGTTGGCGACTATTGGTTGCCATTGCTGATGTCTCTCACTATGTTGAGGTAGGGTCTGCTTTGGACGCGGAGGCGGCTGAGAGAGGGAATTCAGTGTACTTCCCGAATCATGTTGTACCCATGTTGCCCGAGAAGCTGTCCAATGGATTATGTTCTCTCAACCCTGCGGAAGACCGCCTCTGCATGGTCTGTGAAATGCACATTACTCCGACTGGCGACATTTCACGGTTTCAGTTTTTTGAGGCAGTCATGCACTCTCATGCGCGTATGACCTATACCCAAGTGGCACAAATAATTAGTCAGCGTGAAAAAGATAACCAGTCTGGTATTCGTAAGCAATTTACGTCGGTTTCACCACAAATTGATCGACTGCATGATCTCTATAAGGTGCTCAGCAAACGCAGGAATGCGCGGGGTGCCATTGATTTTGATTCACAAGAGACGCGTATTTTGTTCGATGGTCAGCGAAAAATTAGTCAAATTATCCCTTTGCAGAGAACGGATGCCCATCGGTTAATTGAAGAGTGTATGCTCTGTGCCAATGTATGTTCGGCGACTCTGTTAGAAAAGGTAAAGCTACCAGCACTGTACCGTGTTCACGAGGGCCCAAGTGAAGACCGACTTACGTCAGTGCGGGAGTTTCTAGCTGAGCTGGGAATCGGCTTAGGTGGCGGAGATGACCCTCAGCCAGAAGACTACCAGCGCGTATTGAGAGCGGTTAAACATAGAGATGATGCTGCTGTGATTCAATCGGTCATGTTACGTTCCATGAGTCAAGCTGTCTACCAGCCAGAAAATCTAGGTCATTTTGGTCTTGCTTTCGATGCCTATAGTCATTTTACATCGCCCATCCGACGTTATTCAGATCTATTGGTGCATCGTGCTATTCGCAGCTTGATTCGTGGAGGCAAAAACATATCGGGCATCCATCGCGTCGACGGTTCTGAGTTGCTGTCGAAAAAATTAATTTATCCCTATGATATCGAAAAGCTACAGGCTGTGGGTGATCATCTTTGTATCACTGAGCGCCGTGCTGATGAAGCCACACGCGATGTGGTGAATTGGCTGAAATGTGAATATTTGATGGATAGAGTGGGTGAAGAGTATACCGGGGTGGTGAGCGCTGTGACAGGTTTTGGTTTATTTGTCATGCTAGATGATCTTTATGTAGAGGGATTGATCCATGTGACAGGATTGCCAAAGGATTATTATTTTCATGAGGCATCTCAGCACAGGATGGTCGGTGAACGCACAGGTCGAGTGTTTCGTCTTGGCCAGAGGTTGAGAGTAAAGTTGGTCCGGGTCAATCTGGAAGAGCGAAAAATTGATTTTCAATTGGTAGATTCAGCATTATTTGCTGATAAGCGTAAAACATCTAAAAAAGCGTCTCAAAAAACTAAAGCCTCAACTAAAGCGAGAGAGCTGGCAGGTGAGTATGTAAAAAAACGTAAATCGAAGAGCAAAAACTCCACTGCTTCGACCAAAGCAAAGGTCAAAGTTAGAGCTAAAAAGTCTCGTGCAGGGTCCCCGGCTGTTCGTCGTGGCAAGGCAAAGAAAAAATCAAAACAATAGTAGGTGATTGACTATTGGATCTGAGGATCCATATGAAGTGGAAGCAACCGGTTTAAAACTTCCCCTATGTATTCGAGGAAAAGTGTTCCCATTTTATTATTGTAAAAATCGGGATTTTGATTGCCTAGGGCAAGTAAACCAATTGGACTGTCATCTCCCAAGTTGATTGCGGCTACTGATTGAATTTCAGTAATTTCTGGTTTTTCACCAAACAAAAATGCGACTTCATTATCTCTGAGATTGCCACACAAAGGCGTTGATGATGCGGTAATAGAGGGTACATGCTTATTTGCTTCTGCTGATGAGGAGACTCTGGCCATACTTTGACTTTTTAAAATATCATCGCCAAATAAGGTTATCGAAAAAGACTGAACACCAAAGTCTGTCCCCAGACTTTCATAAACAGCCTCTATCAGTGCGGCAAGGTTTTTAGCGTCCAAAAGGCTGACTACCAAACGCCGAGTCTTTTCAAACATTAATTCGTTATCTCTGGCGACATCCACCAGCTGGTCGAGTTGCGCGGTTAAGTCTGTGTTGCGATCTCTCAGTGAGCGAAGTTGACGCTCCACAAGTGACACCGCACCGCCGGGCTGATGGTTGACGATCATAGTCTCAAGAATATCGGGATTTTCGTCTAAAAATGTTGGATTATCGCGCAAAAACCCGCGAACATATTTGGCATCGATATTGGAAGAGTTGGCGTTGCTCATAGTTGTACATGTCCATGGAAACTAATTTCGGCGGGTCCGCTCATCATAAGCGAGTTGTTTCCACCAAGCCACTGTATTGTGAGCTGTCCCCCCGACAGTTCAATTTTAACTGGTGAGTCCACTCTACCTTGAGTTATCGCAACAGCAGCTGTTGCACAGGCTCCTGATCCGCAGGCTTTAGTTTCGCCAACGCCCCGCTCAAACACGCGCAATTTTATAGTCGAGCGATCAACAATTTGAGCAAAATTTACATTGACCCCATTGGGGAAACAGGAATGAGCCGCAATTTGTGGGCCCAAAGAGGCAACCGGGGCTTGGTCTACTGAATCAACCCACAACACAGCATGCGGATTACCCATGGAGATGACGGAGATTTTTACTGATTTACCATTGAGCTCAAGGTCATGAAAGTTTTCGTCTTTTTTCGCGATAAATGGCACATCTGCAGCTTGAAAAAGGGGTAATCCCATATCTACAGTCACCTCACCTTTATCTCTGGTGGTGAGCTCCATCAACCGATTCATGGTTTGCACCAATAATCTTGATTTGCCCGACAATTTGGCCTCTCGGACAAACAACGCTATGCAGCGCGCACCATTTCCGCATTGCTCGACCTCACCACCGTCGCTATTAAAGATTCTATAGTTAAAATCCACATTGCTTTTGGTTGGTGGTTCCACTATGAGTAGTTGGTCAAAGCCGATACCAGTATGACGATTAGCGATGTGTCTTATTTGCTTTGGCGACAGACGGACAGATTGCCGCACACCGTCCAGTACGATGAAGTCATTACCCAAGCCATGCATTTTAGTGAACTTAAGAAGCATCGTCTGTCACTACCAAGAGATTGCTGAGTGATTTTTTTGGTAATAATTCTTCACCTTTAATTAAATCATTGAAACTCTCTCGTTCTCGAATTATATGAATATCATGACCATTTATCATGATTTCCGCGACTCGCGGACGACTGTTGTAGTTTGAGCTCATAACAAAGCCGTAGGAGCCAGCAGAGAAAAGGCACAGCAGATCATCCTCCTTGATCGCTAATGAGCGTCCCTTGGCTAAAAAATCCCCACTTTCGCAGATCGGACCCACCACATCATATGTTGCCGTTATATTTTGGTCATTTTGTATGACTGGTTGGACATCCATCCATGCCTGATATAGAGATGGTCTCAACATATCATTCATTGCCGCATCGACCACCGCAAAATGTTTGTATTGAGTTGACTTTAAATACAATACCCTTGTCAGTAAAACACCAGCGTTAGCAGTCAATGATCTGCCGGGTTCAACGATAAGTGTTTGCGTTCTATCACTGAGTAGCGCTTTTATGTCTGCTACTAATGCCTTGATCGGTTGTATCTCTTCATCTTGATACCTAACACCCAGACCGCCACCGATATCAATGTGGTTTAGTTCAATCCCCCGTTCTTGAAGCTCATCTACAAGGAGTAAGAGTCGTCTGAGAGTATCTACAAATGGCCTGGCCTCGGTAATTTGGGAACCAATGTGACAGTCAATTCCAACTATGTTTATATGCTTCATAGTCACCGCTTTGGCATAGACATCCGGCGCTGTTTTTACATCAATACCGAACTTATCTTCTTTCAGACCTGTGGATATGTATGGGTGCGTTTTCGCGTCTACATCGGGATTAACTCTGATGGACACTGGTGCCTTTTTTCCCATTTGACCAGCGACGCGATTGAGCAATTTTAGTTCTGATTCTGACTCGACATTAAAACAATGTATACCTACCTCCAGAGCTCGTTGCATCTCATGGGTAGTCTTACCAAGGCCAGAAAAAACCACCTTGCTGGCATCCCCGCCTGCGAGTAAAACCCGTTCTAGCTCGCCCACTGACACGATGTCAAAACCGGAGCCTAGGTCAGCAAGCGTTTGCAGTACGGCAAGATTTGAGTTTGATTTGACAGCATAACAAACTAAATGTGCCTGATCGCCTAATGCATCTTTGTAGGCTTTATAATTTTGTTCAATGGCCAATTTACTGTAGGCATAACAGGGTGTTTCGCATTGCTCGGCAATATCTGACAATGCTACCTCTTCCATAAAGAGGCAACCATTCTTTCGGCTGATGGTACTGTGCATAGGTGTTCAGTATTCGTTTGATGAATTGATAGTCTGTTGGACTTCTTTTTTTTCTGGTGGCAGGTAAAGTTCCCCGATATTGCCACACGCGCCAAGGCCTGCGAAGCACAAGATTATAAAACCTTTACTAAGATACTCTCGCATGTGAAAACCCTCAGTGAAAAACAGTTAGTATAGCGGTACTGACGGATCACCCTCAAACATTTATACTTGAAAATACTAGGTTATTTGTAATTGTAGGAATTTCTGAATGAATGAAGCTGACTTTAATCAGATCGTCGATGAACTGATGTTTTCCATAGAGGAGAGCATCGATGACAGCGGAGCTGATATCGACTATGAGAATTCTGCGGGCATGCTCACATTGACCTGCGAAAATAATCAGTCACAAATTATTATATCTAGGCAGCCAGTGCTCCGAGAAGTATGGGTGGCGGCAGTTTCTGGCGGATTTCATTTTAAACTTGAGAATCATATTTGGCAAAATACCGTCACTGGTGAATCACTCAGTACTATGCTAAATAAGGTCTTCAGCGCTCAGGCAAATGAAAATATTAATTTCACTTTTTGATCAGCGCTGATCAATTTTCTGTAATGCTCTCTGCGCCGCCGCTTTTACTTGATTTGGGGCCGTACCCCCAATGTGGTCTCGGGCGGCAACGGATCCCTCAAGCGTGAGTACAGAAAAAACGTCTTCGCTAATCTGATCGGAAAATACAGACAGCTCTGCTAAATTCATATCAGATAGATCCTTCTTTTCGCGAATGCCATAGGCAACAGATTTGCCGACGATCTCATGGGCATCCCGAAAGGGTATCCCTTTGCCCACCAAATAGTCAGCAAGATCCGTCGCAGTAGAGAAGCCTCGTTTTGCAGCCTCGTACATGTTGTCGCGGTGAGGTTTAAGTGCTGGTATCATGTCTGAAAAGGCGCGGAGGCAATCGCGCACGGTATCAACGGTATCAAACAAGGGCTCTTTATCCTCTTGGTTGTCCTTGTTATAGGCTAGAGGTTGAGACTTCATTAGTGTGAGTAAGGAGAGCAAGTGGCCATTTACTCGCCCAGTCTTACCTCTCACGAGCTCTGGCACATCTGGATTCTTTTTTTGCGGCATAATTGAAGAGCCCGTGCAAAACCGGTCAGGAAGATCAATAAACTGAAACTGTGCCGAAGTCCATAGGATGAGTTCTTCGGATATTCTTGACATGTGCGTCAGCAAAATACTGGCGAAAGCGCAAAATTCAATGGCAAAGTCTCTATCACTCACCGAGTCGAGAGAATTTTCCGATGGTTTGTCAAACCCCAATCTAGTTGCCGTGAATGCTCTATTAATTGGGTAGCTGGTGCCCGCTAGGGCAGCCGCCCCCAGGGGGCTCTGATTCATGCGTTGGCGGCAATCTTGCAAACGGCCAAAGTCCCGTTCCATCATTTCATTCCAAGCCAAAATATGATGACCAAAGGTCACTGGTTGAGCGGTTTGGAGATGAGTGAAGCCAGGCATAATGGTATTGTACTCGTTGCTAGCAAGCTCAATCATGCCTCTTTGCAGTGTCTCCATTAAATCAGAAATTACATCGATCTGATCACGCAACCATAGGCGAATATCTGTAGCTACTTGATCATTTCTAGAACGACCCGTATGCAGTTTTTTGCCGACTTGACCAATACGGGACGTGAGTGCAGATTCTATATTCATATGCACATCTTCCAGTTCGGTTGACCATTTAAATTTACCTTGAGCTATATCTTCTTCGATCGATCTAAGGCCAGTGTTAATGTCTTCAGCTTCGCCCTCGGTGAGTAGCCCGATTTCAGCAAGCATTGTGGCATGAGCAATGGATCCGCGAATGTCCTGAGCGTAAAGACGTTGGTCAAAGTTCACGGAGGCTGTAAATCGAGCGACAAAGGCATCTACAGGTTCGTCGAAGCGTCCACCCCATGTCTGGTTAGTGTGCTCTGAATTTGGGGAATGATCTTTGTTTTGTATACTATCGCTCATGAGATATAACCTGGTTGCGCCCTTTGGATTACGCAATTATAGCCATACATTGATAATGAGGGTTACCTCTTGTGGTATCTATTTCCTTTCAGTTCTGACAAAAGTTCAGAAATACTTGATAATGGCGAGATAATTATCCACAGGATTAGTTTTCGTGACAGATTTAGTACGTATTGCAACCCGAAAAAGTCCCCTGGCAATGTGGCAGGCAGAATTTGTCAAAGCGCAACTACTGCATCATCATCCGAAACTTAATGTCCAGTTGTTGGCGATGTCCACAAGGGGCGACAAGCTGTTGGATACACCCCTGGCGAAAGTCGGTGGAAAAGGTTTATTTGTGAAGGAGCTTGAGTCTGCCATACTCGAGAACCGGGCAGATATTGCAGTCCATTCGATGAAAGATGTTCCTATGGTATTTCCCCAAGGCTTGGGTTTGCACGTTATATGCTCGCGTGAGGACGCATCGGATGCTTTGGTTTCCAATAAGTATACTAGCCTCGACAAACTGCCGCGCAATGCCGTTGTTGGCACCTCTAGCTTGAGGCGCCAATGCCAGTTGCGATCAGCGTACTCCCATTTGCAGATAAGAGATCTGCGGGGCAATGTTAATACGCGTTTGGCCAAGTTAGATGAGGCTGATTACGATGCGATTATTTTGGCCTCAGCGGGTTTGATTCGCCTAAACTTAAGTGCTCGCATAAGCCAGAGACTTAGTTCAGAACAGTCGTTGCCAGCTGGCGGGCAAGGTGCTGTGGGTATTGAGTGTCGTAATAATGATGCGCAAATACAAACACTGATTCAGCCTCTTCATGATCAAGACACGGCTGTTTGTGTGCGGTCAGAGAGGGCCCTAAATCTGCATTTGCAGGGCGGTTGTCAGGTTCCCATTGCCTGTTTTGCTACTCTGTCACAAAATCGGCAAGAGATTTTTTTACGTGGTTTAGTGGGTCGTATCGATGGGGCTTTGATTTTGCGAGCCAGTGCTATCGGGCCGGCTGACAAGCCAGAGGAATTGGGAATTGCGGTGGCGGAGGATCTTCTATCTCAAGGTGCTGAAGCCATACTCGCTGAGGTATACGGTGACGCATAGATTAGCTGGCAGACATGTTTTACTGATTCGGTCACAACGACTTGATGACGATTTTTTGAATCTGTTAAGAGCCACTCAAGCTAAGGTCACTCACACCCCCGTGATTGATGTTGTTCCCGGTGTGAATGAAACAAAAATTATCCAACAAATTCTCGCTTTTGACGAGGTCGATATCGCTATCTTTGTTAGCGTTCATGCCGGACGCCTGGCAATGGATTGGCTCGATCACTATTGGCCAATGTTGCCACAGGGAGTGAGTTATTTTGCTATTGGGCAGCAGACTGAAGCCGTGTTGAAGCCCTCGGTGCACAGGGTTTTTCGCCCCGAAAAAGATGCCAGCTCTGAAGGGCTTTTGCGAATGCCTGGTTTACGCAATGTCAGAGGGAAGGATGTAATGATATTTAGGGGCGGTGCTGGTCGTGAGTTAATCTATGATGAACTGGTCTCTCGTGGGGCGAGGGTGTCCTACTGCGATGTTTACGCGAGGGTTGTCAACGACGATCAGGTAAAAAATGCTCTCTCTCATCTAAACTCTATCGATTATTTGGTTGCCCACAGTGGAGAGTTGCTTAGAGCCCTAGGTCGTTACGCAGATTTTCAGTCGTATATTGGTGAAAATCATTTTACAGTAGTCGTTCCAAGTTCCAGAGTTGCGGAAATCGCTCGTGAATTGGGGTATGGTTCCATTGTAGAAGCAGAGGGTGCGCTGCCTCAATCAATGTACCATGCATTGTGTAATGATGCTGCCAATCATTGAATGCTTTTTGTTAAGTCCAAAGAGTAATAGTAACCATTGGTGGATCGGGAAAGGTTATGTCAAAGTCAGATAAGAACGTCACTGCAGCTGAGGAATCGTCTGTGGAGCCCACTTCGAAACCAGAATCGATACAGAAAGCAGATCGACAAAAAGATAATACACCGAGAGCTAAGACACCCTATCTTGCAATGGTACTTGCTGGCTCTGGAGTAGGTCTGCTTATCGCTGGAATCTGGTTCATTGGTCAACAATGGCAAGCACAACAGGCTCAGGCTGAGCAACTGTCTGTTTTAGGTAGCATGCTTGAGCAACAAAGAGAGAGCTTCCAGACTGAGCGTGATGCGATGTCAGCAGCCCAAGTTTCGCAACAGGAAATCGTTAACCTTCTATCAACACAAGTGCAAAGTTTACAGCTGCAGGCAAACGCTCAGGGCGTCCGCTTGGGCGAGCTCACTTCTACTTCACGCGCCGATTGGTTCCTCGCCGAAGCCAGTTATTTGGCTCGTTTGGCGCGACAAAGGCTGCAAACTGAGAGAAGTACAAAAAATCCATTGGCGCTGCTACAACAGGTAGACGATATTCTTATTGAGTTGGATGACCTCGATGTTCTGTCGGTGCGCTCCGCCGTCGCCGGAGATGTCGCCGCTCTGCGCTTGTCTGGTGATGTCGACGTCAGTGGTATTCTCCTTGAGCTCAACGCATTGATCAGTCATGTAGAGCATTTACCGCTGTTGACTTATGCAATGTCAGCGAAGGAAATAACGCTGATCTCGGTTGATAAAATGACACCTGCCGAGGATCCTGATGTGATGCAACGTTGGGTTGCGGCCATAGATGAACTGATGACGTCACTGTCGAATTTAGTCAGAGTGCGTCAACGTGCTAAACCGATTGAGCCCATACTGACGGACACGGAAGAAGCTATAGCTCGTGGCAATTTACGCTTGATGCTGCAACAGGCCAGCAATGCTGTGTTGCGCGAGCGGCAGCCTGTTTACCAAGCGAGTTTGACAAGCGCCGAGCAATGGATAATGGATTATTTCAGTGATACCAAAATTACTCGTCAGGTTCGGGAGCGTTTGCAGATGTTGCAGAGTGCTCAGATTGTGCAAAAACTACCCAAAATTGATGCAACCGTAAATGCACTGGATGCTTTCATTATCATGCGACAACGTCGTTTGATTCAGGACCTCAATGAAGAAGATAGTCTGCCCAGGGACAGGATCGGGATATGAGAAGGTCGCTAGTAACCTTTGTCTTTGCGCTGCTTTTGGGTGCGTCCAGTCTATGGTTGTTAAATAGTGACAGCGGTTACATTTTGATCAGTTTAGACAAGACAACTGTGGAGATGACATTTTGGACCGGCCTATTTATTGTCGCACTGTCAATCGCCCTATTGGTGTGGCTGATATTGTTGCTGAAGTGGATACTAAGTGCTGGGGGTTTGTCTTTTTGGTGGCGCAACCGACAAAGTGGTAAGCAGGGGAGCAGAACAAAACAGGGATTGATTCTTTATGCTGATCAGGACTGGCATCGTGCAAGTGAACTGCTGAGCAGCGCGATATCTCATTCCGATATGCCGGATGTCAATCTACTTTTTGCGGCTAAGGCGGCTGCGGCAGACCGGGACAGGGATCAGGCCATTAACCTGCTTTCTAGATTAAAGGAATCACATCCTAAAGCGACTTTATTGGCGAATAAAGCTCTTGCTGAGATGCTGTTAGAGGAGGAGAAATTTGATCAAGCCCTCGACTTGCTTGTTCCAATTCATAGGGAAAAACCCTGGGACACTGGCGTGTTACGCCTGTTAACAGACATCTACTATCTCACCGAGAACTGGACTGCATTGCAAAAACTTCTCGCCGATTTGCGACGATTTAATGCTATTAAAAAAATAGATTTGGATGTTTTGGAATCGGATGTCTATCTTAATTTCGTGTTGGCTTTTGAGGTTGATCTGGAGCTTGTCGCCAAGGAGCAGCGAGATCAGGTTGGAGATCTATGGGAGATGATACCCAGACGTCTGAGGCAGGATGCGGAACTCACATGTGCTTATTTCGATATTTTACAAAAGGTATATGATGCCGAAAAGCTAGCTGATTTACTCTGTAAAAGTATTAATAGTCACTGGAATCAAGAGCTTGCTGGCCGTTTGGGCCGTTTGGAAACTGCAGCACCAGAAAAGCTACTGGCCGTCGCGGAGAAATGGTTGCTAGATCGTCCGCAGGACTCGGTTCTGTTGGCAACCTGTGCCAATCTTTGTTGCCAATTATGTTTTTGGGGCAAAGCACAGAGTTACCTATCGTTAGCACTGGATATCGAGCCGACGCCTCAGCTGTGCCTGCAGTTGGCTGAAGTGCTGACGGAAATAGGAGACCCAGATGGCAGTCAAGCGATGTACAGAAAAGGATTGCGGATGGCCGTTCTCTCAGATTGAGTTAGATACGTTTTTTCTTGAGATCACGAATCAGAAAGCGCGCCGGATGCATGGCGAGACGCAAGTCTCTTTGCGTGGAGGAGAGAGAATGAGTGATCTCATCTGCAATTAGTTCTGCGGTAATTGGTGCGTAACCTAGCCCACGCGAGCCCATACCGCAATTCACATAAAGATTTGAGTAGTAGCTTCCTAGCTGAGAGGACTGCTTTCGTGCATCGTTGCGTAAAAAATCAAATGAATCGATCATTTCTTTTGCCTTTGGAACTGGGCCAGCGATGGGAAGATAATCTCGTGTAGTACAGCGGAAACTAGCCCGCCCGGTTAATTTGTCGACATCCGTTGGTTTGAGTACTTGGCCAATAGCGGAATCAGTGCGCTTGATTTGATCAATATTTTTTTGGTGATCCTTTGTCCTCAGCGCTAGGTCATCGATGCCAAGGTTATAGGTAGCACCTATGCTGTGGAATCCATTGTGAGCGGGAGTAATATAGCCGTCGCCGCAGATTACAGTGGCCAATTTTTCACTGGCATCGCTGCGCGGATAGTCGGTAACTTGACCTCGAAGTTTCTTTAGACCAAAAATATTTGTCTGCTCAAATCGCTCGCAGTCATGGGAGCTGGCGACGACGAGCCTTTTGGATTGCCTAATAAGTTGGTTGCGTGAATCGATGAGCGACCAAGTGTTTGAGTCTTGATCCTGTCGGATGTGTTGGACATCCGCCTGCACAAAAGTAATGTTAGCGTGGTTGAGTAATGCTTGACAGACATCAACTGGGCTCAGCCAGCCTAATGTTGGAAAATACAGAGCTTGCTGGGCTTGTGTTTCGATATTTGTTAGTTTTTCGATTTCAGGGTGAGTCAAAAGTTGCACGAAAGAGGGCAGGCCTGAGAACTGGTTGGCAAGCCGCTTGAACGCTTGAGAGTCTGCACCTGATTCGGTCAACAAGATGACACCACACTGTTTCCCCATACCGAGCTGCCAAAAAGGTTGATAAAACTCTGCCGCATAGAGCATGGCTTTTAAGTTAATTAGAGGCAGAGGATCCTGCTGTATCGATAATTTTGGATAAACGACGGCCTGCTTGTTTCCCGAAGCACCTTGCGCAGGTTTGCTATAGCGATCCACCAGAGTCACTTTATAACCACGCTTAGCTAGCTCAGCGGCGGTGGTGCAGCCTGCAATGCCCGCACCAATAATCATGACTTGGTCGTCATCAGTGGAGATGCGCTTAGCATTTAAGTCCAAATGCCAATAATGGGTTTTAACTTGGCGGCGGAGGTCAGCGAGTTTTTGACCATTGGTTCGGGCGAAGATAAGCTGGCGTTTTTCAGCGAAACCATCGCGATGCTCGATAGAAAATCCAGCATTTTTGAGATTGTCTGCCACATAGCGAGCAGCACTATAAGTGCTCAAAGTCGTTTCTTCTGATGAAAGTGCTGCTAGGATTTGGAACAGGCTTTGACGCCAAATGGATGGGTTTTTTGCTGGAGAGAAGCCGTCCAAAAACCAACTTTGAATTGAATTTTTGTTGTGCAAGGCGTAGGTCGGATCTGAGCTCTCTGCGAGGGCTTCGAACATCTCTCCGGCATCACCAAACATTAGGCAGAGTTGCACTCTGTTATCAAAAAGCGAAATCTTGTGGAATCCTTTGACGATTTGAGGATATTTTCTTATCAAAGAGTTGCCAAATTGTCCAAGCGCGGGCAAGAGTTCGATGATCTTGCTAAGATCTGTGACCGACAGAGGGTGAGACTCTGCTGCGTAGTAGTATAAGGTGCAGTTTTCTGGTGATGTTTCGAGCCAGTGTTGGCAACACAATAAGAAGTTTACGCCAGCGCCGAAGCCGAGTTCACCTATAGAGAAGCTGTCACCAGAATTTAATGTTCGCCAACGTGAAATAAGGTTATTCTGTTTTATGAATACATAGTTACGCTCAGCAACTGCGTCGTTCATAGAACAGTAAAAATCGTCAAAATCGGTTGAGTAGGCAGTTTCGTTTCGCCATTCAACTTTAGCCTGCGCAATGGTCACTTATGCAGTCCGAACTCGTCAATAATCTGATGGCACCATTGCTCTATATAGCGGTCACTTAGGTCGAATTGATTTTCATCATCCAAAGACAAGCCAACAAACTGCTGTTTATCTTCGGTCAGAGCTTTGGATGATTGAAAAGTGTAGCCTTGATTAGGCCATAAGCCCACGGTATGAGCGCCTTGGTGTCGGACTTTCGTCCACAGGTAGCCCAAGGCATCTTGAAACCACTCAGGATAGCCCACTTGATCCCCTAAGCCATAGAGTGCCACTGCAGTATTGGTTAGATCAAGCTGATCAAGATCATCCCAGATTGCCTCCCAGTCCTCCTGTAATTCACCAAAATCCCAAGTAGGTATACCGAGAATCAGAAGATTATAGTTGCTCATTTTGGTGATGGGCTCTATACCAACATCATACAATTCAACAATATTTCCATTTAGAGCAGCATTGATGGCATCGCGAATTTTCTCGCCGGCCATTTCGGTATAGCAGGTGGTGCTGCCATAAAATAAACCAATTTTTGCTGTCATTGGGAGAGTTTCTCTGCGTTTTCTCGGTAGTGTTCTACCCATTTACTGTCTTTCGTAAATGGGTAGACTGGATCATATAGTCTACCTTTGGATAAAGCTGTTTAATAGATCAATATTGTATTGGAAATATTAGGCACCACCGGCGAAATTTAGGTATTTCCACGCTTCGTAAGTCACAATAGCCACACTGTTTGACAAGTTAAGACTTCGACTTTGCGGAATCATTGGAAGACGAAGCACTGAGTCCTCTCCAAGTGAGTCGCGGATATCTTGTGGCAGACCTCTCGTCTCTGGCCCAAAGAGTAGGGTGTCACCCAGTTGGTACGCAATATCGCAGTAATTGACAGTACCCTTGGTACTCAAAGCAAAGATTCTCGTTGGATTTATAGTTAATCTGTAGCTGCTCCAGCTGGGATGTATTCGCAGATCTTGAAACTCTCCATAATCCAGCCCTGCTCGCCGCAGGCGCTTGTCGTCAATATCGAATCCCAACGGCTCGATCAGATGAAGTCGGAAGCCTGTATTAGCGCAAAGCCTAATAATGTTGCCTGTGTTAGGCGGTATTTCTGGTTGATAAAGAACAATATCAAGCATGGGAATGATCTACTCTTTAATGGTCAAAGTACTAAATTCTACATTCAGACTATTGTACCTCTTATCAATAGAGGATATGGTCTTAAATGTACCGCTTTATCACTAAAGCGGTTTACTTACGTGTTGTTACAGAGAGGTGGCAAAACATGAAGGATTTTGATAAAGAAAAAACAATCGGCATTCTCAATAAAATAATGGAATTGGAATTATCCGGTGTAGTGCGTTACACCCACTATGCTCTCATGGTCTATGGCTACAACCGTATTCCCATTGTTTCATGGCTTAAAGGTAATGCTCAGGAAGGGCTTGATCATGCCAGTAAAGCGGGCGAGCTTGTCACTATGCTCGGCGGGCACCCGTCTCTGAAAATAGGATCATTATTGGAGACTGAGCAACACGATATTGGCGATATTTTACGTGAGAGCCTAGAGCATGAAACCATCACTTGCCAGGCATACTATGATTTATTAGATCTGGTGGAAGGTGGATCGGTGGTGCTAGAGGAATATGCTCGCGAAATGATTCACCTAGAGGAAATGCATCTGGATGAAGTAAACAAGATGTTGCGTACCCCTGGGGATCTGGCGCCATTTGAGGCCTAATAAACCGTATGGCGAATGTGCTATTTTTTTGCGGCTAAACTGTTCGCAAACTAGAGGGAGTGAATTGTTTGCCTCGGGTAAAATCAGTGTCGTCCGCCCGACTATGTGTTCCCTGAAAATATATGGATAAACGAATGAATCTTTTAAACTTTTACTTTAAATTTACAGCTCAAAAAATGTCTCGCTCTATTAAGCAGACTGTCGCCTTCATGCTTTTGGTTGTGTCCGTTGTGTTATCGCCAATTGTTTCCGCTGAAAGAGATACATCGAGGGATCAATACCGTCATCCGTTTGAAACCTTGGCGTTTTTTGGTGTTCAACCAGAGATGGATGTGCTTGAGATATCTCCCGGTGGCGGCTGGTACACAGAGATTCTGGCGGGCTATGTCAGCGGTGATCTCATTGCGGGTCATTATGATCCTGCATCTGATGTCGCCTATTACCAGAGGTCACTCAAACGATTCCAAGACAAACTGGCGGCTAATCCGGACCTTTATGGTCGCGTAAAGATGGCTATCTTCGATGCAGGTGCAAGAAAATTAAATGTCGCTGATGCGTCAGTGGATGCAGTGGTAACCTTCAGGAACGTGCACAACTGGATGGGCTCGAAGAGTGAAGGATCCTCCTTTGAATTGTTTTACGCAGCGCTGAAACCTGGTGGTGTACTTGGGGTGGTAGAGCATCGTGCGGCTCCGGGAACGGACAGAGCTACCATGAGAAAAAGTGGCTACATGACCCAAGCTTATGTAATTGAGTTAGCCGAAAATGCCGGATTTGTGTTGGAAGCGTCATCCGAAGTAAATGCTAACCCAAAGGATACCGCCGACCATCCCAAAGGAGTGTGGACACTGCCGCCCAGTTTACGATTAGGTGAAGAGGATCGAGAGAAGTATTTGGCCATAGGAGAGAGTGACCGCATGACGCTGCGTTTTCGCAAAGTAAGGTGATTCTCATTCCTCCCGATCAGTTGAGTAAGGACGCTCTGCGAGGTGTGATTGAGGAATTTATATTGCGGGAGGGCACCGATTATGGCTTGCAGGAAGTCAGTCTTGAGGAAAAGATTAGTAAAGTTATATCGCAGCTAAACGCAAAAACTATTGTGATTACGTTTGATCCACAATCGGAAAACTGTACGCTCCTGACATCACAGGACTTCCAAAAATTGAGTCAACAAGGGACGAGTGACACAAGTTCTCATGTCTGATCGAAAAATTTCTGCCAATCGAGTATTCAAAGGACTCATCAATGAGTTGCAGTGTGCCCAACAGGTTTTGGTTGGATTCAGCGGTGGCCTCGACTCCACTGTGCTACTCACGCTGTTAGTTGATGTATTACCCGCGGACCAGATCACTGCGGTATATGTGAATCATGGTTTGTCGTCAAAGGCCGATCAGTGGCAAGAGCACACTAAAAGATTGTGTGAAAACCTTGGCGTGGGTTACCACAGTGAAACAGTTACCGTCATGCCGACGGGTGGTGGTGTTGAGGAGGCTGCCCGCAAGGCACGTTATCAGGTCTTTCAGGATCTGATGGAGCAGGATGGTATTTTATTGTTAGGTCATCATCAAAATGATCAAGCGGAAACTATAGTCTACCGTTTGATGCGTGGATCGGGGCCGCGAGGGCTTTCAGGAATACCGGCATCGCGTTCCATCGGGCCGGGGAAGCTCTATCGTCCGCTGTTATCGTGGTCAAAGCAGCATCTTATGGACTATGCCATTGAGAGACAGCTTGATTTCGTCGAGGATCAGTCTAATCAAGAGGTGTATTACGATAGAAATTTTTTACGTCATCAGGTAGTTCCTTTATTAGCGAAGCGCTGGCCCGATTATTTGCAGCGACTCAACGGTGTGGCAAAAATCAGTCAAGATACAGACCAGTTATGTAGAGATCTCGCGGCGCAGGATATTTGCGGGTTGAATCTCCGGAAGGAGCGAGCCGGAGCCTCTCTCTGCATAGATTCTTTAAAATTACTATCGCCGGTGAGACAGCGTAATGTACTTCGTCACTGGCCAGAGAGATATGGTAGAACTGCATTAAATGCCAAAGCTATTGATGAAATTATAGGATCAGTCATCGAGGCACGACCAGACGCTTGTCCTAAGGTGTCTTGTAATGATGTTGAATTTCATCGCTTTAGGCGGAGAATTTATATTTTAGATTCGAATCAACTTGGCGCCAATATTCAGTTTGAAAAGCGGCAAGTAGATTGGTCTCAGTTAAGCTCTGAATGGATCGATTCTGGTCTTGGAGTGGTGCTCTCGCGAGTTAGAGGTGATGGTATTCGAGTGCGCCCTGATCAGCTAATCAGTCTGTCACAACGAGTCGGTGGTGAGCTATGTCATCCGCAAGGGCGAGCGCATTCCAATAGTTTGAAAAAGTGTCTGCAAGAGAATGATGTTGAGCCTTGGTGGCGCTTCCGTGTACCTCTCATTTACGTCGATGATTGTCTTGCAGCAGTAGGCGATTTGTGGATATGCGAAGGGTGGTCCGTCGGCCCGGAAGAGGATGGCATTAAAATCCATTGGCGAAGCAACTCACTGTAGAATAAGCTACACCTTTCTGTTAATCTGCTACACCATCTTGAGCAGGATGGGATAGCCTAGGTCGTGGCACTAAAACCCTCCAAAAGATAATTCTCTATTTAATTCTGATCTGTGCAGGGTTCATATGACGCATTTTATTTTTGTAACTGGTGGTGTTGTCTCTTCATTGGGTAAAGGAATTGCTGCCGCCTCTCTCGGAGCCGTTTTGGAGGCTAGAGGGCTAAGGGTGACCATGCTCAAACTCGATCCCTATCTCAATGTTGATCCTGGCACAATGAGTCCACATCAGCATGGTGAGGTATTTGTCACGGAAGATGGCGCCGAAACTGATCTTGATTTGGGTCATTATGAACGGTTTTTGCGCTCGAAAATGACTCAAAACAATAATTTCACCACAGGTCAGGTGTATGAGACGATTTTGCGCCGTGAGCGCCGCGGTGATTTTCTTGGCGGCACCGTTCAGGTTATCCCACATGTCACGGATGAGATAAAACGTCGCATCCATGTTGGTGCCGGCGATCATGATATTGCCGTTGTAGAAATTGGAGGAACCGTGGGCGATATTGAGTCTCAGCCTTTTCTTGAGGCGGTGAGGCAAATGCGTGGCGAACTTGGCTTTCAGCGCTCACTTTTGCTGCATCTTACGTTGGTTCCCTACATTGCCACAGCGGGTGAGACCAAAACTAAGCCAACTCAGCACTCTGTGAAAGAAATGCGCTCACTTGGTTTGCAGCCTGACGTCCTATTATGCCGGTCTGAAGTTGAGCTTGAGGAAGATCAGCGTAAGAAAATTTCACTGTTTACTAACGTTGAGGAGCGAGCGGTGGTGCCAGTGATGGATGCGCCCACTGTTTACAAGATTCCGCGTATGTTACACGAATGGGGTCTGGATCAATTTGTCTTGGATCGATTCAACCTAAGCCAACCGGAAGCTGATTTGAGCCAGTGGGACGCTGTGGTGGAAAATCAATTGAATTCTGATCAGCAGGTGACCATTGCCATGGTGGGTAAATACATGGATCTTCTAGATGCCTATAAGTCGCTCACTGAGGCCCTTGTCCACGCAGGCATACATAATAAAACCAAAGTGAGAATCCGTTATATTGATTCTGAGAAATTGGAGCAGGATAAGCAACTAATCGCTGATGTGGATGCGATTTTGGTTCCGGGTGGTTTTGGTTCACGAGGTATTGAAGGCAAAATAAGCGCTGTAAAAGCGGCTCGAGAGGGCAATATTCCCTATTTGGGAATTTGTCTTGGAATGCAAATCGCAGTCATTGAATACGCTCGAAATGTTTGTGGTATGACGGCTGCAAACAGCACCGAGTTTGACCATAAAACAGATAATCCGGTGGTTGGTTTAATTGAAGAATGGATTGATCAAAAGGGTAATAAAGAACTGCGAACGGCCGATTCCGATCTTGGCGGTACCATGCGACTGGGATCACAAATCTGCCATCTTGTTCCCGGGTCAAAGGCGCACAGCATTTATGGCAATGCGCAAATAAACGAGCGACATCGCCATCGTTTTGAGGTGAATAACAATTATCTTCCTGAATTAAAGCAAGCCGGATTGGTGGTTGGTGGTTTGTCTTTTGATAAAACATTAGTTGAGACCATTGAATTACCTCAACACCGCTGGTTCTTCGCCAGTCAATTTCATCCGGAATTTACTTCCACTCCACGTGATGGCCATCCACTTTTTGAGAGTTTCATCAGTGCTGCAACGGAATATAAGCACGATAGACTTGCTTCGAGAGGTTAACTTATGCAGGCAAGAAATATTCAAGTAGGTGATATTGAGGTCGGCAATCAATCACCCATGGTTCTATTTGGCGGAATGAATGTGCTTGAGTCTCGAGATATGGCGATGCGAGTTGCTGAGTCTTATGTTGAAGTAACCACGAAATTAGGTATTCCCTACGTTTTTAAGGCATCTTTTGACAAAGCAAATCGATCGTCGATTCATTCTTTTAGAGGCCCCGGATTGGATGAAGGTCTAAAAATTCTCAGTGAAATCAAAGCTACCTATCAAGTACCTTTGATTACCGATGTTCATGAGGTTTCCCAAGCATCACCAGTGGCGGATGTCTGTGATGTTATTCAACTACCGGCTTTTTTAGCACGGCAGACAGACTTGGTGGAGGCTATGGCAGCAACAAAGGCTATTATTAATGTGAAGAAACCACAGTTCTTAAGTGCGGCACAGATGGGTAATATTGTTGAAAAATTCCGCGAGTGTGGCAACGATAATATCATGCTTTGTGAGCGCGGAACCTGCATGGGCTATGATAACTTAGTGGTGGATATGCTCGGTTTTCGTACCATGAAAGAGGTCAGTGGTGGACTGCCGTTAATTTTTGATGTGACTCATGCTCTGCAGTGTAGAGATCCCATGGGCACTGCATCAGGCGGTCGCCGTCATCAGGTCGCCGAACTGGGTAGAGCAGGAATTGCAGTGGGTATTGCGGGTTTGTTTTTAGAGGCTCACCCAAATCCTGATGATGCTAGATGCGATGGACCCAGCGCTTTACCACTGAATAAATTAGAGCCTTTTTTGGCGCAAATGCAGGCGTTTGACAATCTGATCAAAACACAAACGGACCTGGGAATTGTCTAACCGCAATCATCGTACTGCAAGAATCGCCGAAGTGCTTTTTTACAATCATCAATGTCAGTTTTCAATTTTACTAATGGAGATACAACCCTATGACCCTTATCGCTGATATCCGCGCCTTTGAAGTTCTCGACTCGAGGGGAAATCCAACAGTTCAGGCTGAGGTAATTTTAGAGACTGGTACGATGGGAACTGCCTGCTCGCCATCAGGCGCATCGACTGGCTCAAGGGAAGCGCTTGAGTTACGTGATGGTGATCAGAACCGCTACTTGGGGAAAGGTGTTTTGAAGGCTGTAGACAATATAAATACGACAATTAAAGACCTTCTTATGGGGGCGGATGTAGCGGATCAGCGCGCTCTTGACCAAATGATGATCGATGCAGACGGCACAGAAAATAAGGGAATATTGGGTGCCAATGCAGTTCTCGCAGTTTCTCTGGCAGCTGCCAAAGCTGCCGCTGAGGATAAAGGTATGCCTCTATACGAACACATAGCTGAACTTAATGGAACTCCCGGTGTATTCTCCATGCCTGTGCCGATGATGAACATCATTAACGGGGGAGAGCACGCTGATAACAATGTAGATATTCAAGAGTTCATGGTACAACCCATAGCGGCAAAAACATTTTCTCAAGCACTTCAGATGGGCGCTGAAATATTTCATGCACTCAAAAAAGTATTGTCTGCTAAAGGTCTGAACACGGCTGTAGGGGATGAAGGTGGATTTGCGCCTGATTTATCCTCCAATGCTGAAGCCTTGGCAGTGATTAAAGAAGCGATCGAGGCCGCTGGTTTTGCACTTGGCACTGATGTGACCTTGGCTCTAGATTGTGCTGCATCTGAGTTTTATCGCGATGGGCATTACGATCTCTCTGGAGAAGGAAAGGTGTATTCATCTGAGGGGTTCAGTGATTTCCTTGCTGAATTGTGTGATCAGTATCCCATTATTTCCATTGAAGATGGGCTTGACGAGTCCGACTGGGATGGTTGGAAATATCAGACGGAGAAACTTGGAGATCGTATCCAGCTGGTGGGCGATGATTTGTTTGTTACCAATACCAGTATTCTCTCTCGTGGTATTGAGATGGGGGTGGGTAACTCGATTTTGATTAAATTTAATCAGATTGGCACCCTCTCAGAGACATTAGATGCTATTGCGATGGCAAAAGCTGCGAATTACACTGTGGTGATTTCGCATCGTTCGGGAGAAACAGAGGATACCACCATTGCCGATCTTGCCGTTGCCACGGCTGCTGGACAAATAAAAACAGGTTCTCTGTGTAGATCTGATCGAGTGGCCAAGTACAATAGATTGCTTAGAATAGAGGCAGAGTTGGGAATTCAAGCCGCTCCCTATAGAGGACGTGCGGAGTTTAAAGGCTAGGGTTAAAATTTAGTTCTATACCTGCAAATGAGTAGAATAGACGCATGCGTTGGTTAATCGTTGTTTTAGTAATTTTATTACTCGGTCTGCAGGCTCGGTTATGGGTCGGTGAAGGCAGCCTGGCCCACAAGTCAGAATTGGATCGAAAGTTGCGCGAACAGCAGTTGGAAAATGAACGATTGCAAAAACGTAATGAAATACTGGCTCGAGATGTGGAAAGTTTAAAAACTAATCTCGATGCGATTGAAGAAAAAGCGCGTCAAAACCTTGGTTTGATTAAGCAGGACGAAGTTTTTTACTTAGTAACGGATGATGATCCTATTACTGCTCGGTTGCCCGTGGAAGGTGACGAGACACCATGATGCCGTTAAAACCCCGTTATTGGACCATTGTCCCTGCGGCGGGCAAGGGGCGTCGTTTTGGTGCTGCTGTGCCGAAACAATTCCATTTTTTGCGCAACAAACCCTTAGCTCAGCATACTCTGAACCGGTTACTGTCGGTGGGTTGTATTGAGCGAATTATAGTGTCCTGTGACCCTGAATCTGATCGCTGGTCGATGGTTGATGCGGTGACGTCCAGTAAAGTCGATTTGACCAGTGGCGGCAAAAGTCGTGCTAACTCAGTGTTTAATGGATTAGAACATTTGCAAGCCGTCGCGGATCCGCTGGACTGGGTTTTGGTTCATGATATAGCGCGTCCCTGTGTGTCAGTATCTGACATACATAAATTGATCAGCGCGTTAGATAATAACGTAGTGGGCGGTATTTTGGCTGCACCTGTGCGAGAAACTCTCAAGCGTGTCAATCCTGATCAGAGTGTACAAGAGACCCTGTCGCGCGATTCATTCCGGCTCGCGCAGACACCGCAAATGTTTCGTTATGGCCTGCTATACGAGGCTATGAGTACTCTGCTTAATGATGGTGAAGAACCTACCGACGAGGCATCAGCGATGGAGTATGTTGGTCATACAGTAACTGTTGTTGATGGAAGGACAGACAATATCAAAGTAACTTCAGCCGAGGATCTCGTGATTGCCGAGGCTATTCTGGATAGTCAGGAGAAAAGTTTATGCGAATAGGTCAGGGTTATGATGTTCATGCCTTTGGTGTTGGTGATGCCTTAACTCTCGGTGGTGTTAGTATACCATTTGATCATGGTTTCGTTGCGCACTCTGACGGTGATGTACTTACTCATGCGCTGATCGATGCAATTTTGGGTGCTCTCGGTCTGGGTGATATAGGGCAACATTTTCCTGACACAGATTCACAATATCTTGACTGTGACAGTTTGGATCTGTTGCGGTCGGTTGTGACCATGATGCGACAGCAAGGTTTTGTCATTGGTAATGCCGATCTCACGATTGTTGCACAACAACCAAAAATGTCGCCTTATATTGATGCGATGCGGCAAACTCTCGCACAGGTATTGGATTCAGATGTGGGCCAGATTAATGTCAAAGCCACTACATCGGAGGGACTGGGTTTCACAGGCCGCGGTGAAGGCATTGCTTGTCATGCGGTCGTCTTACTTATTCACGCCTCTAATTCCTCCTCGCAACAATGTGACTAGTCTGGTGCGTTGCCTTGATAGTAGCGCCCTACCCAGACTACATGGAGCGCCTCTTGGTTCTGGGATTTTTCGTCATCAACCTGAGGATTTTAAAGTTGACGAGTTAATGGATGATAGCTTCTCCCTTCAGGGGGAACATCTTTGGGTGAAGATATCCAAGCGAGATCAAAATACCTCCTGGGTGGCTGGCCTGCTCGCTGAACTTGCTGAAATTCCACGCCACAGCGTCGGTTACTGCGGATTGAAAGATAGATTTGCCGTGACGACTCAATGGTACAGTCTTCATTTGCCTGGGCGAGAATTAGCCTTAGATGCTCTTGAACATAAAGATTTTAAAATTTTGCTGGCCCGACGCCATCACAAAAAAGCGCGTCGAGGCATGCATAGAGGCAACCGATTTGAAATTCTTTTGCGCGATTGCCATATTGACAGTGAGGCATTAGCGATGCGCTTAGATACGATATGCCGTCAAGGAGTACCAAACTATTTCGCCGAGCAGCGATTTGGTAATCGAGGTGAAAATCTGAAGAGGGCTCAAGAACTCATCGACCAAAATCAGTTGAAAGGCAATCGCAAAGGCACTGGGATAATTCTATCGGCGGCAAGATCCTGGTTGTTCAATCAGGTCTTGGCCGATTGTATTGAAAATCACAAAGATATTTTGATTAATTCACCGACAGCAGAGGGTCCGCTATGGGGTCGAGGGAGGTCTGGTGCAGTAGACGAAATGGCTGAAATTGAAGCCAGGGTATTGGGAGAATGGAAGGATTGGTGTTATGCACTGGAGCACGCTGGATTAACACAGCAGCGCAGATCCCTTCTAATCAATCCCGAGGATTTTACGAGTCAATGGATTTTGCCAGGAACACTACAACTGAAATTTTGTCTTCCGGTCGGTAGTTATGCGACTGCTCTATTACGTGAAATTGCTGAACTATCACGTCCTCACAAGCCTTAGCTATGTTATATTAACGGCCGTATGGCGCCGTGGATTTGCGGCGTTAATGATGCTTTATCTTTCAGACTGTAGCAAATAGGAGACTTGAGTGAATTCAGTGGATTTAGCGGGTATCGGGATGACATCTCAACGCACCCGAGAACGGCTGATTAACCGGCTATTGGAACAAGGTATTACCAATTCGCAGGTGCTCGATGTTATCCGAATGACGCCCAGACATATTTTCTTGGATGAGGCATTGGCACACAGAGCCTACGAAGATACAGCCTTACCCATCGGTTTTTCTCAGACATTGTCACAACCCTATATAGTGGCAAAAATGACTGAAATTCTACTCTCGGCAGGGCCATTAAAAAGAGTGTTGGAAGTTGGTACCGGCTCGGGGTACCAGGCGACAGTGTTGGCTCAATTGGTCGATGAAATTTATACCGTAGAACGCATTGAGCCGCTCTTAATTAAGGCGAAAAAGCGCTTTCGAAGATTGGGTTTGAATAATATAACGGCAAATTTATCGGATGGATCTTTTGGTTGGTCAGAGCAGGCACCTTATAACGGCATCATTACTACTGCTGCGCCGCAATCAATACCCGAGGGATTGTTGCAGCAACTGGCTCCAGATGGCATTTTGGTGATTCCCGTTGGGTCTGGGGATACTCAGTCTCTTTATGTTGTGCGGCGAGTGGCAGATTCAGATGATTTTGAACAGCAAATAATAGAGCAGGTAAAATTTGTTCCGCTGTTGGGTGGCCTGTCTCGTTAGACAAGAAAATAGGAGCGAAGTGCCTATGGATAAGTTAGTTTTATTTTTTAAAGGACTTCTAATGGGTGCCGCCGACGTGGTTCCGGGTGTCTCCGGTGGAACCATTGCTTTTATTACCGGTATTTATACGGAATTAGTAGGCACCATTAGAGGATTTAATTTTACCGCTATCAAAGTGCTAAGAGTCAGTGGATTGCGAGCGGCTTGGCAGTATCTTAACGGGGATTTTATCCTCATCTTATTGTTGGGAATCGTAACCAGTATTTTATCACTGGCGAAACTGATGCAGTTTTTACTGGCGGAACATCCGCTGCCGCTGTGGTCATTTTTCTGCGGATTAATTATAGGCTCAGTGATTTTTCTATTGCGTCAAACACCTTTGGCGCACATCAAGGATAAACTGCTATTCGTCTTTGGCGTGTTGATTGCTTATGGCATATCTGTGGCACCGATGACTGTCTTTGAGGGTAACCCTATGAGCATGTTTTTTGCAGGGTCAATCGCATTATGCGCGATGATTTTACCTGGCATTTCTGGCTCATTTATCCTTGTTCTATTAGGCCTTTATCCAGTGTTTATTGATGCCATTGCAGAGCTTGATATTCCATTGCTCGGCAGCTTCGCTATGGGTGGATTACTCGGTTTGATGCTATTTAGTCGATTATTGTCTTGGTTGCTGAATCGTTATTTTACTGCGCTAATGGCCTTGATGTGCGGATTTCTCGTGGGTAGTCTGAATATTATCTGGCCATGGAAACAAGTCATTAGTTCCGTGACAACTGATGAGGGCAAGATCGTGGTCACTCAGACACAGAATCTTTTACCCAATGATTATTTTCACTTAACTCAACAAGATCCTCAAATAATTATATGCGGCAGTTTTTTATTACTGGGATATATACTTGCATTTGGATTAGAATATTTAGGCAAAGCTGAGTCTTCAATCTTGAATTAGGTGCTTAATGTTTGCAGAAAAGCTTCCGCTCGTTCTTATTCTGTTATTCCTCTTAGGTTGCGCGAGTCCGCCGGCCGCGGTGGACGACCGCAGCCCACCGGCTAGTCGTCGAATAGACACCCATCAGGTGGAGGTGGGGGATACGCTCTATTCTATTGCGTGGCGATATGATTTAACCGTGCAGCATTTGATCGCGGCAAATCAGTTAGCGCCTCCCTACACGATTAATCCTGGTGAGATTTTAACGCTGGCGAATCGGCGCTCTAAACGCACAGCAAATAGTCAAACCATAAGCTATAAGGTTTCTGTCGGCGACACTCTTTTTTCAATTGCGCAACGTTATGGGAGCGATGTATCAACTCTTGCACGTCAGAACAATCTTTCACCGCCTTATTTGATAAATCAAGGTCAAGTTTTACAAATAAATCGTGAAAAAGGCTTAATTGATCAGGGCTCGGAAGTTGTGAGCTCGAATGCAGAGAGTCGAGTTGCTTTCTCTGCACACAAAGCGAAAAAAAATCGCTCAGTAAAAGCTCAGCCATACAGTAAACATTGGATATGGAAATGGCCAGCAAAAGGCAGGGTGTTAGAAGCATTTAATCCTGAAAAATTACACAAAGGTATAAAAATCCAGTCTTCCGATAGCGCAAAAGTCTATGCGGCAGCACCAGGAAATGTGGTTTATGCCGGATCGGGATTACGAGGCTACGGGAGATTGATTATTATTAAGCACAGCGACACGCTGTTGTCAGCCTATGCAAATAATGATAATCTTCAAGTGAAGGTGGGTGATGCCGTGACCCAAGATGATGTAATATCGAATTTGGGTTCAGACAAAGTGCTTTATTTTGAGATACGAAAGGACGGTAATCCGGTGAACCCAGTGAAGTACCTTAAATAAAAATTATCCAGGGTAAGGAAAATGATTTTCCTCAAATTCCCACCAACATAGTTTGGAAAAGCAAAGGAGATGCATCATGAGCAAAAATCTGTTTGAAAATAATACAACACAAATGCTTAACCAAGGCGCTGGCAATGATGAGTCCAAGCGACAATCAACAGGTGTAGCTGATGCTACCACCTTGTATCTGAAAGATATCGGCTTTAGTTCCCTACTCAGTGCCGAAGAAGAAGTTTTATTGACGAGAAAACTGCAAGATGGTTGCGAACGTTCGCGCCACAGAATGATCGAGAGTAATCTTCGTCTTGTCGTTAAAATTTCACGTCGTTATATTAATCGTGGTCTAGATCTCTTGGATTTAATTGAGGAAGGCAATCTCGGTCTTATGCGCGCGGTAGAAAAATTCGATCCGGAATTGGGTTATCGCTTTTCAACCTACTCCACGTGGTGGATAAGGCAGACAATCGAACGCGCGATTATGAATCAAACCCGAACCATTAGATTGCCGGTGCATGTAGTCAAAGAGCTCAACGGATATCTTAGAGTATCTCGCCAATTGGCTCAGACGCTTGAACACGATCCAACGCCGGAAGAAATAGCCGCAAAGATGAATAAACCGGTGCTCAAGGTACGAAAAGCGCTAAGTCATTTAGATCGAACAAGCTCACTCGATAGTGCGTGTGCAGGTGAGGAAATGAATTTAGCGGATGTTCTCGCCGATGACAACAGTTTGGGGCCTCAAGATTCCGTAGAAGCGGATAACTTCTCAGTGATTTTGATAGATTGGTTGAATCAACTCTCTGAAGTCCAAAGGGATGTTTTGGTCAGGCGCTTTGGCTTGTTCAGTCACAGTGAGCAAACATTAGAGCAGATTGGAGCCGAAATTGGTCTTACTCGTGAACGTGTCAGGCAAATTCAATTTGATGGCCTGCGCCGCGTGCGTGACATTATTGGCCGAAATGACTTGGCAAGCGAGGATATATTCGGTGAGTTGTGCGGTCGTCTGAATGCCGAGTAGTTTTTGGTGATGGTTGCTTTTAGAGTGACAACTTTTTTGAAGGCTATTAACTAAAAAATCAGTGATCCAGAGTATTTTCTCTGGATCACTGAATGCCTACATCTTCTCGGTGCTTTAAAATAGCAGGCCATTTAACGGCAGTAGGCTAGAAATAACCAAACTCACCATAGCCATAACATTAATCAAAATGTTCATTGCAGGGCCTGAAGTATCCTTGAACGGATCCCCAACGGTATCACCAACCACTACCGCTGAGTGAGTTTCAGATCCCTTGCCACCCAGATTGCCCTTTTCTACATACTTTTTCGCGTTGTCCCAAGCTCCCCCAGCGTTAGCCATAAATAGTGCCAACGCAACACATCCAAGTAAGCCGCCAGCGAGCATACCTCCCAAAGCGATCGCGCCCAAACCAAAGCCTACAAGTGCTGGCATGGCGACGGCAATCACACCCGGTAACATCATTTTCTTAAGCGATGCGGTGGTGGCGATTTCAACGCATTTTTCCGAATCAGGATCCGCCGTTCCCTCCATCAATCCGGGGATTTCTTTGAACTGCCGACGAATCTCATTGATCATTTCAAAAGCGGCATCACCCACAGCTTTCATGGTGATCGACGAGATAAGAAAGGGAATGCAAATACCGATGAACATGCCCACCAATACCATTGGGTTGTTCAAAGACAATGAGAAGGCTTCGCCATAGACGCTGGAAACCTGAGCGGAATAGGCTGAGATAATCGCCAATGCTGCTAGTGCTGCAGCACCAATGGCAAACCCTTTACCGATTGCCGCAGTGGTGTTGCCTAACTCATCGAGTGAGTCGGTAATATCACGCACTTCTTTTCCCATACCAGACATTTCTGCAATGCCACCGGCGTTGTCGGCTACGGGACCATAAGCATCGATTGCCATTGTGATGCCAACAGTTGACAACATACCGACTGCAGCAATACCAACACCATAAACGCCAGCAATACCAGATCCACTGGCAATCGAAGTGGACACTAAAATGATCGCTGCGAGGATGAGGATGGGAATAACCACAGATTGCATACCCACAGACAGACCGGAAATCATGACCGTGGCCGGTCCAGTTTCTCCTGACTCAGCGATCTCTTTAACAGGACCTCCGCCAGTGTAGTATTCGGTGATGAGACCAATCAGTACACCACCAACAGCGCCTGAGACAACACACCAAAGCACTGCCAAGGGAACATCGTTCATGCCTTGGATTAAAAAATACGCCATGACAATGAAGATTAGAGGAGCCATCAGGGTGCCTGATCTAAGAGCGCTGGCAGGTGCTTTTGCGGATTGCAATTTTACAATGACGATGCCAATAATAGAAGCGATCAGACCAATGCTGGCGAGGGCCAGGGGCAAGTACATAAGTGCTTGTGAATTCATTGTATATGCAATCGCGATAGATGCGATCATGGCGCCACAATACGACTCAAAGATATCCGAGCCCATACCAGCCACGTCACCAACGTTATCACCGACATTGTCAGCAATCACGCCTGGATTTCTCGGATCGTCCTCGGGAATGCCTGCTTCAATTTTACCGACCAGGTCGGCGCCTACATCAGCACTCTTGGTAAAAATACCGCCACCAACACGAGAGAACAAAGCTACTACAGAGGCGCCCATACCGAAGCCCTCTAGAGCGTGCACATGGGATGCGCCATTAGCTGCATAGAAGTGGTACAAACCACCGAGACCGATTAAACCAAGGCAAGCCACGCAGAGTCCCATAATGGAACCACCGTAAAAGGATACAGATAAGGCTGCAGCCGCTCCATCTTGTTGTGCGGCAGTTGCAGTACGCACATTAGCTTTGGTCGCGGCGTACATGCCAATAAAACCAGCAAGCGACGAGCAGGCGGCACCGACAACAACTGCCACGGCTGTTTCAGCTCCGAGGAATAGGTAGGCTAGGACCACCAAAACCACGACAAATGCTAATAATATTTTGTACTCGGTTTTCATAAAGGTCAGTGCGCCCGTATGAATTTGGTCACCAATTTTTTTGACCTTGTCTTCACCATCGGGGTACTGCATGACTAGCTTGTAGACAACGAATGCCACAAGCATACCAAAGACACCCAACAGTGGTGGAAGTAGAGAACTGTTCATTGAAAACACCCTTTTTTGATTGAGCGCGCATTCTATCAAAAAAACCTATTTTTGATAGCTATAGTTGGTATTAAATTAATAAAAATTTATCCTTTAGCGTTATACTGCCAAATGGTTCTGATCTGCACCTAGACATTTGCACATCAGTCTTAACTTTCGCACATTTGTCGCAAGGGTGCTAAATATTTTGGTCAGTCAGGTATACTGCAATCGTCATCGTCTGAGTGGTTGCGCGAGTGGAAGTCAAAATCTTTTTTACTCTTGTGGCCGTACGGTGATAACAACTAACCATAGCTCAGAGGTCTATTTTGAACACAAATGTTCGCGTCGCGGCGATTTTCATCACAGTGCTTGTTCTTTGGTTTGCAAGTGGGGTATTTGTTTCTGAGCCCTCCGCAAAAAATACAATCTCTGAAAGGCCACTTACAGAGGTTCAGATTACAACATCGAATCAGCAGTTATACAGGCCTGAGATTGTGCTCCGTGCACTGACCGAGCCAAATCGAACAGTAAACTTAGTAGCTCAGATACCTGGGACAATATCGGGGTCCTTGGCAACAGAAGGGAGTAGGGTAAATCGGGGAGATGTCATCTGTCAGATCGCAGCGGAAGACAGATTCCTGCGCCGGGATCAGGCGAATGCCACGCTCAAGCAAACCCAAATTTCTTATGATGGCGCGCTTAAATTGAAGACTAACGGTTATCAATCCGAACTTGCCATATCCCAAGCCAAAGCTAATTTGGAGACTGCGAGAGCCAATATGAGGCGCGCAGAACTCAATGTGGAATTCTTAACGATAACCGCTCCCTTTGATGGGATTGTGGAGTCACGCCCAGTGGAGCAGGGCGACTATGTTATGCCCGGAAGTGCCTGCGCAACGCTGGTTGAACTAAACCCTCTGAAAGTGACGTCTATGGTCAATGAAAACGAGATTAGTAGTATTCGTCTATCGAGCATGGCCAGCGCTGAGGTGAAAGGGGTGGGAGTGGTTCCGGCAAAAATCAATTATCTGTCTCGCCAAGCTGATCCGATGACACGCGGTTACCGAGTGGAGAGCAGGATTAGTAATCCAGACGCTTCTATTCGTGGCGGGCTGACAGCGACACTGACCGTCTTCTCAGATGGAGTTTCTGCACACTATATCCCTGCCAGCGCAACCTTACTGAGTGATCAAGGAGAGATTGCGGTTCGTATTCTTACAGAGGAAAACATTGTTCAGTCAGCTACAGTGTCAGTCCTAGGTGAGGAAAAGGATGGCCTTTGGGTATCGGGATTGCCAAGGGAAATCAAACTTGTCACGGTGGGTCAGAATTATGTTATTGACGGTGAGCTGGTAGCGCCCTCATTCACTCCGGAATCCAGCAACAAATAGGTCGGGTATCCACATGATGAATTTTTTACAACTGATTATAGATCACTCGAGGGCGACATTATCGATACTCCTGTTAGTGCTTGTGGCTGGTGCCGGGTCCAGATTATCGATGCCGGTGGAATTAAATCCTAATGTTACTTTGCCGATAGTGATGATTATGGTTCGTCATGATGGTATCTCGCCTGAAGATGGTGCCAGATTGCTGATACGCCCAATAGAAAAAGAATTAAAAACCTTGGCCGGCTTGGAAGGGTTGCAAGCAACTGCTCGCGAAGGTTCTGTGGTAGTTACAGCTGAATTTGAGGTAGGAGACGATATTAAGCAGGCAGTGGCAGATGTCAGAGAGGCAGTGGACAGGGCGAAGGCTGAATTTCCTCAAGAAACTAAGGAACCCATTGTCAATGAGTTAAGTCCAAGTCCAGAACCGACGGTGGTTATTACTTTTTCTGGTGATAATGTCTCTGAGCGTGAGCTGTTTAAGGCAGCGAAATTTTATCAGCGTGAGTTAGAAATGTTGCCCGACGTTCTTACAGCAGACATTTCTGGTAACAGAGATGAGGTGGTAGACGTTGTGTTGGATCCCGCTAAGATGCAACAGTATGGTCTGACGATAAACGAGATCAGCAATGTAGTGAGACTCAACAATCTGTTGATTCCAGCAGGTGAGATGGATGCGGCTCAGGGGCGCTTTGGTATCAAAATCCCAGCATTAATCGAAAGCGTGGCTGATATTAGAGCATTACCGGTGAGAAATAGTGCTGACGGATCTGTCACTCTTGGGGATGTAGCCGACGTACGCCGTACCTTTAAAGACGCCGCTGGGTACAGCTTAATCAATGGTAAAAAGACGATAGCCATTGATGTTCGTAAAAGATTGACTGCTAATTTGATTAGAACAGTAGAGGCGTCTCGCACAACAGTTTCAACTTACCGCGATCAGTTTTCCAGTGATATGGAAATAGGATACACCTTTGATAGTTCCTTCATGACCAACCAGATGGTCAATGAACTGCAGGGAAACATCATCACAGCCATGTGTTTAGTACTCATTCTTGTGGTGGCCACCTTGGGGGTGAAATCGGGTATTCTTGTGGGTTTTGGCATTCCTTTTTGTTTACTCGGCGCGCTAATTATAGTGAATCTTCTTGGTCATAGTTTTAATTTTATGGTCATGTTTGGCTTGTTATTGGCGCTGGGAATGCTTATTGACGGTGCCATTGTCGTAGTAGAATTTGCTAACACCAAAGCGGCTGAGGGGTTATCGACTAAAGAAGCCTACATTAACGCAGTACAGCGGATGGCAGTGCCAGTCATTGCCTCCACTGGTACTACCCTTGCGGCATTTTTACCTCTGTTGTTCTGGCCTGGTGTATCGGGTGAATTCATGTCTTACCTGCCTATCACGGTGTTCTCAGTGTTGGCATGGTCCTTAACCTATGCATTGGTATTTGCTCCGACACTAGGAATTGTGCTGGCCCGTCGTCGAGGCAAGCGGAAGAAACTTCCGGAAAATCATCAATCAGAGGAGTCGGCAAAAACATTCTTTCAACCGTTGTTAGACGGCTATTTGAGTATACTGCGACCGGTGGTGAATGCGCCGCTGTCCTCGGCGGCCATATCGATATCCGCTGTTTTTGCCATTTTCTTTATGTACGGTAAGTTTAATGCGGGCCAAGAATTCTTTACCCCCATTGAGAGTCAATACGGCATGGTGGAAATTCGTGCTCAGGGCAATATGTCAATAGAGGAACAACGGCAGATTACCTTGCAGGTGAACGATATTGTCAGTCAAGTAGAAGGCGTGGATCAAGTCTATGGCTACAGTAGTTCTGGAAGCTTTGTGATTTTTGGCACTGATACCAGCCGTGATCAAATCAGCACGCTACTGGTGGAATTATTTCCTATCGAACAGCGAACCAGAGGCAGTAGAGCGGTGTTTGCTGAAATTCGGGATCGAACTAAGAATTTACCGGGGGTTTTTGTTACCGGTCAGGAGGTGGAACAGGGTCCACCCACTGGTAAGGACATTCAAATAGAATTGTCTTCCTCAGATCGCTATGAAACTTTCAAAAAAGCACGGCAGCTGAAGAGCTGGATTTCCGGCAATGTCGAGGGTATTAGAGATTTGCAGGATACCCTGCCACTCGCCGGCATCCAATGGGAAATTGAGGTGGACCGATCACGCGCAGCCATGCTCGGGGTCAGTGTGGCGGATGTGGGCACTATGGTTCAGATGATAACGGGTGGCGCTATTGTGGGCGAATTCCGACCGGATGATGCTGATCAAGAAGTTGAAATTCGACTGCGTTATCCAGAACAAGATCGCCAGCTCCTATCGCTGGACGATTTGCGCGTCAATACAGTCAACGGCCCTGTCCCTATCAGTAGTTTTAGTAAGCGTGTAGCTAAGCCAAGGATCGATGCGATCCAGCGTATCCAAATGCGCGAGACTACATTTGTTTTGGCCAACACCGAGGAAGGCTATCTGGCGGATGACCAGGTCAAGCAGATTCAAAAGTGGATTGATAGCGATCCGGAGTCAACAGTACAAATCCGTTTTCGGGGAGCCAACGAAGAGCAAGCTGAAGCGGCAGAGTTCTTGTCTACCGCCTTTTCGCTGGCGATGTCGGTGATGATGATTATGCTGGTAATGCAATTTAATAGCTTCTACCAGGCTGGACTTATTTTGTTCTCTGTGGTCATGTCAACAGCGGGGGTGCTACTGGGCCTTATGGTGGCGCAGGCGACTTTTAGTACTATTTTAACCGGCGTGGGTATCGTTGCACTGGCAGGGATTGTGGTGAACAATAACATTGTGCTTATAGATACATATAATTATCTCCGAAGGAACAACCGCTTGCTGACACCAGCCGAGGCAGTTTTCAATGCGGCAAAATCTCGCTTTAGGCCAGTGATGCTAACCACGGTCACGACGGTGGTGGGCCTACTGCCCTTGGCCAACAGCGTCAGTATAGATTTGGTGGGGCGAACCTACACCGTCGGAGGTATGGTGGCTTCTTGGTGGCAGCCGTTGGCTAGCGCCATTGTCAATGGCCTCGTTTTCGCGACAATATTGACGCTATTGCTGACGCCGGCAATGCTGCTACTGCCGGAAATCATTTCAAAGTGGCTTGGTTTTCGTGTGGCAGATCATCAGTTTGAAGATGATCCTGCGTAGCTAGGCTTTTCAGGGTGGCCGCGTGAGAAAAATAGTTCATGTGGATGCAGACAGTTTCTATGCGTCGATTGAAATGCGAGACGACCCCAGTCTGCGTCACTTACCAGTTGCTGTGGGAGGTAAGTCTGATCGACGTGGAGTAATTGCAACCTGTAATTACGTCGCTCGTAGTTACGGTGTTCGTTCTGCCATGCCTACGGCACATGCACTGAGACTGTGTCCTGATCTGGTCGTCATTCCTGGGACGATGGAAAAGTATCGGCTAGCCGCTCAGCAGATTCGTCAAATTTTTTATCGCTACACCGACAAGGTGCAACCTCTATCATTGGACGAAGCCTATTTAGATGTGACTGATTGTCTTGCCTATCAAGGTAGTGCCACGCTCATTGCCAGAGACATCAGACGGGCGATTGCTGTTGAGGTGGGTGTGACTGCTTCAGCCGGTGTCGCGCCAAATAAATTTTTAGCCAAGGTCGCTAGTGATTTGAATAAACCTGACGGCCAATATGTTATCCCTCCTGAGGACGTGGATGAATTCGTTCGCAAGCTTGAGGTTAGTAAGATATTCGGTGTTGGTAGGGTGACCAATGAAAAGCTTTTGCGCTTAGGTATCAGAACCTGTGGCGATCTCCAGACCTACTCTGTCATTGAGCTCGCTGATAAATTTGGTTCTTTTGGTCGGCGTTTGCATGAGTTGAGCTTCGGTCGAGATGATCGCGAGGTTATATCAGACAGCAGACGAAAATCCATGAGTGTAGAACACACTTATCCAGAGGATCTTAAAGATCAGACGGCTTGTGTAAAACAAATTCCTGATTTACTGATGAAACTTCGTAGTCGTTTGCGACGGGTCGACGATGATTATCTTATTACTAAGCAGTTTATTAAAGTTAAATTTAACGATTTTTCCTCTACCACAGTAGAGCGCCAAGTGACCAATGGCTTGCCGCAAGAGAGTTTTTGTCGACTGCTCGACGAAGCATGGCAGAGGGCACAGCGACCAGTGCGCCTTATGGGATTGGGTGTGCGTTTTGTCGACATCAATAACCCAGCTCTGGCGATGCAGATTCCTTTATTCGATGAGTAACCGTTGGGCTATCAGACTCTGTGTTTGAAAGCCAAGCGGCTTTTGTTAAACTACAAGATTGAAATTTTGGGTCATTTTTTTGAATAATCGTTTCAGCAAACAGTCCATACGTGATGAACTTCGAAGAAAAACTGAGGAGTTTGTCTCTCGTGGAGGTGAAATCAAATGTCACGGGCCTGGAGAGTCTGGGCAACCAGCAGGCAGTAGTGGGAATCGCGCAGTCTTCTTTACTGGCGAACCTCGACAACCAAGAACCTATGTTAACGATGCAGTTAGTGCTGTGAATGACCGCAAGCAGAAAAAAATCGTCAGTAAAACGGTAAATAGATCACCACGTCGACCAGTTAAAAAGATCATCTATGATGACTTTGGAGAACCGCTGCGCGAGGTATGGAGCGACCAGTAACAATCGGTTAAGTTAAAAGGTATCCTACACTTTTAACTAATCCGTTCTCCTTTAGCCTGTTTGTCGGCATGATAGCTAGAGCGCACTAATGGGCCACAGGCGGCTTGTTGAAAGCCAATACTATCGGCGTATTCAGTGTATTCGGCGAACTCGTCGGGATGCACAAATCGATCAACCGCAAGATGATTAGCTGAGGGTTGCAGATATTGCCCCACAGTGAGCATATCGACATTGTGTTCGCGCAAGTTGTCGAGAGTTCTGAATAATTCATCTTTCGTTTCACCCAAGCCCACCATTAATCCTGATTTCGTTTGGATCTCTGGATTCCTCGCCTTGTACTCCTTTAGAAGCTTTAGTGACCAAAGGTAGTTAGCACCGGGGCGAGCTTCCCTATAGAGCCTGGGTACCGTCTCCAAGTTATGATTAAACACATCTGGCGGTGTTGCACTTAAAATGTCCAGAGCCGGTCCCATGCGGCCACGGAAATCTGGTACCAAAACTTCAACTTTAAGTCCTGGGGTCAAATGACGGGCTTCGCGGATACAGTCAGCAAAGTGTTGCGCACCACCATCGCGCAAATCGTCGCGGTCAACAGAGGTGATCACCACATAATTTAACTGCATTTCGTGGATTGCCCGAGCAAGATTTTTGGGCTCATCAGTATCCAGAGGGTTGGGCTTTCCGTGACCAACGTCGCAAAACGGGCAGCGTCGAGTACAAATTTCACCCATAATCATAAAGGTGGCCGTTCCACCGCTGAAACATTCATGCAAGTTGGGGCATGCAGCTTCTTCACAAACGGTGGCCATTTTGTGGCGGCGTAAGATATTTTTAATTTCCTGAACTTTTGGTGATGTAGACAGACGAATACGCATCCACTCGGGTTTCCGACGCACTTCAGTCGTTGGAATAATTTTCACCGGAATACGCTCCACCTTATCGGCACTGCGCAACTTCTCTCCGGCTTGCAGTCGACGAGTTCTTTTCGGAGGGATTACTTTGTCTTGCTCACCAATGGTAGGAGAAGATTTCACGATGATTTTTCCTGATATTTTTACTAGCCATCAAAGTACTACTCGTCCCTATTATAACCGAGGCCGCGATGTAAATGCCGGTTTAATTCAGATACAACGTCATTAATTGACGGGCAGGGGTGTATTAGATCTGCCAGTTGGATCATTGCAACGCCCAGACCGCAGGGATTAATGCGCTGCCAGGGAGACATGTCCATATCAATATTGAAGTTTAGTCCATGGTAACTGCAGCCCTTTCTGATCCTTAGACCGAGAGAAGCGATTTTTTTACCATCGGAACAATAAACTCCTGGCGCATCCTTTCGCGGTGAAGCTTCAATATTCCATCGAGCCAAGGTGGATATCAAAGCCTCTTCAATGAGACTTACTAAGTCTCGCACACCAATTTTAAGACGCTTCAAGTCTATCAATAGATAGGCAGTGACTTGACCCGGTCCGTGATAGGTGACGTGACCACCTCGATCGCTTTTTACCACGGGAATGTCCCCTGCAACTAAAATATATTCCTCTTTACCCGCTTGTCCTTGGGTAAAAACCGGATAATGTTGGACAAACCAAATTTCATCGTCACTCAGTTCGTTGCGCTGATCAGTAAAATCTCGCATCGCGGCAAGAGTTTCACCGTAGTCAGTAATACCCAGATGACGCACATTGAGCGTCCATGATCGCTCGTCCACTAGAGTACCATTTTGACTTTGGGGCTTTCTTTCAATGATTTAAATATCTGTTCAAGCTGAGGTTTACCCGTTGCGATAATACTCAGTGAGACTGACTGCCAGCGCCCTTTGCTGCTGTCTCGCACGCTCACTCTATTGCGATCAAAGCCTGGCGCATGCCGATCCATGACGGCGAGAACATGTTCAATGAACTCGCTGTTTGCTTCTCCAAGTACTTTGATTGGATAGTCACAGGGGAATTCAATTTTCGGTGGTTCTTGTTCCATCAGGTGCCTGTACTCATGATAGAAGATCAGTAAAGAAAAGGATAATCCAGTCAAGCAGCCGAGAGAAAATACCTGATTGAGGTATGTCTTTTTCAGCGACCAGCGGCATGCTCATCAGTGTGTCGCCGTCAAGACTGATGCTCAGCTCCCCTAGGATTTGACCTGCAGCAATCGGTGCCTTGATCACTTCGTTGAGGGTTATGGTGGCTTCGAAGTTTTTCTCAGATCCTCGGGGAAAGGTTAAAACTGCATCCTCGGAGACGGTCAAGTTTAAGAATTGTTCGGCACCGTACCAAAGCTTCGCATTTTCCTTGATAGTTTCTCCGGCCGCGTAGACAGTTTGAGTATCAAAGTAACGGAAGCCATAGGATAACAGGCGTTGAGACTCGCGTGCCCTCGATTCATCGCTCTGGGCGCCAAGCACCACTGCGATGAGTCGCATATCGCGGCGCACAGCTGAGGAAACCAAGCAATAGCCCGCTTCCTCTGTGTGACCTGTTTTCAGCCCGTCTACACTTTTATCGCGCCATAATAAACGATTGCGATTGGGCTGGTTAATGTTGTTGTGTTGAAAGTATTTCTTTGAGTAAATTTTATAGTACTCTGGATGATCGAGAATAATAGCCTGAGCCATAAGTGATAGGTCTCTGGCTGATGTATACATTCCCTCGGCAGGAAGTCCGGTTGAATTCATATATTGCGTATTAGCCATTCCCAAGAGCTCAGCTTGCTGGTTCATTAAATCAGCAAAAGCATATTCACCTCCAGCTACCTGCTCAGCAAGAGCGATCGCTGCATCGTTGCCAGATTGGATGATAACGCCATGCATTAGATCGATCACTGAAACTTTTGTTCTTGGGCTTAAAAACATGGTAGAGCCATCGGTTTTAGCACCACCCAGCTCCCATGCGTTATCACTGATTAAGACTTCTGTCTCCTTACTTAGCCGCTGCTGTTTTATCTCATTAGAGACCAAATAAGTCGTCATCATTTTGGCAAGACTAGCTGGTGGCAGTCGTTCGTCAGCATTTCTCTCCAATATGATTCTGCCAGTATTGGCATCAATTAAAATCCAGGCCTTGGCATCGATCTCAGGTTCTGCAGGTCGCATGGATTGAGCAATTGTCAGAGTTGAAAGTGACGATAGCAACATCACAATAACAACAGTTAAGCACCATTTTTTGGTCATAGGTTTTCCACCGCTAAGGTAAGCATTTTTTTGTTAGTTTATCATTGATGCGCAATGGTTGGGCATCGAATTAATCAATTATGCTAGTCAAATAAAATCATAGTTTCAGTCAGAACTAGAGCTAATATTGTCACAATTCTGTACTTGACTGCAGTAGCGTTGCCGAAGATCTTGGCTTAACTGAAAGACCGCCATCGCGTATTTTACTCGTGGGTTATATCGTCCGATGACATAAAAATTGTGGAAGCCAAACCAGTATTCTTGGCCAAATTTAGCAGTAAGACGAATTGGCATCGCGTTCAAGCTCTGGTCGATGCTGTTGGTTGGACGATAACCCTGTTCTAGAAGTGTCTGAACAGTGATTTTAGGCCGCTTCATGCTGTTGAGCGAAGATTCATCGACGCTACCCTCAATGTGCACTCTTTCTGCAACGGGCATGCCCGTTTTCCAGCCATGTTTGGCAAAGTAGTTAGCTACACTGCCAATGGCATCTGTTGGGTTGGACCATATGTCAGCGAAATTATCGCCGTCGTAGTCTACGGCATAATGTCGATAGCTGTTGGGCATGAATTGTCCCCAACCCATAGCACCGGCATAGGAGCCTTTTAATGTGAGCGGATCCTTTCCCTGCTCGCGAGAGAGTAAAAGAAGATGTTCTAGCTGTGTTGTGAAAAATTTTCGCCGAGATTCACGTTTCTCGATGGTTGTGTAGTAGTCAAATGCCAGTGTACTTAATGCATCAATGACATTGTAACTTCCAACATTGCGGCCATAGTTAGTTTCGACACCAATGATACTGACGATAATCGCCGGATCTACGCCAAACTCTTGCTCTGCACGCTCCAGAGTTTGTTGGTTCTCACGCCAAAATTGTAGACCTCGATTTGTACGTGTTTCAGTCACAAAAATCTTTCTATAATCGTGCCAGGGTTTAGCTTTCTCCGCTGGTCGACTCATGGCTTTAATAATCGACTCTTGTCGTTCTGCTGACGCTAACCAGAACTCAACTTGAGATTTCTCAAATTGATGTTGTTCCGCCATAAGCTGAATAAAGTCATTGGCATTGGGGTGTTTGGAATAATCTGCGTTAACAACAACCGGGACAAGTAAAAATGCCATAGCGATAAGATCGCGGGTGAACGTGTAAAAAGTATGGTTCAAAACTGTGTCCTCATAAGTCTGGGTTCTGCGCTAATCGCCATGAGTATGCCAAATCCGATAAACAGGGTTAGAATAGCAGTGCCCCCATAACTTACCATCGGCAGCGGCGCCCCCACAACCGGAAGGATCCCTGAAACCATACCCATGTTAACGAATACATAAACAGAGAATATTAAGCCTAAACCACCCGAGAGAAGTCGTCCAAATTGGGTTTTTGCACTGATGCCAATTACCAGGCAGCGGATAATGATACAGGTGTAAAGCGTACATAAGCCTAAGACTCCAATCAAGCCGAATTCTTCTGCCAGCACAGCGATAATGAAGTCTGTCTGGCTCTCCGGCAGAAAATTTAATTGGGATTGTGTGCCTTCCGTCCAGCCTTTTCCTTGCAGACCGCCTGAGCCGATCGCAGTTTTTGATTGCACAATGTTCCATCCAGCACCCAGTGAGTCGGCTTCGGGTGAAAACATCGTGAGAATACGCTGTTTCTGATAATCTCGAAGTACATATAGCCACATGAGAGGAATGGCGCCAACTGCAATTGCCAACGATCCAAAAATATAGCGTTTTCTTAAACCGGCTAAAAATAATACTAGGAATCCGGACAAAAATACCAGTATAGCGGTCCCTAAGTCAGGTTGTCGCATCACTAGTACAGTGGGCACTAGAATGATAACCAATGACCAAAATACATGCTTGAAGCTGGGTGGTATTAGACGAGCACCCAGGTAGGCGGCGACGGTCACTGGCAGGCACACTTTCATTATTTCGGAGGGTTGTAGTCGTGTTATGCCAAAATCAAGCCACCGCTGGGCACCTTTTGCGCCTACACCAACTAAGAGAACCGCGATTAACGACAATAAGCCTAGAGCATAAATAACAAATGCCCATCTCTGAAGTGTTCTCAGCGACAACTGGGCGACGACCATCATCAGGAAAAAGCCTGCTATCATGAAAATTAGTTGGCGTTTGACATAGAAGAGGCTCTCCCCACTGGCACTATAGAGTACGGTTAAACCAAAACTGCAAAGTACTAAGATGAGTACTGCTAGTGTCGAGTCGATGACAAACGAGGATCCAGAGCGGCGCTCACCACCGGGTGTGCGAAATGTCCGTACAAAGTCACTGGATCCCATGATAACTCCGGTTTTCAACATTATTCTTAGTCACCAGTCTTGCTGGCTGTGACTCAGATAAATAGGCGTCAATTACCCTCCTGGCGATAGGTGCGGCAGTTGAGCTGCCATGTTCGCCATTTTCAACTATCACACTAATAGCAATTTGAGGGTTCTCCAGTGGCGCAAAGGCAACAAATAACGCATGGTCCCACTGACTTTTCTTCAATTTTGACTTATCGTAATCTTCGTCCGCGCCAATACTGACCACCTGTGCGGTGCCAGTTTTACCTGCCATAGTGTAGGTCAATCCACGACTTATTGATTTAGCAGTGCCCATGGTTGAATGGACTACATCTCCCATGGCTTTGTGAATGTAAGTCCAAATAGTGGGGTCAATTTCATCCTTCGCGTCCATCATAGGGGCTGGTATGTCAGCACCGCCGATGGATTTTACGAGGCGCGGCTGAATGATTTTCCCTTTCGATGCAATACGCGCTGTCATCACCGCCAACTGCATTGGGGTGGCGAGCATAAAACCCTGACCAATACTCATATTGACAGTGTCCCCATCAAACCATGAGGCACCTCGATAGCGTTTTTTCCATTCACGAGATGGCATAATTCCTCCTAACTCCCCCTGTAGGTCGATACCAGTGGGAACGCCCAAGCCAAATTCAATGCCACCTTCATATAACTTGTCAATACCGGTTTTGAGACCCATCTGATAGAAAAAAACATCGCAAGATTCTATTATGGCCTCAGCCAGATCGACGCCAGTACCGTGCCCACCCTTGTCCGCATTGTGATCTCGCCAAGGTCTCTCGACACCTTCCAAAATGAAGTAGCCTGGATCGTCAATAACCGTCGATGGAGTGATGTCTCCATGACTTAAAGAAATTAGCCCGAACAGGGGTTTTATAGTCGATCCAGGGGGATACTGTCCTTTGATTGCGCGGTTAAAAAGAGGTTTAGCTACAGAGTGAATGAGCGCATTATAGCTCTTTTGGCTAATACCAGAGACAAAGGCATTGGGGTCGTAACTGGGCGCGCTTACCATAGCCAATACGCCGCCTGTTTTGATATCCAACGCGACAAGGGATCCTTGTTGATTGGCAAACGCGTCGTGAGCAACCTGCTGTAACTGGCTATCAATATGCAGGATGACGTCGTCTCCCGGCACAGGATCAACACGATCCAATAGTCTCATTACACGACCCCGCGCATTGGTTTCAACCTGCTCTTGCCCGACGTTCCCCAGAAGGACGTCTTCATAGTGCTTTTCCAGACCAATTTTACCAATTGAGTCAGTGCCGCTGTATCTTACCGAATCGATAGCGTCTTGCTCGTTTTCGTTGATTCGACCGACGTAGCCAATCACATGAGTGAAGAGATCCTTTTTAGGGTAGAATCTCGTAAGCCTCGCACTGACCTTGATGCCGCTAAGTTGGTGTTCATTGACAGCAAGTATGGCTTGCTCGCGTTCAGTGAGGTTAAATTTTAATGGCGTTTGCTCAAACGGTCGTCGTCGTTTTAATTGCTTGTAGAAACTCTTTATGTCGCTCTCAGAAAGATCGATCAAAGTGCCTATCCTTGCAATTAGCGTATCTAAGTCCTCCGTGCGCTCTCGTATGATTGTCAGCGTTGAAATAGACCGATTGTCTGCCAGAATTTCACCATTGCGATCGTAAATTATACCGCGGGCTGGGGCCGCTGGGCGCATGTGGACACGGTTGTTGTCAGCTTGGGTGACAAAGTCTTGATACTGATTTATTTGCAGATCAAAGTAACGGCTGATGATTACCAGCATAAATAGAACTATGAAAAAACTCGCTACAATAATCCGTTGGACAAAGATCTGCCGGTCTTTTTCAGGATTCGATAAAGCATTATCCGTATTCATAATTCAGGCTGCTGTTTAACTCCGATGATAGGGATGATTTGCATTGATACTCCATGCTCGATACAACTGCTCCACCAATACCACTCGCACTAGAGGATGGGGCAAGGTTAAATCAGACAGAGACCAACGCATATCAGCTCGATCAAGGCAATTTTTACTGAGTCCATCGGGTCCGCCAATCACAAAGGTGATCTGATCTCCCTGCATTTGCCAACTGGCCATCTGGGCGGCCAATTTTAGGGTGCTCATCGACTTGCCAATCACATCCAAGGCAATGACAAAGTCCCTTGGGCCTATGGCTTTTAATATGGCCAGGCCCTCATCTTCCATGGCTCTGCTTGCGGATTGATTTTTGCCTCGGTTAGCCAGGGGGATTTCAGTGGTCTTGATGCGAAATTCTGCGGGCATACGTTTGCTGTACTCCAGGCAGCCATCGTTGACCCAAGCGGGCATTCGTGTACCGATACTGATAACATTAAAGGGCAATTTATTCGATATCCCTGTTCAATGAATCAAAAGCTTCCGCCTCTGCCTCTGCCTCTGCGTTTGTCGGACGATCGTCCGGCCGCAGTGACCAGAGTTTTTCCAAATCATAAAATAGTCGTGTCGCCGGTAGCATGACGTGCACGATTACATCACCTAAATCCACTAAAATCCATTCACCAACATCCTCACCCTCTACGCCCAGAACTTGAAAGCCGGCGTTTTTTGCATCCACTACAACCTGATTAGCCAGCGATTTTGCCTGGCGGTTGGAGTTGCCGGTGGCGACGATCATAGTATCCATGACGCCGGTTAATTGTTGCACATCGATACTGACAATATCCTGCGCTTTAATATCTTCGAGAGCATTGATAACGACTTGTTGGAGGCTTTGCTTCATAGTGAAAGGTTACTCATAAAGTTGATGTTGCTGTATATAATTTATGACGCCTGCGGGCATCAAAAGTTTAATTGATTGTTGTTTTTTTAGTTTGTTGCGTACCACTGTGGATGAGACGGCAAGCATACTCATTTGACAAAAGTAAATGTAACCTTGGGAACTGCTTTCCAAGTAGCACAGATCTTCGGTCCGATGCTGTTCAATCCAGTCGAACAGTGGTCCGGAAGAAGGTAACTCATAGCCGGGCCTTGAACACACCGCAATATGGCAAAATTTGAGTAATTCTGTCCAGCGATGCCAGTGACTAATGCCCAGTAAGGCATCTAGACCAATACACAAAATAATTGATTCCTCAGGCCCTACTGCCGTGCGAATCAAGGCTAGTGTATCAACGCTGTAACTGGGTTTGTCTCGCTGTAATTCAATATCCTCAATGACCAGTCGAGGATATTTTTCAATGGCGATTCGCAACATGTTGAGACGATGCTCTGCCGAGGCTATGTCATCTGCTCGGTGCGGCGGTATGGCGCTGGGCATCATTTTTACCTCTGACACTGGGAGCAGCTCAGCCAACTCTTTGGCTATTTGCAGGTGACCATAGTGCACCGGGTCAAAGGTCCCGCCAAACAGAGCGATAGCCATTCTAACCTCGCACCTGGCCGTTTCCTGTGACCACCCATTTCTGGTTAGTCAAACCCTCCAGTCCCACCGGGCCTCGGGCGTGAAGTTTATCTGTGGAAATGCCAATTTCTGCCCCTAGACCATACTCGAAGCCATCGGCAAATCGTGTTGATGCATTGAGCATGACCGAGCTGGAATCAATTTCACGGACAAATCGCTGCCCGATCTGTTGATCTTCTGTGACGATACTCTCAGTATGTTTAGAACTGTATTGATTGATGTGTGCAATGGCTTCGTCGATCCCGGACACCACCTTGACTGCAAGAATAGGTGCTAAATACTCCTCGCTCCAATCTGATTCAACTGCCGCTGTGGCGCTGGAAATTATTTTGCAGGTTTCACTACAGCCTCTCAGTTCAACGCCAAGCTGGTTAAACTGTGTTTCCAACACCGGCAACAATTCTTTAGCTATAGATTTTGCCACCACCAGAGACTCCATGGCATTGCACACTCCATAGCGGTGCGTCTTGGCGTTTATGGCGATATCTATCGCTTTGCTGTGGTCGGCATGATCATCGATGTAGACGTGGCAATTGCCATCCAAGTGTTTGATAAGCGGTACACGTGCTTCTGCATCTAATCGCTGGATAAGCTGTTTTCCTCCGCGGGGGATAATAACGTCCACATAGTCAGTCATAGTGATCAACTCACCCACCGCCTGTCGATCAATGGTCTCTACGATCTGGATGGCGGTGCTGGGTAGCTCCGAGGAGCTGAGACCTTGATTGATGCAGTGGGCAATCGCACGGTTGGAGTGAATAGCTTCACTTCCACCGCGTAAAATCGTTGCATTGCCTGATTTTAAACAGAGACTTGCCGCATCGATGGTGACGTTGGGTCTGGATTCATAGATGATGCCAATGACGCCGATTGGCGCGCGCATCTTCGCCAGTTTGATGCCACTGGGGCGAGTCCCCATATCGGTGATTTCAGCGATGGGGTCGGGCAGAGCCGCCACCTGGTTTAATCCCTCGATCATGGCGTCGATGCGCTGATCGTTGAGCGTCAGTCGATCCAACATGGCATCATCGAGCAGGCGTTGTCTGCCGGCGGCCGTGTCTTCAGCATTTGCCGACAGCAGTGCGCGGCGATTTTCGCTCAAACGCTCAGCAATGCTGAGCAGGGCGCTGTTCTTACTTTCTGTGGTTGCACAGGCCAAGACTCGCGATGCCTCGCGGGCTGAAACGCCAAGGGTTTTCATGTAAGAGGCAACTGTTGTCATAACTGATGTTCTAGGTATACGTGCATTGGTAGATGTGTTCAACTCCAAGGCTCTAAGTATACGTGTAACCAGACAAGAATTCCTTACCTAAAGGCAAAACCACTGATATTTATTGCCAGACAATTCGTAATTACTGTTATGAGTATTGCGAACAAAAACATGGCCTCTACCACAATTCAGCACCTCACAGACCGTCGCCCCTGGTTGGTGCTTACCGGTGCCGGTATCAGTGCGGCATCCGGTGTACCCACTTATAGAGATGATCAAGGCATTTGGCAGCGCAAACCACCGGTGACCCACCAAGAATTTATGACCAGTCACAAGGCGCGCCAGCGATTCTGGTTGCGCAACATGGTGGGCTGGAAATTTATCTCCCAAGCACAACCCAATTCGGCCCATAACAGTTTGGCCGCACTTGAGCGAGCAGAGGCCGTGAGCGGGATTATCACGCAAAATGTAGATGGGTTGCATCAGCGCGCTGGCAGTTGCGACACTATTGATTTGCACGGTCGGGTGGACACCATTGTGTGTATGAACTGCGGCGCAAAGATTGCCAGAAGTGCCTTGCAACCTTGGATGGAAGCGCACAACCCCAGCCCAGCAGCTTACAGTGCAAGCGCAGCGCCCGACGGCGATGCCGATATAGACACTCTAGACTACTCGTCCATGCAAGTACCCAGTTGTGAGATTTGTGGCGGCGTGCTCAAGCCTGACGCTGTTTTCTTTGGTGACACAATTCCGAAACCCCGATTGGCCGACTGTCAACGCAAACTGGAAAGTGCCGGTGGGCTAGTGGTCATAGGGTCCTCGCTGAGCACCTACTCCGGTTATCGGTTTTGTTTGTGGGCCAGTCGCGCCAATAAGCCCATAGTGATTATTAACCAGGGGGTGACGCGAGGGGATCCTCTGGCGACGGCAAAGATCACCGACAACTGTGCCTCGGTTCTTGACCTCTGGTTGAACAGCCTCAGTTAATCTAAATATTTATTTACAATTGCTGCCAGCGCGTCAATATGTTCTTGACTGTCGTTGAGGCAGGGAATGTAGTGAAAATGCTCACCGCCGGCATCCAAAAAGGACTCCCGAGCCTCCATGTTGATCTCTTCAATGGTCTCTAGACAATCCGAGGAAAACCCGGGGCAGATCACGGCCACATGCTTAACACCTTGCTCTGGCATGGCCTCCAGCGTTTCGTCGGTGTAGGGTTGCAGCCAGGGTTCGCGGCCAAACCGAGACTGGAAGGTGGTCATTACCCTATCCTTGTCCAGGTTCATTCGCTCCATCACCAGGCGCGTGGTTTGATGGCACAGGCAGTGATAGGGGTCGCCGTTGTTGAGATAGCGCTGCGGCGTGCCGTGGTAAGACATGACCAACTTATCTGGTTCTCCGTGGGCGGCAATATGGCGCTTAATACTGCCACAGAGCGCTTCAACAAAAGGTTCGGATTGGTGATACCCCCCGATGAACTGCAATTGGGGCACCCAGCGGGTGCGTTTGAATACATCGGCCACGGCATCAAAGGTCGACCCGGTGGTGGCGCCAGAATACTGGGGATAAAGTGGCAACACAGTGATATCGCGAACGTTCATTTCGGTTAACTGCTCAATGGCAGCATCAATGGAGGGGTTGCCATAGCGCATGCCCAGCACCACCGGCACCTCTTTGCCATAGGTTTGCTGAAGTGCCCGCTGCACACCCTCCACCTGAGCGCGACTGTTAACTAAAAGAGGGGAGCCCTCATCAGTCCAGACACTGCGATACAATTTGGCCGATCGAGCCGGCCTGATACGCAAAATAATCAGATTGAGAATCAGCCACCAGATCAGCCTGGGCACTTCCACGACTCGCGGATCACTCAAAAATTGCTTTAAATAACGGCGCAGCTCTGCGGTCTTTGGTGCGTCTGGGGTACCCAGGTTGCACAGTAACACCCCCTGTCGGGGCGATGGGCCCTTGTGATCGTAGTCGGTTTGGCCGCGATAGCGCATGGTGGGTGCTCCAAAAAATCTCAAACGTACAGTGTTTTTACCTCAGCATGGATGAGAATTACACCATGCTTTTGATCAGGAATCATTATACGCGACATGAAACATTGAAGATCCACTTGTTGTTGGTTTTTAAGCTGACCTGAGTCTTCCTCGAGGTTATACTGTGAATTTGAGCCTCAAGTTAATTCCACAATGAACAACGTCATTTTCCCTCGACCAACACTCGCAATAACCGCTCGTACTCCTGTGAGCATGGTCGCCATATTTAAAAAATCCATAAAAATCTTGTCTGCAGTGATGTTGTTGACATATTCTGTGATTGGCTATGCGGAGACTATTGTCGACATTCACTATATCGCTCGTGCGCCTGTGATCGATGGAAAAATTGATCAACAGTGGCAAGCGACGCCCTGGTTCCCCATGGATAATTTAATATTGGGGGAGTTACCCCGTGAGAAGGATTTTAGCGGTTCTTTTAAACTGCGTTGGGATGAAGAATATCTCTATTTAATGGCCAAAATTCGTGACGATGTGCTCGCCGATGCCTACCCAGATCCAAAAGTTCACTATTGGGACGACGACAGCCTTGAGATCTTTCTCGATCCGGATGGTTCCGGTGGCGATCACCTCTACTCCTACAATGCCTTTGCCTACCACTTGGCGCTGGATGGCAATGCAGTTGATCTGGGTGACAAACCCGGTGACATCCTGTTGCTCAACGACCATGTGGAAAATAAGTGGGCGCGCAGCCCAACAGAACCCCACGAGATTGTCTGGGAAGCGAAGATAAAATTCTATTCAGATGATCTGGCTCAGCGTGGTGATCAAAGTAGAATGCCCCTGAGCGAAGATCATGTCTTTGGTTTTATGCTCGCCTACTGCGATGCTGATGGCAAGGGCAGGCGTGAGCATTTTGTTGGCTCCCAAGCCATAACGCCCATCAATGGCGATAAGGATCTTGGTTATAAAACAGCCGATGTTTTCACTAAAATGCGTTTGGTGAAATAGTTTCCCTGCGCTTGGATTGAAGAAGCTGAATGAGGGAACACTGGTAGTGTTCGCTTCTTAAGGTTTTATTTCCCCTTTTGGGTAGACGTCAAACTATCAAATAACTTGTCTCCATTTAGACATCCCCCAGCTTTCCGTGCCAGCTAAAGCATATGGTTGCAGGCAGGGCGGTTCCCCCTGTCTGGATTGCGTCAAAACATGTGATCTTACGCTCGCCTTTCTTGTTGTTCTGGCTCGCTCATTTTCTTGGGGTTTCTCAACCCCAAAAGGGATGTGTTTTTAAGATATAGGAGAGAAGACATGAGCGAAGAATTAAGACTATATGTTGCGGATTTGGCGGCTTACAACAACGGTTATCTAAATGGCGTTTGGGTGGATGCGACTTTGGAGCTGGGCGAGATGCAAGAGCAAGTTGCCGACGTCTTAAGGGCTACTCCATTGGATGAAGTAGCAGAAGACTATGCAGTAAATGGTAACGGAGGTTATGGTTCTTATAGTCTGTCAGATTGTGGAGGCATTCAGCGTGCCCATGAGATTGCATGTTTTATTTCTGAGCATGAAGGTTTAGCCGCTGAGCTATTAGGGTTTTTTGTCAGATTTGGCCGATGCACAAAGACCCATAGAAGAAAACTATGCAGGTTGTCATGATAGTGTGGCCGATTTTGCTGAAGAGCTAACAACAGATACAACCGAAATAACTGAAAGTCTTGCTTACTACATCGACTATGAAAAGATGGGGCGTGATATGGAATTAAGCGGTGACATTTTTGCCATTGAGACAGGCTATAGAGAAGTTCATATATTCTGGAATCATTAAGAAGTTAGTGTAAGCAGCTTTTGTGTTAAATGCCAATAGTGTCAAGTCATAGCTATACTTTTATAATCTAAATGTATAGTTTTAGCTTGACATTTGGCGTTAATTTGTATATTAATAACTATACAAATAGTTATTCTTAACACTCTAGAAAGAATTAAAACATGAAACATATCATTGCTAAACAGTATAGAGAAAATGTGAATCTAGCACGCAAAAAGCTTGAAGGCCTTGCTATACCTTCGGAGGGATGGTTACGAACAGTAAGAAAGGCGCTTGGAATGTCTGGCGCTCAACTTGGGCGAAAGCTAGATGTTACCAGAGGAGCAGTCTCAATCAATGAAAAAGCCGAGCTTTCAAGAGGCATCACGATTAAGACCATGCAACAAATGGCAGAGAGTATGGGGTGCCGCTTCGTATATGCTGTTGTGCCAGAAATTGACGTTGAAGATATTCTTATGAAGCGAGCTAGAGTAAAAGCAACGAAGCAGGTTAGAAATGCAAGTGTTCATATGGCTCTCGAAAATCAACTTTTAGCCGAAGAAAAACTTGTTGCAGAGGTTGAACGTCTGGCAAAAGAAATGATTGAAACTTCGCCTTCAGATTTGTGGAATGATGATGAGTGATATATTTAAAGAATCTGACGGCGCAACGCCACTTGATCCTGACGAAATGGAAGGCTTACGTTTTAAACATATTCAAACGCGTGGACAATTAGACGAGCTTGAACAAGCTAATATACAAAATGGAATCAAATGGTTGAGTAAGCAAAAGTCCCCTGATGTTCTAAGCGAGGGGTTTGTAAGAGAACTACATAAAAAACTGTTTGGTGAAGTTTGGTTGTGGGCTGGTACATTTAGGAAAACTGAAAAGAGTATTGGCATTGATCCAATCCAAATCAGTATTCAACTGAGACAGCTTCTAGACGATGCTACTTATTGGATAGAGAACAAAACGTTTCCTCCCAAAGAGCTTGCGGGTCGTTTCCATCACAAGTTGGTTTATATACATTTATTTCCCAACGGCAATGGGCGCCATTCTCGTATTATGGCCGACGCTATTTTAATCAAAATTTTAGGTGAACCACCTATTGATTGGGCAGGGGGCTATCAGCTGGGAAAAATCAATGAGCGACGAACGCAATACATAACAGCACTTAGGCTGGCTGATGGAGATAATTTTGAAGCATTAATGGAATTTATCGGAGTATAAGAAGGCAATTTTCGGTAAACTATTATGCCGCTTTCACTTATGCGAAAGCGGGAAAAATAATTGGGTGTAAATTTAGGTGTAAATAAGGGTCTAATGGGTATGGGCGGTAGCAGTTTTGTCAGTGAAATCAACAAGCGAAGGACTTTTGCTATCATCTCTCACCCCGATGCGGGCAAGACCACCATAACCGAGAAGTTGTTGCTGCTCGGCAACCTGATTCAGGTGGCGGGCACGGTGAAAGGGCGTAAAAGTGATCGCCATGCCACCTCTGACTGGATGGCTATGGAGAAGGAGCGAGGCATCTCGGTGACGTCCTCGGTGATGCAGTTTCCCTACGCTAATTGTACCGTCAATTTACTCGACACCCCGGGCCACGAGGATTTCTCCGAGGACACCTACCGCACGTTGACCGCAGTGGATTCGTCACTGATGGTGATCGACGGCGCTAAAGGAGTTGAGGCCAGAACGATCAAGTTGATGGATGTTTGTCGTCTGCGCGATACGCCTATTCTGACCTTTGTTAACAAGATGGATCGGGATATCCGCGATCCCATTGAATTGCTCGATGAAATTGAAAGCGTACTCAAGATCAAGGCGGCACCTATCAACTGGCCTATCGGTATGGGTCGCGAGTTTCGCGGTGTGTACAATTTTTACACAGACACTATCCATGTCTATGTCCAGGGTAAGGGCCATACCTTAATGGATGACATTCAGGTGCAGGGGTTGGAGTCACCGGAGGCACTTGAAGCCCTTGGCGATTATGCAGAGGATGTGTTGGAAGAGCTTGAGCTAGTAAAAGGTGCCACCAATCTGTTTGACATGGATGAATTTCTGTCCGGTAAGTTGGCGCCTGTATTTTTCGGTACTGCACTGGGTAACTTCGGTGTTCGTGAATTGCTCGATGATTTTGTGCGCTGGGCGCCCGCGCCACAACCACGGCCAACGCTGCAGCGTGAGGTGGTTGCCGATGAGGAGAAATTCAGTGGCTTCGTGTTTAAAATTCAGGCCAATATGGATCCCAAGCACCGCGATCGAATTGCTTTTTTGCGCATCTGCTCAGGCAAGTACGTGAAGGGAATGAAAATGAAGCATGCGCGTACCGGTAAAGATATGCGAATAGCTGATGCTTTTAGCTTTAAAGCTGGCGAGCGCATTTCAGTGGAGGAGGCGGTCGCTGGAGATATTATCGGGTTACACAATCATGGCTCGATACAGATTGGTGATACCTTTACCGAGGGCGAGAGTCTGAAGTTTAGTGGTATTCCCCACTTTGCCCCCGAATTATTTAAGAGAATTCGCTTAAAGGACCCGCTCAGAGCTAAACAATTACAAAATGGTATTCGCCAGCTATCTGAAGAAGGCAGTACTCAGGTATTCTTCCCCTTCCGCAACAATGATGTAGTGGTAGGTGCGGTGGGGCAATTGCAGTTTGATGTGGTAGCCTACCGACTCAAGGAGGAATATGGCGTTGATGCTATTTATGAGCCAGTCAATGTGCACACCGCGCGTTGGGTAGACTCAGAGGACGCCAAGGCGCTGGAGAAGTTTAAAACCAAGGCTGAGGATAATCTCTCTATCGATGGTGGTGGCCATTTAACCTATTTAGCGCCAACTCGCGTAAACTTAAGTCTGTCGGAAGAGCGCTATCCAGACATCGTTTTTCGTGCTACCCGCGAGCACTAACAATAATAATCCATAAATAAGAGGGTTAGCATGAGTGAGCGATCCGTTGCGGTCTCCCAAGACCAGGTGCCTGAGCATTTAAGAGGTAGTCGAAGCATTGTATCGCGCTGGTTGGGTCGCGCACTGCTCGGGCTAATGGGTTGGAGGGTTGAGGGAATTTTTCCAAACCTCAAGCGCTATATCGTTATCGGCGCTCCCCATACTTCCAATTGGGATTTCGTCTTGGCCATGGCCACCATTCTTGGCTCAAATATCAGAATACGCTGGATGGCCAAGCACACTATTTTTAAGCCCGGTGCTCGGTGGTTCATGAAATGGCTTGGGGGAATTCCAACGGATAGAAATAATCCCAAGCTGATTGTGGATAATGTGGTCAAGCTATCGGAACAAGAAAATGGAGTGATCATCGCATTGACACCAGAGGGCACAAGACAAAAAGTGGTGCGCTGGAAGACTGGTTTTTTGAGATTAGCTAAATCGTTAGATTGTCCTATCTTGATGATCGGATTGCATTTCCCCAACAAGATTATCCAAATTGGCGAATTGTTTCATCCCACCGGAGACAATGAGGCCGATTTGATCAGTATCAAGCAGTACTATCAGCAATTTCAGGGGAAGTTTCCGGATCAATTTTAGATTTTATAGGGCTTTTAATGTAAGTGAATATTCACTTTCATTAAAATAATCCACCTATTATTTAATTAATCGGACAGAAAAGGTATGCATCCATTGAGGCCAGTTGTTAGCGAAGATCAAGTACCATTGCACCTGCGCGCCAATAGGAGTCGATTGAGTTGTTGGTTTGGACGCTCAGTATTACGTTTGTTTGGCTGGCGAGTAGAGGGTGAGATCCCTAATGTGAAGCGGTTGCTGATTATTGCTGCGCCCCACACATCGAACTGGGATTTTGTCTTTGCCATGGCCGCCATATTAGGTCTTAACTTGCGCATCCGCTGGTTAGGAAAACATACGGTTTTCAAACCAGGTGTTAAATGGTTTATGGACTGGTTGGGTGGAATTCCCATCGATCGAGGCAATCCTCGGCAGTTAGTAGAGCATGTGGTGGACATTTCCAATCGCGAGAATGGTGTGGCCATAGGCTTGGCGCCTGAGGGCACAAGGGCCAAGGTGACTCAGTGGAAGTCAGGCTTTCTGCGCATAGCTGAGCTGACCGATTGTTCGATTGTTATGGTGGCATTGGATTTTGAGCAACGACGTTTTGTGATTGGCGATATTTTTCAACCTACCGGTGACAATCAGAGGGATATTGAAACAATTAAAATTTTCTATAGTGGCTTCAAAGGTAAGATTCCTGAAAACTTTTAACTCGGTTGACAGCAGTCAGTTATCAGAGGCAGTTATCAGAGTTCCATTTGAATACTGATTTGGTATGAATCGGATAACGCCATAGCTTCTGGTAGCGTCGCTGGGGTCTAGGGGTTAATATGGTACCCAACCGTCTAAAACTGGTCAGTTATAGGGAAACCCATGAGAGAAAAAACATCACCCTTCTCTAATTTTTTGGTAGTCACAGCCGCTTTTGTCATTGTGGTTGCCGGTATGAAGATGGCCGCACCTTTTTTGGTTCCCTTTTTATTGGCGGTATTTATCGCCATGATTGTGTCGCCCTTACTAACATGGTTGAAGGGATTTGCTATACCCAATGGGTTAGCGATCTTTTTGGTCATTGTGTTGATCCTCGCGATTGGGTTGATTCTGGGGGCAGTGATTGGCGCATCGGTGGATAGTTTTCGTCAAGATATTCCAGTGTATTCAGCTAAATTATCTGTATTGGGTGGCACGGTTCAGCAATGGTTCACCGACAAAGGGATAGCCATCGATACGGCACAGTGGGGCGATAGCTTCGATCCTGGGGCCATTATGGGTGTTGTGGGCAGCACGCTGGCATCCTTTGGCAATGTGATGACCAATGCCTTCATGATCCTGTTGACTGTGATTTTCATCCTCGCTGAAAATGTAAGCTTTGGCGATAAACTTCGCAGCGCTCGAGGTGGCGATGGATCTCAGCAGTGGATGCAGACATTTGCCCAGAGCGTCAATAGCTATCTAGCGATAAAGGCATCAATTAGTTTGCTAACAGGTGTAGTGATTTTCTTGTGGCTGTCACTTCTCGGAGTTGACTATGCGATACTTTGGGGCCTGATTGCTTTTTTACTTAACTTTATCCCCACTGTGGGATCCTTTATTGCCGCCGTCCCTGCTGTGTTGCTGGCACTGGTGCAACTGGGTTTGTTTCATGCCGGGCTGACGCTGGCGGGGTTTGTGGTGGTCAATTTGGTCATGGGCAATGTGGTGGAGCCGCGCTGGATGGGCCGCGGTCTTAATTTGTCGCCTCTTGTTGTCTTTATCTCTTTGGTGTTGTGGGGGTGGGTGCTGGGTCCAGTGGGCATGTTGCTGTCCATACCTCTGACTATCATGGTAAAAATTGCCTTGGAAAACCAACCGGAGACCCGTTGGATTGGGGTGATGTTGGGCGCCGGAAAGCGTCTAGAAGAGGATTATCCAGCTACAACTGACGTTATGTTAGAAGCGCCTGCTGAGGACCACTGAGTTAGTTGTGGCGCATTAACCGTTGTTTCTGTCGATTCCAGTCGCGCTCTTTGTCATCCATACGTTTATCGTAGGTTGCTTTGCCTTTGGCTAAGGCAATCTCACACTTGATTAAATGTTTTTTCCAATACAAGGCAGTGCACACTGCAGTGTGACCTTTTTGTGTGACACCTTGCTCCAGTTTTTGCAATTCGCGACCATTAAGTAAAAGTTTTCTTGTTCGCTTGGGGTCTGTGACGTAGTGGGTTGACGCTGAGATTAGCGGCGTGATGTTGGTACCAATTAGCCAGGCTTCTCCATCTCTAACATGGACATAGGTATCGGTAAGATTCACCTTACTTTCACGAAGGCTTTTGACTTCCCAGCCCATCAGCACCAGCCCAGCCTCGAATTTTTCTTCGATAAAATAATCATGCTTAACTTTTTTATTCAGCGCGATAGTGCTGGACAGCTGTTTTGGCTTCTTTTTCGACATTGCGCAAGTATACGTTGCCCTAATGTTTTCGGATAGCCTATGACGACCTTAATAGAGTGATAAATTAGCCCTTGTATTTATTAGGCACATGCACGTGGAATAGGTACAATCAACAGCACGTATCAAGGAGATAATCATATGGCGTTACAACAAAAAGGAATGCATGGCACCTGGTCTAGTCGATGGACATTTATCATGGCGGCAACGGGATCTGCTGTGGGTTTGGGGAATATGTGGAAATTCCCCTACGTCGCGGGTAGCAACGGCGGTGGAGCCTTTGTGTTGATTTATTTGGGTTGTATTCTCCTCATCGGCGTGCCCGTAATGATGGCCGAGGTTCTTATTGGACGCAATGGCCGTCAGAGTCCGATTAACTCGATGAATGAAGTGGTGTCCCACAGTGGTGCCCACCCGCGCTGGCGAAGTGTTGGTTGGCTTGGGGTCTTGGCCGGCTTATTGATTCTGTCTTTCTATGCGGTAATTGCTGGCTGGGCACTGGATTATATTTTACTGATGTCCTCTGGCGAGCTGCAAGGGATTGATGGTAACGCCGCAAGCGCTGCCTTCAATGATTTATTGTCTAATCCACTGCGACTTATTGGTTGGCAGACGTTGTTTTTATTACTTTGCGTCGGCGTGGTGATTGGAGGCGTCAAAAAGGGTTTGGGTATGGCCGTGGAGACGCTCATGCCGCTGTTGTTTTTGATGTTGTTGCTGTTGTTAGGCTTTGCGTTTTTCGAGGGAAATTTCGGCGCAGCGATGGAGTTTTTGTTCAGTTTTGATTTGGCTGCCCTCAGTTGGAGAGGTGTATTGGAGGCGATGGGGCAAGCGTTTTTTACGCTGAGTATCGGTATGGGCGCTATTATGGCTTACGGTGCTTACATGCCTCAGAACGCCAATATAGGAAAGACGATTTTAATCGTGGCGTTTTTTGACAGTGCAGTGGCCATTATTTCTGGGTTGATCATTTTCTCTATTGTTTTTGCTACGCCCGGTATCGAGGCCAGCGCTGGGCCAGGTTTGATGTTTATCAGTCTTCCAGTCGCTTTTGGTAGCATGCCGGGTGGCCTACTCATAGGAGCTGTATTCTTTGTGCTGGTGTCTATTGCTGCTTGGAGCTCGGCTATTTCATTGCTTGAGCCCTGTGTTGCCTGGTTGATGGAAGCGAAAACGATCAGTCGTGCCAAGGCCAACCTGGTGATCGCCACGCTGACGTGGCTTCTGGGTTTAGGTAGCGTGTTGTCCTTTAATGTGTGGTCAGAGTACAAATTGATTGGATTTACCTACTTTGATTTCCTCGATTTCTTAACTGCAAATATCATGTTACCCATCAGCGGATTACTGATTACTTTATTTGTTGGTTATGCGATTAAACGTAACATTGTTGATGTAGAGATGCAGGGCACCTCTGAGAGAGTCCTGGCGCTGTGGCAGTTTACCATTCGATACGTGGCACCTTTCGCCATTGCTCTCGTATTTATAATGGGTGTCTATGATAAGTTTATTAGCTGATTGGATGCGCTGTGAAAAGTGTTAAACGCTCTGCTCTTGTCATGTATTCTAGTCAACAGATGTATGATTTAGTCAATGACGTGTCCAATTACCCCAGTTTTATGGATGGCTGCCACAGTGTTGAGGTTTTTGAGCACAATGATCAGACCATGTTGGCGAGATTGGACTTAAAGAAAGCGGGCGTCAGTATGAGCTTGTTGACGCGCAACTATCTCAAAGCACCTGAACATATACAGATGACATTGGAAGAAGGCCCTTTTAGAGCATTTCGCGGCGATTGGCGTTTTACTGCACTATCGATTGCCGCCTGCAAAGTAGAACTTGATCTCGCGTTTGATTTCAGCAACAAAGCATTAGGTTTTGCCGCGTCTAATTTATTCTCGGGAGTGGCAAACAATTTAGTTGACGCGCTGTGCAAGAGGGCTGATTCAGTTTATGGAAAAAGCGATGTCTAATGCCGTTGCCACGATTGATGTTGAAGTCGCTTATGCCTTGCCAGAGAAACAGTTTTTACTGCGACTTACTGTACCGGAAAATACTACAGCAATGAAAGCTATTGAGCTGTCTGGCTTGATGCAAACTTACCCAGATCTGGATGTCAGTAAGGTCGGTATTTTCTCCCAATTGTTGGGTGTTAAAGGCCTGCCAGACCCTTGTTCTTATCAGTTGGCACATCTCGATCGGGTAGAGATCTATCGTCCGCTGCTTTTGGATCCGATGGAGATCAGGCGTCGTCGAGCCCGTCAGGCGGCACGCAGTAAAAACTAAATGATAGCCAAGTTAGTGGCGCAACATTGGTTGTTTTTTGCCATAAGTCATGGATCGCCATAACCATTCAAAGGGACCGTATTGAAAATGTTTTACCCAGCTATTTGAAAATATTATTTGTATCGCCCAAATCGCTAGAACAGTTAACAATTGCTCAGTTCTATCAAATTCCCCAAATTTCCCCAAGCCCCAACCATGAAAAATAAAGGTGCATATAAGGGTTTGACCTAAATAATTGGTCAGCGCTAACTTACCAACATTGGCCATAGATGCCTTTAATCCGGCAAGCAGGTTTGTTCGGCAGAAAAGAACCAAGGAGCACATATAGGCATAGGCTAACAACAGGCTACCCCAGTAATTTTCCTGCGGTAATATGGATTCAAGGGGAAAGCCTTGTTCGAGGTTGAAATTCAAACGAGTCAGGATTATTGAGCATCCAACACAGAAGCACAGAGTGGCTTGGATTATCAGGGACCTGTTACTGAAACGATCACCAAAATAATCCACTTTGTACAGTGCCATGCCGATCATCATCAAACCTAGCACCCTGAATGAGTAGAACGCTATGTTAAGCAGCATGTCTGAGCCCATCTTGATACGATGATTCATCTGCTCTATCCAGCCGAGTTGGAAATTGTTGATCTCGGCATTAATTAGTTCTTCGGTGGGTTGCCATTCCATCATCATTTCGTGTACGTCGGCATCACTCATGTAGGGGAGAGCGAATCCTGGTAAATATATTAGGAGCGCATTGATCAGTAACAAGAAAAAAGCGGAAATTAGTAGAAACCTTGGGGTTTTATTCCTTACTGTGAATGCCAGCATTCCCACGATGGCGTAGAAAAACAGGACGTCGCCATACCAAAAAAGGTACAGGTGGGTTAAGCCAATGATGGCGAGTATCGCCATACGTCGGTAGTGCAGCCCTCGTGCAGAGCCCCCTTTTAGCTCCTGTCTTGCCGCCATCAAGGCGATGCCGGTGCCAAACAGTGTGGCAAAAATGGTCATGAATTTTTGATCGGCAAAGAGATGGGTAAAATAGTAAACAGTCTGATTGCCACCGGTAAAATCGCCATAGGCAAGGGGATTTTGATAGGCTGCGATGATCATCGAAAAGGATTGGATATTGAGTAATAATATCCCCAGAACGGCGACGCCGCGGATGATATCAATATTGATTAGGCGATTGTGTTCCGAGATCGGGTTTAAAGGTAGGTCAGATACAGAAGCCTGTTCCGCTGGCATATTTTTCTCCGTGAGCTATCACTCTTAGTTTAGACTACCTGTTCAAGTTGGCCGGAGCATAGTCGCCCACCACATCTTTAAGAAGACCTTTATTATCAAAAAAGATGGTCACTTGCTCCTCTGTTTCCACGCCGGTTGGTGACAGGTACTTGTAGATGTAGTCCCACCGTGTTTGGTTAAACGAATCAACAATTAAAGGCGTCCCCATAACAAACTGTACTTGGCTTTTGGACATGCCTGTTTCCAGTTTATCGACCATTTCTTGTTTGATAATATTGCCCTGTTGAATCCCAATTTTGTGTACTCCGGGAAATTCTAGCCAGGTACATCCGCTGAGTACTAGTGAGGAAATTAATAGGCTTAGAGCAAATATTCTCATGTCGGGGTTCCAGTTGGACTGTAGTTGTTGGATAATAACGCTATTGTTAAAAATAGAGAAGTGTTAAGCATGATTCATAAGGATCAGGAACTCAAAAAAGCGGGTCTCAAAGTGACTTTGCCGCGAATCAAGATACTACAGATCTTAGAGAGTACCCCAGAGTGGCACATGACTGCTGAAGATATCTATCAGGCGCTGCGGGATGCGCAAGAGGATGTCGGGATAGCAACGGTATATCGAGTTCTCACTCAGTTTGAGGCTGCCGGTCTTATTACCCGGCACAGCTTTGATAATGGCCCGGCGGTCTATGAACTAGATCGCGGTGATGGTCATGATCATATGGTTTGTACCGAGACGGGTAAAGTGGTGGAATTTCAGAGTGCTGAGATTCAGGCGCTACAAGAACAAATTGCCCGAGACAATGGCTACAAAGTGGTCGGCCACAGTTTGGTTCTCTACGTCAAGCCAGCCTAAAAGCTGATTATGCAGTCTTAACCCGATTAAGGGATTTTCTCTACGCCATGCCTAGCCTCCAATCTATCGAAGATCTTCTTAATACTTGGGCCGATGCCATGTGGAGTACACCACTAGTGGTTCTGTTGGTGGGTGGTGGTGTGTATTTCATGATCTATTCCCGATTTCAGCCTTATCGATATTTTGGTCATGCCATTGACCTCCTGCGAGGCAAACACAGTAACCCTAATGACCCCGGTCATATTCCTCATGCGCAGGCACTGTCCACAGCGCTTTCAGGAACACTTGGGCTGGGTAATATTGCTGGTGTTGCTATTGCTATCAGTATGGGTGGGCCTGGCGCAGTATTTTGGATGTGGGTAACAGCCATCGTTGGGGTCTCGACGAAATTCTATACGGCATCCCTAGCAGTAATGTTCAGAGGCAGAGATGCCGATGGCACACTCCACGGTGGCCCTATGTATGTGATCACTGAGGGTATGGGCAAGCGTTGGTATCCACTTGCTGTATTATTTGCTGTGGCATGTACTATCGGCGCATTACCTCTATTCCAGGCCAATCAGTTCATTCAGTTACTTCGGGATGTAGTGGCGATTCCGGCAGGCATGGCGACTGCCGATGATCACTTTGCCTTTGATTTAGTCTCTAGTTCCATTGTAGCGGTGTTAGTCGGGGCGGTAATCATCGGGCGCATTGAACGAATTGGACGTATTACGGTGAGATTGGTACCGGGTATGGTGCTCTTATATCTGTATATGACAGGCACTGTTCTTTTTACTTTTGCTGATGAAATTCCAGCAACACTATGGTTGATAGTGACGGACGCTTTTACTGGTCATGCGGTTGCCGGCGGTTCCATCGGTTCGGTCATTCTAATTGGTGTTCGTCGTGGTGCCTTTTCTAATGAGGCCGGTATTGGTACAGAGTCAATGGCCCATGGAGCAGCTAAGACTCAGCAGCCGATCAGAGAGGGTATTGTGGCTATGGTAGGCCCAGTGGTGGATACCTTGATTGTCTGTACGTGCACAGCGCTCATTATCTTGTTGACAGGTGTATGGCAAACAGCTGAAGGAGTTGAGGGCGTTACGCTTACCGCCAAAGCTATTGAGCAAGTGTTTCCAAATACAGGGATTTATCTCTTGCTGTTGATGGTGGGTTTGCTTAGCTTTAGTACCATGGTGACTATGTGGTTTTATGGTGCTAAATGCACCGGATTTTTACTGGGTTCTCAGCGCCAACATTACTACACACCAGTTTATTTAGCATTGTTATTGGTTGGCGCAGTGGTATCCATGGATATTGTCAATGGCCTGATTCTGGGCACTTATGCGACCATGGCAATCCCTACCATGATTTCGGCATTGTACTTGTCGCCAAAAGTTAATCAGGCCGCCAAGCGCTACTTTAAGGAACTTCGGTCAGATAACTAGTCTATAGAAGTTTTTCAATGTGCCTCTCGATAGCATCAGGCTTAGTTATCGGTGCGAACCGCTCAACCACTGCGCCTTCTTTGTCCACCAAAAACTTAGTGAAATTCCACTTAATGCTATCGGTAATGAGACCTTTGGCTTGAGTGGTTAAATAGTTGTAGAGGGGGTGCTGATTAGCACCATTGACATCGATCTTACCCATCACTGGAAAACTCAACCCGTAGTTTAGCTGGCAAAATTCCTGTATCGTCTCGTTACTTCCGGGTTCTTGGGCGCCGAATTGGTTGCATGGGACAGCTACGACGACGAGGCCATTTTCATGATATTTATCATGCAGTGTTTGCAGACCTTCGTATTGTGGCGTAAAGCCGCATTGGCTAGCTGTATTGACAATCAATATTACTTTTCCTTTAAAATCGGCCAGTGATTGTTCTCCCTGATTGCTGGTGGGGAGAGAAAAGTCATAGATGGTGTTAGTCATTACAAATATCCTGTGTCGGTTAACTGTTTTTTAAACTGTGAATCAATACTGTTTTATTTTGGAGATCTTATTTGATGCGTCCTATTTAAAACCTCTTATTTAAAACCTCTTATTTAAAACCTCTTATTTAAAACCTCTTATTTAAAACCTCTTATTTAAAACCTCTTATTTAAAACAATGCTCTTCCTCCGGGAAGCTGCCCTGCCTAACTTCTTCGCCATAGCGGGCAATTGCCTCTTGAATTGAGCTGCCGTGTGCTAAAAAGTTTTTGCTAAATTTAGGTAACTTTTGAGATATTCCCAACATGTCGTGTAATACAAGCACCTGTCCATCAGTATTGGGTCCCGCACCAATCCCGATGATGGGGATATCCAATGTCGCACTTAATCTGGCGCCAAGTTCGGAAGGCACGCACTCAACGACGATGAGATCAGCGCCCGCTTCTTCGATAACTAAGGCTTCACGCACCATCTCATCAGCGGCTTCCTCTGCGCGGCCCTGAACTTTGAAGCCGCCTAATTTGTGCACAGACTGCGGTGTTAAACCGACATGACCACATACTGGTATACCTCTTTGGCTGAGAAGATAGATCGTATCTGCGAGCCATTCTCCACCCTCTAGTTTTACCATCTGTGCACCTGCCTGCATCAGGGCGGCGGCATTATCCAAAGCATAGTTCTCGGTAGAATATGACATAAAAGGCATGTCGCTCACTAAAAGAGAGCGATTATTGCCGCGCTTGACTGCTGCCGTGTGATAGGCCATTTCATCAATAGTGACTGGTATGGTGCTATCGTGACCCTGTATGACATTACCCAATGAGTCACCCACCAGAGATACTTCAATTCCCGCACTTTCAATCAGGCGTGAAAACGTGAAATCATAGGCGGTGATGGCCGCAAATTTTTCGCCATTTCTCTTCATCGTGGCGAGAGCATTTATGGAAATTGTTTTCATTGACTGTGGATAACCTCAACGTTATTTAAAACCATTATTATATAACCTCAGAAGCCCGTTGATCAGCTGGCTTCGAGCTTGTCCATGGGATGTGGGTTGTAATAGTGTCGTCCTGATTGTGTCTGCACGATGAAGCGTAACAGATTTTGGTAGTCTCGCTGATCATCATTGTCAGCGAGGTTGATGATTGACGTGTTGACAATCAACAGGGGAGTATCATTATAGTGATAAAAAAACTGTGTATAGGCATCATTGAGCTGTTGAAGATAGGACTCTTCCACCGGTTTTTCTATAGCGTTTCCACGTCGCTGTAATCTCTCATACAGTGTGGCGGTTGGGGCTTGTAAATAGATTACTAAATCGGGTTTAGGAAGATCAGTGATAACACTGTCATAAACAGTCTGGTAAAGCTGATACTCATCTTCCTCAAGAGTAACCCGGGCAAACAGGGGATCCTTGTCAATAAGAAAATCTGAGATGCGGACTTGCTGAAAAATGTCTCCTTGACGCAGCGATTGAAGCTTTTGAATGCGTTGAAACAAAAAATGAAGCTGTACCGGGAGAGCATGGCTACGTTTGTCTCGATAGAATCTTTCTAGGAACGGATTAGTCTCAGGCTCTTCCAGAAGGATGTCATAATTGAAGGTCCTGGCCAGGCGTTTTGCCAATGTTGTTTTACCCACCCCAATGGGTCCCTCCACAGCAATATAGGCAGGTAGCTGGAATTTGGCATCTCGCAGGTCGAGTGTTTCAATTAGGCTATCAATCAAATTTACCCTCTGACTTATTCGCTTTTCTGATTTAGTTTAACGATACCTTGATCGCCACAATTTGCCAACAGCTCTGCGGCAGATATTCCGTTTTCAAAACAGAAGCTAGGGTTGATTTCTAAGAGTGGAGCCAGCACAAAAGCCCGTTCACCCAGCTTTGGGTGTGGCAGAGTGAGGCGATCGGAGTCAATTGAAAGATCGCCATAAAAAAGTATATCTAAATCTAGAGTTCTTGCTCCCCAGCGCTCGGTTCGCACTCGCCCATGACTGCTTTCAATTTGTTGCAGATAATCCAATAGCGCTATCGGTGATAATGTTGTCTCAAAGGTAGCCACAGCATTGACATAATCCGGTTGATCTTGAGGTCCAATAGGTTTTGTACGATAAAAGGATGACTTAGACAGATTATAGATGTCAGGATTATTGTTAATTGACTTCAATGCGCCCTCGAGGTGCTGTGAAGGAGTCAGCTTGGAACCGCTGAGATTACTTCCAAGACCGATGTAAACTAACGTCACGATTTTTTCGAGCCTCGACGGCGGTTGCGTCTGCGATTACCAGCGGGATTTTTAGGTAGAGCCGTCACCATACTGAGACGCGCTTCGCCGTCAGCTGATTGATATTTTGTCCACCAGTCGCCCAATCCCTCTAAATCTTCCCCACTCTGTTCTCGGAGTAAAACAAAGTCATAGGCGGCTCGGAATCTAGGATGTTCAGACAGACGTTGTGCGCGATTCCCACCCCGGCGAGGCAACTGTATTTGTAAATCCCATATTTCCCGCATAGGGATAGTAAACCGCTTAGGTATAGCCGTGACTGCAATCTGATTGGATATTGCCTCACTGCCGGCCTTGCTCATAGAATAACTGGTAGAATTCCCCTGCTGTCTTAACTGTGTCGCTTTTCTTTCCACCACTGGCCATAACAGTACTGCATAGATGAAGGCTGGAGTGACACGCTGATCGGCTGCAATACGACGATCTGTATTGATGAATGCTTGCTCAATCAATCCGTCGACGTTGTCCTGATCTGATTGCATTATGCGATGGAGTTGCGGGACTAAATATTTGAATAGGCCATGTTCTTTCAATAATTTGAAAGTTGCCTCGCCCTTACCACTCATATAGAGCTTTAAGGTTTCATCAAACAGTCGAGGTGGTGATACCTGTTGCAGATCAGAGGCGCGCTGGTGAATTGATTTTGCTGTATTTGCATCGATATCAAAACTCAGTTTAGCGGCAAAACGGGCCACTCTGAGCAGTCTCACTGGATCCTCGCGATAACGAGAAGAAGGATTTCCGATGATCCGAATTACTTTTTTTTCAATATCTTCCAACCCATCGGTGAAATCGTGAATGCTGTTGTCCGCGGGATCGTAGTAAAGTGCGTTGACGGTCAAATCTCGCCGTGTCGCGTCATCTTGGAGTGAACCAAAAACGTTGTCTCTTGTGAGTAACCCACTTTTGCTCTGAGCTCTCTGTGTCGATCTGTTCGCGCCATTATCTTCGGCGTTTTCATTAGAGCGAAAAGTAGTAACTTCTATCAACTCCCGACTAAACTGCACATGAACAATTTGAAATCTTCTGCCAATTATTCGAGACCGCCGAAATAATGCCTTTACTTCATTTGGTTGGGCATCTGTGGCGACATCGAAATCTTTGGGTTTGAGGCCCAATAGCAAATCCCTGACACATCCACCTACAACGTAGGCCTGAAAACCAGATTTCTGCAATTTGTCCACCACTTTAAGGGCATCTTTACTCATCATGTCTGCAGTTATTCCGTAACTGGCAGCATTGACTACAAAGGGTGTGGAGGAAGACATTTTTATTCCAAGGTAAGTTTTTATACGTTTCAGCATTACTCGCTTGCCATAGTATTGGAGAACACTTAGTTTAGCAGAGCGGTAAAATTTGAGCGCTGCTTTTGTGCGATTAAACTCTAATCGGGTGGAATTTTAAGCGTTCCATCAAAAAAGGGTTGCCAAAAGACAACCCCTCTAATTGAGCTTATAGGCTAAAGCCGTTCAAACCCTTTCGCAATCCAAATTGTAATTGTTATTTATTGTTATTATTACCACATAAATCATGTGGGTTTTTCTATTGTAGTCAAAACTTTACTCACTTCAAGTATTCTCTCGTGTTTTTTAAGATTAGTTGTGCCATTTTTTGGTTGTTTATAGAACTAATTATTTAATTGATCGAGGTATTTGTAACTTTTTTCTTCTTTCCCATAGACTTTTTCGACTAATACCAAGATTTTTAGCTAATTGTGTCTCGTTCATATTGTTTTGATTTTCCAATACATAATTAACAAGGTAGCTCTCAAGCGTTTTTGCGTTTTCCCCCACGGGTAGTGCTGACGTAGTAGTGAGTGCAGTATCCTGTGGTATCTGAAAATTTTCTGTTAGGGGCAAGTGCAGTAAATCGGGCGTAATGTCGTTTTCGCTTCCCAACAGGGTGGAAGCTTGATGCAGTGTATTTTTGAGTTCCTTAATATTACCGGGCCAGCTGTATCTTTTCATTAAGGCCATGCTTGATTCACTGATGGTTATTCTCAGTCTCAGTTGTTGCGATAATTTGTTGATAAAGTAAGCGGAAAGTTCACTAATATCTGCGGGCCGGTCGCGCAGCGAGGGTATATTAATTGAAACTACCGCTGTTTCCAGAAGTAGGTCTCTGGCAAATTTTCCTTGGTTACTAAGGCATAACAGATCTTCGGAGGTGGATGCAATACAGCGTACCTTATCTCGCCTGATTAATTCCAGAATAGGATGCTGATATGATTGAGGTAAATCACACAGATCAGCCAAAAAGATGGAGCATGAGGATAGGTTGTCAATATACTCAACGCTACTCTCAAGCTGCAAGCTTGAAATTGTGCGACAGTTGATAGTGATAAATTCGCTATCTTTGTATTGGCTTTTGTCATGAATTACTTTGGCTACGAACCGTTTCCCGGTTCCCACTTCACCTGATATTAAAACAGCATCATCCGTTGACGCGACCTTGTCGAGTTTAGCAAGAGTCGTGACTACGTTGGCACTATTGCCTAAAAGAGGATCCCAACTATCAGAAAAATTATGTGATTCGAGCTTTGTCTCTTCAAAAACGCGTTCAATGGCAATTATCAGCTCGTCATGATCAAAGGGTTTGGACACGTAATCAGCGGCGCCTTTGCGCATAATTTCCACAGCAGACCTTAAACTTGCATAGCTGGTCATAATGATTACAGGAGTGTCTTTTGCAATATTAATCAGATCTACACCAGAACCACCGGGAAGACGCAGGTCACTGATAATTACATCGAAGAGGTTGAGGTTGTAGGTGTTCAGAGCCGACTTCACACTCACTGCTTCAGATACATTGTAATTATGCCGCTGAAGGAGTTTCACCAGTGAAAGACGAATAATGTCTTCATCTTCAACGACAAGTATCCGCCTTTTGGAAAGATTCACCATACGTCAATATATAGTCATGCTGATAGAAGAAATCATTGTATAGCGTTCAGTTACTCAGGCTCAAATTTATCGAAGGTCAAACGGACGGTAGTTCCAAAATCGCTATTTTCTGCGGGACTGAAAATCTGAATTTCTGCTCCCAGAGCTTTTATTAAATTAAATACGACCCAGAGACCGAGCCCCGTACCTTGGCCGACGTCTTTTGAGGTAACAAAGGGTTCAAACAGTGAGGATTGTATATTGTCTTGGATACCAGAACCGGCATCATTGACAGTCAAAATGACTTTGCTACTTTTTTCTTTTGCGACCAAAATGACTTCGCTGCCTACGGGAGACGCGTCTCTGCTGTTACTTAACAGATTCAGCAGTACCTGTATTAACTGATGGTAATCGCCGGCAATATTGTAGTGACCGGAAATGTTACACCGATACGTAATGTTGGTTGAATTGCCGCCCAAAGTTAGTAGCCTAATTGCCTCCTCTGCCACTTGCAAAAGATTAACTTTGTCGCCTTTTGTAGATGGTGTTTTTCCACCGCGCGAAAAATTGACTAATGACTCCACTATGCGATTGATGCGCGCTGTCTGAAGCAGTATTTGCTGGGCAGAATAAGCGATCTGCTCTGGTTTCGATTCATGCTCAAGGTTTTGTGCAACACAAGCAATCCCGGTTACTGGATTACCAATCTCATGGGCGACACCAGCCGCAAGTCGTCCAATAGAAGCAAGTCGTTCATTGTCAATTGATTTTTGTCTTAGAACTATGGCTTCTGTGTTTTCTTCAATCAGTAAGATGATATTTTGATTGGCTTCATCGTCACTATGCTGATTAGACTTTTGGAAGTTAAACCAGCGAGGTGTGTTTTGAATTTCAACTCGAACATTATCGTGGTTGGAGGAATCTGAAATGATGAAATCAGCTATTGGTTCGCCCCAAGGTGCGGGAAGATCAGTTAAGTAGCTTCCCAGGGCACTGTTCTCTGAGATTCCAGTATAGCTTGATATAGAGGTATTCCATTTGAGTATTTCACCCTGTTGATCCATTGAAATAATTCCAATAGGCAATTGATCTAAAATTTCTCGATGATGGACTCGTAACTTATTAAGTTCGCTGGCAATACCGGTGAGTTGATCACCATGGATCGCGACGACTGATTCCAATAGATACATGTCTTCCTGCTCTCCACCGGAAGTGTTGGGGAGAGGCAGGGCTGATGTCATTATGCGATGAGCAGTAAGTACACCAAAGCGCAAATTCAAAGATGAATTAATAGTATCTCTGAGCTGTCGCAAAGCACTGCGTCGAGTCTCGTCTCGTGAAAGCTCAAGGGAGGCCAATCCACTTTCAATTTCGATATTTGCCTCATCGCCAATGACATGACGCAAGCTTTCAGTCATTTCCATCACACTCTTTTGTGTTATGTCGGTGCGAACGGGAATATAGACGTTGTCAGCCATGCAAATTGCTGAAAATTTCTGCTCATCGGTGTCCATTTGACCGAACAAAGAAAATAGTGTGCAAAGTGTAATATTGACAATCAAAGCTTCAACTGCCCATAGCTCCCAGGCTTGCATTCCGAATCGCAGCGGAACCTCTGCTATAGGAATTTGCCAAGACCAATCGCCCACGATAAGCGGGAGGGCCAAGGCTACAAACCAGATCAACATTCCTGCTGCAAGGCCGGCGAGAAACCCTGCACGGCCCACTTTAGGTAAATAGATTGCTGCAATCATTCCAGGCATCAGTTGAGCTAATCCGGCAAAGCTCACAAGATAGAGGTCTGTGATACTTCGGCTTTTCGTTACTAAGCTGATGATAGCAATCAGTGATATTAGGATTAGGCTGATAAAAAGATACCGACGGTTGATCCACTGAGTTAAATCTGTGTACTGCAATAGAGCTCTGCTGGGCAGTACAATGCTGTTGAGAATCATCCGAGTACATAACATTGTCAAGCTACTGCTTACAGCGATCGCCAGTAAGAGAATACTTGCCGCTCCCATGCCCACTATTACTGTGTGGTTGAGCAGCAACGGCAAGCTAAAGAGATACTGCTGCAATGCAGATTCACTTTGCAGAACCAGTCCGCTCCAGAGTATCGGAAAAACGGGAATGCAAGCAAGTAATACCAACAGCGGATACACCCAAGCAATCATGTAGGACTGATGGTCACTAATTTCCTCTGATACTAGAACATTAAAGTTGATGGGAAAACACAGTGCTGCGGCTAAGAAAATAATAAAGAGACTGTAAGAAGAATCAAGGCGTTTTATCGTTGTTTGTTGGCCTGAATTTACAACCCAGCTATCCATTTGATTAATGGTGCCAAAAGCTGCCTCAATGGAAACCCATGCAGATAAAAACAGAGCTGCCATCAGAAGTATTCCCGCGGCAGACAAAAGCCACTGGATTTGAGTTGTCACCCCCAATCTTATTGACTGAAAGATAATTGCAATCACCGCGATGCTGAGAGTAATCAGGGGAATCCATGATTTTTCTATACCAAACGCGCCTTTAAACACAGAACTGACGGCTAAAATCTGAGCTAAGATGAGCGGCAAAATCACCAGAAGAAAAGTAATACAACTTGCTACCGCAACTTTTTGGCCACGATAACGAAAGGTTAAAAAATCCACAGAGGTGGCAAAACGAATAACACTACTGAGTCGTCGAATGGGAAACAAAACCAAAGGAGAGACGAAAAATACAAGAGAAAAAGCAAACATCGCTACAATCATACCGTAACCAAACCGACCTGCCATTTCAATCGACCCCATAGAAAGAAGGGCACCGGTGCTAGCGAAAAGTGCAAAACTGAGTATGCTACGTCTGCTTCTTTGATCGGGTCGCATGTTCATCCAATATGTGAATGATCCGACCAAAAAAATAAACAAAATCGCTAAGCTAAGAATCAGTATGTTCACGATTTTTTTCGCTCACGCCTGAAAATAACAGCTGAGAAAACCATTAGCCCCCACACCAAAAAAGGTCTTATCCAGTGACCTGTAGGTTCCAATGCCCATTGAATGGCGATGGGGAACACCACGATCGACATTAACAGTAAAGTAGCCACCATTTGATAGTTGAACATAAGCTTAGCGTCTTCGATAGATTTGCAACCTAAAGTATTATCGATGTTAGTGAAGATTGATGTGCAAAGCAAACCATGAAATTTTTAGGGGAAAGATCAAAATCCATGGGGTGCTGGGGCTAATCTGGATCGGGTGATTTTATTGGAGGCCCAATTGTCTAATGCCCACTGATGCAAATCATCCAAGGTATCATGTTGCAAGTCTGGCGGAGGTGATTGTTTTAGCCAATGCAAGGCCTGCCAGCAGTTATTTACTTCATTGCCTACCATTAAATGGTTAGCTTTTGTCTGCTTGCTGAGTTTTTGTCCCTCGCTGTTTACCGCGATTGGCAAATGCGCATAGGTGGGTTTCCTGTAGCCGAGACAGTGTTGTAGATAAATTTGTTTGGGTGTTGAATCCAGTAGATCTGAGCCTCGCATTACATGAGTCACCCCTTGGAATTGATCATCTACAGTGACAGCCAACTGGTAGGAGAATAAACCATCTCGTCGTTTGATTATAAAATCCCCTGTCTCGAGTCGAAGATCATGAGCAATGGGTCCAACTATTTGGTCATTAAAGTTGATAAGCGATGATTCGGAGCTAAGGCACAGGCGAGTGGCGTTTCCATTGCTGTTTAGATTGAGGTTTCGACAGCGCTCGTCATAGATTCCGTTGATGCTGGTTAATCTTTTGCGACTGCATTCACAGTGGTATGCCAGTTGTCTCTGTTGCAGCTCCAGTAGTACCTCTTGATAAGCGTCCAATCTTGTACTTTGATAAAGCACTTTACTGTCCCAATGAAGGCCATGAGCTTCCAATTGACGTAAGATAAAGTCACTGGAGCCAGCGACTTCACGAGGAGGATCTATGTCTTCGACTCTCACAAGCCACTGTCCACCGCGAGATTTGACATCCAAATAGCTGGCCAGAGCGCATACAAGGGAACCGAAGTGCAGAGGCCCCGTGGGTGATGGGGCAAATCGGCCAATAATGTCGCTATTTGCCATAAGCTAAGCGGACCGAAAGTCTGTTTTGTGTGCACAATAACAGAATAATGGTCAGCCCCCGGTCAGTTGCTTTTCCTTGATTTCATCTAAGGTTTTGCAATCAACGCACAAGTCTGCAGTGGGGCGAGCCTCTAGGCGACGGATGCCTATTTCAATGCCACATTGATCACAGAAGCCATAGTCATCTTCCTCAACGCGGATCAGTGTCTTATCAATCTTTTTTATTAACTTGCGTTCTCGATCTCGTGTTCGAAGCTCTAAACTGAACTCTTCTTCTTGAGTTGCACGGTCCGCAGGGTCGGGAAAATTGGCAGCCTCATCTTTCATATGAGATACAGTTCTGTCGACCTCTTCCATCAGCTCTAAGCGCCAAGCCTTGAGAATAGCTTTAAAGTGCTCACGCTGGCTGTCGTTCATGTATTCTTCGTTTTTCTTTTCCTCATAAGGGCTGAGACCGTGAAGCGTGACCGAGCCTCGTGTCGCTGAGGTCGATTTTTTGCCTGCTGATGAGGATTTTGCTTTTGCTTTGAGAGTTGCCATGGATTAAATCCGCTAAAAGTTTTGGTGCCTAAATTTTCGACGTGAGTTTATAGAGATTTTTTTGTCAATTATCAAGTACTATTTACAGTTTAGGGGCTTTACTGACCAATTTTTTATTAAACAAATAAGAATGTAGTTGATCATTGCTGTACAGAGACCATGACTGGGAATACACTCATTTTAAATTTGGAGAAATTGATAATTTTCTATATCTTTTGAGCTACGAGAATGCCTGAGCAGAGCTTTTTACCCGCCACTTTTGTTCGTCGATATAAACGTTTTTTCGTTGATGTGCTGGATGGTCAGGGCCATTTATTAACGCTTCATTGCCCCAATACTGGGTCAATGAAAAATTGCTTGCAGGAAAACACACCCTGCTGGTATTCCCTGTCCGATAATCCCAAGCGCAAGCTTCCGGGCACATTAGAGATCGTTACTACGCTGCATGGGCGGTTGGCAGGTGTGAACACTCATCGAGCCAATAAAGTTGTAGGTGAGGCTTTAAATTTAAACATCATTCCAGGCCTTCAAGAGTATGACCAGATATTGAAAGAGGTTCCCTATGGAGACGAAAAGAGTCGTATCGACTTTTTGTTAAAAGACTCTGGGCGGGTTCTACCTGACTGTTTTATCGAAGTTAAAAATGTAACTATGGATGCAGGTAGTGGGATTGCCATGTTTCCCGATGCGGTAACCAGCAGAGGCACTAAACATCTCAGAGAATTGACCTCGGTAGTTCAAACGGGCGGTCGTGCAATCCTCCTGTTTTGCGTTCAATTGACCGATGTGCATCAGGTGCAGATTGCCGGGCATATTGATAGTGTCTATTTAAAGACGCTTATAGAGGCTACAAAGGTGGGTGTCGAGGTCATGGCATGGAAGACATCGGTTTCCGCAGATGGCATTGCACTGCAGTGTCCTTTGGAGTTTGTATCAGACACATAGATCCGCTAGTGGCTATACTCTGAGAAAATACGTAGTGAAAACATTGGCGATAATTGATAATGCCAAAGAGTCGCTGTGTAAGAGAGGCGACTTTGTCAAAATTGACTCCGTGATTGGGCTCACTCTTTAGTAAAATTGAATAGTAAAATTAAATAAATTTTTCATAAATTCTTATGTTGTCGTCTGGAGAAGAGGGAATGATTGAGATAGACCAAGACTTAGTCTGGCATCGAATTAAAAAGGAAGTTTGTGAGCTGCAGGCGCGTGAGTTATCGATGGCTGTATTTTTGCAAAATTCGGTGGTGGGCCATGATTGTTTTATCGATGCTTTAGCTCAAGTTATTGTTGATGAGCTCTCTGACTCAACTCTATTTGGCGATGATTTAGTGGATATCATTTCCCAGCCTCTCTTGACAGATTCCACCATAGGCTGCAGTGCCTGCGCTGACTTGCTGGCTCATTACACTAGGGATGCAGCCTGTGATAAATACTATATCCCATTATTATTTTTTAAGGGATTCCAAGCATTACAGTTGTATCGAATTGCCCATTACTATTGGACTTTAGATCAGCGGCAGGTAGCACTTTTATTGCAGAACAGTATGGTTGAGGTGTTTGATGTAGATATCCATCCCGCTGCAGCAATTGGCTGGGGAATCATGATGGATCACGCTACCGGTATCGTAATTGGTGAGACGGCGGTTGTTGGGAATAATGTATCAATGCTGCATGGAGTCACCTTAGGTGGTAGTGGGCGCGGTAGCCAAAAGCGACACCCCTCGGTGGGTGATGGCGTGATGATATCAACGGGAGCCAAACTCATTGGCGACATAACAATCGGTGAACACAGCAAAATAGGAGCCGGTAGTTTGGTTTTAAACTCTGTGCCTGCACATGTGACTGCAGTGGGTGTGCCGGCGTATGTTGTTGGAACGCCGATAGAGGACATTCCAGCATTCGATATGAACCAACACTTTACCAGCTAAAACTAACGCCGGCTGCCAACTCAGTGCAGTTTTCTTAGCGCACTTCATGATCGGTCAATACGAGCTAGCTTTTTGCTACAAGCAAATCGAGACGAGGTAGGCGATTTGTTTTTCTAGCAGCAGTTGTCGCTGTTCTGAAAACCCTTCTAATAAGTATTGATAGTCATCAAATTTTTTGAATCTTGCAATTGAACTCAGCTCGTCACCCGTATACTCAAAACTGCGAAGCACTATCTTGTCTCGTTCGATATTTGGTGCTATGGCTTGGCAGGACTGTTTCAGTAAGAATAAATTCTCATGATGAAGAAAAGTTGGTAGAGCGGGTATGTTGTCACTGCAAATTGCCCATTTGATTGCCAAATCAATGCCTAATTTCATTGATAGTTGCTTAAGTAACTGTTGAAGAGAGAATACCGCCATCATACATACTAAAGTATGTTGTTTTGAACATTCGGTAGAGCGAATATAAAAGCCAATACTATCATCCCTACCTTCAACTCGATGACCACCATATAATTCAATAGTTCGATCAATACAGAGATCAATGTTTTCTATGAGGAGGTCAAGATTTTCATGATTAAGTTGTTTGTTCAAGTCCGCTCTATTGCTAATATAAGCCGTGATCATGGAGCAATAAAACCCACCCAATACCAGTGCATCAGACTCTCTGGAATTTGATAATAAAGGCTGAATGCGCGTCTCAAGCGCTAGCATTTCGTCCGCCATTGGATCATTTGCGCCGGGTAAGCGATTGGTTAATATCCTAAGGCGTCGATAGTGCTGTTGAGAGTAATGGTAAGTTGTATAGATCGTTGCTGCCGAAAAGAATATCCACAGTAGAGCCCAGGAGAGTGGCAGGTAGGAATATTTTTTGAGTATTGATTGACTATTAATCTCTATTTTTAAGAGTCCGGCCTGGGCATCATCTACCATAAGCTGACGATGGAAAATTTCCGTTTCCTCGCTTATTTCAACGTCTTGTTTGCTTTGTGCGATCAAGTTATTAGCCACATCAAAGAGGCTTGCGCCGGTAATGGTGGGATCTTGGGTGGCATCTCTGAGAGCGAATTGAACACCAACGGTGTCATTGTTAATTAGATGGGGTCGAATGATTTCTTCTAATTGATTTAACGTTGTAACCGACTTATCTTTTATTCGAGTGCTGGCCAGTTGTGTTGTTTGAGATGCTATAATCACCCAGCTGAGCAAACCAAACAGTAGCAGTGTTAATGCAATAGCTAGGGTCAGTTTTACGCTCGTCGTGTATTGAAGCTGCATGATTTAGCTCTTGATTGGACAGTTTAGCTCTTAATTGGACAGTTTAGCTCTTAATTGGACAGTTTAGCTCTTAATTGGACAGTTTAGCTCTATGATGACGAGCTTTTTGGGCATTCTAACCCATTCCTACAATGCTGGATAACAGCTTTTGAAATTAAACGGGAAAACCAGTGGCAAAACTTTTTTTCATAAGAGCGTCTATCGCAAAGACACCAGATCAAGCAACTTTGGTTATCAAGGAGCTATGTGCCCTGCAGGGGGAGTTATTATTTTTTCAAAAAACTGTTGGTAATGACGATTTTACAGTGAGCAGTTTGTTTCTATTGGAGGGTGATTGGGACTGCGACGATGCCAAAGACATCCTCAATGATGTTTTGACTCCTCTGACGACGGCGCGAAGTTATTGCTTGCTGACTGACATCAATAATGCCAGTCTGTCTAAGCGCGAAATGCCAAATTACTCGGCGCATGTAATCACTCTGATGTCGGATAAATTCAATTTGGAGTCCATATCTAATCTCACTAAGCTATTGAGTGATAATAAATTTAGTGTCTGTAAGATTAAGAATTTGTCAGATAAGTATCGGTCAATTGATGCCGTCGAGGCTAAATCTTTGAATCTGGAGCTCCACGTCACTGGCTCGCAGATAAGTCAAGAGGTGATTAGGAAAGCACTTCAAAAACTGTCCAATAGCCATTTGATTGATATCACCATTCAGCCAGGAAGATCTGGTAATTTTCCGCCGAGTTTAGTTGCCTTCGATATGGATTCCACTTTAATTGATGCGGAAGTTATCGATGAGTTGGCCCTTGAAGCTGGCGTTGGTGAACAAGTGGCTGCTATTACCGAGTCCGCCATGCGGGGAGAAATCGATTTTCAACAAAGTTTTGCCACCCGAGTTTCATTGCTTGAGGGGTTGAGTGCTGATGCCTTAACAGCAGTGGCTGATCGTCTGCAATTAAATCCAGGAGCTGAGGTTTTATTAAAAAATCTAAAGTATCTAGGGTTTAAGACGGCAATTATTTCAGGTGGATTTACTTTTTTTGCAAGACACCTTCAGTCGCGCCTTGAAATTGATTATGTCTATGCTAATCACTTGGATATTGCTGCTGGTGCTGTTACGGGGAAGGTGGTTGGTGAGATTATTGATGGTCAGCGGAAAGCACAAATTCTTACAGAAATCGCCCGCAGAGAGGGCCTTGCTGTGAAACAAGTTGTGGCTGTTGGAGATGGCGCAAATGATTTGCCGATGCTCGGAATCGCCGGGCTTGGTATTGCTTATAAAGCAAAGCCGAGAGTTCGAGCTGAAGCAAAGCAAGCGATATCGAACAACAGTCTGGCGGCGGTGCTCTGTATTCTGGGCTACAGTGAGGAGGATCTCCTTTGAGAGGCATCGCCTTGAAAAGTGAATGCGTGGCTGCGTAAAAGATTAAAACCTCTGCAGTTTTCGGGTATCATTCGCACTTTCTAACGAGGACTGATCGCTGATGGCTAATTACTCTACTAATGATTTTCGCTCTGGGCTAAAGGTTATGCTTGACGGCGACCCATGCTCAATTTTAGAGAATGAATTTGTAAAACCAGGTAAAGGACAGGCTTTTAATCGAGTAAAGCTTCGCAATTTAAAAACTGCTCGGGTATTGGAAAAAACATTCAAATCTGGTGATACTCTCGAAGGTGCAGATGTCATGGATCAAGACATGCAATATCTCTATACCGATGGCGATTTTTGGTATTTCATGGAGCCAGATACCTTTGAACAGCATCAGGCAACCGAGAACGCTGTCGGCGATGCTTTGCAGTGGTTGAGTGAGCAAGATGTCTGTGTAGTTACTCTTTACAATGGATCTCCTTTGTCGGTGGTGCCACCCAACCATGTTGAATTGGAAATCATCGAAACTGATCCTGGTTTGCGAGGCGATACGGCTCAAGGCGGAAGTAAGCCGGCTAAGTTGGCGACAGGTGCAGTCGTTAAAGTTCCCTTGTTTTTGGATCAAGGCGATGTCGTTAAAGTGGACACGCGGACTGGTGAATACCAAGGTCGTGTCAAGTAGCTTGCGGTTGTTTTCGTGATAAAAAGTCTGGATAGCTGACAATGATTGAGTGGAAGCCTGGGGCTTCGCTTGAGGCTTTGCGTTGCCGAGCCAAGTTGATGGCTCAATTGAGAGACTTTTTTGCGTGTCGAGCCGTTTTGGAGGTTGACGTTCCACTGCTCGCGAAATCTACGGTAACTGATCTTAATATTGATAGTATTACCGCCTCGGTGGGCTTAGCAGATGCCTTCTTGCAGACCTCTCCCGAGTATTTTATGAAACGTCTACTTGCAGCTGGCAGCGGCGATATTTACTCAGTGGGAAAAGCTTTTAGAGACGCCGAAATTGGTCGAAAACACAACCCAGAATTCACGCTATTGGAATGGTACCGGTGCGGTTGGGATGATCATCAACTGATGCAGGAGGTGGTGGACCTAGTTGCCTTGTTAATTGATGACCCGCATCGGTCGCCGGCGCCTGTCACCAAGCTGACTTATTATGAGTGTTTTACTAATGTTATGGGTTTTAATCCCCATCGTGCTGAACTTCACCAATTGCGCACGATTGCCTCACAGGTAGCCTCTGGTGATTGGTTTGATCAATCACGAGCTAACTGTCTCGACTTGATTTTTAGTTTACGTGTTGAACCTGCTATGCCAGCGGGCATTGTTGTTGTTTATGACTATCCTCAATGTCAAGCCGCATTGGCACAGATTTCAAAAGATCATAACGATGATCGAGTCAGTCGCCGCTTTGAAGTGTTTTTAGATGGCGCTGAAATTGGTAATGGATATTTAGAATTAACAGATCCCAACGAACAAATTGCTCGGTTTAATGAAGATATTGATGGGCGCAATGAGGTAAACAGACCGAGTGTCCATGTGGATGAAAAATTTGTAGCGAGCCTGATTCATGGTTTACCAGCTTGTGCTGGAGTTGCACTTGGCGTGGATCGAATCCTAATGAATATTCTAAAAGCGCAGACAATTGATCAGGTTTTGACCTTTGCTTGGCCTCGTTGTTAGGCAAGGGTTACTTTCAGTCTTCAATGAAACAGTGATTCATGTCTTCAGCTGCCTGGTCGACGAGTTTGTCTCCGACTTCCAATGCTGGCACGCCAGCGACGATTTTGTGTGCCGAAACATTTTTTAACACAACACTACCAGCTGACACCATGGCACCTTCTCCTACCGCAATGTTACCAAGTATGGTAGCGCCGGGACCAATCAAAACACCTCGACCAATTTTAGGGTGTCTATCTCCGGCGTCTTTGCCTGTTCCACCGAGGGTGACACCCTGCATCAGAGATACACAGTCTTCGATTACGGTGGTTTCACCCACAACCAACCCAGTGGCATGATCGATCATCACGCCACCACCGATGGTGGCAGCAGGGTGGATATCCACGGCAAAGACAATTGAAATTCTGTGCTGCAGTAAAAGTGCCAGAGAAGTTCTTCCCTGGCGCCAAAGAACATTTGCCACGCGGTAGGCTTGAAGTGACAGAAATCCTTTAAAGTAGAGAAAAGCAGAACTGTATTGTTGGCAGGCGGAATCTCGCTCTACTGTCGCCTGCAGATCACGAGCGACCTTATTGATGATTGTCGATTGCTCGATAATAGGCAGCATTATCTCGTGTAACATGGCCGTGGACACAGCAGAACTTGCCAGTTTATTTGCCAGTCGATTGGCTAGTGCCGCTGACAAATTCCTATGAGATAGAACGCTCGCCTCGAGATAGCCGGCAAGTTTAGGCTCTGACGAAGCTGATAGTTTGGTTTCTTCAAGGATTTTTTGCCAAATTTCCTCGGCGCAATGTTTTTGTTGTTTTTTCATGCCCGCTATTCTCTGTCAGCTAGCTCAAATATGCCAGTTTGTTTTAGCAATCGCCCAAACATCCACCTGTTTAGCGCCAGCTTTAATCAGTAATTCCGCCAGTGCATCAACTGTAGCGCCCGTCGTGACCACATCGTCTACGATGGCTAACGTTTTATTATCTATAGTCGGGTGCCGCATCGGCATGTCTGACGCCTCATGATGATTAGTTCGGCAGAGGGTGAAGCCATGCTTCATGTTTTGCAGGCGCTGCCGTCTGTTACGTAGGCGCTGCGGGGTTGCGAAATTTTGTCGCTCACAGAGTGCATCGGCAATCTTTAGATTATCAAAATACTGTGTCAATTGATGCGCGATGCTGTAGCTTTGATTGAAGCCGCGGGATAACAAGGATCGCCAATGCATAGGAACAGGGACGACGATCTTTGGCCGGTCTTCGTTTTTGTAGGCGCTCTCGATGACTCCAGAGAGTAAAATCGCTAACTGCCGCAGTTGCGGGCTAAAAGGATTTTTTTTGACGGGAAAGATTAATTTGTCTATGGAATCCCCATTGTAATCAAAAGCGCTGATGCAGCGACGGTAGTGTGGTGGTGATTTTTGACATTGCGGGCAGATGTTAGTCTTCTCAAGTTGAGCACCGCAAATACGACAGTGATTGACTATCCAAGGTAAATTTTTAATACAGAGGTTACAGAGGCATGTGTTGCTTGAGGGAACACGATCTTTACAGAGAACACAGATCCCAGGCAACGCCAAAGAGACTAATTTGTGTAAATGCTGGCGTGTTAATGGAACCAGTGCAAACCTCCTTGTTTACATTGATACTGCAGATCTGTGGACCAGTTTTAGCTAATATTTTCGGTCGGATCCGCTTTCTCTTTGTTTGCTTCAATCTCATTGTTCACTGGCGCCGTTGCATCGTCATTGTCCGCTTCGGTTAAGCCATACTCCTCGCTGAGTACACCGCCAGGAACCTTGGGTGCATAATCTCGTGGCGCTTGGATATCTTCGAGGTCGATCAAAGGGTTACCGTCATTATCATGCAATGACAAATCTCCCCCTCCGGATTTAAGCAGTTGCCGACCAATCTCTGGGCTCGCCAATCGAATCGCGCTGCTGGCGAGATGTTCATGGATCTGCCGGTAACTTTGTGTGACATTTGCGGTTAGATGAGAAACGGTTATAAAGTGATCAGACATTTCTTGTTGATAACGCTTGAGTTGTTGATTGCTTTTATCTAGTTGTTTCTGAAGCTCGATGCTTTCTGAAGTATTATTCCCAGTTGTTGGGGAAAAATGTCTTGTCAGTACCACACCAGCCGCGAAGGCCAGCAATGCCACGAGCAGCACAGAAGACCCAGACCAACCTGCCATTGAGGGCATTGCCTCTACAGCTATCGGCGCTACCTGACTAGTGGTTGGGGTGGCTAAAAGCGTTGACATTAACACAGACAATTATATGACCTCGTGTACTTTGTGATGGAATCTAGTAATTGGTTGAGACTCTATTTTCAATATTTTATTATAATTTATGTACCAATAGTATACAGCACAATTTAAATTTTGTGGTGGTCAGGTTTATTGTTGAAACGAGTTGATTTGCTCGTTAAAGTAGCGCTTCTTGCACGACTTATCATTTTCAGGTCCATTTTTCGATGTCTTCTCCTCGTCAGCGTTATCAATCCGATCTAGAGTTGCCGGGATTTGAGGTTGATATGCATCAGGCAGAGGCTGTGGGTGAGTTTGAGCAGCTTTACTGGCAGTTGCTTCAACGCCAACATAAAATCCAAGCAACAGGGATTAAAGCGTTTTTAATGAGTGTTTTGCCTCGGCGCCTGGACCCGATTGACGGGCTCTATCTGTGGGGTGGTGTTGGTCGAGGCAAGACCTATCTAATGGATAATTTTTTTGAGAGTTTGCCATTCGAAAATAAAATGCGAGTTCATTTTCATCGCTTCATGCGCAGAATTCACGGAGATTTAAAGCGTCTAGAGGGGGAAGCTGATCCTCTTAAAAAGGTGGCAAAGACCATTTCCAATGAGACTAGTATTCTTTGTTTCGATGAATTCTTTGTCAGTGATATTGCCGATGCAATGATTTTGGCTAACTTATTGGATGAGTTGTTCAAACTAAATGTCTGCCTGGTGGCTACATCGAATATTATTCCGGATAGGCTTTACGAAAATGGGCTTCAGCGCGCGCGTTTCATACCCGCTATCGCTCTGATCAAACGACACTGCAAGGTGATTAACGTTGATGGTGGTATCGACTATCGGTTGCGGACTTTGGAGAAGGCTTCTCTGTATTGCACGCCATTAAATGATGCCTCAATGGCAGATATCGCCACAATCTTTGAGCGACTAGTACCCGTTGAAGATGAAATCGAAGTAGCGGTGGATTTGGAGATCGATGGACGCCAGATTCCAGTTGTAAAAATTTCTGAGGATGTTGTGTGGTTTGATTTCGCGTCTATTTGTGAGGGACCGCGTAGTCAAAACGATTACATCGATATAGCGCGAGAATTTCATGCGGTTATTATTTCCGATATACCAGTTTTAGGTGAAGCTAAGGATGACGCTGCTCGACGGTTCGTTAATCTGGTGGATGAGTTTTACGATCGCAATGTGAAACTGGCTGTATCGGCCGCGATGCCTTTGAATTTACTGTATTCTGGCGGTGCATTAGATTTTGAGTTTGAGCGCACACAGAGTCGCTTGTTAGAGATGCAGAGCCATGAATATTTAGCTCGGGAGCATTGTCCCTAGACGGCAAAGTAAAAAAGTTACATTAAAGCGTAAACAGCGCTTGTATTAGGGCGCACTGATCATTACAATTCGCACCCTTTTTGGGGTTGTCCCAAATGCAGGTAGGAAAAAATGAAAACATTTAGTGCAAAAGCAGAAACAGTCGAAAGAGATTGGTTTGTGGTAGATGCAGAGGGAAAAACCCTCGGTCGACTCGCTACAGAAATTGCTTCTCGGTTACGTGGAAAACATAAGCCTGAATTCACCCCGCATGTTGATACAGGCGATTATATCGTGGTGGTGAACGCAGAAAAGATCGGCGTCACTGGGAACAAGGCCAAGGGTAAGATTTACTACTCCCACACCGGTTACCCCGGTGGGATCAAGGATATCTCGTTTGAAAAACTGATTGATAAAGCGCCCGAGCGTGTCATTCAGTCAGCGGTTAAGGGCATGTTGCCCCGTGGCCCACTGGGTCGAGAGATGTTTAGAAAACTCAAAGTGTACGTTGGAGCAGAGCATCCTCATGCGGCACAACAACCTCAAACACTTGAATTGTAACGGGTAAAGATTATGGCAGATACTCAATTCTATGGAACCGGACGGCGCAAAACTTCTGCGGCCAGGGTTTTTATGAAAGCGGGAAATGGTGATATCAAGATCAATGACAGAAGTATTGATGTGTACTTTGGTCGAGAAGTGGCAAGAATGATTGTCAGACAACCTTTTGAGGTTGTGGACATGGTTGAGAAATTCGATCTGAATATCACTGTCGCTGGCGGAGGTAACTTTGGTCAGGCGGGAGCCATTCGCCACGGTATCGCCAGAGCGTTGGTGAGCTACGACGAGAATCTCCGATCCCCACTGCGTAAAGCGGGCTTTCTCACGCGAGATGCGCGTCAAGTAGAGCGAAAGAAGGTTGGTTTGCATAAAGCGCGTAAGAGACCTCAGTTCTCCAAGCGTTGATCCGCAATGTTCAGAAAGCCCGACCCATTGGTCGGGCTTTTTTTTGTCTAATAAAATCAATATCTTACTCTATGATTTCAGACTTCTGTGTTGCTTAAAAAATCAAAATCGAGTACCATTGCGCGCGACTGAGAAGCGTCTCATTTACGCTACGGATTATCAGCTTTATCTAGACTCTACAACTTTAATATGACTCGAGGAAACGCCATGAATGGTGAAGTGGTAAATGAGAGCCGGCGAAAATTTTTGCTTGGTGCAACCTCCGTAGTGGGTGGCGCAGGCGTTGTTGGTGCAACTATTCCATTTGTCGCATCTTGGCAGCCAAGTGCGAAAGCAAAAGCAGCTGGTGCGCCTGTCAGAGTTGATATCTCTAAATTAGAAGAAGGTGGTAGGTTGGTGGTGGAGTGGCGTGGTAAGCCAGTGTATATACTTCGACGTACCGCTGAATCCCTAGCATCTGTTGATCAGATCGAAAATAGTATCTTGCGTGATGTCAATTCAGAAAATGCAAAGCAGCCTGCCTATGTCGAAGGAAGTGCAAGAACTATCCCTGGTAAGGAAGAGATTTTGGTTCTGGTCGGACTCTGCACCCACTTGGGTTGTGCACCGATCTACCGCCCTGACGTTGGTGCGGCAGACCTTGGTGGTGATGCATGGCTTGGTGGTTTTTTCTGCCCCTGTCATGGATCGAAGTTTGATTTGTCGGGTAGAGTTTACGCGGGTGTTCCTGCTCCAACTAATTTAGAAATCCCCCCCCACAATTATGAGTCAAGCAATGTCATTGTTATTGGTGTTGACTCGGAGATTGCATAGTTATGAGTGAAAATAAAGGGTTTGCTGCTTGGCTTGATTCGAGAATGCCCACGCTTAAAGTGTTGTGGAACGACCACATGGCGGAGTACTACGCGCCTAAAAACTTCAATTTTTGGTATTACTTTGGTGTTTTGTCCATGATTGTACTGGTGATTCAATTGGTCACTGGTGTTTGGTTATTGATGAGCTACCAGGGATCGGCGGAGCAGGCCTTTGCCTCTGTTGAGTACATTATGCGCGATGTTGAGTTGGGGTGGATCATACGCTATGCCCATTCCACAGGTGCGTCGATGTTTTTTGTTGTGGTGTATATGCACATGTTCCGAGGCTTGATGTATGGATCCTACAAACCGCCGCGCGAATTAGTGTGGATTTTTGGTATGACCATCTATGTCGCTTTGATGGCGGAAGCATTTATGGGTTATGTTCTTCCGTGGGGGCAAATGTCTTACTGGGGTGCGCAGGTGATCATATCACTGTTTGGAGCGATTCCAGTAGTGGGAGAAGATATCGTGCAGTGGATTCGCGGCGACTACCTCATCTCTGGAATTACGTTGAACCGATTTATGTCGCTACATGTTGTGGCAATACCCATTATTCTGATAGCCTTAGTGGTGATGCACATCATTGCCTTGCACGATGTTGGATCGAATAATCCCGACGGTGTTAGTATCAAGAAGTATAAAGATGCTGAAGGAAAACCTATCGATGGATTACCCTTCTTTCCCTATTTTGTTATTCATGACTTGGTTCCCATTGTTGTTTTCTTGTTTGTCTTTTGTGGGATTTTATTTTTCATGCCAGAAATGGGCGGCTTTTTTCTCGAGTACGCTAATTTCGAAATCGCCAATGGATTGAAAACACCTGAGCACATCGCACCGGTCTGGTACTTCACACCGTTCTACTCTATGTTGCGCGCGGTTCCTGACAAGTTAGGTGGATTTATTGTTATGGCAGCAGCCATAGCAATCTTGTATGTGTTGCCTTGGCTTGACAGAAGTCCTGTGAGGTCGATCAGGTACAAGGGTACCTTTAGTAAATTTGCCTTATTGGGTTTAGCCGCTGTATTCATTATCTTGGGATATTTAGGTGTTAAGGCCCCGACTGAAGCGAGAACTGTGCTAACGCAAATTTGTACGGCGCTCTATTTTAGTTACTTCATCGGTATCTATTTTTGGACGCGTTATGAAAAGACCAGTCCAGAGCCAGATAGAATTACTATGGATGGCGGGATTGGGCTTGCAAAGACATTTGGCGCGGTATTTATCGTAGCGGCAATGGTTGTCATTCCTATCAAAGTGGTGGGTGCTGAGAGCAACTATTCTTGCGGAACAATTGACTGTGATCCTTTCGAACCGCAGTTGAGCAATGACGCCTCTCTCCAAAATGGCGCCAAGCTAGCAGTGAACTATTGCATGGGTTGCCACTCGTTTAAATACTCCCGCTGGGAGAGAGTAGCCGATGATCTTGGAATTCCCCACCAGATGATGATGGATAATATGGTTTTTAGTGGCCAGAAAATTGGTGAATTAATGTCAATTTCAATGCCCTCAGACAAATCCAAACAGTGGTTTGGCGCAGAGCCACCCGATCTAACGTTGGTGGCGCGATCGAGATCGCCTGAGTGGTTATACACTTATCTACGGACTTTTTATGCAGATGATACGCGCCCGTTGGGGGTAAATAACAAAGTATATAAAGATGTTGGAATGCCCCATGCACTGCTTGATTTACAAGGATTACCGGAGTGTCGACCAGGTCCAGTGGTGACTCGTTATGGTGGTGTCAAGAGAGATATCTTGACAGGTGAAGATGTACTTGACGATCCCTGCGGTCGTTTTGAGATTACTAAACCGGGTAGCTTGACCTCAGAAGAGTACGATGCTGCGATATTTGATCTGGTAAACTTCATGACTTATGTTGCTGAGCCTATGGCTGAGCAGCGCAAACATATTGGCAAGATGGTGTTATTATTCTTGGCGTTTCTTCTTGTTCCTGTGGTCTTGCTAAACAGAGAATATTGGAAAGGTGTTCATTAAGTAGTAGGTCATTCTCTGTCACTCTGGGCAGATGACTTATTTCCCTCTGAGTATATGGCTCAGTTAATTAAAGTAAAGAGAGGTTACTGTGCGCCGTTCATCCATGACATTATTTTCAGATCCTTTGAGTCAATACAGCCACCGCGTGCGCATTGTTTTAGCGGAGAAAGGTGTGACTGTAGACATTGAAGATATCGATTCCGACGCGGTCACTGCGGAAATCTTAGAAGCAAATCCCTATGGGACGTTACCCACTCTGGTTGATAGAGATTTAGCTTTGTACGAGTCAAAAGTGGTTATGGAGTACTTGGATGAGCGTTTTCCTCATCCACCCCTATTACCAGTGTACCCGGTCGCGAGAGCTGAGAGTCGACTTTGGGTGTATCGTATAGAGAGAGATTGGTGCGGGCTCATTGATCAAATCCTCTCTGACCCCGTTAGCGAAAAATCAGATCACGCGCGCAAAGAGTTTCAAGAATCGCTGATCACCATCGCCAGTATATTCGAAGAAATGCCTTACTTTATGAACGAGGATTTCACCATTGTTGACTGTTGTTTGGCTCCGATGCTCTGGCGTCTTCCGCAACTGGGCATTGTACTGCCAATGAACGCCCAAGTTAAACCTCTTCTCGACTACATGGATCGGTTGTTTGCAAGGCCGTCTTTCCAAGAAAGCTTGACTGATCTTGAGCGAGAATTGCGCGAGTAAATGGGATCATGCATTCTAACCGACCCTATCTTGTTAGAGCATTTTTCGATTGGATAGTGGATAACCAATGTACTCCCCATGTAATTGTAGATGCCTCCTATGATGGGGTCAGTGTGCCCTTGGACTTTGTCAAAGATGGCCAGATTGTGCTCAATATTGCACCGCGTGCGGTGTCCAATTTTATAATGTCTCACGAATCAGTGAGCTTTTCTACACGTTTTAGTGGTGTTCCTGTAGACCTTTATCTGCCTTCTTTGTCAATTGTGGGTATTTATGCACAGGAAAATGGTCGTGGGATGATGTTCGAACAGGATGACGATCCACCACCCAAACCGTCGAAAACTATCGAACAAGAGAGTAGTTCTGCATCAACGTCGAGAAAAACATCTAAGCCATCACTGCGGATAATTAAGTAAAACTAAGCAGTGCGAAAATAAAGTATAGGGGAACTTCATATGTCTGATGCTATCGCTGTGTTATCTGCCAAGCGAACACCTATTGGTGGGTTAATGGGGAGTTTGTCAAGCATGTCAGCGCCGACGTTAGGGGGTCTGGCGATTGCAGCTGTAGTTGAAGGCAGTGGCCTTGAGGTGTCAGATATCGATGAAGTCCTGATGGGATCAGTGCTCACTGCTGGTCAAGGGCAGGCGCCCGCCAGGCAAGCTGCACTGGCTGCTGGAATACCGAATACGGCCTCCTGTACCACGGTTAATAAAGTATGTGGGTCCGGCATGAAATCAATTATGCTGGCGGCCAACGCATTGCGCTGCGGTCAAATCAATGTGGCCATCGCAGGTGGTATGGAAAGTATGAGCGGAGCGCCTTATCTGGCTCCACAAGCCCGACAAGGATATCGTTTTGGCCATGCTCAGCTGCTTGATCATATGCAGTTTGATGGCTTACAGGACGCCTATCAAGGTGTTGCTATGGGAAATTTTGCTGAGATTTGTGCGTCACGGTATGCCTTTACCAGAGCGGAGCAAGATGCTTACGCTCTGGAATCACTAAAGCGAGCGAATAGCGCCATTGATGAGGGTTATTTTGTTGACGAAATCATACCGATAACGATTGAATCGCGTCGGGGAAATGTTCACGTTGAGCGCGACGAGCAGCCTGGCAATGCCAAGCCTGATAAGATACCTCTGTTAAAGCCAGCCTTTCAGAAAGATGGAACTGTTACCGCCGCCAATGCTAGTTCAATTTCTGATGGTGCCTCAGCGGTCTCGTTGATGATGTTAGATCAAGCGAGACAACGAGGGATGATGCCACTCGCTGTTATTCGTGGTTACAGTGAATCGGCACATGAGCCGGAATGGTTTACCACAGCACCAGTGACCGCCATCAAAAAGACTTTGAAAGCGGTTGGGTGGTGTATTGAAGATGTAGATCTTTGGGAAATTAATGAGGCCTTTTCTGTGGTGCCAATGGCTGCCATCAAAGAACTTGGATTATCACACGATAAAGTAAATGTGCATGGCGGGGCCTGTGCTCTTGGGCATCCTATAGGTGCAAGCGGAACTCGTATCGTTACTACTTTAATTCATGCTATGCGGCGAATTGGTGCTAAAAAAGGTATTGCCAGTTTGTGTATCGGGGGCGGAGAGGCTACCGCACTAGCGATTGAGATTGTATAGCCAAGAAGGTTCTCGCCGTTATCGTCAGTCGACGTACTCGAAACACTTCACCACTTTTTCAACACCGCTGGTGTTTCGTGCTATATCAGTGGCAACATCGCCGGTACTCCTGCGGACTGTGCCTAGCAAGTAGACTACGCTGTCTTCTGTGACAACGGTGAAGTCTCGATAGTCAATATCTTTCTTAAACGCTAATTTTGCTTTAATTTTTCCAGAGATGAGGGCGTCGTTGGTGCGCGAGACTATGGACGTTTTACCTTGAACTCTAAGCTCATTGTATACCTGTCGAACACCGCGGAACTCTCGAGCAACATCACCAGCCAATGCCTTAAGTGTCGCATTACTGACTTCACCTGAGAGCAGTACTAAGCCATTGTAAGCCGTAATGTTAATATGGGCATCATTCAACGCGGCATCGGCTTTGATCAAATTAACAGCAATAAAGGTCTCAATCTTTTTGTCGTCAATATCTGCACCCATTGTGCGCCCGGCCTTATCGGGATTAATCGGTTCTTCTACGACCTTACTAATAAGATTTGCACAACCTGACAGTAGGAAAATTATGCTGAAAACCGTTACAAAATGGCGCATTTACGAGCCTCCAAAGATTTTTTCGTCAATTAAAAAACAGATGCATTGAATTATCTCAACTTGGGCGAGGGTAGTTAACTGGCCGGTGAGGTTATTCAAATCAACGTGCGTATCATGATATCTCAATTTTGCAATAAGTGGGTCGTCATTGTCTATGGTGAATAAAATCACTGACATATCTTTTTCTATAGCCATACTTAGTCCTGCTAAAAGTGCAGGGTCTGAGTGGCCGCAACTCGCTAAAAACAAGGTATCCGTATTGCGTCCATGGGTTTTTAGTAGCATCGCATAGCGATCGCCTCTGATATTCCCCAAACACAAAGGATTGAGATGCAAAGCCGGAAAGCCCGGCCGCTCTATCTCAAAGCCATTGCTGAGATAGTCGCACAAAAGAGCGCTGATGATGGTGCCGGACTGCTCACCACAGGCATAGATCGAGCCCCCAGATAGGAGTGATTTACTCATGGATTCAGCGGCACTAGCAATGGGCTCGGCAAACAAATCGCCAATTACCATAGTCGTTTCAATCATTTGTTGAAAACGGTTAAAGATTTTTTGCTCGACCATAATGTCTCAACGGGCTTTATCACTTCGTTGGCGCTGACAGATCCGCCAAGAAAGGTTTCAGAAAAATTTATAGTAATGTAAATGGCTAAAGTGATACAACAAAAACTGCGCGTAAAGGGTGATAAATCCTTTTTGTCGAGACGGTCAAGTCATGCAACATCAATATTGACTATCCAGTTAATATTATATTCACCGCTATGCCCCGGTTTTGGGTGCATCGCGATCACATCAAAGCGAGCGCAGATTTTGTTGGAGAGTTTATTCATCTGTAGATAGAGACTACTGGCGGCTCGCAATTTTTGGATTTTATGTCGAGTAATCGATGACTCTGCGCTACCGAATATTATCGAACTTCTATAACGCACCTCGACGAATACTAGTTGATTCCGATCACGCATAACAATGTCAATCTCACCTCGGGGTGTAAGAAAATTTCGACAGACTATGGTCAAACCTTTTGAACATAAATATTCACAGGCTATTGTCTCAGTCTCAATTCCAATAGTTGAAGATGTTTTGTTGACCACAGCTAGACAAATTCCATTTTGTGTTTATGTAGACTTCCATTATCAGTGAGTTATTTAATGTTTAGCGGTTTTGCAACTCCGTTGTTAAATTTAGCCCATTTAGCTTTGCGTTGAATAGTTTCTTTATCTATAGATAATAGACCAGTGGCACCGAACAGAGGAACTTTTACAGTAAGCTCATTGATGGGTAAATTACGGTGAACTAAGAATGTATCGTAGCCTAGGGCGTAGAGTTGCCGATAGGCAGTATGCATGTCCTCGTCTGAATGCATAGGATTATTTAAATGTCCAGGGAGTGTCCATGGCATAGCAGTAAAAGTGATGTTACTCAAATCTCTATCCAAGTCTGCTTGTTTTTTGCCTTGATAAATGTTGGACGTTGAATAAACAGGTAAATCCGATGCATACAAAAAATCCAGCGAAGGTTTTATTTGGCGTGCTTTGACTGGATAGCCAAGAATAACCACAAAATCAATGTCTTGCCTTCGTCGTGACGAAAACAGCACTTGACTGTTTATAAAGCGCCTAATATTTAGACCTCGACTTTCGCTGAGGTCTACGTGCAAAGCAGGTTTTAGCTCTTCAGTGAAATCTTGGATTGCCTCGCTGTAATAAACAGTTTCCGCTACTCGACCCTTTCTTGCGAGCCAGTATTGAGAAAATGCCTCAACTGATTCTTGTCCCCAATTTTTGTCTGGACTGATCAGCAGTGCAGATTTATGTCCCTGATTCAGAGCATGGTTCGCGATTTGCAGCATTTCATGATGTTTTGAATTGCCAAATTGAATTAAATTATCTTTTTTCGTCGATATGTCTGTAAAACGTTGATGCAGCACTATAGTGGGTAGAGTTAAGGTCATCTCCCGAAGCGTCGCAGCTTCGCTTTGCCGGATACCTCCGATTATCAGCTCAGCGCCTTCAATGATCGCATTTTGATAAGCTCGTTCTATGGATAATGTCGAAGTGTCATGGACTCTTATTTGTGGGGGCGCCATATTGTCTTGTGCGAGAAGATCAAAATAGGCTTGTAGGAAGCCGTCTAAAAATGTCTTGCTAGGCGCCTCATATTGGTCTTGCATAGGCAATAGTAGGGCTATTTTGGACACTTGGAGAATGTTATTAGCATCCCTCTGAAACCAAGCTGGAGGATTTTTTTCGGCTGGGTGATTTGGATGACTAGCACGCCAGTTGGCTAGTATTAATGGTATGGCTTTAGGGTTTTTTTGGTAATCACGCACCGATACACTCAAGTCGCACCAGCCAGCGAGTGGTGGCGTCTTATTCTTGCTACAAGAAATAAGCTCTTGATAAGGTTGTTCAGCCAATTGCCCCCATATTTTATCGTGGACATTAATAATGTCACTACTGGAATCTAACATGGAGGCGAGTTGAATAGAGTAGTGAATGCTATCAAAGCTGTTTCCTAGCAGTTCACTGATATCACTGCGAATGCTGAGTATACGTTGCAGATAACGTCCATCAAAGCTTTGTTGAAGTTGCATAAATCGTGGGTCATCTAAGTAACCCGAAGCTTCCGCAGCCTCCTGACGTTGGAGTGCAAGCTCAATATTCAACATTGAGTAGTCTATAAATCTGGAGTTGCTAAGTGTCTCGCTAACAACCAGAGATAAGGTAGTAAAACTGCGTTCCAGATTTCCACTTTTGGCAAATAAGATAGCGATGTCTAGTAATTCCTCACTCGTTGCTACTTCCTCCTGTGAGAGAGTTAACAGAGCCTCAGCCTCAGCCACTGCATTGACATCTTCAGCAGTAGAGATATAAATTTCCGGAACACGACCACCGCTGTCAGTAGCAGTTGGCGCACAGCCACCAATACAGGCTACTATGCAACAAATACTAAAAAACTTTATAAGAAGACTTTTGCTCATGACTGTAAATCAATCCGGTAAACTTTATATAGTGGCAACACCTATTGGCAATCTAGACGATATGGTACCTCGCGCGGTCTCGACTCTCCAGTCTGTCAATCTCATTGCGTGTGAGGACACTCGTCACAGCAAGAGGCTGCTGCACCATTTTGGTATTGATACCCCTTGCATAGCTTATCACGATCACGCTAATGAAAAGAGTATTGATGATATATTGCGGCGTTTGAATGTCGGTGATGACATTGCTCTGATATCTGATGCTGGAACGCCATTAATTTCAGACCCCGGTTTTCGTCTTGTTGCTCTGGCTCGACAGCAAAATATTATGGTGGTTCCCGTCCCTGGTACTTGCGCCGCTATCGCCGCTCTGTCTGTATCAGGTATGCCAACTGACAAATTTCGTTTTATTGGATTCTTGCCAGCGAAAAATACGCAGAGGGTTAAAGCGCTTAAAGGTCTGAAAGCCGTCACTGAAACGCTTATTTTTTATGAAGCTCCTCATCGAATTGAAGCGACGTTAACAGACGTGGTCGATATTTTCGGGCCTGACCGAGAGGTGTTCTTTGCTCGAGAAATCACCAAAACCTACGAAACCTTTATAAGGGCTGATGCGTCCGCTCTGCTGGAGCAGGTAAAGGCTGATAGCAACCAGCAGCGTGGTGAAATAGTTCTTATCATTGCCGGTTGCGCAGTCACGGATACAGATTTTCCTGCCGATTCAGAGAAGCTGATGGAACTCCTATTGCAGGAATTGCCTATGGCAAAGGCGGCATCTCTAGCGGCAAAAATAACTGGCGGAGATAAAAAAAAGTTCTATCAGTTAGCCTTACAAATGCAGGACTGACATTCATTTTAACGCGTTAGTTGTCATTCGCAATATCAGCAACTGTGAGGGCCGTCATATTAAATATGCCTCGAGATGATACTGAGGGTATGACAATGTGAGCGGGTTTGCGCAAACCATTGATGAAGGGCCCAATTAATAGCCCATCGGTGAGTGATCTGATAAGTCCCATGGCGATATTAGCTGAATCGAGATTGGGCATTACCAGTACATTCGCTCTTCCCTGCAGATTAGCTTGCGCATAAATAGTCTGCCGCAGTGTTGGATTGAGAGCACTCAATACATGCATTTCACCGTCCACTTGTAAATCTGAGTATTTCTCTCTGAGGATTTTACTGGCCTGCCGAACTTTTTTTGCCGAAGAGGCACTTGAGGTACCAAAATTAGAATGGGACAGTAGGGCAATCTTGGGCTCTATGCCGAACCTAGACACCAGCGCTGTGCTTGCTTCAGTTATTTTAACCAGCTCTTCGGTTGAAGGGTCGATATTCATCGCGGTGTCCGCCAAGAATAAGGGGCCATCGGGTAACAGTAAAACTGCAGTTGAAGAAACCAGTTGCTTTTTATCGGCGGGTCCAAGTAGATGCATGATTTCGCGAAGATGAAAGTCGAAACGTCCAACTTTGCCACAAATAAGTCCGTCCGCATCGCCATTGGCCACCATAATGGCAGCAATAGCAGTATTGTCGTCACGCATGATTTTTCGTGCAGCGGCCACAGAGACGCCCTCTCGACCCACCAGGCGATGGTAGGTGCTGACATAGGTCTCATATCGATGATTATTATCTGGGTCAATTATTTCAACATCCTGAGTCAAATCTATCCGCAGTCCGAGGCGTTCGATTTTGAGTCTCATTCGATTTGCCGAACCGATCAATATGGGCTTGGCGATGGCCTCATCTACCACTGCTTGAACGGCGAGAAGGACATCATCATTCTCTCCTTCGGCATAAACAATTTTCGCAGGAGATTTTTTCGCAACCTCTATAATCGGTTGCATGAACAGACCAGCCTGATTGACAAATTCATGTAGTTGCAGATGGTAGGCGTCGAGATCATCGATGGGTCTTGTAGCGACACCACTTGCCATTGCCGCCTTAACAACGGCCATCGGTATTACCTCGATTAACCGTGGGTCAAAGGCTTTCGGAATAAGATACTCTGGACCAAAGCGTAATTTTTCGTCGGCATAGGCCGCCGCTACCACATCAGATGTCTCCATGGTTGCCAAATCGGCAATGGCTCGCACAGCTGCCATTTTCATCTCTTCATTGATAGTTGAGGCGCCGCAGTCCAGTGCCCCGCGAAAAATAAACGGGAAACAGAGCACATTATTTACTTGATTGGGGTAATCAGAGCGACCCGTGGCTAGAATGGCATCGGGTCGCGCTGCCATAGCTTCCTCAGGCATAATTTCAGGTATGGGATTGGACATGGCCAAGACAATGGGTTTGTCGCCCATTTTTTTTAGCATTTCTCCGCTTAGAACTCCCGGTCCGGAGAGCCCCATAAAGAGGTCGGCGCCGGCAATAGCATCATCCAGTGTTCGGTCATCGGTTTCTATGGCGTAACCTTGCTTCCATGGATTCATCCCTTTAGTTCGTCCTCGATAGATCACTCCAGAGCGATCAATCATACGCACGTTGTTTTTTTGCAATCCCATACTGACTAATAAATCAACACAGGCTATGCTGGCGGCGCCTGCGCCGGAGACAACAAGTTTTACCTCCTGAATTTTCTTTTCGACGATACGCAAACCATTGTAGATGGCTGCGGCAGCGACAATTGCAGTGCCATGTTGATCGTCGTGGAATACCGGTATTTTCATTCGTTGGCGAAGTTGTTGCTCCACCATAAAACACTCCGGTGCTTTGATATCTTCTAGGTTTATACCACCGAAGGTCGGTTCTAGGGATGCGATGATATCGACGAGTTTATCCACATCTGTCTCGTTTATCTCTATATCGAACACATCGATATTTGCGAACTTCTTAAATAGGACAGCCTTACCCTCCATGACGGGTTTAGAGGCGAGAGGACCGATATCACCCAAACCCAATACAGCACTGCCATTAGTAATAACGCCAACTAGATTGCCGCGCGAGGTAACCTCTGCCACCTTAGTTGGGTTTTCTTGAATAAGCTCACAGGCATGAGCGACACCGGGGGAGTATGCCAAGGAGAGGTCGCGTTTATTGGCCAGAGGTTTAGTAGGTCTTATTTCCAATTTTCCTGGTGCCGGGTGGGTGTGGTACTTAATCGCGCTTTCTTTAAACGAGTCGGTCATAGTCACTTCCTAAGGACGCTGTTAGCTGATGCTGCACTTTGCTTCACAACAGCTAACATTTAATTAAAACTCCATCATAGTCTATAACGAGTGCGTAGACGGAAAATATAGTGACATCTTGCGTAGAACAACAAAAATTACTGGTTAAACATGGGCTAATTAAGCAATAATGGCGGTAACTTGCTTGGTGATAGTGCCGACGCAGACTAATTTAACACCAATGGTGTCGGGCTTTATGGCATTCACTACTACTTTCCCTTTCGCTGCGCAGCCCGCTGTGGTCACTGACGAAATGTGTGATCAGAATGGTCATATGAATGTGCAGTTTTACTCTAAAGTCTTTGGTGAGGCGCTAATTCAGTTCTATGTCAACGATATGGGATTTTCTAAGTCGTATTTTAACAGTGGATTTTCGACCTTTACTTTGGAGCAAAATATTAAATATGTTCAAGAGTGTCTGGTGAATGAACCATTGGCAGTGCACTATCGGTTGCACAACATTAATAAGAAGCTTATTCATCTAGCCTCGGTTTTACTGAATCGACAGGAGCAACTCTGTGCTATCTACGAGACTGTGCTGGGTCACGTTGATATGGGAACGAGAAAAACTGCGGAGATGGATGGAGATTTTTTTAATAACCTGCGTGCCATTCAGCAGCAGCACACAGTATCGATTATTGATGTGCCACTGCGTCTTGGAATCACATCGTTATAACTGTTTTGAGTGAGACATTCAATAAAGTGTTCTAACGAGTAATTAATGTTTGAATCGATGACAACAACTTAAAAAGGATTAAAACTTTGGAAGCTATCGTTAACTATCTGAATAGTATTATTTGGAGTTCAGCGCTGATTTACCTTTGTTTGGGGACTGGGTTTTACTTTTCTATGCGCACTCGGTTTTTGCAGGTAAGGCATTTTCGACACATGATTACACTGATGTTTCAAGGCAAAAGTTCTGATGCCGGTGTCTCATCATTTCAAGCTTTGGCTATCTCCCTCTCTGGTCGAGTAGGTACAGGCAACATTGCCGGTGTGGCGACGGCAATTGCTATGGGTGGACCTGGGGCCATATTCTGGATGTGGTTGGTGGCATTTTTGGGAGCATCCACTGCCTATGTTGAAGCCACGTTGGCGCAAATTTATAAAGAAAAAGATGATCAAGGAATGTATCGTGGTGGTCCAGCTTTCTTTATAGAGAAAGCCATGGGTCAGAAATGGTATGCCTGGTTATTCGCTATCTGCACTATAGTTGCTGTGGGTTTCTGTCTGCCCGGTATTCAAGCTAATAGCATCGTTGCTGCTGCAGGAAATGCCTGGGGTATATCTCCAATTGTTGGTGCCTCAGTGATTGCGGTGGGCGTTGCTCTTATTGTTTTTGGTGGCGTTCGGCGAATTGCAAAGTTTACTCAGGTGGTGGTGCCAGTAATGGCGCTGGGTTACATCTTGATAGCGCTTGTGGTGATGTTGGTCAACGCGGGTAAAATTCCCGATATGGTGAGTCTCATCATCAGTAGTGCCTTCGGTTTTGAAGCGGGTTATGGTGCGATAATCGGCATGGCGATTCAATGGGGGGTCAAGCGCGGTATTTACTCCAACGAAGCGGGACAGGGCACGGCGCCGCATGCAGCAGCGGCAGCGGAAGTTTCCCACCCTGCAAAACAGGGATTAGTGCAGGCTTTTTCAGTCTATGTTGATACCCTTTTTGTCTGCACAGCCACCGCATTTATGATTCTTCTTACGGGCCTTTATAATGTTCAAGGGCCTGATGGTAGCATGTTATATACAGGTTTAGCTGGCGTAGAGGCGGGGCCCGTCTATGTACAGAGTGCCTTTGAAACTATTTTGCCCGGCTTGGGTGCAAGTCTGTTGGCTGTGTCACTGTTCTTCTTTGCCTTTACCACTATCTTGGCCTATTACTACATTGCAGAGACCAATGTGACCTATATTAATCGCTCCGCACATCGTCCTTGGTTGATGGTGTTTCTTAAGTGGTTAGTACTCACTTCCGTCATGTATGGTGGTATTAAGTCTGCCGATTTGGCTTGGGCATTGGGCGATGTTGGTGTCGGTGCTATGGCGTGGCTAAACATAGTGGCTATTTTGATTTTGCAAAAACCAGCCTTGGTGGCGCTCAAAGATTACGAGAAACAGCTCGATGATGGGCTTGATCCAACGTTTGATGCCGACGCTGTCGGTATAAAAAACGCTGAGTTCTGGACTAAGTCTTAGTTAGGTAACCTTCCTCTGACACATGACAGCCTATAAATAATAATCAGCTTAAGATACCTAGGCGAGCAACTGATTTATGGTTTACAAAAGGTTTACGCTAGACTGAGAATCTGATCTATGGGATGGCTAACAATACTAGCTCTGCAGTGGCCAGCCACCCAATTCTTTCCAGCGGTTGACGATACTACAAAATAGTTCGGCAGTCTTCATGGTGTCATAAAGGGCGCTGTGGGCGTCGCGGTTATCAAAGGCGATACCAGCGGTTTCGCAGGCTCTGGCCAGCACCGTCTGGCCGTAAGCCAAGCCGGATAGTGTCGAGGTATCGAAGCAAGAGAACGGGTGGAAGGGGTTTCTTTTGATATTACTGCGTTTTACTGCGGCATTGATGAATCCCAAATCAAAGTGCGCATTGTGTGCGACCATAACCGCTCTGGTACAGTTGTTTAGCGATACATCACGACGAATAGGCTGAAAAATTTCTCTTAGCGCCTCGCCTTCTTCCTCAGGATCGCGATCTGGGTCGTAGAGGTCGATACCGGTAAATTCCAACGCTGAGTCTTCAATAATCGCACCTGGAAAAGGCTCAATGTTTTTGCTGTAACTGTCTTTTATTTGCAAGTTTCCTCGGCTGTCCATTTCTAATAGAACCGCTGCAACTTCGAGTAGGGCATTATTGTTTGCGTCGAAGCCTCCAGTTTCTACATCGATCACCACTGGCAGGAAGCCGCGGAAGCGCTTAGCAAGCAAGTTCTCTGAGTCTGTCTGGAATAAATCCATTATTCCACCATTTTCCAACTCAGCTTTGAGCCGGCGCCTAAAGGTATGAGTTTAGTATCTATGTAGTCGATACTCTCTGGAATAGTCCATGATACTTTCTCCAATACTATAGATGATTTACTCACCGGTAGCCCGTAGAAGTTGGGACCATTGATGCTGGAAAACCCTTCTAATTTGTCCAATGCACCAGCTTTATCGAAAGCTTCCGCATAGAGCTCTATGGCGGAACAATGACTAAAGCAGCCGGCACAGCCACAAGAGCTCTCCTTATCTCCCTGGGTATGAGGAGCAGAATCAGTACCTAAAAATACTTTGTGGCTGCCACTGGTGGCAGCAGCGATTAAGGCTTCCTGGTGAATATTGCGTTTTAAAATCGGCAGACAGAATAAATGCGGTCTAATACCACCGACAAGCATATGGTTACGGTTGTAAAGCAGGTGTTGAGGCGTGATAGTGGCGCCGACGTTATCGCTGGCATTGAGGACAAAATCGGCACCTTGTTTAGTGGTAATGTGTTCCAAGACCATTTTTAGATCGGGGAACTTTTCCACTATTGAGCGCAGGTGACGCTCAATAAACACCTCTTCTCGATCAAAAATATCAATATCGCCCGAGGTGACCTCACCGTGCATCTGCAATACCATGCCGACCTCTTGCATGGCCTCGAATACAGCATCCATTTTGTTTAGGTCAGTAACACCAGAATCTGAGTTAGTGGTCGCGCCCGCGGGATAATACTTGCAGCCATAAATTAAACCACTGTCAGCGGCTTTGATTATTTCATTGGGTTGAGTGTTGTCAGTAAGATATAGCACCATCAACGGTTGCCAGTCAGAATCTTCTGGGCGTTGCCTCAGTATTCGGTCTCTGTAAGCTTTTGCTCTTTCGACGCTTATTACTGGTGGTGTCAAATTAGGCATTATGATGCCTCGACCAAAGCCTCTTGCTGCTGCGGGAACGGTAGTCTCAAGGGCTCGATCATCGCGCAGATGCAAGTGCCAGTCGTCAGGTTGGAGTATGGTCATTCTGTCCATGAGAGCTGCCCCGTTGGAAGACATCCAATGTTACAGTAAAGTAGTCACCGTTTACAGATATTGTGGGGATCTTATGCCAACAAAAACCGTGAAGAGTACTAATATTACATTACTGATTAATCATGATCTTGCCAGCCATTTGGCTTTGTACTACTTAATGGATTTACTAAAGGGTCACCGAATTACGATATTTTTGTCTGAGAAGGTTGGCGTTAATCACAGTCCTCCCTTGGCGTTGGTGGATTTGGCCGCTTTTGAAACTCAGTGTTTAAATGATGGCCGTCTAACTTTTGCCGAGATGGCAGATACACTCGGTTGTAAAATAGGTGATTTCGTTGATTTGGACAATCGACTATCCAGCCCAGTCGCACGTGACAGGATTGCCCAGACGAATCCCGAACTTATTCTCTCCATCCGTTTTGGTTTGATTTTACCTCAATCGATTATCGATCTGCCGAAACATGGTGTGATCAATTTACATTCGGGATTACTGCCTGATTATCGCGGTGTGATGGGGACCTTTAGGGCCATGCAAAACACTGATGTTTTTATGGGATCTACGCTACACTTCATCAGTGATCCCGGCATCGACTGCGGTGCAATTATCGCAACACAGAGAGACCCAATTAACTATAGTAGATCCTACTTATACAATGTTTTGAGTCTCTATCGTAGTGGCTGTAAACAGATGGTTGCTGCTGTCAATAGTCTATGCTCTGGTGTGGGGTTAGAAACCTCTCTTCCGCAGCGCGATGGACACTATTACAGTTTTCCCAACGAGGTGGAGTTGAACAGGTTTGCAGCCTCATCTTATCGTTTATTCGATGAAAACGAATTGGAGCAGATTAATTGCTTGTATAGTTAGTTATTTCAAACAGTGAATACCAGTTCTGGTTGAGGTAAAATTGAGAATCACAATTTAAGCAAAATTTTAATAGAAGGATTTAGTCAAAGTGGCATCAGTAAAAAAAGTTGTATTGGCCTACTCAGGTGGTCTGGATACCTCCGTTATTGTCAAATGGTTGCAGGAAGAGTATCGGTGTGAGGTGGTCACCTTCACCGCCGATATTGGTCAGGGCGAGGAAGTAGAGCCAGCGCGGGCAAAAGCCGAGGCGCTAGGTGTTAAGGAGATCTATATTGAAGATTTGCGAGAGGAGTACGCGCGGGATTATGTTTTTCCAATGTTTCGAGCCAATACCATTTATGAGGGCGAGTACCTGCTGGGTACATCCATTGCTCGGCCGTTAATTGCCAAGCGATTAATCGAAATTGCTAACGAGACCGGAGCAGAGGCAATCTCTCACGGTGCCACAGGCAAAGGTAACGATCAGGTGCGTTTTGAGTTGGGAGCTTACGCTTTAAAGCCGGGGATCACTGTAATTGCACCTTGGCGAGAGTGGGATCTTAACTCTCGTGATAAGCTGATGGATTACTGTGCCACACATAATATTTCAGTGGAGATGAAGCGAGGTAAAAAGTCACCCTACTCCATGGATGCCAATTTACTGCATATTTCTTATGAGGGCGGTAATCTAGAAGACCCTTGGGAAGAGGCCGAAGAGGAGATGTGGCGCTGGACTGTGTCGCCTGAGTCCGCCCCTGATCAACCAACCTATTTGGATCTGACTTACGAGAGAGGCGACATCGTGACTATTGATGGTGTGCCCATGTCACCAGCCACAGTCATAGAGCATCTGAATGCAGTGGCGGGTGCCAATGGTGTTGGTCGCCTCGATATAGTAGAGAATCGGTACGTGGGAATGAAGTCACGAGGTTGTTACGAGACCCCAGCTGGAACTGTGATGATGAAGGCGCACCGGGCTATTGAATCTCTCACATTGGATCGCGAAGTTGCTCATCTTAAAGATGAACTGATGCCGCGTTATGCAAAGCTGATTTACAATGGTTACTGGTGGGCGCCGGAGCGAGTCATGCTGCAGACAGCTATCGATCAGAGTCAAGCCGTCGTGAATGGTGAAGTGAGGATTAAGTTGTATAAGGGCAGTGTTTCTGTGGTTGGGCGTCGGTCGACTAGTGATAGTCTGTTCGATGCCAATATAGCCACTTTTGATGATGATGGCGGTGCCTACAATCAAGCAGACGCCGAGGGCTTCATCAAGCTCAATGCCCTGCGTATGCGCATTGCCGCTAATGCCGGACGCAAATTGTGACAGTAGCTATGGGGCTTTTGTATGCCGCTCAGTATTGATGACATTCGTCTGGCAAGGGATCGTATAAGCCCCCATATTCATTGCACGCCAGTGATGACAAGTTCACAAATCAATCAGCTGTTGGGCTGTGAGCTTTTTTTCAAAGCAGATAATCTACAAAAAGTCGGCGCCTTTAAAGCGCGGGGCGCCTGTAATGCCGTGTTTTCTATGGATTCTAGTGAACTTGAGAGTGGAGTTGTTACCCACTCTTCTGGCAACCATGGCGCTGCCCTGGCGTGGGCGGCGGCACTTCGCAATGCTCCCTGTACCGTGGTGATGCCTGACAATGCACCTCAAGCGAAGAAAGATGCAGTGGCGAGCTACGGCGCAACAGTAAAGTTCTGCACAGCTACTATGGCGGCAAGAGAGGCTTCTGTCGCAGACATTATGGCCGAGCAGGGCGCTACCTTGGTGCATCCCTATGACCAAGATTTGATTATTGCCGGTCAGGGAACTGCCGCCTTGGAGATGTTGCAGCAGGTTGATTCCACAGTGGATATTCTGATGACGCCAGTGGGTGGCGGCGGTTTATTGAGTGGTTCAGCATTGGTGGTAAAGCAATCCTCTGCTCAAGCCACAACAAAAGTTTATGGCGCTGAGCCAGAAATGGCTGCTGACGCCTTTGAGGGCTTCAAAAGCGGTGAGCGTATTTCAACCTACACACCAAAAACCATCGCTGACGGATTGCGAGCCACTGTTGGTATACGTAATTTTGCTGTCATTAGTGAGCACGTGGATGATATTTTCCTCACCTCCGAGGTTCGTATTATTGAGGCCATGAAGTTAATTTGGAGCCGTCTCAAGATGGTGGTAGAACCCTCAGCTGCGGTTCCATTGGCGGTGGTGATGGATCATCCCGAGGTGTTTAAAAGTAAACGTGTTGCTATTGTTCTTACCGGAGGTAATCTTGATTTGGAGCAATTGCCTTGGTGACAGAAATGTCTTTTCTACAAAAGCCGAATCTCTATAGTAACCTCGTTAAAACTCTATCGTTGGCGACGCTGGTGTAATAAACTCCGCAGCCAACTATTTCTGGGAAAAGCCAGGGCAAAGTGTTGGTGATTTGGTGTGGTAGACAACGTGATGTTTGCATGACCGAGTTTTAATGAAACTAAACTAGGCGTCAAAAACGCTTGAAAACAGGATTGCAGATGCACATTTACTGCACTGGGGTTGGAACATAAGATGGCATACTTTTCTACTAAACGGTATGGACACAGTATTGGTTTGTCTGCATGCTTTCGACAACCCAAAGCCCAATCCCATTGCCGATTTTTACATGGCTACTCCCTAGCATTTAAGTTTACCTTTGGTTGTAGTGAGCTTGACGAACGCAACTGGGTGGTGGACTTTGGCGGCCTTGAGGCCCTTCAGGCCCGATTAGAAGCCACTTTTGATCATAAAGTGGTTCTCGATAAACACGAACCTTATATGGATGACTTTCGAGCACTGGAAGACAAGGGGATCATCGATATTGTTGTATTGGATGGCGTTGGCGTGGAAAAGTTTGCCGAACACGCGTATCGGTTTGCAGTTCAAGTGGTCAACGAGCTGACTTCTGGTCGCTGTTGGGTGGAAGAGGTTGAATGTGCAGAGCATGGTGCTAACTCCGCCATTTATCGGAGGGATCCTACACTTTCATAAATGACTTTGTGAACGAGCTAAAGATATTATTTTCATCGATTTTCGCTTGAGATACATTGGCATTACTAATTGTAATACACTAATCCCTTTCACCCAGAGTTTACCTAATTTGTCCCCGAGGGAAGGTATGCGCTACCAATATTTTATTTGCGATGTTTTTACCAGTCGACCGTTTTCGGGCAATCCACTGGGTGTTATTCCCCAAGCCAAGGGGTTGAGTGATGAGCAGATGCAAAATATCGCGCGGGAGTTTAATTTCTCCGAAACAACCTTTGTATTTCCACCGCGACAGGGACAGACAAGACAGGTGCGTATTTTTACCCCGACGCGGGAAATTCCCTTCGCCGGTCACCCCAATGTGGGTACCGCTTTTGTGTTGGCCGAGCGCGGTGAGTTTGGTCCGATAGACAAACCTGTAAAGGTGGTTTTTGAGGAAAATGCTGGGCCCGTGCCGATTACTATTGATCGCGATGACAGCGGGGCAATTTGTTGTGAAATAAAAGCGCCAGAGCCGCTGCGCATAGGGCAAACAGTGTCAGTAAGTGTTGTCGCCGATGTGCTTAACTTGTTGGAATCTGATATCGTCATGACTACCCATCAGCCACAGGAAGCCTCAGTTGGTCTTGAATTTTTAATTGTTGAACTAGCCTCTTTGCATGCTTTACAGAAAGCAAAGGTAAATTTGGATTTACTCAAGGCGCTTGCCAGTAATGGCGTCACACCAGATATCCACCTCTATTGGCGAGGAGATAAAAATTTTGATCTAAGAGCACGTATGTTTGCACCCCTTGATGGGGTTCCTGAAGATGCAGCCACTGGCAGTGCTAACTGCGCCTTGATGGCATTGCTCAGCCATTATGATGCAGCATTGAGTGGCTGTTATACCTGGAAAATATCTCAAGGCATTGAGATGAATCGTCCAAGCACATTACTCGGGCGCACCGAGAAGGTCAACGGATCGGTCACTGGAGTCTGGCTGTCAGGTAACTGTGTGATGATCAGTGATGGCAGGTTATTTCTGCCCTAAGTCAGCACTGGTTGCAGTTTATTTCGCCTGATCGTACCATGCAGACACACCAATTTTATAATAAGGAAACACTATGTTTAGTCACGTGATGCTCGGGGTAAATGATATTCAAGCAGCTAAAGAATTCTATGATGCAATTCTTGGAACCATTGGCTATAAACCCGGTATTGTGGATCCTAAGGGACGCTGCGTATATGCCTCAGATACGGGTGTTTTTCTGCTCACTAACCCGATCAATGGAGAACCAGCAACTCATGGAAATGGCAGTACCATGGGTTTTGCGGTTACCAGCCCAGAGATGGCGGACGCTTGGCATGAAGCGGGTTTAGCCGCCGGTGGCAGCGCTTGCGAGGATCCACCCGGCGTCAGAGAGGGTGGGCCAATGCGACTGTATCTTGCCTACTTGCGCGACCCATCGGGCAATAAAATCTGTGCACTTTACAGAATGCCTTAGTCACAGGCTCAAATGAAAGGGGGTATGAGCGGGTTTTCGTCCATGCTCCCACTAAACAGTAATTAATCTATGTTGAATCAACCGCTCTTTCATTTGGCTTTTCCCGTCATAGATCTCGATCAGGCGAGACACTTCTATGTCGAGGTCTTAGGTTGCACCACCGGCCGCGAATCAGATCACTGGATTGATTTCAATTTTTTTGGTCACCAACTGGTGGCTCATCTGGTGGAACCAGAGGACCATCCCAATGTAGCCACTAATCTAGTTGACGGTCATGCGGTACCCGCATCCCACTTTGGAGTAATTCTCCATTGGTCTGATTATGAGACCTTTGTTTCAAGGCTTCGGCAGGCTGAGGTGGAGTTTGTTATAGAACCCTATGTGCGATTTGAGGGGAGACGCGGCGAGCAATCAACCCTGTTCATTCGTGATCCGAGTAATAATTATTTGGAATTTAAAGCGTTCAGAGATCTAGACATGCTGTTTGCCAAGGATTTAGATCAATACTAGTTCTTAGCTTAGGTTATTTTTCCAGTAGTCCGAACCCTCTTTGCTCCTTTATTCGGCTTTGTTCGATGTTCATCTGTGCGTCGTTTAATTGTGGAATCGATACTATTCTTAACCGCAATCAATAATCCCGTGACCAGGAATGCTCCCGGCGGTAAAACAAACACCAAAAAATTGTAGTTATCGCCAAATGGATATACCACCCATGTTTTTGCCCATGGGCCGAATAGCAAGTTCATATCCACTAACAGCGATCCTTGCCCCAGAAGTTCTCTTAGTGCGCCCAATGTAACTAGAACGAGAAGGAAACCCATTCCCATCATCAATCCGTCCAGAGCCGCAAGAGCAGGCGGATGTCTGCTAGCAAAGGCTTCAGCACGGCCAAGAATGGCACAATTGGTGACGATTAAGGGCACAAAAATACCCAGTATCTGAAAGAGTTCGTAGGTGTAAGCTTTCATCAGCATTTCTATGCAGGTAACAAAGGTGGCGATAATCATCACAAACACTGGCAGTCGAACAGCATCTGATAGCTGATGTCTGATCAGAGATACGATCACATTTGATCCTACCAGCACCACCAGCGTTGCCAGTCCTAAACCCAATGCATTAGTTACTGTGGAGGATACCGCTAACAGAGGGCATAAACCTAGCAGTTGAATCAATGCTGGATTGTTGCGCCATAAACCATCAATGATAATATCTTTAACATGACTATTACTCATGGTTGATCACCTGAAACATACGTTTTGCCAGAGCCAAATAGACGTTCATGATCTTCTTCTAGATAATTAAGCGTAGCCAACACTTGGTTAATAACGGCCCTCGGGGTAATGGTTGCTCCCGTAAATTGGTCAAAATCGCCGCCTTGCTTTCTAACCGCCCATTGCCTTGTGTTTGTATTTTTTAGTGAACGATTGTCAAAGCTCAAAATCCAATCACTTTTTCGTAGATCGATTTTATCGCCTAAACCAGGCGTTTCTGCATGATCAGTGACTCTCACTCCAGTAATTGAGCCATCGACATCAATTCCCACAAGCATACTAATGTCGCCACTGTAACCCTGCTGACTGACCGATGGAATAATGGCGGCCACAGCGCGATTGCCGAGTCTAGCTATATATGCGACGCCGTCCTTGGAAAGCCCGAGAATTGGCCAAAATTCTGGCGGAATTTCGCTGGTTTCCAACACTAACTGGCCGTCGTGTGATTGCTCTGGAAGAAGATCCAGTAGCGCCTGTTGAGCCGCTCTGTGTTTAACCTCAGCAATTCTTGCCGATGTCAATTGGTTGGTGGTGGACAGAACGAGTGCGGTGCCAAGAGCGAAGAGGCCCAGCAAAATTGCATTACTGATGATCGAGTACTTGATCACTTGTTCTCCTCCAGTTTGACAGCTCGAACTTGTCCATAGGCTCGGGGAATAGTATATCTATCAAGAAGAGGTGCGCTAAGATTACCCAACAAAATAGCAAAAGCTACTGCATCGGGATAATGGCCCCAGGCGCGAATCACGTAGATCAGTATACCGATAAGAGCACCATAGATAAGTCGACCGCGTTGACTTGTTGCCGAGGAAACTGGATCGGTGATGATAAAGAATGCTCCGAGCATAGTAGCGCCACTGAACAGATGCAGCAGGGGTGATCCAGGGCTTTCGGAACTTCCTTCGTCCCAAAATAATAGAGACATTAGCGCTAGACTTAGCAGCATGGCGCCCGGTGCATGCCAAGTAAAAATACCCTTTTTCATGAGAGCAACACCACCGATTAAGAAGGCGAAATTTGCCCACTCCCAGCCAACACCAGCGAAGCTTGCCTGATTGAAAAGGGCGTTTTGTTGATAAATTTGTGACACAAGAAGGCCATTGTCATGTTTGAAGAGATCAAGTGGTGTCGCACCGGTGATGCCATCGACAGGTGTTGCCTGGCCAAAGACGATAACGATACTCTGCCAAAGACTAGGATGGTAGCTACCCTCTGGCAACAGCGACACTGGTGTTACCCAGGTTGTCATTTCGATGGGGAATGAAATTAACACCACGACATAGCCCACCATGGCGGGATTGAAAGGGTTTGAACCCAGCCCGCCATAGAGTTGCTTTGCCACTACAATGGAGAAAATCGAAGCCACCATCACAACCCACCAGGGGACCAGTGGTGGTAGTGCTAAGCCGAGCAGCACTGCAGTAACTAATGCACTGTAGTCTCGCAAGTAAGTTTGCGCTGGCCGATTTCTCAGTGCAAGTATCGTGGCCTCAGCGCTGACACAGCATAAGCTAGCGATAGCTACGTTTATTAAAATACCCCAGCCAAAATGATAAGTCAGTACAAACATACCTGGTAGTGTCGCCAGCAATACGAGTTGCATAATTTCACCGGTGTCTTGACGACGACGGGTATGTGGTGAGCTTTTCCGAGAAGACATCATTGTGCCTTCATCTCTGCTAGCCGCTGTTGAGTCTTTACTTGTTTCTGCCGGGCACTTTCGAGGCTCGCTCGTTGTTGAGCCTGTTGCTCAGCACTGCCACTGGCGATGGCCTCATTAAGACGTTGTTGAGCTTCCTCAACTCTCTTTTGTGCAGAAAGTAATGTTCGTTCTAGCTGCGCAATTTTCTTCTGTGGTGAAGCTTGTTTGTTCAATACTCGCAGTTGAGCGGCCTTAATAATGGCAGCTGCATCAGTACCAGTGTTTTGCCCGTCATTGGTGAGCTCTGCGGCTGTAGCCTCCATCATTAACTGTCGAGACTGACGTTTTTCCTTACGTGCTTGTTCGGCGTTGAGCAGTCTCGCCTTTCTAAATTCAAATCTTTGTTTAGCTTGATCAGAAACTACTTTTTCGCGGTTAGCATTCAGGATACTGCCCTTGCTATTGCGATAGTAATGCACCAACGGAATATTGCTTGGGCAGACATAGGCACAGGCACCACATTCAATGCAATCAAATAAATTATGGGCTTCTAGACGTTCGTGATTCTCTGCTTTAGCGTACCAAAGGAGCTGTTGTGGCAACAGCGAGGCTGGGCAGACGTCTTCGCATAACCCACAACGAATACATGCTTGTTCGGCTTGGCGCTCAGGCATTTCATAGTGGTCCGGTGCCAGTATACAGGCACTAGTTTTGTTGATTGGCACAGTGGCAGAGGAAAGATTGATGCCCATCATCGGGCCACCCATAATCAAACCAGAACATTTTTCGTTATCAAAGCCATTGTGTCGCAGTAAAAACTCTACTGGTGTGCCGATTAGGGTATGGTAGTTTCTATTAATGGTGCAGGCTCCCCCGGTGACTGTAGTAACTCTTGAAATCAGAGGCTCACCATTGATTACTGCTCTTTTTATGGCAAATATAGTAGCACTATTCAGACAGAGAATGCCGATGTCCGTTGGCCGCTTATCTCTTGGTACTTGATTGCCGCTTACGATCTGGATGAGTTGTTTTTCGCCACCGGATGGATACTTGGTGGGAAAGGATAAGACTTCAATATCAGTATGCTTAGTTTGTTGTTTGAGTATTGCAATGGCTTCAGGTTTGTTGTTTTCAATTCCTATGATGACCTTGGTTTTCACATTGATCGCTTGGCGAACGATATCAATACCCTGAATAATTTCTTCAGCATGCTCGCGAATGAGCATATCATCAGCAGTGATGTAAGGTTCGCACTCGGTGGCATTGATGATGATTGTATCAACGTGCGCTTCAGCAGCTTGATGGAGTTTTTTTGCCGTCGGATAACCGGCACCGCCCATACCAACAACACCGGCCTTTGCAATAACTTCTCTAATTTGAGCGCCCGATAGGTTGTAGTAATCTGGATAACCAATCTGGTCAATCCATTGATCCTTTTTGTCAGTAGTAATTTCAATACACAGTGCTGTCATACCGGAGGGATGAGCGATTAGCCTAGGTTCTATTGCACTGATCCAGCCGGACGTTGGTGCATGTTGAGCAGAGACCTGATTAAGGCCGGTTAAACGCTGCCCTTTTTTCACTTTATCCCCCACAGCAACAGTAAGCTTAAGCTCGCCTGTGTGATGGTCATAAAGTGGAATCAGCAGTTTGTCTGGCAACGGCAATGAACCAATTGCTTGTGCCTGCGATTGAGATTTTTGGTCTGCTGGGTATATGCCACCCGGGATCGTCCAGAGTTTACTCATGTCTGATTTCCCGAGAGTTGAGGGACAGCAAGAATCTCAGCTGTACGCTCAGGCGCGGGCCAGTACCACTCGGTAATGTCTGCCTTAACTGGAATCATATCAATGCAATCCACCGGACAGGGATCTATGCAGAGATCACAGCCGGTGCATTCGTCAGCAATTACGGTGTGCATTAGCTTAGCTGCACCAACGATAGCATCCACAGGACAGGCTTTGATACATTTGGTACAGCCAATGCACTCGTCCTCGCGAATAGTGGCTATGGTTCTAGCAGACTCTTCGCCATGTTCTTGATCCAATGGGATTGCCGTAATGTCCAATAGTTTGGCGATGGCATTGATGGTGGTTTGTCCACCTGGAGGACATTTGTTGATAGCGTCACCCTCCGCTATGGATTGGGCATAAGGTTGGCATCCTGGAAAGCCACATTGGCCGCATTGTGTTTGCGGTAGCAGCTGATCAATTTGCTCTACAACTGGGTCTTGCTCTGACGTAAAATATTCAGCGGCGAAACCTAAAAGTGCACCAAAAAAAACACCCAAGCCCACTAGCACGGTGACTGCGATAAGGAATATCTTGGCGTCTAAAACCTCTATCATTTAGACTAATCCACTAAAACCCATAAAAGCAAGGGACATCAGTCCGGCAGTTATCATGCCAATAGCGGCACCTTGAAAGGGTTGTGGCACATCTGCTGTAGCTAATCGCTCCCGAAGAGCAGAGAATAAAACTAACACTAACGAAAATCCGGCGCCCGCTCCAAATCCATACAGTGAAGACTGAAAGAAATTTAGATCTTTGTTGGCATTTTGCAGTGCTACACCAAGAACAGCACAGTTGGTTGTTATCAAGGGTAAAAACACCCCTAGGACTCGGTAGAGAAGAGGGCTTGTTTTTTCTATGAACATCTTGGTAAATTGCACCACAGCAGCGATTACAAGAATAAACGCGATGGTGCGCAGATAGTCGAGACCCAGTGGTACCAGTATCAACGCATTGACTACATAACTGACCATGGCGGTGAGAGTGAGAACAAATGTCGTGGCGGCAGACATGCCAATGGCTGAGTCGAGTTTGTTTGATACGCCCATAAACGGACAGAGTCCTAGGAACTGCACAAGAACGTAGTTGTTGATCAGGATTGAGCTGATCAGAATAACGGCAAACTCTTCCATAGGTCGATACTATTTCTTTATTGTTTTGACGTCTCCATTGGTTTTCCAGAGCAGATGAAAGATGTCACTCTGATATATTCTTTTACGCCGTGACTAAAGGATTTAGTCCAATGGATCGAAATTATACCTCCGCTAGGTAATCCTTTGACCGGGTTGAGCGCCACTATCGGGCTCGAGCAGATAAATGCCTTTATCGTCTGCGGCAGCCAGAACCATGCCTTCCGACAGCCCAAAACGCATTTTTCGTGGCGCTAAATTAGCCACCAACACAGTCAACCGACCCTGCAGCGAGGCAGGATCATAGCAGGATTTGATTCCAGAAAAGACCTGACGAGTTTCGCCACCTATGTCGAGCGAGAGTTTAAGTAGTTTATCTGCGCCATCAACATGCTCTGCATGAGTAATTAGCGCTACTCGCAGGTCAACTTTCATAAAGTCATCAAAGTTTATCTCAGTAGCCAGTGGATCGTCCATTAGAGGTCCCCTTGGAGCATTAATTTTTTCTTCAGCTACAATTTCTTTACTGGCCTCGACCATAGCATCCACGGTAGCTTTTTCAATTCGTTGCATCAGTGGTTTGAATGCTTCAATTTTGTGGTTGAGTAGTGGCTGACTTAGATTCTTCCAGCTTAACTGATCATTGAGAAAGGCTTCACCGTTGGCAGCCATGGCAGGCAATACCGGTTTCAGGTAGGCCAATATGACTCTGAACAGGTTAATACCAAGAGAGCAAATATCCTGCACCTGTTGATGTTGATCGGGCTGCTTATTGAGCTTCCAAGGTTCTTTTGCCGCAATGTATTCATTGGCAGCGTCTGCCTGTGCCATGATTTCTCTTATTGCTTTGCCGTAGTCGAGATTTTCATAATGGGTAGCGATAGTTTCAGCAGCACCGGTGACTTGTTGCCAGAGAGCCTGATTATCTATTGATTTGGATAGCACTCCGTCATTTCCATTAGCAATAAATTTAGCGCATCGACTGGCAATGTTGACCACTTTTCCCACCAGATCACTGTTAACTTTTTGTACAAAATCTTCTAAATTTAGATCGATATCTTCGACGGTGCCGGACAATTTTGAAGCGTAGTAATAGCGCAGATATTCCGGGTTGAGATGATCCAGGTAACAGCGAGCATTAATAAACGTGCCACGAGATTTAGACATTTTCTTGCCGTTGACTGTGACGAACCCGTGCACACAGACTTTTGTTGGCGTGCGAAAATTGGCACTCTCCAACATCGATGGCCAAAACAGCGCGTGGAAATTGACAATATCCTTGCCGATGAAATGATAGAGCTCCGTGGTTGAACCCTTTTTCCAGAAGTGATCAAAATCCATTGACTGGCGGCCACATAAATTTTTAAACGCAGCCATGTAACCGATGGGAGCATCTAACCATACATAAAAATATTTGCCCGGAGCATCGGGAATTTCGAAGCCAAAATAAGGCGCATCGCGGCTAATATCCCACTCTTGTAAACCGCCATCGAGCCATTCTCTCAGTTTGTTGGCCACCTCTTTTTGTACGCTGCCGGAATCTATCCACTGCCTCAGGAAGTCCGTGAATTCAGGCAGCTTAAAAAAGTAGTGAACAGAGTCTTTCTCAATAGGTGTGGCACCGGATAGCACTGAAACAGGATTGATTAGATCAACTGGAGAATAAGTGGCACCGCAAACTTCGCAGTTATCGCCATATTGATCTTCTGCTTTACACTTTGGGCAAGTACCTTTGACGTAGCGGTCGGCTAAAAACAGTTGCTTTTCGGGATCGAACGCCTGGGTGATGCTTCTTTGAGCAATGTGACCATTAGTCTGAAGGCGATTGTAGATTAACTCAGAAAATTCTCGATTTTCACTTGAATGGGTTGAGTGGTAATTGTCTACGCCTATCAAGAAATCTCTGAAGTCAGCTTCATGTAACTCGCGCATCTCTGCGATATGCTGTTCCGGTGAAACACCTTTTTCGTCAGCTTTAAGCATGATCGCAGTGCCGTGGGCATCATCTGCAGAAACGTAGTAACATTCATGATCACGCATTTTTTGAAAGCGCACCCATACGTCGGTTTGAGTATACTCGAGAATATGGCCTAAATGCAGTGCCGCATTGGCATAGGGTAGCGCGTTGGTAACCAAAATTTGGCGTTTTTGCGACATAAGTTTATCTTGTTGATGAGGTTGGATTGAACGCGAGTATAGCGATTTTACAGCCACTTTTCATGGTCTATTACAGTGGATGTCATGGTTTTTAGAAATAGATGGCCAACACAGATATCTGAGGAGAGTTTAAATGTTGTCAAATGTGAAACATATTGTCGCTGTGGCGTCAGGCAAGGGTGGTGTCGGTAAGTCTACCACCGCAGTGAATCTGGCTCTGGCACTGCATGGCGAGGGGAAAAGTGTGGGTCTGTTAGATGCTGATATATACGGACCGAGTATCGCCATGATGCTAGGTGTTGACGATCAGCTGCGACCAGAGGCCATCGATGAGAGGCATTTTAAGCCAATTAATGTGCACGGCATTGAAACCATGTCTATGGCTTATATGGTTAGCGAAAAAACACCGATGGCGTGGCGCGGCCCTATGGCAGCTGGCGCCCTCCAGCAATTGCTGCAACAGACAGCTTGGGGTGAGTTGGATGTGCTAATTGTGGATATGCCCCCAGGCACTGGTGATATCCAGTTAACACTCTCTCAAAAAGCGCAGATTGCAGGGGCAGTGATAGTCACAACGCCTCAAGACATTGCTCTACTTGATGCGCAAAAGGGTATTGAAATGTTCCTCAAAGTTAATATCCCTGTTCTGGGTATTGTGGAAAATATGGCGATGCATCTGTGTAGTCAATGTGGCCATGTCGAACATATTTTTGGGCAGGGCGGTGGTGATCGAGTTGCCAGTCATTACAACACTAAGTTACTCGGTAGCTTGCCACTGGATTACTCCATCAGAGAGCAGGGTGATTTGGGCGTCCCAGCAGCTTTAACATTTAAGCACCAACCCATCGGGAGGCAATACACAAAAGTTGCCTGTGCAGTAATAGACGAGCTAATGGAAGTGGACCAGAACAATGGCCCCAGCATTGTGTTCGACTAAATGAAGTAAAGACCGCTCATGCGCTTGCTGAAGAGCTGTAAATGGGTATCATACCTCCTGCGTTTTTAAACGGGCTAAAGATGCCCAGTATTTAATAGTCCCACCGAGAGACCTGAATTAATGAGCATTAAATCTGATAACTGGATACGCCGAATGGCAGAGCAACAACAAATGATCGCACCATTTGAATCAGGACAAGTGCGCTATGCGGGGGATGACAGGGTTATCTCATATGGTACCTCAAGTTATGGATACGATGTCCGTTGTGCTGGCGAGTTCAAAATTTTTACTAACATTCACTCCAAAACGGTGGATCCAAAGAATTTTGATGATGATTCTTTTGTCGATGTATCGGGAGACTATTGTATTATTCCACCCAATTCCTTTGCCCTGGCCCGAACGGTGGAGTACTTTAAAATTCCTCGTTCAGTTCTGACAATCTGTCTCGGAAAATCAACCTATGCTCGGTGTGGCATTATTGTCAATGTGACACCACTTGAGCCTGAGTGGGAGGGCCATGTTACTTTGGAATTTTCCAACACGACTAATTTGCCAGCAAAGATTTATGCCAACGAGGGCGTGGCTCAAATGTTGTTCTTTGAGTCCGACGAGGTTTGTCAGACATCCTACGCAGATCGAGGCGGTAAATACCAAGGGCAGACGGGAGTAACGCTCCCTAAAACCTAGATCTGCCAGTCTATGCCTTACTGTTCTTCATCACTGTGCGGGTTGAGGAGCGAATCTCTTAAGATGGTGACCTTTTTTTGCAATCTCTTGGTATTTTCAGGACCACTGCGCACCAGTTGTTTCTGTAACGGTGAAAGAGACTCGAGAGCTGGGTCGGAAAACTTATAGATGACCGAATCTCTTGTCAGCTCAATGGGAGTGACGATAATTGGGGTGCTTAATACCTGATCAAGTGCCGAGAGGATGATCCCATCCATTTGTCGTGGTTGATATCCCAATTCAGAAAAGGCCTTTTCTAGCAGTGGTCTAGCAAAGTGAAACATTTGCGCCATCAATTTCATATCTATACTAACAAGGACTGAAATAGTATTTTTGTAACGCTCATAGTTGCCAGCATTCATTAGTATTTTGCCGTCCAGCCGATGAGTGGCAAACTCCCCCTCGGCGGGGGACAGCGGGATAATTTTTCCCAGAATGACACCCTTGGAGAGTCCATCTAGGTAGCTGGCAAGCCGACGAATAAGGTCATTCGCCAACAGCCATTTTTCAAGCATGTTACTGGTGCTCATCAGCGTCACTCTGTCGCGAACAAAGGTGTCACTATCGTCTAAATTGGGCAATTTAGGTGGTTCTGCTTTGACCGATTCTGCCTCAGGCTGGATTTCAGGAATGGTTGCCTCGGGTACTTTAGGTGGCTCAACAATCACTGCCGGCAGTTGCTCTGGGATATTGAGAAGTTCCTCATCCATCATTTCTGTCTGTTGTGCTTGGTACAAGATGCCGCCAACAATTAGCACCGCTGCAAGTGTACCTAGCGCGAGAATGATATTACTAGTATTGTTTGATGCACGTTGCTTGGTCATAGTTCATCCCCATTGGTGGATTGCAGCGGTATCAATTTCCTTCCACCGACAATACCTTTACTGATGTTCAAAGTGTTTTTCTCGCCATTATCGTCATGAGTCAGCTTGACGATTAAGTAATCCCAGTCCTTCGCTAGCCAAACCACAGTGTCACGTTTTTTGTCGGCGTTTGTCACTCGCCTTATTTTAGTTGTTTTCAGTGCTCCAAGGTCGGTATTAATAACTTCCTCGCCTATGATTTCGTAATCATAGGTTTTCAGTTTTCCCCTTTTCATTACTCGATAGGAAAGCGGGCGTGTTCCATTCATCAGGTCGCGACGGATTTGAACTTGATGTGTCACTATGTCTAAAACACCTGGTTCTATAGTTGATACTACCGTTGAATCTTTCTTCTCATAGTTGACTGTCATCTGCTTCCAATCAAAGGATTGCCGTTCGCTTTTTGATACCCCCATGATAGAGCGCTTGTAGCTATAGTGATGCGGATGAATGACGCCTTCATTGGTTATCTTAAATTCCGTCGCTTCCTTGATTTTACCAAAAACACTTTTGGCATGGGACGCCTCTTTATAAAAACCGTTCCCTAGATCTTGTAACTTATATTCGGCTTCGATCTCTAAGCCATTGTAGGTTGCACGATAGCTAGCAGAGTAGTCGAGAGAGCTGGCTACAGCAGGTATCAACAAAAAAAGAGCACGGGTAAAAATCCAGCGACTCATGCCGGCAGCAAAGGAATATTTGTCACGTGACCATTGGCTATTAGTCATCAAATCCGACACATTTTTTGGCAGGGAACGGCGCTATCATAGAGTGTTAGAGCTTAGATGAGCAAGAATGTTCAATGGTTATTGTATAAAAGTCCGTTTTCGCCCAATTCGTCGCCATCGAGGATAACTTTATCGGAAACTAATCGTAGGCGATTTTGGCAGAACCACCTTATCGCAAGCGGAAAAATCTTATGCTCTACCGATAACACTTTTGACGCCAGGGATGCAGCGGTATCTCGATTTGAGATATCAACTTCACCTCGCAGAATAGGTGGGCCACCATCTAGCTCCGGTGTTACGAAATGAACCGTTGCACCGGCAATTTTGTCACCAGCATCGATCGCTCGCTGATGTGTATCTAGCCCGGCATACTTGGGTAGTAATGAAGGGTGTATATTAACCATTTTCCCCATGAATTGATCAACAAATGTTGGCGTAAGAATGCGCATAAACCCGGCTAATACAACCAAGTCAGGATTAAACGGCGTAATTACGGCCGCTAATTGTTGATCAAAGGCCTGTCGATCTCGGTAATCACGATGACTGACTACCTTGGTGGTTATTCCGACGGCAGAGGCGCGTTGAAGACCTTTCGCATCCGCAATATTACTCAGTACAGCTACAATCTCAGCGTTTACTTCATCATCAGAGCAGGCGTCTATAAGTGCTTGCAGGTTTGAGCCGCTGCCAGAGATAAGTACAACGAGTTTCCTTTTTTTGTTGAGCTTTGCACTCATTTTTAGAGGCCGATTAATTCAACGATGTCATCTCCGGGACTTATGGTCTGGATACTTCCCAGAATAACGGCTGTCTCGCCACTGATTTCCAACTCAGCCACCGCCTCCTCAGCTTGATCGGCCGGTACGCAGATCACCATGCCGATGCCGCAGTTTAGCGTTCGATACATTTCTGTAGGATCTATGTTACCGCCTCTCTGTAGCCAATCAAATACTGCAGGCCGTTTCCATGAGCTAGTGTCGATGATCGCTTTAGCATTATCCGGTAGAACCCTTGGAATATTTTCTAACAAGCCGCCGCCAGTAATGTGTGCCAAGGCATGGACAGGCACTTTTTTAATCAGGTCAAGGAGGGATTTAACGTAGATCTTTGTCGGTGCCATGAGCACGTCAATTAATGGTGCGCCATCGATAAGCATACTGACAGGATCGGTATTAGTTACTTCAATCACTTTACGAATCAGTGAGTAACCATTGGAGTGTGGGCCTGATGAGGCTAGACCGATTAATACATCCCCAGTTCTTACTTTGCTACCATCAATAAGGTCAGATTTTTCTGCAATACCGACACAAAAACCGGCTAGGTCATAATCCTGATCCTCATACATGCCAGGCATCTCTGCAGTTTCTCCACCGATCAGAGCGCAGCCGGAGAGCTCGCAGCCGTCCGCTATCCCGTTTACCACTGCTGCGGCGGTATTTATATCGAGCTTGCCGGTTGCATAATAGTCGAGGAAAAACAGAGGTTCTGCACCACAGACTATAAGATCATTAACACACATAGCGACAAGATCTATGCCTACAGTATCGTGCTTATTGTAGTCAAGGGCCAGACGAAGTTTCGTTCCAACCCCATCCGTGCCTGAGACCAATACTGGGTTTTTGTATCCGCCTGGCAGCTCAAAAAGTGCACCAAATCCTCCAAGTCCAGCCATTACCTCTGGACGTTTTGTGCGTCTGGCGGCACCTTTGATTTTCTCGATTAGAGCGTTCCCAGCATCGATGTCTACACCGGCATCTTTGTAGCTTATAGACTGATTTTCTTCGGTCATGAGGAGTATCCTGTTGCAAAATCGTATTTTAACTCGGCTAATAAAATGGTGCTATTTATAATTGCCTCTATTGGTCAAAAGTAATATCTTTCCAAGCCCATCGATTGCTGGGTAAGTCCTGTTATACTGTGTTAATCGATGATGGAGCTCTGATGATACAACGAATTCTACTGGTAATCTTAGTTGTCGTAGGCGCGGTTAGTGATGCTGATGAGGTGGAAAATCTCTATCAGAGCGTTGTGGCTGTTGACGACCAGAGTGCGGAGTCGAGGGAGCAGGGAATCAAGACCGCCTTGGAAAAGGTTCTAATCAAGTTATCAGGTAATCAAGAAATGGTTTTATCTGCGCTGGCGACCTCGAGCACAGTTGATGCTGCTGCTTATGTGGATGCCTTGAGTTTTCAGGACCTGCCTACGTCTAAAAATGATTTGGTGGGCAATAGACTGGGTTTGAGTGTTGAATTTTCAAGGTCTGCGGTAGATCAACTCATTAGATCATTACAGCTACCGGTTTTACCTGCGAATAGGCCTGTATTTTTATTTTGGATTGTCAAGGATGATACATCCTTGGGTCGGCGCTATTTAGGTCAGGAAGTTGATGATGTGGAGTCATTTAGTGATCAAATGCTGGCTAGTTTGGATAATCTAATGGTAGAAAGAGGCATTCCTTATGTATTGCCCACCTTCGACTTGGAAGATCAATTGGTTCTTCCGGTAGATACTACTTGGAATTTAAACCGTCAAAAAATTGAGTTTGCCTCGCGGCGATACAAGGCTGATGGTTGGGTGGCTCTGCGCTTTTATAGTGATTCTGCAGGGGATGTTCGCGGCACTTGGATGTACCAGACTCAGGGCTCACCAGCATCTGTAGATTTTTCCGCAACCGCTGATGTTGACTGGTTTACTGGGGAAATTCATCAGCTGATAGACAGATTAGCTAGCTCTTTCAGTTATTTGCCGCAGGCAGTGGAAAATTTAATTTTAGTGGAGGTCTCTGGTGTTAACTCCCTCGATAATTATCGACAACTTTTTCAGCAAATTGAAAAACTGGAGGTAGTCAATTCCGTCGACCTATTTTCAGTCCGTGGCCGCGACATAAGCTTAGCTGTTTCGGCTGAAGGGGGTGTTGAGCTGCTTTATCAGGCAATGGTCCGCAGTGGATTTTTTCAAAGCCGTAGTGATCAAATCGCGGTTGAGAACAATAATTTATATTTTCGATGGACTCCTCAATGATCTTGAATGAGCAACTCAGTTTGCCTGTAGCCATTGATCGTCAAGCTACTTTCGACAACTTTTATGCACCCAATGGCACGCCACAGCACATGGCGATCTTTCTGCTACAAGATGATATGCGCAAGTTTGCTTATTTATCCGGAGCTGAGGGGAGTGGATTATCTCATCTGCTTCAAGCCGCTTGTCAGACCAGTCCTCTCAGTAGAACCCCAGAGGGACTTTACTTACCACTTCGAGAGCTTAAGGGTTTTCCTCCAGATAAAGTGCTTGAGGGCTTGGCCTCGGCGAACATGGTTTGTATCGATGATTTGGATCAGGTCAGTGATCATGATGACTGGCAAATTCCGCTATTTAATTTTTTTAATGATTGTCGAGATTCAGGTTGCCGACTCGTGATTGCTGCACACAAATCAGTCGATAATCTAGGGGTCACCTTGCCTGATCTATCATCAAGGCTGAAATCTGGCGTTAGTCTGCATTTGCCAAACTATGGCGATGCTGATCAGCGACGTCTGTTGCAGCACAGAGCAAACCGTAGGGGTTTGTACCTATCTAATGAGGTGGCCAATTTTTTGTTAACCCGGCTGCCAAGAGACACTGCCACTTTGATGTCTGCCCTCGATAATCTCGATAAGGCATCTCTTCAAGAGCAGCGTCGCTTGACACTACCGTTTGTCAAAGCGACGTTGTCCTTGTAATCAACTAAAATAAAAGTCTATTAGCCTGTTAGCTTAAGACACGGTTGGCCTGTCCGGTTATCAACATTTCTCACAATACAAATAAATTCCTTTTGGATCATTGAGTTGTTGCAGCTGTAACAGTGGTTCAGCAAATTTCTCTGCATATGCGCGAATAAAATCAGTGCTTGATGGACTTTGATGTGATTGTCCGCCGAGTCTCGCCAGTATTGGCTTAATGTTGGCATTGAGCTGGCTAATGAATGCCTCAAAAGGGTCCATCTGCTTTCGTCTAAAATCAATCTGATAATCGTCTAGATCCGCCAGCTCAGCAGCCACCGATATGGCATCATCGAGGTCGCCTAACTGATCGATTAATCCATTTTCCAGAGCTTGATTCCCTGTCCATACTCGACCCTGAGCAATTTTGTGAATCTCCTCAGTTGTCGAGTGTCTTCCCTTCGCCACCAGAGTGAGGAAACGAGCGTAAATATCGTCGACGCTAAGCTGGATAACTTGTTTCACTTGCTCATTTAGTGGTCTATCGATATTCATCATGCCAGCAAACGTGGAGGTGCCCACACCATCAGAGTAAACGCCAAGCTTAGCGAGGGATTGATCGATAGTGGGAATGATGCCAAAAACACCGATTGATCCAGTGATCGTCGTTGGCAAGGCAAGGATGCTATCTGCTTCTGCTGCTATCCAGTAACCACCAGAGGCTGCAACACTGCTCATCGACACTACCACCGGAAGGCCAGCATCCTGAACTCGGCGGATCGCATCACGGATAATTTCTGAGGCGAAAGCACTTCCGCCACCGCTGTCAATGCGAAGCACTACGGCCTTTATCGTATCTTCATTTTTTAACTCATTGAAAATATTTGCCAGAGTATCGCCCCCGATAGAGCCCTCTGGTTGTTGCCCATCCATAATGGCACCACTCGCTGTGATCACAGCAACACGATCCATGGTGTTGTTCAGGGTGGTGTCTTCGATGCGTTTGTTGGCTAAATAGTTGCCCATGTCGATACTGGTGTATTCGCCGTCTTCTCCTGGGATCTCCGTATTTAAGTAATCTCGGATTTCCGAGCGGCTGACCAAACTATCCACCAGTCCGAAGTCTTTCGCCATCAACGAGGCATCACCACTACTCGCTTTCAGTAGATTGGGTGAATTATCCACGTAATAATTGATTGCGCCATTGTCTAGTTTTCTCAACGTTTCCACTTCGGTGGTATAAAATTGCCATAAATCATCAAGCAATAGTTTAGCTTCCTCCTTGACTTGATTGGACATGCTGTTTCTCATCAGCGGCTCTACGGCGCTCTTGTATTGACCAACACGGAAAATATTCACTGTAATATTGAGTTTGTCTAGTGCTTCTTTAAAGTAACTGCGGTAGGAGCTAAGCCCCGTGATAAAGGTACTGCCGAGTGGGTTGAGCATGATGGTATCGGCATGCGCGGCGAGGAAGTATTGATTCTGATCGTAGTTATCAGCAACAGCAATGATCGGTTTGCCACTGTCTTTAAAACGTTTTAACGCGCTGCCAACCTCCTGCAGTTTGCTTAGGCTGGCACCTGACATATAGTCTGTATCCAAAATAATATGAGTTATTCGGTCGTCTTCTTGGGCGTAATTGACGGCATCGACAATATCACGGACCAGTGTCTCCTCTGGAGCTGTGTTTTGATAAACCAACTGTTCTATAGGATCGACAAGGGTTTTCTGATCCACTAACACTCCGGAAGGAGCCAGATAAAGTGCGCCTTCTTCAGGTATCGGTTGAACGCCATTACTGGCTATTTGACTTAATCCACTGATCAAGAGGATCACAACCGTGATAGTAAATAGATGTCTGATAGCAGTTAAAATTTTTCCAAGAAATCCAAACAAACGGCTGATAATGCCTGGTTTTTTTTCACTCACAATAAAATCCTTCTAGGTAGTTGGGGTCGTCTTGTCTGAATACTTCTGACGTAGACGGGCGTTGACGGTGGCGGCACAAAATAGAGTAATAATTAATGTAAGCTCACTAATATCCATATATGAAGGCTCTGGAACGCTTACTTTATAACTGGAAATGCCGAAATATAATAGCAAAATAAAGCCCACCCAGATAAGCGTACGCAAGCGGTTTGCTACAATGCCGGGTGTCAATGGCAGAAGAGGTGACAGCATAGCGGCATAGATAATCCAGGGGGCCTGTTGTAACCATAGATTCACAGACAGCATCAGTAAAAGGAGGAAAAAGCTCACTTGAGTAATTTGCTTCGAGAGTTTTATCTTTGCGTCTATATCCACTTTCAATGTTCCTTTTATGGATCAGGTGTAAATGTTGATCATCTGTCGTGGCGGAGTTTACGTGCTAGGATGGCTAATCGTTTACCTTGACTCAGTGCAAGTTCAATTTCTTCCGGAGTTAAATCGTCGGACTCCACATGGGTTGCTCCGTAGGGCGTTCCACCGGCATCTGTGGAAGAGAGAGATTTCTCTGAGTAGGGTATCCCCGCAATCACCATACCATGATGTAACAGAGGCATCATCATGGTTAACAAGGTGGTTTCTTGACCTCCATGCAAGCTAGAGCTAGAAGTAAAGACGCCAGCAGGTTTGTTGGTTAGAGCTCCGCTGAGCCAGAGATTGGCGGTACCATCGATAAAATATTTCAGCGGAGCCGCCATATTACCAAATCGTGTCGGGCTTCCTAGCAGCAGCCCTGCACAATTCTCAAGATCTTCCTGACTACAATAAATGTCACCATTATCTGGAATATCCGCTTCAGTAGCCTCGCAGTTGGCGGAAACTGGAGGCACTGTGCGTAACCGGGCCTCCATACCACCACTTTCTACGCCCAGAGCCAATTGTTCAGCAAGCCGCCTCACGTGGCCATGACGACTGTAGTAGAGAATGACAACATAGTCTTCGGCGTTGTTATGACTCACTCTATTAGACTCCGGATGTTTTCTGGTGGTCGACCAAGTACAGCCCTGTCGCCTTTAACCACAATGGGGCGTTCAATAAGTTTTGGATTATTTAGCATAGCCTGCATGATTTGATTTTCCGATAAAGCGCCACTGGCCCTCTTTAGCTGCTTGAAATCGTCTTCTCCACTCCTAACTAGTTCTTCCGCTGTCATCGACAACTTAGTTAACAGTGATTTTAATTGTTGCTCACCCAAAGGTTGATCAAGGTAGCGAATGATCTCGACCTCAACATTTGCCGTCTGCAGTATCTCCAGAGCTTGACGAGATTTAGAACATCTTGGATTGTGGTAAATAGTATACATAGTCTTTAAACTGCGTCCTTAACGTACTACCCGGGTATTGTAGGCAGTTATTACAAGTACGGAAAGGTCTTGCTTCACAGATGTGTTTTATTCTGTGCAAATGGCAGCTTGGTTTTTACTGATAGCGATAGATTTGGTTAGGAGATAGATGAGTGAGAAGAATAGTTCTCTGTGTGATATTTTTGCTTGGGTGTAGTCCTGATGTCAATAATCAACAAATAGATATGCAGGCGCCAGGTAAAACCTTGGTGATCAATTATTGGGCCATCTGGTGCGCGCCCTGTCGCAAGGAGATACCAGAGCTAAATGAGCTGGCGAGAGATCATGCTGAGTCGGTGATTGTGCTCGGTGTGAACTTTGATGGGTCTCAAGGAGAGATACTGGCAAGTGAAATAGAGAAATTGGGTATTGAATTTGATAATTTGCCTTCCGATCCGAGACAGGTATGGAATCTCGACCCCGTCAGTGTCTTGCCGGAGACACTGATAGTCAGTCCAGATGGGCAATTAATGCACCGCTTGATTGGTCCACAGACACTGGCATCTATAGAGGCATTATTATAGCTTTATTCCCCCCTCGGGGTATGGTTATGCTCAATATGCAGAGTAATATGTCCAGTTTACTGTAGTGAACTCATAGAGGAAGTTATGAAAGATTTGCGCAAATTTTATATTGATGGCCAATGGGTAAATCCTTACCAGAGCAATGATCTGAAAGTTGAAAATCCAGCGACTGAGGAATTTATAGCAACAATCTCATTGGGTGCCAGGGCCGATGTTGATGCTGCTGTCGCGGCCGCCAAAAGGGCATTTCCTGGATTCTCACAAACCTCGGTGGAAGAGAGGATTGCCTTAATGGAAAAGCTGCTGTCAATTTACAGCGATCGCTATGATGAAATGGCTGTTGCCATCTCAGAAGAGATGGGGGCGCCAATTTCTTTTTCCACGGAATCGCAAGCCGATTGCGGTAGCGGCCACATTAGCGCTGCACTGGAAGCCCTGAAACAGTTTGAGTTTGAGCGTCTGGTGGGAGATACAATGGTGATTAAAGAACCCATTGGGGTCTGTGGGTTTATCACGCCTTGGAACTGGCCAATTAACCAAATTAGCTGCAAAGTGGCGCCAGCCCTGGCAACCGGCTGTACCATGGTATTAAAACCAAGTGAGATTGCGCCTATTTCGGGATATTTGTTTTCCGAAATAATGGATCAAGCGGGCTTTCCGGCGGGCGTTTACAATATGGTCAATGGCGATGGACCAGATGTTGGATCTGTTATTGCCAGCCACCCAGATGTGGATATGGTCTCTTTTACTGGTTCTACGCGCGCTGGTGTTCTCGTGGCTAAAGCTGCCGCAGACACGGTAAAACGTGTCACGCAAGAGCTTGGTGGCAAGTCACCCAATATTATTTTTGAAGATGCCGATCTTGAAACTGCGGTGTCTGCAGGCGTATCTCATATGATGGGTAATACCGGACAATCCTGCAATGCGCCGTCACGAATGCTGGTGCAAAGGTCCGTCTATGATCAAGCAGTAGCCATTGCCAAGCAAGCGGCTGACACTGTGATGGTAGATGAGCCTACTAAGAATGGAGAGCATATCGGTCCATTGTCTAGTCGAGTTCAGTTCGACAAAGTACAGAACTTGATCGCAGAGGGACTCAAGGAGGGTGCTACCTTGGTCACTGGTGGTCTGGGCAAGCCAGAGGGTTTAGAAAGAGGATATTTTGTCAAGCCTACGGTGTTCGCTGACGTTAACAACGACATGATGATTGCCCGCGAAGAGATCTTCGGTCCTGTTCTGGCGATGATTCCCTTCGATACCGAAGAGCAAGCAATAGAAATTGCCAATGATACACCCTACGGGCTAGCAGCATACTTAAGCTCTGGGAGTTCAGAGAGGGCCTCCAGAGTAGCGAAGAAGCTGCGCGCCGGTATGATCAGTATTAACAGTGCGTCGCAAGACTATGATGCGCCATTTGGTGGTTATAAACAATCGGGCAATGGACGCGAGTGGGGTGAATTTGGCTTTGATGATTTCTTAGAAATCAAAGGAGTAACTCGCTAGCAGTCCAGGTCAGCGTTTTCCCAGGCGTGGATAGCATGTTTTCGGGTGGCCCCCCATCGGTAGCCGCCGATACCACCACTTTTTTGTACCACTCTGTGACAGGGTATCAACAGGGCAGTGGGGTTTGCGCCTATGGCGCTACCCACCGCTCTGTTGGCGTCGTGTTGGCCTATCGCGTTGGCGATTTGCATATAGTTAGCCAGCTGACCGCGGTTAATGTTGAGTAGTGCCCGCCATACCTTGATCTGAAAATTAGTTCCCTTGACGAAAAGAGACAGCGGAGTCTTTGATTGCTGATGCTTGAACAGGCTGGTCTCCACGTTGTTTCCCAATGATGTCTTGCCGCGAGTGAGATTTGATTGAGGCCATGTTTTGGCAAGGGTTGCAATAAGACTGTCTATTGATTCATTCTGAATAAATACAAGCTGACAGATCCCCCGCTCAGTGGTTGCCATGAATATCTCGCCGAAAGGACTGCGATAAGTATCGTAGTGGATAGGCATATCGATGCCACCTGTTTTGTATTCCCCCGGGGTGCACGCCTCTAGCTGAACAAAGTGGTCGTGCAGGCGCGAGGTGCTCGTCAACCCGACGTTCAATGATGTCTCAAATACAGTTTCAGATGTTGCTAAAAGTTTCTTGGCGCGGTCGACGGTGAGTATCTGTAGATACTTTTTTGGTGTAATGCCGACCCAGCGACTAAAAAGGCGCTGAAAATGAAATTGGCTCATATGAAGGTGGTCCGCGATTTGCACAAGAGTTGGTTGTTGCGGCTGATACTTTTCAATAAATTTTATTGCTTGGGCAATTTTTTCGTAGTCAGAGCTCATGTTCTCAGTATCACTGATTTCGGTACTATAAACGACCCGAATCTTGCTGTTTTTTCATACTCCATTGATAAATGATTCCCCCGACCGCGATTAGGCCAAAGCCTACTAAGGCTTCTTGAGGTCGAGAAAATAAAACATAACTCAGCGTCCACAGGGTGACTGATAAGTAAACTATGGGCACCCAGGGGTAGCCAAAGGTTTTATAGGCTCCCTCTACCCCAAGCTTTTTACGCCGTAAAACGAATATGCCAAAGACCGAAAATAAGGTATTGATGCCCAGTACGAAGCTAGAGAAAACCAACACGGATTCAAACGTGGAGCTTAGGATGAAGGTCACTGCAAGGCCGCTCTGAAAAATAATTGCCACAGAGGGAATACCTCGACTATTTTCCCGACTCAGTAGTCTAAATATACTGAAATCTTGGCCAATCATTTGTAACACTCTCGGCCCTGCCATAGTCATGGCGCTGACAGTGGATATTAACAGGACCGCAAGTACTGCACCCATTAGTTTACCTCCGCGGTCACCAAAAGCGGACGTTGCGCTTATGACACCTATTTCTAATTCCCCTCTCAGGGCTTCGGTGGGGGTGGAGGCTAAAAATGTGAAGTTCAGCAGAAGATAAAGAAGCATTACAGCGCTAGTCCCTACAAGTAAAACAACAGGCAGCGTATGTTGCGGATTTTCTAATTCACCGATGACATAAGTAATCGCATTCCAGCCGGTATAGGCATAGTTGACATAGATCAGAGAGATAGCAAATGCACCACTAAATATCACTGTGGCATCCTCTGCTTGTGGCGCCAAAGATAGAGTTTGAGGAGATTTTCCCCACATTAAAACGGCCACGCAAAATAACAATATGACAACTATCTTCAATATTGTAAATGCTTGCTGCACGCCACTGCTGGCCTGCCGAGAGAAGCAGTGTGTTGCGGTTAGTATGGCCACTAAACACAGTGCCG